>RRZU012741293.1_pt1 | contig 12298 bp, 14 predicted proteins | sample 2165561 | NCBI WGS metagenome assembly RRZU01 (sample SAMN10456909, study PRJNA506462) | wastewater metagenome | isolation source: wastewater sludge | place: USA: Moscow, Idaho | reverse complement strand
TAATTTCATTGTAGTTTTCCTTTGAAAATTAAATTCTCATCAATTTAGTTTTTCCTAATCCTGATGGGTGACATCAAATACTGCGAGATATTTTCCCGCACGTCAAGACTATACGTGGGAATATTGACCACGTCAAGAATTGTAACAATTATTTTAGTTAGTAATGTTATATATTATATATGTTTTAATTCATTGTGTTATATGTTATATATTATATGTTTTATGTTGAGTTACTAGTTTTTAGTGGGTGACCTAGGGAAGCTCGGGCTAAGTTGGATGTGCCTGTGATCAACAGATATTCTTTTTAATAGAACCAATAACTTGGTGGTTTTTATGAGTTTTCTGAAATACTTCATCAGAAATTTTCTGGTGCGTGCTACGTGCAGGTTTGTTTATCTGATACGAGAGCAGCGGTAACGAGCTTGCCACCATAAGCAACATCTTTTTTATCCTTTCATTATAAGTTCGAATGTTTAACTTTAATATTAGGCTTAGAAAAATAGAAAAAGGTTTTGGGTTTTGGGAAGCCAAGGATGATTTGGTTTGGCGGATTCTGGTTTGAAGCGCAATGTAATTCAGGATTAATTGTTTTTTCCTGAATATTGAGAGAAAATTGTTCTCAGACTTCGATTGTTGTGTTTCCGATCAAAAAGTATAGATCATTCGTCCTGTCTTTATTTGATAAGGTTCCTGGATGATCCTGGCCCTGAGTAACATGATGAAACTCACCAAACCAGCTCATAAATCTGTTAAGGCAAATACTCAGTCCACGATGCTTGCAGCTTGCTTGTCGACGTTGTCTTTTAGTATTTGAGCTATGGTTTTGCTCAATCCTATTGGTGTTACGACATCACACCATCATGATAAGTGGTATCACCATTCTGAAAATTTACTTCAACAACACGACCTTTTAATTGGAAAATTAAACGATTCTTGGATACACTTTTTGACTGGCAATACCTCTTTTGTATCTACACCGGGCTGAACCACTTCAATAATGGGCATGGCTGCCTTCGCCGCTTCTTCGCCGTCACGATTTTCTCGGTCAGCAACGTCTTCATACGAAAAGCTTGGTCTTTGGCTTATGCGGGCTGTGTGTGATGCTGGCATCGACATGACAGCCCTGAGTCACCAAGATGTCGTGCCCCTGGATCTGTTGATTGATCTTCTCCAGCATGCATGCGCTTGTGTTAATTGTGTCCTGAAACGAGACAGTGCCAAATGATCCGGAACATCGTCTTCCAGATTTAAACCCAAAAACCGCATCACGTGCAGATTCGCGTTAGCCATGTCTTCAACTGATTCATCGCTGAGTCCACCGTGCCAAATTCCTGTCAGCAACATTTTGAACAGCAGCAGACCGGGATAGGCAAAACGGCCTGCGGCATCATATGTGGGGCATAATGTTCAGCGATTGCTTTTTCTATCAGTACCCAATTAATTGAGTACTCGATTTGATTGAGAAAGTTTCCTTTGCGATCGCCGCGGGTGACATCAATCTCTGAAAAATTCATATCAATTAACCCAATAGTATGATTCAAAACGTTATTATATTATCATTCGTAACTGAAAATGACTCTAATCGTGCAAAATTCCCATCTTTTTTATAGTTGACTAAATCAATAGGGTATTGTATAGTTGACTAAATCAATAGGGTATTATATAGTTGATCAAATTAATCAGGTATTATTTTTGCAAACACTCAATTTAGAGGATCAATCATGAGACTAACTACAAAAGGAAGATTTGCGGTAACCGCGTTACTTGATCTTGCTTTGCAGCAAAGTAACCATCCAATAACACTTGCAGACATCAGTCAAAGGCAAAAGATTTCCTTATCGTACTTGGAGCAGTTATTTGCAAAGTTGCGTCAATCTGAGTTAGTAGATAGTGTTCGTGGTCCAGGAGGTGGTTATTGTCTTTCAAAAGACTTAGATAAGGTATCAATCGCCGACATTATTCTTGCGGTTGATGAGCCTATCGACGCAACGCAATGTGGTGGTAAAGAAAATTGCCATAACGATGGTAAGTGTATGACGCATGATTTGTGGGCAAAATTGAATGAGCTTATTTTTGAATATCTTGGAGCTGTTACACTTAAGGAGTTAGTTGATAATCAGATAACTCAGCAGACTGAAGCAGTCGTGCCACTACTTGATATGCGGCGTGAAACAACTGCTGCATACAATTGAGCATTGATTTTTTAGAAGATTTTCAGTTCTTAAAAGCTTAACAATTGTTTTGTCGATAAATTGCTTTAGAACAATATTATTAAGTCTGTGTCTAATCTGATTAACATAAGTTTTTGCTTATACGAAGAAATAATATATTGGACTAAGTTATGCTAATTACATTAACTGAAAATGCTGCGAAACATATCCAGCAACAAATTGCTAAGCGTGGTAAAGGGCTTGCACTCAGAGTGGGGATTAAAAAATCGGGCTGTTCAGGATTTTCTTATACATTTGATTATGCTGATGAGATTAAGCCCGACGATCAGTTATTTGAGTCACATAAAACGAAAATAGTGGTAGATAGACAGAGCCTACCTTACTTGGATGGTTCTCAAATTGATTTTGTCAAGGAAGGACTCAACAGTTCTTTCCAGTTTATCAATCCGAATATTGATAGCACATGTGGTTGTGGTGATAGTTTCAGTATAAACGAATCTGCTCGGATTGAGTTGGCAGCAATCTCGATTATAGCGTTGTTTCCGGCTTGCCTATAAGTAGGTCGTTGTGATGCAATTTAGGATTGTAAGATACCTGTTTCAAAATATATAAATACTAAAATAAAGGAAGATACCAAATGAGTGCAGTATTGCAAAATCTGGTTAATCAACCGTATAAACACGGCTTCGTTACTGAAATTGAGTCTGATATCGCACCCAAAGGACTCAATGAAGATATTATTCGATTAATTTCAGCTAAAAAGAATGAGCCTGAGTGGCTTTTGTCATTTCGTCTGAAAGCTTATCAGAAATGGTTGACGATGATGGAGCCTGAGTGGCAAAACGTTCATTATCCGAAAATTGATTTCCAAGCAATCAGCTATTATTCCGCGCCGAAGCCTAAGAAAAAATTGGCTAGCATGGATGAGGTTGATCCCGAATTATTACGCACATTTGAAAAGCTTGGTGTGCCGATGCACGAACGCGCAGCCTTGGCAGGTGTCGCTGTCGACGTTATCTTTGATAGTGTTTCAGTAGCGACGACCTATAAACAGAAGCTTGCTGAAGTGGGTATTATTTTTTGTTCCATTTCTGAGGCTGTGCATACCCACCCTGAACTTATTCAGAAATATCTGGGAACAGTTGTTCCTGTTGGTGATAATTACTTTGCAGCTTTAAATTCTGCTGTATTTACTGACGGTTCTTTCTGCTTTATTCCTAAAGGTGTCAAATGTCCGATGGATCTATCCACCTATTTTCGCATTAACACAGAAGGATCCGGACAGTTTGAGCGTACACTAATCATTGCTGAGGAAGACGCTACGGTTTCTTATCTTGAAGGTTGTACTGCGCCTAGATTTGATACTAATCAATTGCATGCTGCTGTCGTTGAGCTGGTTGCATTAGATAATGCAGATATTAAGTACTCAACAGTTCAGAACTGGTATGCCGGTGACGAGAATGGTATTGGCGGCATCTACAACTTTGTTACTAAGCGAGGTCTGGCAAAAGGCAAGAATTCCAGAATTTCATGGACACAAGTAGAAACCGGTTCTGCAATCACGTGGAAATACCCATCATGCATATTACGGGGTGATAATTCTGTCGGAGAATTTTATTCGGTCGCAGTAACCAATAATTATCAACAAGCCGATACTGGGACGAAAATGATTCATATCGGGAAGAATACGCGCAGCACTATAGTGAGTAAAGGTATTTCGGCTGGGCACTCTAATAGTAGCTATCGTGGTTTGGTACGTATTTCTCCAACCGCCGAAGGTGCACGAAATTACTCGCAATGTGATTCCATGCTCATTGGCGATCAATGCGGCGCACATACTTTTCCTTACATTCAAGTTCATAATAACAGTGCAATCGTTGAACATGAGGCTTCTACTTCTAAAATTGGTGAAGATCAGCTTTTTTATTTTTCACAACGCGGCATTGATGCGGAAGAAGCTGTTTCTATGATTATTAATGGTTTTTGTAAGGATGTATTTCAACAATTGCCAATGGAATTTGCTGTTGAAGCCACTAAGCTTCTTAGCTTTAAGTTGGAAGGAAGTGTCGGATGATTATTAATAATAGTAAAACCCTTCTCTTGGTTCAGGGACTACGAGCCAGTATTAATGGTACAGAAATTCTAAAAGGTATTGACCTCACGGTGAAAAGTGGAGAGATACATGCGATCATGGGTTTGAATGGATCTGGAAAAAGTACTTTGGCAAAAGTGCTGGCAGGCCACTCCGCGTATGAAATTACAGGGGGAACCATTCGATTTGAAGACAAAGATTTATTGGAGTTGGCACCTGAGGATCGTGCACGTGCCGGATTATTCTTGGCTTTTCAATACCCTATCGAGATTCCAGGCGTAGCAAACACGCAATTTCTTCGTCTTGCCTATAACACAATCCAAGCTCAGCGAGGCAAAGAAGAGCTGGATCCTCTCGAATTTGATGATTTTGTCCGCGAAAAAATGAAATTATTAGATATGAATCCCGATTTTCTGGATCGTAGTGTCAATGAGGGATTTTCAGGTGGTGAGAAGAAACGTAACGAAATCTTGCAAATGGCCTTATTAGAGCCGAAATTGAGCATTTTGGATGAAATGGATTCCGGGCTCGATATCGATGCGCTTAAAACTGTAGCCAATGGCGTTAATCAGATTACAAATAAAGACAATGCCACGATTCTAGTGACACACTATCAACGTTTGTTGGATTATGTTGTGCCGGATTTTGTGCATATCATGCAGTCAGGTAGCATAGTTATGACGGGTGGCAAGGAATTAGCACTTGAACTGGAGATGCGTGGTTATGATTGGATTACTGCAAATAAACAATCAATTGCCGGAGCAATTGCATGAGTGAAACAGTTACTACTGATTATCTTGATTGCTTACTAAAATCTTGGTCTACGAAATCAAACAAGCCGTTATCATGGTTGAATCAATTACGTGCTCGCGCAATTGATTATGTCAGCACACAGAGATTGCCCACAAAGCGCGACGAAGAATGGCGTTTCACTGATATCTCGGCGCTTGCTCGTTTATCGTTCCAATCTGTGCAATCGCACACTGATCTGCAAGCGCAAGATATTGAACACTTGCATCTAAAAGAAGCAAAAAATTCTTTGGTGTTTGTGGACGGTCATTATTCTGAACAATTATCGACCATTGTTGATCCTGCGACACTCGTAATTGGCGATTTATCAGAATTTTTATTAACTCATGCGGCAATTCTTGAGTCTCACTTTGGGCAATACGCAAAATTTGATAACAACGTATTTGCGGCGCTCAATACCGCGTTTCTTCGTGATTGCGCATTGATCATTGTGCCAAAGAATACCGCCATCGCAGATCCCGTTCACTTATTGTTCATTGCGACACAATCAGAAGTGACCAGTTATCCACGCTGCTTGATAATTGGAGAGCCTGGAAGTAACGTAACATTTGTTGAAGATTATGTCTCTCTGCGAGAGGCTGCCTATGTTACAAATTCGGTAACAGAAATTTGTTTGTCTGCGAATGCGCATGCCATGCACATTAGAATTCAACGTGAAAACACACAGGCTTATCATCTGGCAAATTGCGCGGTTTCATTGGCTCATGGAAGTAACTATCAATCGGTCAGTATTTCATTGGGGGCACAGATTTCTCGCTACAATCTGGATGTCCAGCTAATTGACGAAGTTGCAGAATGCACTATTGATGGACTTACGCTGATTTCAGATAATCAATTAGCCGATACGCATACTTGCATTGATCACATAAAGCCAAATGGAACCAGTCGCCAGCAGCATAAATGTATTGTCAATGATAAAGCGCATGCTGTGTTTAATGGGAAAATTATTGTACGGCCTCATGCACAGCAAACAAATTCATCACAATCGAGCCGTAACTTATTACTGAGTAAAACTGCACAAGTAGACACTAAGCCACAGCTAGAAATTTTCGCTGATGATGTCAAATGCGCGCATGGTGCAACAGTCGGGCAGCTTGATCAAGAAGAAATCTTTTATCTGGAAAGCCGTGGTTTATCGGAAACAGCTGCACGCAGTTTATTAACTTACGCTTTTGGCGCAGAAATAATCAATCGTATTCCCGTAAGCTCGCTCAGGCAGCAACTGGAACAAACTGTACTTAATCAGACACAGGTTAATAAATTATGAATTCAGTCAATGTTTCTCTGAAATCAGAAATTACTTCTGATGTCGATTGGGGAAGAATTCGCTCTGATTTTCCTATTCTTGATCTTAAAATTGATGGAAAACCGCTTGCCTACCTTGACAATGCTGCATCCAGTCAAATGCCGCAATTTGTCATTGATCGCTTAGTACGTTATCAAACTAAACAACACGCGAATATCAATCGTGCCGTACATTATCTCTCTGAAGTTGCTACGCAGGAATATCATGATGCACGATGCAAATTGCAACAATTCATCAATGCACACGAAGACAGAGAAGTTATTTTTACTAGTGGCACCACTGATTCCATTAACTTGGTCATGCAAGGATATGGACGTAAGTTTATTAAAGCGAACGATGAAATTATTCTTACAACCTTGGAACACCACTCTGATATCGTTCCGTGGCAATTGCTGGCTAATGAAAAGGGAGCAAGAATTCGTGTCGTTCCAATTAATGACAATGGCGAATTGGAAATTGGCGAATATGAAAAATTGTTTAATGAGCGTACTAAATTTGTCGGTTTGATCCATGTTTCGAATGCACTCGGCACAATCAATCCAATTAAAAGAATGATTGATTTCGCTCATCGATACGATGTGCCGGTATTGATTGATGGCGCGCAAGGTGCTCCTCACATGTCTATTGATGTACAAGCGCTTGACTGCGATTTTTATGCATTCTCGGCGCATAAACTATGCGGTCCAACCGGCGTAGGCATACTTTATGGCAAAGCCGCTCTCCTAGAATCCATGCAGCCCTACAAAGGAGGCGGGGATATGATTGCGTCGGTAACTTTTGAGGAAACGATCTATAACACCATTCCTCACAAGTTTGAGGCGGGTACTCCACCTATTGCCGCTGCTATTGGTTTTGGCGCTGCCATTGATTATTTGACAGCTATTGGTCTCGAGAATATTGGCGCATATGAATCCACACTACTTGATTATGCAACAGACTGTCTTGTCCAAATCCCTGGTGTTAAGATTATTGGCACAGCGAAAGAAAAAACTGCCGTCATTTCTTTCACCGTCGATGGAGTCCATCCTCATGATATTGGAACCATCTTAAACCAGGATGGTATTGCCGTTCGCACTGGGCATCACTGTGCACAGCCTGTCATGCAGCGATTTAATGTACCGGCTACTTCCCGTGCCTCATTTGCTTTCTATAATAACAAAACAGAGGTTGATGCCTTAGTTGCCGGAATTAAAACTGTTCAGAAGGTTTTTTTATAATGCATGCCAATTCTCTGTATCAGGAGGTCATACTCGACCATAACAGAAAACCACGTAATTATGGCAAACTGGATCAAGCCAGTCATCATGCGGTTGGTCACAATCCATTGTGCGGTGATCGCTTGGATATTACGTTGCAGCTTGAAAATGAACAGATCTGTGATATTGCATTCCAAGGAGAATCCTGCGCCATCTGCAAGGCTTCCGCATCAATGATGACAGCAGCGGTTAAAGGAAGGTCTCGCGCAGATGCAGAAATACTGATTCACGAATTTCGCGAATTGACCACCGGAAAATTGGATATCGGTCATCCGCACCATCTTGGACGATTAACGGTTTTCTCCGGCATTCGCGACTTACCGACGCGGGTTAAATGCGCAATTTTACCATGGCACACACTGCATGCCGCGCTTAACTCCATTTCTAGTACATCCACTGAAGCTAATAATGAATCCACGCAAGCGGTGTAAAATCATCCTTTTAGTTGATAGCATCAATAAAGGTCTGCGCAATACATTCATTTAGCAATCCATGCTGCATGTAATAGCAGCTTCAATACATTATTTTAATACTGAACAAAATGCCAAAAATTGCTGACATTGAAGGAACGCCCAATAAAAACGCTTTGAAATTCATTCTTAAAGAACCACTGACATGGGGTGTGGCGCGTTCATACGATAATGTTGAGGCCGCCAGAGATGACCCATTAGCATCTGCATTATTCGATATTGATCATGTCACGAATGTTTTTTATATCGATCATTGGATCACTGTCACTCAGGATGGTGAAGCCAACTGGCAAGACCTGGCGCGAGATATTGCCGATCCCATCCGTGCAGCGCCGGCGGCTTCTGCGCAATCTGCTGAAACTGTCGCTACTGCTAACGAGGCTCTTGTTAACTTGAGTCCGGAAGATCAATTGCGTCTGGAAAGAATCAATATTTTATTAGATGAAGAAGTGCGTCCTTATCTGCAGAGTGATGGAGGTGATTTGCATATCCTAGGACTCGAAGGTAACATTTTACACATCCATTACCAGGGTGCATGTGGGACATGCCCCAGCTCTATTTCAGGCACATTGAGAGGAATTGAGAATATGCTCAAGACTATTGAACCTGATATTCAAGTCGTCGCCAGTTAATAGCCAAATAAAAAGGTGACAAAAGCTACCTCTCTGTGAATTCATTGGGGTATATCAAACACGCTTTCTGAATTCATTGTTGTGTGGGGCAATCTCTATTTTATCGCCAATCTCTACGAAAGCTGCCACTTGAATTTCAAAATTTGTTCCTGCAAGCCGAGCTGGTTTCATGATTTTACCTGTCGTATCGCCTCGTACTGCAGGCTCGGTATACTCAACTTCACGTACAATTGTATTGGGTAACTCGACAGAAATCGCCTTGCCATCGTAGAAAGTTACCTGACATACATCTTCCATACCATCGGTTAAGTAATTCAGAACGTCTGACATGTTGTCAGCTTCAACCTCAATTTGATTATAGTCGGCATCCATAAAAACATAGAGCGGATCGGCATAGTAGCTATATGTGCAGTCTTTTCTATCCAGAACCACTAAATCGAATTTTTCATCCGCTTTGTAAACGGTTTCGGTTGTGGTGCTGGAAAACAAGTTCTTTAACTTCATTTTAACCACAGATGCGTTACGGCCAGACTTGGTAAATTCTGCCCGTTGCACAACCATGGGGTCATTACCAATCATTATGACGTTACCTGATCGTAGTTCCATTGCGGTTTTCATAGTTCAATTCCAAATTGTAAGTTAGAAGCAAGATTAATGTGCTATCAATAGTGAACTTTGAGTTCAAAAAGCAAAGATTATAGCCGATTTTCTGCAAGCCGCACCAGATTGGACGCCAAATCTTCCAGTTTTAGTAATTGATTGACCCAGTTTTTATTATGTTGTGTCAAAGACCTGTGAAACGCTGCGAAGTTCTCCCAAATCAGGTTATTCATTTCATATTTCCCATTCCAACAGTGCCACATTGCTTGCACAGCAGATGCAGCTTCCGCTGGTAAACCTGCCATATAGAGCGTAAGAAATGCATCCAGTTTATTCCAATGCACATCCTCCTGCTGAGGATAAATATTCCAGATAAAAGGCTTAGTCGCCCATTGCGCACGTACAAAAGAATCTTCACCTCGCACAAAATTGAAGTCGCAACTCCATAGCATTAAATCATAATCCGTTTGTTCCATAAAAGGAATAATCTGAATAGTCAGTTGCTTATAGTGTATTAATGCTTCAATATGGGATGATGCATGATTAAACGATGCTGCAATACGATTAGCAACAATTCCTTGCGGTACGATCAGTAAAACAGGCACTGGAGATTCTGATAATATTTGAATAAATTTTTCAATGGGTGCCTTTTCATAACAAAACAAAGAGATACGTATTTCATCATCTTTTCTGTTGAGTAGGCCCTTGCGTTGTAAAAATGCCTGCTCCGCTCTCTGGTCAAAGGCATCTTGTCGTGCCAGTAAATTCTTTTCTCGCAGCAAGCCGCCACTACCCAACACAAAACCCGGGAAAAAAAATGTTTTGGTTAAACAAAAGCGGGGATGCAGTGAAGGTAGGCCGTGGTATTGAGTTACCCAAGGCTCGGCACTAAGATATTCCAGGTTAATCCAAATGGGATGGTTTTTTTTCAGTAACATCGCGGTTACATACATCTCGGGCAGTTCGCACGCAAATGCTTCAATGACCACGTCTGCCGGTTCAACTTCCACAAACGCGTGTTGCCAGTAGCAAACCTCAACGCATTGGATATTTTGTTGCTGTACCTGAGGATTTGCATTCGGTACTATAGTGGCAAAGCTAACTAAATCATCGATCCATAACCGCACTGACTGATCATGTTCATGGGCCAGTTGTTTGGCAAGGCGCCAACACACGCCAATATCACCAAAATTATCAATAACTCTACAAAAAATATCCCATTGGCGTCGCATTGAGCTATCGGCAGGTTATGTGCGAAATCTTTTGTTTGCGCGCTAACACTGTTAAGAATATTGCATTGCAATCATTAAGAAATTTAATCGTAAATTATCTTTCTAATTGTTTTTTCTTAGAATGATGCTTTTTTGCTGTTCAAATTCTTGTTCTGTGAGCACGCCCTTATCGCGTAGTTGCTGCAATCGTTCTAATGCCATTATCTGGTCATGCGGCTGAAATTCTATTGATGGAACAATAGAATTCGATACATTGCTTGTTACAGCTTGCTCACTTGTAAAGCCAAGAAATTTTGCGATCTTAGAAAGTAAGGTTTTAATTAGAAACCATAATCTTGGTAATGACCAGATGGCAATGCCCATAAACACAACAAATAATATTAGAAAGATATCTGGTTGCTTCAGCGCCGCCCACATTCCAGCCAGCACTAAGAAATCCTCCATGATGGAGGCTGACCAATTTGTAACAGGTTCGGGGGATGTATTTATCAGCAGTCGTGTACCAGCTTTGGTGGCATGGCTCGTTGCAGCAGCACCAGCTCCTAAAATACCCGCTGCAATTTCGAGAGCGGGCGTTACATCTCCAACCGCACCTGCCGCTAACATGGCGCCTGCAGGAATTCTGACAAAGGTATGAATGGAGTCCCATACAGAATCCATTCCAGGGATCTTATCCATAAAAAATTCAATGAAATACATAATGCCGGCTGCACCTATTACCAACGGCTCTTGCAATACCGATAATCCGGTAGGCAAATCAATGTGTCCTGTAGAGCCACCTAGCCCTAGCACCAGTAGAACGGCATATAAATTAATACCGCTTGCCCAGGAGGCACCCATCATTAAAGCTATTGTTGCTAGCAGCGTTTCGTAATTTTCCATATTAGAATTTACTTATGCCTATATAATCATTGCTCAAATTATGACATATCGCGCACTTTGTCAGATTTTTATGATCTGCTTGCAGAAATCAATAACCGAATGGGGATAGAGCTCTTTGTGCGACGCTCTCCGCAATACTACCCGGTATAGGATTAAAGTTGGATTGTTTCTGCGCTCCTATAACAAATGCTCAGAATTGATTCTTCATGAGGTATTCTGAGTTTTGTTAATTACACCGATATGAAGGCCGAATTTTCCCTGATTGCGTTCTTTGAAATATAGCCTGAGCGGATCGTGAATAACCCGAAACGCCATTTCTTCCCACGGTATCTCTTGCTCAGACACGAGTTTAACTTCCAAACTCTCGGTTCCGGGTTTGAAATCGAGATCAAGCAATTTTGCCCTGAATATAAAATAAACTTGGCTGATATGGGGTAGGCTATACACTGCGTATAGATCGCCTATTTCTACTCGTGCATTGGCTTCTTCCAGAGTTTCTCTCGCAGCAGCTTGTGCCAACGTTTCATTATTTTCCATAAAGCCGGCGGGCAACGTCCACCAACCTTTACGGGGTTCTATGGCACGCTTGCACAATAAAATTTTATCTTCCCATTCAGGAATGCAACCGACAACCATCTTGGGGTTCTGATAATGAATGATATTACAGGTGTTACATACATAGCGGAGTAGAGAATCACCCTCAGGAATCATCAATTCAACAGTGGCACTACAGTTGCTGCAATATTTCATGGTGCATCCTAGCTTGCTTATTCAGTAATATCAATAAACTTAGTTTTGCGTGACGGTGAAATCTCTGGTTGCCAGTCGATTTCCCGATCCATCGATT
>RRZU012266771.1_pt1 | contig 12299 bp, 16 predicted proteins | sample 2165561 | NCBI WGS metagenome assembly RRZU01 (sample SAMN10456909, study PRJNA506462) | wastewater metagenome | isolation source: wastewater sludge | place: USA: Moscow, Idaho | reverse complement strand
TTTCATCATCAGTAAATAAATGCATCGTGTTTAACCTCGTTTATCGAGTTTTATACTTGTATTTCTATTATCTCATTTTATAGGTTTTTTGAGAAGTTTTTAGAGGTGCCCTTATGTATTTAGACCAAATACTAGCCCAAACTCGGCATATAAAGCGTTGATTGGTACATCTGTTACACCGATTAACGAATTATATATCGACGAGGCTTACATCAAAGGTCAGCGTCTCGGATGGATACTCAAGGACATTGCCAATCGGATCGGGCACGGCGGTTGGGCAAATTATATCTCATAATGCAGGAGACAAAATGAATCAAGAACAAATCACACAAGCTCTACGCTTGACTAATAACGACCTAGTGACAAAACTGTCCGAAGAAATGACGACGAAGAACTTGCTCGCAGTACAACTAACTGAGACACAGCAGATTATCGCTAATCTACAGACAGAAATTGCAGATTTGACTCAGCAACTGGACGAAGCTACTAAACCAGCAGAAATTATTGAAGGAGAATAATCATGACAGAAACTACTACAAACACTTTACTCGACTTATCAACTATCGCGGAGCCATTTGACCTTGCTACAGCGCTCGTTTACATGAAAGAAAATGGCGAATTCATCCGTTGCAAATCAGATACACAGGATTTTTATATGTATCGTGACGTGCAGAAACGTCCTGCTGTCGTTAATGGTCAACGTCAGTATGTAGACGTTGAGTCCGTTTGGGCATATACTCAATGGGGAGGTATTTCAACATCTATCAACATTGCTGATCTGTTTAAAAAGGATTTCTATGTGATGAAGTTTGACGAAAACGGGAATCCAGATTGGACTCAACCAACCGTTGGGGTATAGCCTATGCCATGGCAAGACATTGTGAGAGAAGCTATCAGAGCTACTTGGACTATAGATAAGATCGCGGGGGTGGTTGTCGTCATCCTCGCGATTATGCTTGTCTCGATGGTTGTCAGTCAAAATGCGCATGTTAAGCGATTGATTAACAATTTTCAGAAAACCAACGACGCTTTGATGGATACTAACCGTAAAATCGCTAGCGACAATCAGCATCACATGGAGCATTTGACAACAGCAGTCAATAATTTGGCTAGCGAGACACGCAATGATATAGCGGATTTAAAAGAGCAGGTCTCGGAACTAAAGGTAGAGGTTAGAGATCATCAGCTTTAGGAGGTAAAAACATGAGTAAAATAAATTGGCGTGTACGTTTGCGCAATAAAACATTTTGGTTGACACTAGTACCTTTGTTGGTACTTTTGTCACAACAACTAGGACTAAATTGGGTTCCCGAAAATTGGGAATCCATTTTTGGTACAGTCATGTCGATTTTAATAGTTGTGGGAATTATAAATGACCCAACAACCGCTGGAGTAAAAGACAGTGCACAAGCGCTTACCTACACCGAACCTAAGGAGGACTAACCATGTTTGAATTTGATGAAGTAATTGAGTTTGATGAAGCTAAGTATGAGGACAATATTGCCCGTCACACGTTCCCTGAGCATGAGGGGAAAGGGGCTGATGTAGATGAGTAATTTTGATTTGAAAATGGTCCAAATGCTAGTGCCTGTTGCTAAGTATGGTGTTAAATGTCCATATGCAATGGTTCCTGAGTTCTTGACCATCCACAATACGGCCAATGATGCGTCTGCGCTGGCAGAAATAAGTTTTATGATTGGTAACGGGGATGAAGTATCTTATCATTGGGCTGTAGATGATGAGCAAGCTATCCAAGGCATCGAACACAATCGTAACGGTTGGCATAGCGGAGACGGAGCGAATGGTACTGGTAATCGTAAGTCTATTGGTATTGAGATTTGCCATAGCTTGACTCCGGGCAATCAAAAGTACGCTAAGTCAGAAGAGAACGGGGCTAAGCTAGCAGCTATCATTTTGCATCAGTACGGATGGGGCATTGACCGTATTCGTAAGCATCAGGACTGGAGTGGTAAGTATTGCCCACATCGTATCCTAGACAATCGTAACTGGGAGGGTTTCAAGGGTAAGGTGCAGAAGTATCTGGATGAATTAAAAAACGGAACAGCAACACAAGTAGAAGAAAAGAAAGAAGAGGAACAAGATATGTTTACAATTTCAGCAGAAAATCGCGGTATTGCGTTGGTTATGGGAGGTCGCTTTTTACCAATTTTAGACCCAAAAACTCCAACAGTATTTTGGGAACAGGGTGTCAAGCACTATCAACTAGACGCAAAGACATTTGATGCTTGGCAAGGCAAGGCTGATAAGTCTACGCTGGATGACGCGACTGTCAACAAGCTCATTGCAGGTCTAAAATAATTTTAGTCCAGCAGATGCTGGGCTTTTTTTGTTGCCTCTTTGACGGACAATTTTAAAAATTGCCGTTAAAAAAGACCCTATTTGCGTTTAGGGTCTGACTATATATTTTTTATTAGATAAGGTCTTGTTCAAAAGGCATTCGTCCGAAATTCGTCCGAAATTATTTTCAAACTTAACCGAAATTATCCTGACGCAAAACCAAAAAAGCCCGAAAAAACGGGCTTTTGACTTGTATAGATTCTGGTAAATTCCTATAATAAAGGCGGTAGACGGATTTGAACCGACGATCAAGCTTTTGCAGAGCCGTGCCTTACCACTTGGCTATACCGCCATAACAGGAACTATTCTATCGAAAAAAAAGCAGAAAGTCAAGTGGAAAAATCGGTGCCACTATTTACAAGGCATAGTAAAAAATGTAAAATATTAGGAGGAACAAAGGAGGATGTGATGAAAAAACTGTTGATGACTCTTGTGGTTTTAGTAACAAGCTCAGTTCTTTTTGCCTGTGGGGAAAAGGCTGAATTTAAAAGAATCAAGAAATATTCTCCCACGACTGAACTAGCTACTTCAACTACATCGCAAGAAGTTACAGAGAAAGATAAATTAGATAAACTCAAGAAGCAGTACGCAACTGTCTTTGAAGATTATCAGAAAATTGCTGATGAGGCCGAAAATTATCAGCAGGGTGATGATATAGACTTTTTTCACTTATCCAATCAACTCCATTCTCCTATTCATATGGCTAGTATTGAAAATACCCTAATATCTTTAGGAGATTTGGTTTATGCTTTTTATGATTTAGACCAAAATGGCCAGTTTGAGATGCTTGTAGGCAGTCATCAAAGGGATGGATCGGTATATCCGAAAGGTTTCTACTATTTAAAAAATGGAACACCAGCTCTGTTAGCTGAGAGTTATATTGGGTCGGCAAGTGCGAGGGGAAGCCACACTATATTTACTGATGGTACTATTTTATCCGTAAGTTGGAGTCCTGATATGGGTGATGCGGAAGGTACTCTCTATCAATTGCAGGAAGATAGCTCAGAGGCAGTAGTTATTGAGGAAAGGGATGATTTTAAAATACCTGGTTCTGCACTAGCACCGCTTTTCGGGAAGACTGATGAGATGATACTGAATTTAGAAAGTTTAGATTGGCAGAGATTTGAACTTGAACAAAGAAGTCAAGATGAAGCTGTCTCATATCAAGTTTTTCCTGAGGAGATGCTGGGCAGTTGGCAAGGGATAAGTAGTGATTTTGGAAAAGTCAACGTGGAAGTTTTTCAGGATGGAAGAGTTATCTCAGATATTGAGAGAAGCTCCTCAAGGGAAACGATACTAGTTGAAAGCATAGAAGAAGTAGGGTTCAATACTTACCGGCATAAGCTCTCAAGTCCGAATGGAAATAGACCTTTAGTTTCTGTATTCCAATTAGGAGGAGCAGGGATAAAATATGATTTTGGATTTAAATTGGAGGATGAGACACTCACTATCCTAATCTGGAGTGTGGCTTTGAATGATGATTTTGATTATACAAATCCTCTTGAGATGAACTTGATATTAAAAAGAGAATAAATCGGCGAATTGCTTGATTTTGAACCAAGAGTTTGTTATACTTATTAAGTTGTCTAAGCAACAAATACTCATCTCAAACCAATCGTGGACCTGTTGCCTACGGGTTGGCCTGCGAGCCTGACGTTTGGGAGAGGAAAAAACACAAAGGAGAAATACTCATGGCAGTAATTTCAATGAAACAACTTCTTGAGGCGGGTGTGCACTTCGGTCACCAAACTCGTCGCTGGAACCCTAAGATGGCGAAGTACATCTTTACAGAGCGTAACGGCATCCACGTGATCGATTTGCAACAAACTGTAAAATTGGCTGACCAAGCTTACGACTTTATCCGTGATGCAGCAGCAAATGAAGCCGTTATCTTGTTCGTTGGTACCAAAAAACAAGCAGCAGAAGCAGTCAAAGACGAAGCTCTCCGCGCTGGTCAATACTTCATCAACCACCGTTGGTTGGGTGGTACTTTGACTAACTGGGGCACTATCCAAAAACGGATCGCTCGTTTGAAAGAAATCAAGCGTATGGAAGAAGAAGGTGTCTTTGAAGTCCTTCCTAAGAAAGAAGTCGCTTTGTTGAACAAACAACGTGCTCGTCTTGAAAAATTCTTGGGTGGTATTGAAGATATGCCACGCATTCCAGATGTGATGTATGTTGTTGACCCACATAAAGAGCAGATTGCTGTTAAAGAAGCTAAGAAATTGGGTATCCCAGTTGTAGCGATGGTGGACACCAACACAGATCCAGATGATATCGATGTGATTATCCCAGCTAACGATGACGCTATCCGTGCTGTTAAACTCATCACAGCGAAAATGGCTGACGCTATCATCGAAGGTAACCAAGGTGAAGATAGTGTAGCAGCAGTTGAAGCTGAATTGGCAGCTGAGCCAGCATCTGCAGAATCAATCGAAGAATTGGTTGAAGTTGTTGAAGGTGACAACGCATAATTTGTATTGAAAAAGACCTTAAGAGCAGTTGTTTATGATGGATTGTCATCATTCGCTCTTAACTCTAAAAAACCATACATCCTAAAGGGGCGGGGCTGAGCCCAGGCCCCTTATTTTATAAAAGAAAGAGGAACTACTCATGGCAGAAATTACAGCAAAGCTGGTAAAAGAATTGCGTGAAAAATCAGGCGCTGGCGTTATGGATGCAAAAAAAGCCTTGGTTGAAACAGATGGTGATATCGAAAAAGCGATTGAATTGCTTCGTGAAAAAGGTATGGCTAAGGCAGCTAAAAAGGCTGACCGTGTCGCTGCTGAAGGTTTGACAGGTGTCTATGTTGCTGGTAACTTTGCAGCTGTTGTTGAAGTGAACGCTGAAACAGACTTCGTTGCGAAAAATGCACAATTTGTTGACTTGGTAAACGAAACCGCTAAAGTGATTGCAGAAGGTAAACCAGCTAACAACGAAGAGGCACTTGCTTTGACCATGTCTTCAGGTGAAACTTTGGAAGCAGCTTATGTTAACGCAACTGCGACTATCGGTGAGAAAATCTCCTTCCGCCGTTTTGCCCTTCTTGAAAAAACAGATGCACAAGCCTTTGGTGCTTACCAACATAATGGTGGCCGCATCGGTGTTATCTCTGTGATTGAAGGTGGCGATGAGGCTCTTGCAAAACAAGTTTCTATGCACATCGCAGCGATGAAACCAACTGTTCTTTCTTACACTGAATTGGATGAGCAATTTGTCAAAGATGAGTTGGCTCAACTTAACCACAAGATTGAACAAGACAACGAAAGCCGTGCTATGGTTGACAAACCAGCTTTGCCACTCTTGCAGTACGGATCTAAAGCACAGTTGACTGATGAAGTTATTGCAGCAGCTGAAGAAGCCATCAAGGCTGAATTGGCAGCAGAAGGCAAGCCAGAAAAAATCTGGGACAAAATTATCCCAGGTAAAATGGATCGCTTCATGTTGGACAACACTCAAGTGGACCAAGCCTTCACTTTACTGGCTCAAGTCTACATCATGGACGACAGCAAAACTGTTGAAGCCTATCTTGATAGCGTGAATGCAAAAGCAGTTGCATTTGCTCGCTTTGAAGTGGGTGAAGGAATTGAGAAAGCTTCAAACGACTTTGAAGCAGAAGTTGCCGCTACTATGGCAGCAGCCTTGAACAAATAAACATACGAAAAGAACAGGCCATGCCTGTTCTTTTGTCATTTAATGATTGATAAAAGCCAGAATCTCTTCTTCTGATAGTGAACTATCGCAGCGAACCTGAACTCCGTCACTCTTGGCATGGAGGAGGCCAGGGACAGTTGGGACTCCGTAGTCCTGTCGGAGTTGGGCGATTTCTTGGGCGGAGTAGGCTGGATGCTGGGTGTGGAGGAAGTAGATGGTCCAGTTTTCTTCTTTGGCCACCGCAGCTAGTTTGGGAGCGAAGCATCGGCAATAGAAGCAGGAATCTCGGCCCAAAAAGAGGATGGCCCCATCCCTAGCTTCCAATAGTTGGCGGGCCTCCCTTGGGGAGACAGGTTGGAAATCTTGGGTATCTTCAGAAAAGGTATTGGTAAAAAACATGGCTTCTCCTTTTGCGATTTAGGGCTAGTATAACCAAAGGAGGGCTGAAAAGCAAGCAATTGCTACGGTGCTCCCTTATCAGAAAGGCAATTCCTTGAAAACTGGGGTCTGGCATGCTATAATAGTCAATAATAGTCAGTAAGAAAGGGATGAGACCATGGCCATGAAGAATACATCCGATTATATTGAAGAACATATCAAAGCCATTTTGGAGCGGGTCAGTGTTGCAGAGCTGAAGAGGAGCGAGTTGGCGAGCCGTTTTGAAGTGGTGCCCAGCCAGATCAACTATGTCATCAAGACCCGTTTTACAGCCAGTCGGGGCTATATCGTTGAGAGCAAGCGAGGCGGCGGCGGCTATATTCGCATCGGCCGCATTACCTTCTCGGATAAGCATGAACTGATTCGGGACCTCTTGAAAAATATGGGTGACGAGCTGTCTTGGGTTGTGTACTCAGATATCTTACAGATGCTTTTTGATGAAGACTTAATGACGGAGAGGGAAGGAAATCTGACCCTTTCCATGGGGACAGATGAGATTTTGGGGGCGGATGCTAGCAGGATTCGGGCCCGCATGATGAGACAGATATTAAGAAGATTGGATAGGAAAGAGGATTAACATGGAATTTTCGAGTGGATTAAGGCGGGTGTTTGAGGATGCCCAGCTCATTGCCCAACGTTATGGCTGCGCCTATTTGGAAAGCTGGCATGTCCTGCTTTCTTTTGTCGTTAACCATGATACGGTTGCGGGGTCGGCTTTGATAGAGTTTCCCATAGACATTGATGAGTATGAGCAGGCCACCTTTGCTGTTACCGAGCGGGAGTACCGCGAGGAGATAGAATTAACCACCATCCTGCCGGCCTCAAAACGCCTCTTGGAGGTGGAAGAATTGGCTGAGAAAATCGCAACCATTACCAAGGCTAAGGCTCTTGGAACGGAACATGTCTTTTTGGCCATGCTCCTGGACCGTCGGTCAGTCGTGGCCCAGATTCTGGACAAGGCGGGCTTTCGTTTGGAAGGGTCCGAAGACCAATTCCGTTATGGGGATGTCCGTAAGAGTCTGGAGCTCAAGGCTGGTTTTACCAAGGAAGACTTGAAGGCCATCCGCAATCTGATGAAGGGCAATGGCGGAAAGAGCCAGACCATGGCCAGCATGATGGGGGGCATGCCCCAGGCCCAGAGCGGTGGTTTGGAAGACTACTCTAGAGACTTGACTGCCCAGGCCAAGGCCGGACTTCTGGAGCCAGTCATCGGTCGGGAGGAAGAGATTTCGCGGATGATTCAAATCTTGTCCAGAAAAAGCAAGAACAATCCTGTCCTTGTTGGGGATGCCGGGGTCGGAAAAACAGCCCTAGCCCTGGGGCTAGCCCAAAGAGTAGCTGAAGGTCAGGTGCCGGCTAGCTTGGCGGGTATGCGGGTCCTGGAATTGGACCTGATGAGTGTTGTGGCTGGAACCCGTTTTCGGGGGGATTTTGAGGAGCGGATGAACAATATCATCAACGATATTGAGGAAGATGGCAAGGTTATCCTCTTCATTGACGAGCTCCATACCATCATGGGTTCTGGTTCGGGCATTGATTCTACCCTGGATGCGGCCAATATCCTAAAACCAGCCCTTTCTCGGGGAACCCTGCATATGGTCGGGGCTACGACCCAGGAAGAATACCAAAAACACATCGAAAAGGATGCAGCCCTGGTGCGGCGTTTTGCAAAAGTGACCATTGAGGAGCCGACAGTGGACGATGCCATCGCAATCTTGCAGGGCCTAAAATCGGCCTATGAGCAGCACCATCGGGTAGCCATTTCTGATGAGGCCATTGTGACGGCTGTAACCTATGCCAAGCGCTATCTGACCAGCAAGAATTTGCCAGACTCAGCCATTGATTTGCTGGATGAAGCCAGCGCCACTGTGCAAAATGCGTCCAAGTCCCAGCCCAAGTTAGAGGATGATGGCTTGGAACAGGCCCTGCTTAGGAAGCAGTACAAAAAAGTGGGGCAGTTGATTCGCCAGGCTGAAGAGGGCCAGGACCAAGTTCCCAGCTACCAGCTGGCTGTTACGGAGGATGCCATCTTGCAGACCCTGAGTCGCCTGTCTGGTATCCCTGTCACCAAGCTGACCAAGTCTGATGCCAAGAAGTACCTGAACCTGGAGGCTGAACTGCACAAGCGGGTCATCGGTCAGGACCAGGCTATTTCAGCGGTCAGTCGGGCCATTCGCCGCAATCAGTCCGGTATCCGCTCTGGCAAACGGCCCATTGGTTCCTTTATGTTCTTAGGGCCGACAGGTGTCGGCAAGACCGAGTTGGCGAAAGCCTTGGCCGAGGTCCTCTTTGATGATGAGTCAGCCTTGATTCGCTTTGACATGTCAGAGTACATGGAGAAATTTGCTGCCAGTCGTCTCAATGGAGCCCCTCCGGGCTATGTGGGCTATGAGGAAGGCGGAGAATTGACGGAGAAGGTCCGCAACAAGCCTTATTCGGTCCTCCTCTTTGATGAGGTGGAGAAGGCTCACCCTGACATCTTCAATGTCCTCTTGCAGGTCTTGGATGATGGAGTTCTGACCGATAGTAAGGGTCGCAAGATTGACTTCTCTAACACCCTTATTATCATGACTTCTAACCTGGGGGCGACTGCCCTTCGGGATGACAAGACAGTCGGTTTTGGTGCCTTGGACCTATCCCGTAGCCAGGAGCACATGGAAAAACGGATTTTTGAGGAACTGAAAAAGGCCTACCGGCCAGAATTTATCAACCGTATTGATGAGAAGGTGGTCTTCCACAGTCTGTCAGACCAGGATATGCAGGAAGTGGTCAAGGTCATGATCAAGCCACTGGTGGCCATTACAGCGGAAAAAGGCATTGCCCTCAAATTCCAGCCAGCTGCCTTGAAACTCTTGGCCCAGGAAGGTTTTGACCCGGACATGGGGGCCCGTCCTCTGCGCAGGCTGCTTCAGACTAAGGTCGAAGACCGTTTGGCCGAAATGCTCCTGAGAGAAGAAGTAGGTGCAGGCGACCAGCTGAAAATCGGTGTCTCATCTGGTCAACTCAAGTTTGAAGTGGGGAGGTAAGTGATGGAAATTGTCAAAATTGGAGTAGAAAGTGTCCAAGCGCTACGGGAAATCAGCTGTGAAACCTACTACGATACCTTTAAGGAGTCCATCGTCAATCCCCAGGATATGGAGGATTTTCTGAGGGATGCTTATAGTATCGAAACCTTGAGCCAGGAGTTGGAAAATCCGGAATCAGACTTCTTCTTCCTCTATCAGGAAGACCGCCTGGTGGGCTACCTCAAGCTCAATGTAGGTGCTGCCCAGACCGAACAGGGTGTGGCAGACAATACCCTGGAAATCCAGCGCATTTATGTTCGGCCCAGCGAAAAACGCCAGGGCTTTGGGACGGTCCTTATGGACTTTGCCATGCAGCATGCCAAGGAGGCAGGCTATGATTCTGTTTGGTTAGGCGTTTGGGAGCATAATGATGCGGCCCAGGCCTTCTATAAGGAGCATGGATTTGTCCGCGTTGGAGAGCATGTTTATTGGACTGGCAACCAGGCCGATACAGACCATATCTTGCTGAAAAAGATTTAGGGAAGCTGGCGGAGTCCAGCTTCTTTTTTGAAAAAGAAAGCAAATGAATTGAAAACGATTTCAATAGATGGTATAATGAAGTATCAAGAAAAAGGAGGACAAGTTATGTCAGATAAGTTTGATGCAAAGTTGGATCAACTGAAGGGCTCTGTAAAGGAGGGGTTCGGTAAGTTGACAGGCGACAAGAAGACGGAGACAGAAGGTGCAACTGAAAAAGTGGCTGCTAAGGCCAAAGAAGTGGTGCAGGATGTCAAAGATGGGGTTGAAGGCCTTGTCGATGGAGTAAAAAATTCCTTGAAAAAGGATGAAAAGTAAGAAAACAATAGGAGCCCAGTGGGCTCCTATTGTTTGATTAGTCTTTTTCATTGTTTCCTATCTCTGCAAGGCTTGATCAAAGAGGGCTTCGACTTCTTGGATACTTTCGGCCTTGGCAACAGCTCCGCGGATCTTGGCGGCACCGGCGGTTCCACGTAGGTAGTGGGGAGCTAGGCCCCGGAATTCACGGACGGCGACGCTTTCACCCTTGAGTTTGGCCAGGCGGGTCAGGTGGTCATGGGCCACCTTGAGCTTATCAGCAAAGGTCAAATCAGGTAAGACCTCTCCGGTCTCCAGGTAATGGTTGATTTGGTGGAAGATATAGGGATTGCCCATGGCTGTCCGTCCCACCATGACCGCATCCGCACCGACTTCCTCAATCCGCTGGCGGGCGTCCTCGACATTGCGGATATCACCGTTTGCGATGAAGGGAATCTTGGTCAGGCTGCCGGCCACTCGGGTCAGGGTTTCAAGGTCCACAGTACCAGTGTACATCTGCTCCCGGGTACGGCCATGCATGGCCAGGGCAGCCACGCCGCCGCTTTCTGCGGCCAGGGCATTTTCCACAGCCAGATCGGTATTGTTCCAGCCGGTTCGCATCTTGACTGTCAAGGGAATGTCTAGGACGGAAGTCACTTCCTTGATGATGTGGTAGATCTTGTCTGGATCCTTGAGCCACTTGGCACCGGCTTCGTTCTTGATGACCTTGTTAACAGGGCAACCCATGTTGATGTCCACGATGTCAGCCTTGGTATTGGTCTGGATAAAATCCGCAGCCCGCTTGAGGCCTTCGGCATCCCCACCGAAGAGCTGGATGGACATTGGAAACTCATTTTCCTCGATGTGGAGCATGTGCAGGGTTTTTTCATTATTATAAAGCAGGCCTTTTTCGGAAATCATTTCCATGACCACCAGACCAGCGCCCATTTCCTTGGCAATGGTCCGAAAGGCTGAGTTGGTCACGCCTGCCATGGGGGCCAGGACGGTTCGATTGGGGATTTGGATGTCCCCAATCATGAAGGGGCTATTGAGATTTGTCACGGATGAGTTCCTCCAACTGTTCTGCTGTAAAATGGTAGTGCCTGCGACAGAATTGGCAGGTGATGTCGCAACCCTGGTCCTCAGCGATCATCTCCTCCAGATCGGATACAGGCAGGCCAGCCAAGGCATTTAAGAATCGCTCCTCCGAGCAGTCACAGTAGAAACTGAGGGCCTCTTCGGAGAGAATCTTATAGGGTTCTTCGCCATAAATGGCGGCCAAAAGGGCTTCCATGTGGCCATTAGATGCCAGCAGGCTGGAGATGGCAGGCATGGCTTGGATGCGTTTTTCAAGGCGAGAAATGTCTTCTTCCGACGCACCAGGCAAGACCTGTACCATAAATCCGCCCGCAACCTGGACTCTATCCTCCTGATCCAGCAGGACATTGAGACCGACGGCTGATGGTGTTTGCTGGCTTTCGGTCAGGTAGTAGGCCAGGTCCTCTCCGATTTCCCCTGAGATGAGGGGGGTGGTGGAGTGGTAGGGATGGCCGATGCCATAGTCGGTAATGACCAAGAACTGGCCTTGACCAACCAGAGGCCCGACAATGACCTCGCCAGTAGCTGTTTTTTTGTAGTCCAAGTCTGGATTTTGAATATAGCCCTTGACCTGGCCCTTGTTATTGGCAACGCTGATGATGGCCCCTGTGGCTCCTTCTGCCAAAATTTTCAGGGTAATCTTGGTGTCGCCCTTTTCGTTTGCCGCTAAGATTTGGTTGGCGATGAAGGCCCGGCCCAGAGCCACCGTTGATGAGGCCATGCTGTCATGTTTTTCCTGGGCTGTTCGGACGGTTTCTGTGCTGTCCAAGACAAAGGCCCGGAAATGCCCGCTTTCTGAGATTGTTTTAATGATTTTATCCATAGTGTTTCTATTTTAACACAAAAGAGAAGACAAGTAAGCTAAAACTACTTGTCTTTTGAGCTTGATGTGCATCAGGATAGTTCAGGGAA
>RRZU010647344.1_pt1 | contig 12299 bp, 9 predicted proteins | sample 2165561 | NCBI WGS metagenome assembly RRZU01 (sample SAMN10456909, study PRJNA506462) | wastewater metagenome | isolation source: wastewater sludge | place: USA: Moscow, Idaho | reverse complement strand
TTTATAAGATAAGATTTTATAAGATTTTTGCAAAAACCTGTTGACATTTGAAAAAAGGTTTGCTATAATAGCAAACGTCGTCAGGAGCGAACGCACCGAGGCGATGCCAGCTATGGGGGATTAGCTCAGCTGGGAGAGCGCTTGCATGGCATGCAAGAGGTCACCGGTTCGATCCCGGTATTCTCCACCACAAAGACCTGTCAGAGAATTCTGGCAGGTCTTTTTTTACATATTCGATTATTAGCGCATCCTGCATGCAAAGAACCCATCCGCTTTGTCACACGCCGCGTAAAACACCTCGCCATGCTGGCCGATGCCCTGCGCGTGGAGCCGGGCGTCCAGCCAGCGCTCGTCGCGGCCTGCAGCCTTTAAATTGTCCTGCATGAGATGGCCGTCTATAATCAGGTCATACCAGGCGCTGGCGGCGTCCGGGTGCAGCTGCATATCGTCGGGCGTCAGGGGACGGTTGCAGCTTTTGGGCAGAAAGCTGATCTGGCCGTTTGTCTCTAAAATTGCCGTTTCTATTTCGTTCGGGTCAAAGTACCCGGCCACGCGGGCCTGACCCAGGAACTCGTTCACGTCGATGGCAGCGCGCTGCAGGCTGCTTTTCAGGATAACACCGTCGTCCATCAAAATCAGGCTGCGTCCGCTCCAAAGGCTGCGCATAGCGTTGCTCTTGCAGGCAGTGTAGTGCACGAACCACGTCACCAGCCCATAGACCACAAGCGCAGAGAAGGGCCGCCACCACTGCTCAAGATTCGTCGCCAGCTCTGCGCCGATGGAACCCACCGTGACGGCGTTCAGGTAGTCGAACGGGCTCATCTGCGCAATCTGCCGCTTGCCGCCCGCGCGGGTGAAAATAAACATCGCGGCCAGCGACAGCAGGCTCGTCAGCACGACCTGCCCGACCTCCGGAAAAATGTCAGCCATAAAAAACACTCCTCTCTGCGTTAGCTTTTGCGCAGTTATGACCTTTTATGCGGAAAAATCAGTTGACAAGCGGCGCAAAACGGCATATAATAAGCCTGTAAAAAGGAAAATAGCGATGAAAGGGCCAATGCCGTCCGTTCCGTCCCTCAGAGAGAAAGCCGTTTGGTGCAAGGCTTTCACGCGGAAGCACGGCAGAGCCACCCCGGAGCTTTCGGCGCAGAGCCGAGCGTACCTGCGGCGTTAACGCAGACACAAAGCGGCAGTGCTGTTGTATTATATTCTTGCGGCGCTGCAAACCGGGTGGTACCACGGAAGCATAACAGCCTTCGTCCCTGTATTGGGGCGTGGGCTGTAATTTTTTTGTGGCGGACCCTGCATCGCAATTTTATGGATTGGAGAACAACACCTATGCAATGGACCGGATTGAACGAGCTTCGCGAAAAGTACCTGCATTATTTTGAGACGAAGGGCCACCTGCGTCTGGGCAGCTTCCCGCTGGTTCCGAAGGATGACCCCAGCCTCCTGCTGATCAACAGCGGCATGGCCCCCATGAAGAAATGGTTCCTCGGCCAGGAGGAGCCGCCGCGGCATCGCGTGACCACCTGCCAGAAGTGCATCCGCACCCCGGATATTGAGCGCGTCGGCATCACCGCCCGCCATGGCTGCTTCTTTGAGATGCTGGGCAACTTCAGCTTCCAGGATTACTTCAAGAAGGAAGTCATTCCCTGGGCGTGGGAGTTCCTGACCAAGGAACTCGAGATTCCCGCTGACCGCCTGTACATCTCGGTTTATCAGGAGGATGACGAGGCCTACGACATCTGGACGAAGGAAGTCGGTATCCCCGAGGATCACATGGTCCGCCTGGGCAAGGAGGACAACTTCTGGGAGCCCGGCTCCGGCCCCTGCGGCCCCTGCTCTGAGATCTACTATGACCGCGGCCTGAAGTACGGTTGCGGCAAGCCGACCTGCGGCGTCGGCTGCGACTGTGATCGTTTCATGGAGATCTGGAACCTCGTGTTCAGTCAGTATGATGCCGACGGCAAGGGCAACTATGAGCTGCTGGCCAAGCCGAACATTGATACCGGCATGGGCCTGGAGCGTCTGGCCGTCGTCATGCAGGATGTCAACAACCTGTTCGAGGTCGATACCGTTGCCGCCGTTCTGCACCACGTCGAGCGCATCGCGGGCAAGAAGTACGGCGAGAACGAGAAGGATGACATCTCCATCCGCGTGATTACCGACCACATCCGTGCCACCGTCTTTATGGCTTCCGACGGCATCCTGCCGTCCAACGAGGGCCGCGGCTACGTCATGCGCCGTCTGCTGCGCCGCGCCGCCCGCCATGGCCGTATGCTGGGCATCAACCGTCCGTTCCTGACCGAGCTGGTCGAAACGGTCATCGAGTCCAGCGAGGCCGGTTACCCCGAGCTGCGCGAGCATGAGTCTTATATCAAGAAGGTCATCGGCACCGAGGAGCTGCGCTTCGGCCGCACCATCGACGCCGGTCTGAACATCCTGACCGGCATGATGGGCCGCCTGAAGGAGGCCCATGAGAAGGTCCTGTCCGGTGTCGAGGCGTTCAAGCTGAACGATACCTTCGGCTTCCCGCTCGACCTGACCCGTGAGATCGCCGCCGAGGCAGGCTTTGCCGTCGATGAGGCCGCGTTCCACATCGAAATGACCAAGCAGCGTGAGCGCGCCCGCGCCGAGCGCCTGGCCAAGGATATTTCCGGTTGGAGCGCTGACCTGTTCGGTGAGCTGACCGCCGAGCCCACACAGTTTGACGGCTACGAGACCCTGTCCGAGAAGGCTAAGGTTCTGGCTCTGTCCGACGGGGAGGAGCTCGTCGATGCCATCGCCACCGACGAGGCGGGCGAGGCCAAGGACGGCGTGCTGGTCGTGCTGGACCGTACCCCGTTCTATGCAGAGATGGGCGGCCAGGTCGCTGACCACGGTTATCTTGTCAGCGGCGACGCCAAGCTGAAGGTCACCCAGGTCAAAAAGACCCCGAAGGGCTATTTCGTCCATACCTGTGAGCTGCTGGACGGCACCATCCACGTTGACGATGAGGTCACCGCTTCCGTCGATGAGAAGCGCCGTGCCGCCATCTGCCGCAACCACACCGCCACCCACCTGCTGCAGAAGGCCCTGCGCGAGGTCCTGGGCGAGCATGTCCATCAGGCCGGCAGCTATCAGGACGACCAGATCACCCACTTCGACTTTACGCATTTCAGCGCCGTCAGCCCCGCCGAGCTGGCCGAGGTCGAGCGCCGCGTCAACGAGAAGATTTACGAGGCTCTGCCCGTCACCGTCAAGAACCTGCCCATCGAGGAAGCCAAGAAGATGGGCGCTATGGCTCTGTTCGGTGAGAAGTACGGCAGTGTCGTCCGCGTTGTCGACGCCGGCGGCTGGAGCACCGAGTTCTGCGGCGGCACCCATGTCACGAACACCGCACAGATCGGCTGCTTCAAGATTTTGAGCGAGTCCAGCGTGGCTGCCGGTATCCGCCGCATTGAGGCTACCACCGCCTTCGGCGTGCTGGATCTGCTGGATGACCGCACCGAGATTTTGGCCAAGACCGCTGTTGCCCTGAAGGCCAACAACCTGAAGGACGCTCCTGCCCGCGCCGAGGCACTGGCTGCCGAGTTGAAGGAGACCGCCAAGCAGCTTGAAATCCTGAAGGCCCAGATGGCTGCCGCCAAGATCGACGGCCTGTTTGAGAACGCCGCCGACATCGACGGCGTGCGCATCGTCTCCGCCTATCTGACCGGCACCGGTGCCGATACCCTGCGCGACATGGTCGATAAGGTGCGCGACAAGGCCCCCAACGCCGTGACCGTGCTTATCGGCAGCGACGGTAATAAGACGATGATGGCTGTCGGCGTTTCCAAGAACGCCCTGGCCCGCGGCCTGAAGGCAGGTGCCCTCGTCAAGAAGATTGCCGCTATCGCAGGCGGCAACGGCGGCGGCAAGCCCGACTTCGCTATGGCCGGTATCCGCGACACGTCCAAGATCGACGACGCACTGAACGCTGTGCCCGAGATCGTCAAGGCGGAAATGAATCAGTAATTCTTTGCCATAAAATCCACTGCAAAGGAGGAATTCCGGATGGAGGATTGTCTGTTCTGCAAGATCGCCGCAGGCGAGATCCCCTCGAACAAGCTGTTTGAGGACGACAAGCTGCTGGCGTTCTACGACATCGACCCGCAGGCCCCCGTGCATTTTCTCGTCATCCCGAAGCAGCACATTGCGTCTGCCGCAGCCCTGACCGAGGATGACGCCGCGCTGCTGGGCCACATCTACGCGGTCATTGCGCAGCTGTGCAAAAAGCTGGGCGTCGACGAGAGCGGCTACCGCGTTGTGACCAATGTCGGCGCGGACGGCGGCCAGAGCGTTAAGCACCTGCACTTTCATGTGCTGGCCAAGCGCAGCCTTGCATGGCCTCCGGGCTGATGCCGGGCGTTGCACAAAACACTTGTGAATCAATAAAGAGAGGTAAACTAACATGGCAGATACCTATACACTGCACATTGCGGGTCTGACCCGTGAGCTGCCCATCTGCAAGGTCAATGACCACATGGATATTGCCGCTTTCATCATGTTCAGTGATGTGGAGCTGACCGAGGCATGCGCCGCAGCTCTGCTGAAAAAAGCCCCCGAGTTTGACGTGATCCTGACCGCCGAGGCCAAGGGCATCCCTCTGGCCTACGAAATGGCGCGCCAGAGCGGCAAATACTGGATTCCCGCCCGCAAAGGTCCGAAGCTGTATATGCGTGAGCCTGTCATCATCGAGGATCAGTCCATCACGACTGCCGGTAAGCAGACGCTGGTCATCGACAAGAAGGACATCGAGTATATGGACGGCAAGCGCATCCTGATCGTGGATGACGTTATCTCCACCGGCGGCTCCCTGCATGCACTGGAAACGCTGGCCGCCAAGAGCACCGGCACGGTAGTCGGCTGCTGCGCAGCACTCGCTGAGGGCGACGCTGCCAAGCGCACCGACATCTTCTTCCTGGAGCCGCTGCCGCTCTTCCTGCACTAAGCAATGAAACGAAAGCTCGGTTGGTTTGGTCTCGGTTTTGCCGGGGCTGAGCTTGCTGCGGCCATTCTGCCGCCGCTGGTCTGTGTGCCCGCGGCGGCATTTTTGGTATGCCTGGCGCTATTATGGATAAAACGCCGCAGAGACAGCGCCATCCCGGTACTGGGTGTGCTGTGCGGTCTTGCGTGGTTTCTGGTGTTTACCCTTGTATGGGTGCGGCCCGTCAAGGCACTGGCCGGGCAGACCGTGACCTGCACGGCGGTGGTGGAGACGGACGCCGATGCTTCCTACAGCGAAAGCCGCCTGCGCGGTACGCTGCGGCTGACTGAAATTGACGGCAGGGCGGCCAACGTAAAGGTGCAGTGCGCGTCCTTTCCCGGCGAGAGTGCGGGGGAGCGGTTCACTGCAAAATTTGCGCTGACCGAGCTGCCCGACAACAAATACCGCCTGAGCCGCCAAAGCAAGGGTGTCTATTTGCAGGCGGAGTATCTGGGCAGCTACCACCCACTGGACGCCAGCCGCGCGCCGCGGTTTGCGCTGTATCGGCTGCGGCAGCGCTGGTCGGCCACACTGCGCCGCTGGCTGCCGCGGCAGCTGGACGGCATCGAGGCTGCTATGCTGCTGGCGGACAAAAGCCGTCTGGATGACAGCGTGCAGCAGGCCTTCCGCACGGCGGGGGTATCGCATCTGCTGGCGGTGTCTGGGCTGCATCTGGCGCTGCTCTGCGGGCTGCTGGGCTTTGGCCGCAAATGGAAATTTTATAAGCCTCTGATTTTGCTGCGCGCTGCGGCGGCGCTGTTTTACCTGCTGCTGACCGGAATGCCGGTCTCTGTATCGCGCGCCGGGATCGTGCTGTTGGTGGCGCTGGTGGGGGACTTCTTCCTGCTGCCGCCCGACCTGCTGACCTCAACGAGCTTTGCGGCCATCCTGCTGGGGCTGCAAAACGCCTATGCGCCGTGCGACCTTGGCTTTCAGCTGTCGTTCTGCGCCGTGCTGGGCGTGCAGACTGCGGCAGAACTGGCCCGCACCGAGCAGCGCGCAGCGCAGGACAAGCCCGCCGCCGTCAAGGCGCTATGCCAAGTGGCAGAGCCTGTGCAAACGGCAGTGCTTGCCAGCCTTGCCACGCTGCCGGTGCTGGTGGCCCACGGCATGGCGGCCAGCCTGGTCGGGGTGCTCTGCAACCTGCTGGTCGTCTGGATGGTCCAGCCCGCCCTGCAGCTGGGCATCCTGCTGCTGGTGTGCAGCGCTGTGCCGTTTTTGGCGGCAATCACGAACCTGACGGCCCTCGCGCTGAGTCTCTGGCTCAAGGGGCTGCTCTGGCTGGTACGGTGCTGCGCCGCACTGCCGTTTGCGTCGATTTGTCTGCCGCAGCGGTACACGCTGTTTGTGCTGGCTGTGCTGGGCGCGCTGGCGGTCTGCTTCTGGCATGCCAGGCGGCTGCGGCTCTATCTGCCCGCGGCGGCGCTCTGCACAGTGCTGGCCGTGGGGCTGGGTGTCTGGATGCAGCGAGATGTTGTGCAGATCAATCTGGTCGGCGCGTCCAACAATCCCTGCGTCGTCTGCGTGCAGAACGGGCAGGCTGTGGTGTTCTTCCGCGGCGGGGAGAGCAACTGGAGCGCCGTGCAGAACTATCTGGCCGGGCGCAGCAGACAGGAGCCCGCGCTGGTCGTTGACCTGCGCGCCAAGCCGACGCAGATGGAATTTTCCGCGGCAGAGATCGTGACGGTGCAGGAGCTTGCCGACTTTACGACCCGTCCGGTGCTTGACGGATTGACGCTGGACCTGTATCATAATAAAAGCGCAAACCTCGCTGTGCTGGGCGTGGGGGAGCGGCACATTGCCGTGGGGGCAGGCAGGCTCGAGCTGGCAGAGCCGGTGCGGGTGGATGTCCTCTGCGCACCGGGCACGCTGTCCGATTCCGTGCGGCCCGACGCAATTTTGTACACCGCTGCCGCACCGCGCTGGCTGGGCGACGCCGCAGGCTGCACCCTGCGCTATGGCGAGGACACGCCCGGACTGACCCTGCGCCCGGGCCGCAGCATGATTTGGGAGGAGGCACAGACGATTGCTGTACAGTGAAAAGGAGCTGGAAAAACGCCTGAAGGCAGGCTGCGCGCTCTACTATTTCTACGCATCGGACGAGGCGCTCGTCCACACGGCGGCGCAGAAGACGCTGAAATATCTGAACCGCGACGACCCCGAGACGACGGTGCTGGACGGGCCGACCCCCTCGGTGGAGGAGATCGTGCTAGCTGCCGGTACGATTTCATTCTTCGGCGGCAAACGCCTGGTACTCATGCCGCTGATCCGTCCGTCAACCTATTCCGACAAGGATTTGCAGGAGCTTTGCGACACGCTGGCCGACACCGAGAACGCCATCTTTGTGCTGACGAGCATCATCGAGGAGAGCTACGGCAAACTGCGCCCCGGCAAGCGGGAGCAAAAGCTCATTGCCAGCTGCGAGAAGCTCGGCTACTGTGTACAGCTCAACCGCCCCACGGGCGCGGCTTTACAGGCCATGGCCCGCGATTGGGCGAAGGAGGCCGGTGCGGACTTTGCCCCCGGCGCCGAAGCTGCGCTGCTGGCCCGCTGCGGCGAGGATCAGTTCCTGCTTAAAAATGAGGTGGAAAAGCTGGCCGCGCTGGCCAACTACAGCACAATTACAAAAGAAATGGTCAGCCGGCTCGGCACGGTCACGCTCGACGCGGACACGTTCGATATGGTCAAGCTGCTGACGAGCGGCCAGGCCGATAAGGCCCAGCAAAAGCTGAAAACGCTGCTGGCGCTGCAAAACGAGCCGATCATGATTACCGGCGCACTCATCAGCAACTATCTGGATCTGTACCGCGTGCTGCTGGGCCGCCGCAGCCGCCGGGGCCTCGGTGATGTGGCCAAGGACTTTGGCTACAAGGGCAATTGGAATTACCGCCTCAATTCTACCGAAAAAACCGCGTTGCGCTTCAAGCGTGCCCAGCTGGAGGACTGCCTGCACATTCTGCAAAGACTGGACACCGACCTGAAAAGCAGCAAGCTGGACGCCGACCTTTTAATGCAGAAGGCGCTGTGTGAGCTGGCGCTGGCCGGGAGGGCATAAATGCTGAAATTGGAACAAGCCCTGCTGGTGGAGGGCAAATACGACGCCGCACGCCTTAGCAATATCGTGGACGGCACGATCCTGACGACGGACGGCTTCCGGGTGTTCAAGGACGGCGCGCTGCAAAGGCTGCTCAAGCGCATTGCTGCAGCGCAGGGGCTTATCATTTTGACAGACTCCGACGCCGCCGGGTTCAAGATTCGCCACTTTGTCACGGGTCTTGTCGGTGCGGAGCATGTCCTGCAGGCCTACGTCCCGGCGATTGCGGGCAAGGAGTCACGCAAGGCCGAGCCCGGCAAGGAGGGACTGCTCGGCGTCGAGGGCGTATCCGACGATTTGATTGTACAGGGCCTTGAAACCGCCCTGGCAAGTAAAACTGCTTGCCAGCAGAAAACGACCCAGTCGCGCTCCATCACGTACACCGATTTGTACGACTGGGGCATCTCCGGCACGGCCAACAGCGCCGAGAACCGCCGGGTGTTTTTGCGCCGCCTCGGTCTGCCGCCGCGGTTGAGCAAAAAGGAGCTGCTGCAGGTGCTCAACACACTCTACACCTACGACGCTCTGAACGCCGAAATCAAAAAGCTATAAAAATTGCCCGGAACCGTGCAAGTGGTTCCGGGCATTTTTATACGCGAGTAACGCGATCAGACTTCCAGTTTTTCTAATTCTGCCATCCACAGCGTATTGCAGGCGTCGCTGGGCATGCGCCAGTCGCCGCGGGGGGACAGCGTGACCGAGCCGACCTTCGGGCCGTCGGGCAGACAGCTGCGCTTGAACTGCTGGGCAAAGAAGCGGCGGTAGAAATTTTTCAGCCACGCCAGCAGGACCTCCGGCTCATACCGGCCGTCAAAGGCTGTGCGGGCCAGATGGTAGATTTTTGTCGGACTGAACCCAAAGCGCAGCACATAGTAGAGATAGAAGTCGTGCAGCTCATACGGGCCGACGAGTTTTTCGGTCTGCTGGGCAATCGTGCCGTCTGCGGCGGTGGGCAGCAGCTCGGGGCTGACGGGGGTGTCCAGAATATCCACCAGCACGTCCCGCAGCGTGTCATTGCCGCAGGTGTCGGCCACGTACTGCACAATATGGCGCACCAGCGTTTTCGGCACGCCGGTGTTGACGCCGTACATGCTCATGTGGTCGCCGTTGTAGGTGGCCCAGCCCAGCGCCAGCTCGCTTAAGTCGCCGGTGCCGATGACAAAGCCGCCGTTCTTGTTGGCATAGTCCATCAGCTCCAGCGTGCGCACGCGGGCCTGGCAGTTTTCAAACGTGACATCGTACTTGTCGGCGGGCTGGCCGATGTCCGCAAAGTGGCTCTTGACGGTCTCGGTGATGTTGATCTCGCCGAACGTCACGCCCAAAGCCTCGCACAGAATCTCGGCGTTGGAGCGGGTGCGCTTCGTCGTGCCGAAGCAGGGCATCGTCAGGGCCACAATATCCTTCGCGTCGCGGCCCAGCACCTTACAGGCGCGCACGGCCACCAGCAGGGCCAGGCAGCTGTCCAGCCCGCCGGAGATACCCAGCACGCCGCACTTGGCGTGGGTGTGCTCCATGCGCTTGGCAAGGCCCTCGGCCTGGATGCGCAGAATCAGCTCGCACCGCTCGGCGCGGGTCGCGGCGTCCTGCGGCACAAACGGCGTGCAGGAGACAGGGCGGATCAGCGCCAGCTCCACGGGCGGCAGCTCAAATTCCACAGTGGTGTAGCCGTTCGTTTCCGGCATAAACGTCGTGTTGCGCTGGCGCTCCTGCACCATGCGGCCCAGGTCCAGCTCGGTCACGGCATCCTCGCCCGCAAACGGTGCAGCGTCGGCCAGCAGACTGCCGTTCTCGGCAATCAGGTTGTGGCCCGCAAACGTCATGTCGGTGGTGCTTTCGCCATGGCCTGCGTCGGCGTAGAGGTACGCACACAGCAGACGTGCGCTCTGCCCGCAGACCAGCTCACGGCGGTAGGCTGCCTTGCCGACGGTTTCATCGCTGGCGGACAGGTTTGCCACAACGGTAGCCCCGGCCAGTGCGTGGGCACAGCTTGGCGGGATGGGAGACCACAGGTCCTCGCAGACCTCGGCTGCCAGCACAAAGGCGGGCAGCTGTTTGCAGGCAAACAGAAGGTTCGTGCCGATCAGCGTCTCCTGCCCGGCCAGCTCGATGCACTCGGGCTCACGCATACCGGGGATAAAGTGGCGCTTCTCGTAAAACTCGCCGTAGTTGGGCAGGTGTACTTTCGGCACCAGACCCAGCAGCTCACCGTTGCAGAGCACCGCCGCACAGTTGTACAGCTTGCCGTTATGGCGCACAGGCAGGCCGACGAGGACAACGACGTTCAGTCCCTCGCTGGCCTTCAAAATCGCGGCAAGGCCGTCCTCGGCCCCACGCAGCAGGGTATCCTGCAAGAACAGGTCACTGCAGGTGTAGCCGGTCAGCGCAAACTCCGGCAGGCAGAGCAGCTGCACATTTTTTTCGGCGTACTCGCGCATGACGCCGATGATCTGGTCGGCGTTGTAGGTGCAGTCGGCCACGCGCAGGGCGGGGCTGGCCGCAGCAGCGCGGATAAAGCCGTTTTCAAAAGCGGGAAAGCTGTACTTCATAGCCAAACTTCCTTTATCATAATCTATAAAACTATCATAGCACAGTGGGCGAATTGCCGCAAGTGCGGGTTTTGCAGGGAAAATTTATTTTTCAAAAAGTAATATATACTTGACATAATGTAAGGCACGTGCTATAGTAAAGTCACAGCAAGAGGAAAGGAAACGAAGGCAATGGCAAAGAATCTGAAGCTGAAGGCCGCCCGCGCCGTGCGCGATATGACGCAGGCGGATCTGGCGGCGGCGGTGGGCGTGTCCCGCCAGACCATCAACGCCATTGAAAAAGGGGAGTATAACCCCACGATCAACCTGTGCCGCAGCATCTGCAGGGTGCTGGGCAAGACATTGGACGAGCTGTTCTGGGAGGAATGAGCGATGAATCTGAAGGAATTTTTTAAGCACGATAATCTTGACGAAATGCAAAAACAGACCCTTTTAAAAATTGAGTCCCGCGGCTTCTGGGCGCTGTGGGTGCTGCTGCTGGCGGCGCTGATCATCGAAAGTTTGCTGGGCTTTACCCCGCGGGAGATGGCGGCAGAATGGTTTATCTTTATGCTGGGGTGCGCCTATTCGGTCCTGAGTGATCTGCGTGCTGGTATCTGGGACCGCCACCTTAAGGCGAACACGAAAACCAATGCCGCTGTGTCCGTTGTGGGCGGTGTTGCCGTGCTTGTGTGGGGGCTTATCAAATTTGCAGAGTTTGGCGCGGGCATTGCGGTGCTGCAGGCGGTCATCATGGGGGTCTGTACCTGGGTGCTGTGCTTTGCATTGCTGCAGCTCAGCATGAAGGCTTACAAAAAACGCCACGCTGAGTTGGAAAACCCAAAGGAGGACGACGATGAAAACGAATAAAAAAGAGCTGACTGTCTTTGCGCTCTGTGCTTACGCAATTCCGTTTCTGATGATGCCGCTTTTGTACATTTGCCTGCAAAACGGGCGGGACACCTCGATTTTTGCCAACGCCCAGATGTTCTACCCGGCGGCGGGCGTTATGCTGGCGTTTTTGCTGGCAAGACGGCAGGGGACGCCAAAGCGGTTTTACATCCTGCATATCGCGGCCACTGCGCTGATGCTCGCCATGAGCGTTCTGTCTGCGTTCCTGCCGCAGGAGGGCTGGCTGAATATTGCAAACTTTGTCATCATTATCGCGTCGGTGCTGGGCTGGATCTTCCTGCTGACCGAGAAAAAGACAAAGCGCGAGGCCTGCGGCCTGCGCCTGCACGGCAAGCTGCTGACGGCTCTTGTCATCTGCGTCTATTTCCTTGCGGTCAAGACCGCTATGGTCTTTCTTTCGATGGCGATGCAGGGCGGTGATAGCTGGGCTGAATATCTGGCCTACTGGCGCACATCTGCACCGTGGGTTATGGCAGTGGTGCTTGTACCGAACTTCTTTTTGAGCTTTCTGCCGTTTTTTGGCGAGGAATACGGTTGGCGCTACTACCTGACGCCAGCCCTGCAAGGCCGCTTCGGCGCACGGCGCGGCGCACTGGCCGTTGGTGTGCTGTGGGGCCTGTGGCATCTGCCGCTGAATCTTTTCTTCTACAGCCCCGACACCTCACTGCAGAGCATTGCCGCACAGCTTGTTGTCTGCGTGACGCTCGGTGTATTTTTCACCTTTGCGTATGAGAAGTGCGGCAAAAATATCTGGCTC
>RRZU013118087.1_pt1 | contig 12300 bp, 9 predicted proteins | sample 2165561 | NCBI WGS metagenome assembly RRZU01 (sample SAMN10456909, study PRJNA506462) | wastewater metagenome | isolation source: wastewater sludge | place: USA: Moscow, Idaho | reverse complement strand
ATGTAAGCATTCTTGGAATCTATCAATAGATCTTTTTGCATCTTACAAGCTGATTTTTGCATATTATTCAAGAATACTGGACAGCATTACAAAAATTGTTCTTTACTGAAGACTCGTATTGCTTGCCTCTTTTCTCTGAAAATGAGAAGAACCAGTGAGAGAATCGTTAAATTTCACTCACTGGCTCAATTTGTTTCAAATTCTTTGGACAACTCTGTCAGTTCTTTCACCGTTTCTTGGGTGTGATGCAACAGGGTGTCACGCATTTCTGGCGGACAGCTGGAATAAAGCATTTTCCCCTTTTCTATAGTGGCGATTTGCTTTACAGAAACATGGCTCATTGATCGAGTAAAAAATTTATAATATACTCTGTAAAAACAAGATACAAAAAAACTCTTGTTGTTGGATGGACGTTTCTTAAACATAAGGGAAATAATGCACTTCATCAGAAATTCAAAAAACTATGTTATTCTATAAACCGGAGGTGGAATGATGCAGAAAGTTTCAATTGTCGAAGATGATATTGATATTCAGGATATATTGAAAAACCATCTGATGGATGCAGGATATGAAGTTGCCATCGCTTCCGACGGCGTGGCGGGGATTGCAATGTTTGATGATACCATTGACCTTGTGCTGTTAGACATTATGCTCCCTAAAATCGACGGCTATGGTGTATGTGAGGTCATTCGCAAAAGGTCACAAGTCCCTGTCATTATGCTTACTGCACTTTCGGATGAAGAAAACCAGTTACGGGGGTTTGAACAGCAGATTGATGACTATATTCCAAAGCCCTTTTCGCCAAAAATCCTGTTATGCAAGATTGCAGCGATTCTTCGCCGCAGGACTGCGGAAAATCACAATCAATCTCTGCTTACTTATAAAGAGTTGCGTATGGATATTGACGGATTCCATGTATATCAAAGCGGAAAGTATGATGGGCAAGGCGTATTCCATGAATTTACGCAGGAAAGCGTAGATGCCATGGGACGCTGTTCACCAATAATAATGAACCAGGAAAAGGATACAGGAATATTGAAAGTACAATTCAATGTTCGCTATATCCTTTTTTATTGTCAGAATTTGCTTCGTCTCAAACTGCTTTTATTTTGAACGCAAGGATTTCACTTTGCTGTAGGAGCCGTAAACTTTTGTTTTTCCGCTTTTTTTGTAAGAGCGGACTTTGACATAATATGTCTTTTTGGATTTCAGCTTTTTGATCACTTTGCTGGTTGTTTTTTTGCTCTTTACAACAACGGTTTTCTTGTTTTTGAATGATTTTTTTGTAGAATATGTGATTTCATAACCGGAAGCGTTTTTATCTTTTTTCCAGGATACTTTCAGCTTTCCTTTGCCGAATGCTTTTAATTTTACCGTCTGTTTTGCCAGTGATGAGGTTTTGTCCGTTGAAGGAGTGGTATTGGAAGGCTGTGTCTCTGGGGTCTGATTGCTTTCGGAAGGCTGAGTTTCCGGTGTTTTATCGCCTGTATCCGGTGTTTCGGTATTCTGGTACGGTTTTAACAGTTCCGTAAGTTCGTTGATCAGATCAGCGGCATCCGCACTGGTAGCGGATGCAGATTTTAACAGTTCGACAGCTTCATCCTTGTGTGCAGCTAATACCTGATCATTTGCAGCAGCTTTGGCTAAAGCAGCTTCTGCCTGTTTGAGCAGAGAGGACAGCTGTTCTTTCTGTTGATCGGTGATCGGGATTGCAACAGAAATATCTGCATAATCATCAGAAGCAATGGATACGCTGTATGTTCCGGCTTCTGCATCAGCAGGAATACTGCCAAAATCAAGAGAAACGGTTTTCTGAACAGCATCGGAATATAAAGTGTAAGAAGTTTTCTTACGTCCGGATCCTACCGTGTAAAGGACGTTTAAGGTTCCGTTTTTCACGGTTGGAACCTGATTTAAAGTAAAGGTTTTCATATCACTGCTGAAGGTACCGCTGATTTCCTCAGCGTATGCAGGTTTTACAAAGGCACCGTCAGTAAAAGCGTAAACATAATTTCCATCCGGTGTCAGATAAGTGATTTTCTGGATGGTCTTGTTTACCAGTTTTTTAAATTCTGCAGTATTATCTGATTTTGCAATTCCCATCGTTGCAGCTTCGTTGTTTACATTAAAAGCTAATTTGTAAGGCTGAACCCAGATATTGGAGAGATGTTCCAGACCTACTTTATAGCCGTCTGTCGTTTCCAGAATGATTCCCTGGATCGTGGAACCGACAGGGAAGGTGTCTTCTCTTGAATTTCTTAAATATTTGGTGCTGTTTTCTTTTACTTCGATTTCGTACTCGCCCCAGGTAGATGCGGTTGCCAGAGAAGCAGTGGCATCTGTTACGGTATCGATGATTTTAGCGTTGGAAACATAACTTCCGTCACTTTTCAGGGTTTTGTACTGTGCAGGTGCCTCTGCAGGATTTTCATTCAGTGTAATATCAGAAGCTTCTTCATATGCACCGGTCAGTTCTTTGCCCGAATTTTTCAGAATAGAAGCTTCTACATACAGATCAGAATCTACTGCAACATTTACGTTGGAGACTCCCAGGATATGGTAGCCGTCAGCATCCGGAGTAGTTTCTTCATTATAATCTGTCCAGGCATTTGACAGAACTTTGGCTTTTAAGGTTGTGGCAGTTGTGACAACATCGAAGTTGTCTGTACTGCTTACATCACCGGAGTAGAATTCTTTGTAGGTCAGATTGGAGGTCCCGTATAAATTTCCGGAAAGTTTAGTTCCGTCTGTTAAAGCATAATATACCCCACTGTTTCCGATCTGCGTATATCCATCCAAAGCTTCCGCAGAATAAGAATAGGTGTTTCCGGCGATGGAAACAGATTTCAGATCGGCAGCAGATACGGAAACCGGAATCTGCGGAACAGATATCAATGCGGCCAGAGAAGCAGCCAGGAATTTAGTTGATAAATTTTTCGTGTTCATGTCTGATAATAATCTCCTTTTTCAGTTTGAAGTGTTCGGCGTGTCAATAAGTCTGCAGTATTCATTTGTGCAATCACAATTTAAACTTTTGACACTTACATTAAGAAAATGAATGTATAAAAATCTGTGCACTGATTTTTGAACAAAAAAAGAGATCACTCAATAATGCATCTTTCATAGATACGTCATTGGAGGATCCCCTGCCAGGTTTTCATGCATAAATATCCGAAAATGAATATTTCATGCATCGAAAATTTAATTGTACAATATACGCCAGGTGATCGAAATCAATCTGACAATCTGGAGAATACTATAAAAAATAAAAACTGTCAAACGAAAAATAGCAAGATGAAAAAGCTTCTCAAAAAGACAAAAAGCCGGAAAGAACAGATAAATGAACTTTCCGACTTTTCTCAAATCAATATCTTACATCTTTTATTCTACATCTTTCAGTGCAGCCAGATCTTCTTCGCCGGTACGGACTTTTACAACATGCCGTACGTCATATACAAAGATCTTGCCATCGCCGATGTGACCGGTATAGAGACATTGTTTGGCAGTTTCGATGACTTTTTCCACCGGGATATTGCCGCCGATGACTTCTACTTTAACTTTTGGGAGGAGTGTAGCGTCAACTTCGGCACCACGGTATTTTTCGCCGGAACCTTTCTGGATACCGCAGCCCATAACCTGTGTAACGGTCATACCGGTGACACCAAGTTCATTGAGAGCTTTGCGGAGTTTGTCATACCGGGAAAGTTTTACAAGGATGGAAACTTTGTACATGCCGGTTGGATTGGCAGCAACCAATTCTTCACCGGCTACTTTGACGGCGGCATTTTTCTGTGAATCGCTTGCTTTCGTATAATCAGATTCACCAAGATCTGTATTTTCATTCACATCCATCGTAGCAGTAATATCAGAAATGTTGAATCCGGCATAAGCACTTGCCAGGCCATGCTCGTGATAGTCCAGGCCCTCGATTTCGATATCAGCCGGAACACGCAGACCAACAAGTTTGTCGATGACTTTGAAAATAATGGTCATGGTAATGATAACCCAGAGCATAACAGAGGCAACACCGAGCAGCTGGATCAGGAAATAATGGATACCTCCGCCGTAAAACAGACCGCCGTCTGTTGCGAACAGGCCAACACAGAGTGTTCCCATGGCACCGCAGGCACCGTGTACGGAAATGGCACCGACCGGATCATCAATTTTTGCGATGCGGTCAAAGAAATCAACGGATACACACAGCAGGATACCTGCAAATAAACCAATAAAGAATGCACCTACAGGGGAAACCTGATCACATCCGGCTGTGATCGCAACCAGACCGGCAAGGGCACCGTTTAATGTCATGGAAACATCCGGCTTACCGTAACGAACCCAGGTAAAGATCATGGCAGTACAGGTTGCGATAGCAGCGGCAAGGTTTGTGTTCATGTATACCAGACTGGCTTTTGTAAGATCGGCGTCAGTTGACATTGCAGTTGTGCTTGCTCCGTTAAATCCGAACCAGCAGAACCAGAGAATGAAAACACCGAGTGCGGCAACGGTGAGATTATGACCGGGGATTGCTTTTGGTTTTCCGTCCCTGTCATATTTTCCGATACGAGGACCAAGGATTTTTGCACCGATGCATGCGGTGACACCGCCGACCATATGTACGGCAGTACTTCCGGCAAAATCATGGAAGCCAAGCTGAGAAAGCCAGCCGCCGCCCCAGATCCAGTGACCGGAGATCGGATAGACGATCAGAGAGATCATGGCACTATATAAACAGTAAGCTTTGAAATTTGTCCGCTCTGCCATGGAACCGGAAACGATCGTGGCAGATGTTGCACAGAAAACTGTCTGAAAAATGACGAAACACCAGGTCGGCAGAGATCCAAACTGATAACTTCCGCGGATCAGCGGATCGAGTTTTCCGATAAAAGCACCGCTTCCGCCGAACATCAGGCCGAATCCGACCAGCCAGAATGCGGGAGTTCCGATACAGAAATCCATCATATTCTTCATAAGAATATTGCCGGTATTTTTGGCACGCGTAAGTCCGGCCTCACACATTGCAAAACCAGCCTGCATAAAATAAACAAGTGCGGCTCCAAGTAATGTCCAGATGACATCAACAGATGAAAAATTCATAAAAATAACCTCCTTTGCTTATTTTCCCGGTGTGCACATCCCGAAAAACAAAAAAGGCATCAAAACTGAAAATCCATTCAGCTCTGACACCTTCGTCTCTTGTTGGATAAAATTATAAGAAAGAAAAATGAAAAATGCAATATCTAAAATAAACGTAATTTGCTTTGAAAAAACAGTAAAAATTGTTAAAAAATTATAAAAATAAAGCAGAATCCATTTTTAGTTCAGAATCGTAATCAAACAGAAACGATACCTGATCCGGAGCATTTATTCATCAAGATCCATTGTTTTGGCCGGAATTCCGTTGACGGTTACATTATCATCCACCGTGATAACAAGACATTTTTTGCCATCCACAATACGTGTCTCCACAAGATCAGCATACTCTGGGCTGACCTGAATCGTGATCAGAGGGGTTTTGATCTCAAAACGTCTGGTGTTTACAAGGTTGGAAGCCATAAGGGAAGTATCTTCACCGACTGCATTGTCATAGGCAGCATCAAAATCAGAAAGCTTTTCATCTTCCACACCGCTTCGCTCCAGAAGCTGCTTTACTTCCCTTTTATCCAGCATGACCGGTTCCGGATCATCTTTGTGTTCCTCCATCAGCATAGTCAGATTGTCATGGATATTTTTGACTGTTTCATAATTACATTCTTCACCGAGAGTGTCGGAAATAACAGCCTGGAATGATTCCTTCTGTTCCCCGGCAGTAAGGGAAGCTTCACAGCCAAACATATTTTCCACAAATTCTGCCTGAAGTTCTTCCGGCTTTTTTGAATAGTAGAGCATCGCATGCAGGTCGGTGCTGCGATCATGAAATGCCGGGAACAGGAAACCGCGTTCCGGAAGTTCCACGATCCAGTCACGGATACGGTCACGGATGCGGTTTTCCGCTTCGTTGTAGCACAGTCCGGCTTTGGAGAGCCTGACCGGGCAGATGCAGCACAGGATGTATTCGTAAACCTCATCGGAAGAATCGAACATCTCTGTATTATCTTTGGCCTTTCCAGGAACATCGTAGGCAGCATGTACGAGAATGATAAAATAATTTTCCGCATTGTAATAATGTTCGATGATCTTGTCATAACATTCATCAACAAGAGCATCATCCGTCAGACGGCTGTTTTTTAAACGCAGCAGAAATTCCTGCTCGCCGTCTTCCGCCTCTGCTTTCAGTGGAAATTCCAGATTCAGCAGATTTTTGCCGATCGTTCCGGAAAGTGTCTTCTTGAAAATTTCAAAATATTTAAACATTTCTTCATCAGAAAGCGAAAGAAATGATTCACGCATCTCCAGACGTTTTTCCTTTTCCGAATCGACATAACAGCCGCAGATTCGGGAAATCGTACAGTTGTCCGGTGTGAATTGCTTCTTTAACTCAGAAATCTCTTTTTTATTCATAGGTATCCTCCCCTGTGGTTTGTCTATATCCATGAGCCATACGTGATTTTTCCGTATTTTGTACTCTCAAAATCACGAAAACATTCGGAATTCGCATATTTACTGCGTAAATAGCTGCTTCCTCATGTTTTGGCGGTCCTCATAGACACAAATACGTATGCAAGCATCCGTTTTGTGTCCATTTGTCCCTTGAATCATCAGTATTTTAATATAGACCCGGACAAAAAGCAAGAAATGAAAAATTGCCGTTTCTTATTGACAAACGCAGGATTTTGCCATAAACTGATGAATGAAACAGAGCTGACAGCTCGTCATAGGGGCAAGACGAAGAAAAGGGATAGTACATTTCGGACAATCTACAGAGAGGGGATCACTGGTGCGAGATTCCTGTGCGGAAGAGATGGAACCTGCCTTGGAGTCCTGTATGAAAATACAGCGTAGTTCCGGCGATAACGGAAAATGAGTGAGTACTGTTTTTAACAGTGCTAATCAGGGTGGTACCGCCGAAGAGATGACAAGTCCTTGGTTCCTGCGTTTACGCAGAGACCGGGGCTTTTTTATTAGGTGCCAAAGAGGAGAATTGTGAGAGTACCATGTATGAAACGATTTGTATGGCATCTTCTGGCTTTAATATTTTCAGCAAGAAAAGGAGAAAACGATGGCAAAAGAAAAGAAATTAGTTGAAGCAATCACATCTATGGATGAAGATTTTGCACAGTGGTATACCGATGTGGTAAAAAAAGCAGAGCTGATCGATTATACCAGCGTAAAAGGATGTATGGCGATCAAACCGGCAGGCTATGCAATCTGGGAGAATATCCAGCATGAGCTGGATCGCAGATTCAAAGAGACCGGCGTACAGAATGTATACATGCCGATGCTGATCCCGGAAAGTCTGCTTCAGAAAGAAAAAGATCATGTAGAAGGTTTTGCACCGGAAGTAGCATGGGTAACACACGGAGGACTGGAGCCGCTTCAGGAGCGTATGTGTGTACGTCCAACTTCTGAGACACTGTTCTGCGATTTCTACTCCAGAGATATTCATTCTTACCGTGATCTGCCGAAAGTATACAATCAGTGGTGTTCTGTTATGCGTTGGGAGAAGACAACAAGACCGTTTTTGCGTTCCAGAGAGTTCTTATGGCAGGAAGGACATACCGCACACGCAACAGCAGAAGAAGCAGAAGCACGTACGATCCAGATGCTGAATGTTTATGCAGATTTCTGTGAAGAAGTTCTGGCGATCCCGGTTGTAAAAGGAAGAAAGACCGACAAAGAAAAATTTGCCGGAGCAGAAGCAACTTACACGATTGAATCCCTGATGCACGACGGAAAAGCACTGCAGTCCGGAACAAGCCACAATTTCGGTGATGGATTTGCAAAAGCTTATGATATCCAGTTTACAGACCGTGACAACAAACTGAAATATGTTCACCAGACATCCTGGGGTATGACCACACGTATGATCGGTGCGATCATCATGGTACATGGAGATAACAGCGGTCTGGTGCTGCCGCCGAGAATCGCTCCGGTACAGGTAGATATCATCCCGATCCAGCAGAAAAAGGCAGGCATCCTGGAGAAAGCAGCAGAAGTGGAAGCAACACTGAAAGCGGCTGGATTAAGAGTGAAAACAGATGATACTGACAGAAGTCCGGGATGGAAATTCTCCGAGCAGGAGATGCGTGGTATTCCGGTTCGTGTGGAGATGGGACCAAAAGATATCGAAGCAGGTCAGGCTGTTGTCGTACGCCGTGACACACGTGAAAAGATCACCGTAGCAATCGACGAACTGGCAGCAGAATTGCCGAAGATCCTGGATAGCATGCAGAAAGATATGCTGGAGAGAGCACGCAAACACAGAGATGCACATACTTATGTTGCTCATAACATGGAAGAGTTAAAAGACATCGCAGACAACAAACCAGGATTTATCAAGGCAATGTGGTGCGGTGAACGTGAATGTGAAGATAAATTAAAAGAAGATGCAGGAATCACATCACGCTGTATGCCGTTTGAACAGGAAACCATTTCCGACGTATGCGTATGCTGCGGAAAACCGGCGAAAAAAATGGTATACTGGGGCAAAGCATATTAAAAAATACGGAACGCAGATCAATAAGCAGCGAAAAAGGCTGTAAATATTCGCTTTAAAACGAAAAGGCCGTAACCTTTCGAAACAAAAATTGTTTTCGAAAGGTTACGGCTGTTTTTGTATCAGATGTGAGATGACTTACGTCTCTGTCATTGCCGGAAGTGTTTGTAAACATGTGCCAAGTCTCATGTGAGATCGACTTGGCCGGACTATTTTGGAGAGGTGAGAGTTATTTCTCAGGCTTGCGGTATGCGTACACAGCCAGTCCGTCTTTCATAGGAAGTTTCGGAGATCCCTGAATCAGCGGAAGTGCATAATCAATAAATGCCTGAGCAATATCAGTTCCGTCTTTTGTGATCCATTCAACAGGAACCGTCTTTTCCTGATTGCAGATCAGGTTGACATCCTCAAGGCCACATTCCATCACGTATGGTTTGTCAGATTTACGGACAAAGCTGACCATCTTGCCGGTTTCACCGCTGATGGCAGAAGTCACGCCGAAAGCTCCGGCCTGTGCAGCTTCCAGTGCATCCGTTTCAGACTGCAGGAAGGCAGAACATCTCTGATTGACATTCAGCTCGACCGAGCGAACTTTTACACCGAGGCGGTCACGCACCAGATTTTCCAGATATTTGCCGCAGCCGGTCAGCATTTTGTGTCCAAATGCATCGACACCTGCAGAGGCTGCATATTCACAGATAAAGGTGCCATCCTTGTCATGAATGCCTTCGGATACACAGACGATCAGGTTGTTTTTTGTCTTAAAACATTCTTCCAGAGAAGCAAGGAAAGATTCCTGGTCAAAATCCGCCTCCGGCAGATAAATCAGCACCGGGTTGTCCTGCTCGAATTTGCGGGCAAGTACGGATGCTGCGGTCAGCCAGCCGGCATGGCGGCCCATGATCTCAATGATGGTAACAGATTTTGTATTATAAACAGAAGCGTCCAGTCCGATTTCACAGACGGAAGCAGCCACATATTTTGCGGCACTGCCGAATCCCGGTGTGTGGTCGGTGAGGATCAGGTCGTTGTCGATCGTTTTCGGAATACCCATGATACGTACATCAATGTTGTGGGCAGCAGCATAGCGGGAAAGCTTGCTGACCGTATCCATAGAATCGTTTCCTCCTATATAAAAGAAGTAACCGATGTTCATCTCTTCAAATTTCTGAAACAGCAGAGGATAGATCGCATCATTTAAATCATCCGGAAGTTTGAAACGGCAGGAACCAAGGTAAGCCCCTGGAGTTGTACGCAGAGCTTCCAGTGTATCGTTATCCAGTTCTTTCATATCCATAAAGCGTCCGTCTAAAAATCCCTGGATGCCGTTGATCATGCCGTAGACATGTTCAATCTCTTCGCTGCGGTTAAAACCTTCACGGATCACACCGTAAAGACTGCTGTTGATAACGGCGGTCGGTCCGCCGGACTGTCCTACAATTAAATTTTTCACAAGTTAAGCTCCTTTCAGCTTCTTTTTGGCATTCCTTTCTATTTTACTACATTTCCTGAAAAAAAACTATTATGAATCGCGGGAAATTCTAAAAATAATTCTCTCTGTTTCATCCATTACTTTTTTAGAATATTTTTGGAAATATTCAGGAAAAGTCAAAGAAACCGACCGAAAAATTTACGGAATCTCGTACAAACGAGGTAAAAACATAAAAAATAATTGACAAGCACAAAACCCGGCGGTATTATAGAACACAAGATTTTTTATTAAAATATAATAAAGATAAAAAATCTGTAAAGTGAAGTTTTAGAAGGAGGAAAAATATTATGAAAAAATTCACAAGATTTTTTGCTACCGTTGCAGCAGTCTCTATGGTAGCTGCTTCTTTGGCAGGATGTGGAAGTAAATCTGACAACACAGCAAGCACAGACACAACTGCTGATTCAGCAACAGCAGGTGATACACTGAAGATTGGCGGAATCGGACCGATCACCGGAGGAGCAGCCGTATATGGACTGGCTGTTAAAAATGCAGCAGAGCTGGCAGTAAAAGAGATCAACGAAGCAGGCGGTATCAACGGCATGCAGGTTGAATTTAAATTTGAAGATGATGAGCATGATGCAGAAAAATCGGTAAACGCTTACAACTCCCTGAAAGACTGGGGTATGCAGATGCTGATGGGTACTGTTACATCAACACCGTGTACAGCAGTTGTTGAGAAAACACATGAAGACAATATGTTCCAGCTGACACCGTCAGGTTCCGCTGTAGAATCTATCAAATATGACAATGCATTCCGTGTATGCTTTTCTGACCCGGGTCAGGGTACTGCATCTGCAAAATACATCGGTGAGAATAAGCTGGCATCAAAAGTAGCCGTTATCTACAACAGCTCTGATGTATATTCTTCCGGTATTTATCAGAAATTTGCAGAAGAGGCAAAAAATCAGGACTTCGAAGTTGTTTCTGCTGAAGCATTTACCGAAGACAGCAAGACAGACTTCTCAGTACAGCTGCAGAAAGCAAAGGATGCAGGTGCTGACATGGTATTCCTGCCGATCTACTATACAGAAGCTTCTCTGATCCTGACACAGGCAAACTCCATGGGTTATGCTCCGACATTCTTCGGATGTGACGGTCTGGATGGTCTGCTGGCAGTTAAGAACTTCGATACAAAACTGGCTGATGGCGTTATGCTTCTGACACCGTTTGCAGCTGATGCAGATGATGAAAAGACACAGGCATTTGTTTCTGCTTACAAAGAAGCTTACGGCGATACACCGAACCAGTTCGCAGCGGATACTTACGATGCAATCTATATCATGAAAGCAGCAGCAGAAAAAGCAGGTGTGACAGCTGATATGAGCGTAAGCGACATCTGTGATGCAATGAAAACTGCCATGACAGAGATCAGCTACGATGGTCTGACCGGTGAAGGTATGACCTGGACAGCAGACGGTGAGCCGGACAAGGCACCAAAAGCTGTCGTGATCAAAGATGGTGCTTACACAGCAATGTAATGATGCCGGTGTCGATTGTGGGAGTGCGAAGCACGGAACATCCACAGGCATCTCAGGTGGGGATTTTTGCCCCCCAACATCATCGTAATAAAAATGAAGAGGTACTTACAATTCGGTAAGGAAGCCCAGAGGAGGGCTGCCATGGGCAGCCCTTTTTCCTGTTATAAGCGAATCCTATTGAATAAGTAGGCAAACACAGAAAACAGCCATACACAGATATCAAAGGTAGACTTGTAAAGTCTGTTTTTGATATCTGTGTGGTATTCTTATTTTTAAGAAAACGATGGTTATATTAAAAATACGACAAGGGGTGTGCGTATGAGTTTTATTTCTTATCTGATCAACGGTATCAGCCTTGGAAGTGTCTATGCAATCATAGCACTTGGCTATACAATGGTATACGGTATCGCAAAGATGCTGAATTTTGCACATGGTGATATCATCATGGTAGGCGGTTATGCAGCTTTTATCTCCATGAATTCTTTAGGCGTGAATCCAATTCTGGCAGTTATATTATCGGTTGTCATCTGTACGATTCTCGGACTGGTTATTGAGCGTGTTGCTTACCGTCCGCTTCGAAATGCATCTTCACCGCTGGCTGTTCTGATCACAGCGATCGGTGTCAGCTATCTGCTTCAGAACCTCGCACTTCTGATGTTCGGTGCAGATACAAAATCTTTTACATCTGTTGTAACAGTTCCGGCAGTTGTACTGGCAGGCGGAAAACTGACGAT
>RRZU012740180.1_pt1 | contig 12300 bp, 9 predicted proteins | sample 2165561 | NCBI WGS metagenome assembly RRZU01 (sample SAMN10456909, study PRJNA506462) | wastewater metagenome | isolation source: wastewater sludge | place: USA: Moscow, Idaho | reverse complement strand
ATTCCCGCTGTTACTTTAGGTGCAACAAAAGCGGCTGTCGAGTAACCGATGAACACGATACCGTAGTTGACGCCTTGGAATTTCGGTCCGAAGTTATCCATGACCAATGATGGGAATACGCCCATCACACCGCCGAAGCATAGGCCCAAACCAACGATCCCTATCGTAAAGCCGAACATCGATTTGACGAAAATAAGGATCAAGAAAGTAAGAATGATGACACTATACATGATGCTGATAGTCGTTGGCTGACCCAATTTATCGGAAACAGCGCCCCAGATAACGCGACCCATTGTATTGCTGAGAGAATACACACTGACATATACGGCTGCCGCTGCTGCGGATAGGCCGAACATCGATTGTCCGATCGGTGAAGCGTTTGAAGCGATCATCAAGCCTGAGAAAGCCCCCATAGCGAACATCAGGATGATCATATAGAATTTTGGATCCTGCAGCATTTCTTTCCAGTTCTTATTTACGACCGCTTTATTCGCTGCTGCAGTAGCCGCTGCGTTCATATTTTTTGGCATGTAATCTTTCGGTGCAACCTTGATGAAGAGGCTGCAAGTGAAGCTGATGATTGCATAGGCGATACCCATCCGCACAAAAGTGTCAGCAACGCCAATACTTTGGATCAATTGGTTCGCGATCGGAGCTGCAATGATGGCCGCTCCGCCCATACCTGCTGTGATCAATCCGGAAGCCAAACCTTTTTTATCCGGGAAGAAACGAATTGTGTTGCTTAGGCAGCCTGAATAAGCGAATCCTTGTCCGAAACCGGCCATCAAACCATAATACACGTATAATTCCGTCAAAGTCGTAGCTGTACCCGCCAAAGCAAAACCGACTCCGAACAATACCGCTCCGGCCATCGTGCTCCATTTCGACCAACCTTTGTCGGTCAAGAAGCCTCCCAAAATCATCGGAATCGGCCCTAAAGCCGCGTTGATTGCGAAGGCTACCATGACCTCAGCCATTGTCCAACCTCTTGCGGCAGACAACGGTCCTGCCAACACGCTGAAAGCATAAACTGCACCCGTACACATCAAGCTACCCATCGAGCTGACCAAGACAGCCCAACGATTAATTTCCTTTTTCATAAACAACACTCCCTTATTTTCCATTCGCCATGACGATGTTTTTTAGTTCTCCCCAATTTTCGCGGAACATACCTTCATTCATTACTTTCAAATCATCGGCAATCACCGGTTTGAAGCCCATTTGCCCCAAAATATCTTTTTCCAGATCGACTCCAGGCGCGATTTCGATCAAGCGCAAGTTGCCTTTTTCAAGGTCGAATACCGCACGTTCGGTCACATACAATACTTCCTGTTCCACTTCGGACGCGTATTCCCCACTGAAGGTCACTTGTTCAACTTCGGCTACGAATTTCTTCGCTTTGCCTTCTTGGATGATCGTCAAACGGCCATCTTTGACTTCCTGCTGCAAACCGCCGGCAGTGAAGGTCCCTGCGAACACCAATTTTTTGGCAGCTTGGGAAATATTGATGAATCCGCCGCAACCTGCGACACGGTTGCCGAACTTGGATACATTCACGTTTCCGCAAGCATCGGTTTGAGCCAGTCCCAACACGGATAAGTCCAAGCCGCCGCCATCGTAGAAGTCGAATTGCGCATGGTGATCCATGATTGCTTCACTGTTGAAGGCGTGTCCGAAATCTCTCAATCCTGCCGGAACGCCGCCGATCGACCCTGCTTCGGTAGTCAATACCAATTGATCACTGATGCCTTCTTCGGCACCGACAGTCGCTACGTTGACAGGGATCCCTACGCCAAGGTTCAGGACAGCTGAAGGAACCAACTCCATCGCTGCACGGCGGGCGATAACTTTACGGGCATCCAACGGAAGTGCCGTTACAGCATCCAATGGTACTTTTGTGTCTCCGGAGAAAGCTGGATTGTACTCCGTGTTCTCTGTTTGGAATTGATTGCCTGGTTGTGCCACAACAATGTAATCGACCATGATTCCTGGTACTTTTACGTCTTTAGGATGCAGCGTGCCTGCAGCCGCCAATGTTTCCACTTGTGCGATCACGATACCGCCGGAGTTTTTGACAGCCTGTGCGACCGGCAGCACTTCCATGTGCAGCCCTTCTTTTTCAAGCGTCAAGTTTCCTTTTTCATCAGCCACCGTTCCGCGGATCAGACCAACATTAATCGGGAAAGTAGGGTAGAACAGCCATTCTTCGTTTTCGATTTCAACGACTTTGACGATATCTTCGGTCGTGCACGGGGAGAGCCTGCCGCCTTCCAGACGCGGATCAACGAATGTGCGCATGCCGACTTTAGTCAACAAGCCCGGACGTTTTGCGGCGATTTCACGGTACAGTTGGGTGATGACCCCTTGCGGAAGGTTGTAGGCTTCGCATTTGTTTTCGACGATCAGATCACTGATCTGAGGTGAAGCACTGACGATACCGCCGATCCAACGTTTGATCAGACCTTCGTGCGCCAAATGGCTCATCCCTTTCGTGCGGCGATCCCCTACAGCGCTCGCGTGGATGACTGTCAGATTGTTCGGATGGCCTTCTGCTTTAAAGCGATCTTCGATGGAAATGGCCATTTCTTCGTTCACACAGGCCAAACCGAATCCGGTCAATGCCACTGTGCTATTGTCTTTGATCAATTTTGCCGCTTCTGCAGCTGTAATTACTTTTGTCATAAGTGTACCCTCCTGTTTGCTCGTTCATTCACATTCATTTGTAAGAAAAAAGCTCAGTCTTACTCTGAGCTTTTTCAGTTTTGATTAATAAGCGATTTTCAATGAGCTAGCGATTGCTTCGGCATCCTTGAACAACGTTTCGATGATTTCTTTAGCAGGACGGATGTCGCGGACCATACCGGTGATTTGGCCGGCCATGACCGATCCGTTCTCGACATCGCCTTCATACACGGCTTTGCTCAATGAACCCAACGCCAATTCTTCCAATTCATCACGGGATGCATTGTTGTTTTCCAGTTCCTGGAATTTCGTAAGCATTTTGTTTTTGATGGAACGCACAGGCGCTCCGTTGCGGCGCCCTGTAACGATTGTCGCTGTATCATCAGCATCCAATACCGCTTGTTTGAATGTAGCCGGAACCGGGCATTCTTCAGCAGACAAGAAGAGGGTTCCGACTTGGATTCCTTGCGCACCCATCGCATACATCGCAACGACTCCGCGGCCGTCACCGACTCCGCCGGCTCCCAATACAGGGATGTTGACTGCGCTGACTACTTGCGGCACTAAGCACATGGTCGTTGTTTCGCCGACGTGTCCGCCTGCTTCGGTTCCTTCAGCTACGATTGCATCTGCACCTAAAGCTTCCATTTTTTGCGCATGTTTCACGGATGCTACTACTGGAATCACTTTGATCCCTGCCTCTTTGAATTTCGGCATGAATGGCTTGGGTGTGCCTGCTCCAGTTGTAACGACTGTTATACCTTCTTCAATCACGACATCCACCAATTCCGGACAATTGTGCATCATCAACATCAAATTTACCGCAAATGGTTTATCCGTCATGCTTTTGCATTTTTGAATTTCTGCGCGCAATTGATCTGCTGTCATCCCACCTGAACCGATGATACCGAGCCCGCCTGCATTCGAAACGGCAGAAGCGATCTCAGCTGTTGCAATCCGGGCCATTGCTCCTTGAAAAATTGGATATTCTATTCCCAGCATTTCGCATATTGTTGTCATCTATTTTTCCTTCTTCCTTGAATTGTGAGTGATGAGTCTTCACAGACGAATGAAATCGTCGTTGCGTTTGCTCACCTTTTCTCTTTATGATTGCATTATAGAATTTATCTGAACTATTGTGAAATAGTAATCTTCACCGGTTTATCATAACCATTTGGTTATATGAAATAATTGGATTTGGGATGTAAAGCTCGGTATTAGTGATTTTATGAACAAGTATAATACACCTCTATTTTAATGGGTCATTCTTCGTCCATATCTTTTTTGTTCTGAATAGATATCATCTTCATAACTATTCTGTTATAATTGTGATTATTTTATCTTTCACAATTAAAAAATGAGGTACAATAACGCTTGCAATTCTTAAACATTTCCCAGTATAACCAACAGTAGAACAGCGCGATTGAAAGGATGACTAAAAATGCTGCAACAGACCACCATCATTGCCTACCTGGATGCCATCGTCAGTGAAGGCACCTTCACTCAGGCGGCAAAGTCTCTATATATTTCCCAACCTTACCTCAGCAAAACCATCACGAAACTGGAAGATGAACTCCAAACCAAATTGGTTGAGCGCAACCGGACACCTATGGAATTGACCTATGCCGGTGAAAGGTTTTTGACGCACATGAAAAAGATGCAGAACCAATATGAAGATATGGTAAACGAATTGACCATGATCACTAAGCTGAAATACGGCCGAATTCGTATCGGCGTCCATCCGATCATGGGTTCTTTTCTGCTCCCTTTGATTCTGCCGAAGTTCCATGAAAAATATCCCGGCATCGTCTTGAAAATCATGGAACAGGACGCCAAAACAACGGAAATGGATCTGCTGGAAAATAAAGTCGATTTGTACCTGGGCATGATGCCGATCCATAATGAACAACTTTCCTACACGATGCTCGCCGAAGATAAGTGGTGCGTCATCGTTCCGGACACAAGCCCTCTTTACCAGTCCGAATTGAAGGAAATCACAAAATTCCCTTATCCTTTGAACTTGTTGAAGAACGAAACGTATGTGTTGACTACCTCCCAATCCGGTATCCGCAAACAAGCCAACGAATTCCTGAAGCATCTCGATATAAAAGCTGATATCATTATGGAGACCCAGAATATCTCTACGGCGGCGGCCCTTGCCCGAAAAGGCATGGGACTGACTTTTCTGCCCAAAAGTGCGCTTAACAACAGCGAATTAATGGACAGTTACAATATTTTCTATATCGAAACCAGCATCGTCCGCACCCGCTACTTCATTGCCTACAGCAAAGAAAAGACCCTTTCCTCCGTCGATTTGGCCATGATTGATATGGCGAAGGAATTAATGACAGCCTACAGCGACAGCCTTTGAAAAAATATAAAAAATCGTTCATACTCCCTCTGGTTTCTTTCAGATAGTTTTTATAGATGCGCATAAAATTATTACTTGCCCAAATATTTGCGACTATTTGTAGGGAGACAATCAGTCCAATCAGCATCAAATACGCTTTCTTTATACGATTGATTTCGAATAATAATAAATCAGTAAACTTTTTCATCCTTGGTACACCTCCCGCATCATATCAATGATTGATTTACCTTCCGTCTCACGCAATTCCTCAGCGTAGAAATCGTGGGTAATAATGCCTTGATTTAGCATAATAACGCGATCTACTAATGTCTCAATTTCTTCCATATTGTGTGTCGCCAGTAATACGCCTTTACCGGAAACAAACTGACTGGTGAATACTTCCAAAATTTGTTCTCTGGCAAACATGTCAATCCCTGATAATGGTTCATCCATTAGATAAAAATCAGCATCCTGTGCGATACCCAATAGAATACTTACTTTTGATTGGTTTCCTTTCGACAACTCTTTAATCTTATCGTTGGTTTGCAGCTCAAAGAATGAGAGAAGTTCATCAGCTTTTTCCTGGTTCCATTTTTGATAAAAGGTACGCATAAAAGTCATTGCTTCCTCGATTGTCATAAAGCGCGGAACTGTAATCGTATCGACAATATAGGCAATCTTGCTGTAATTCGTTCCTGAAATAGGTTCTTGGCCTAAACGAACGCTGCCTTTTTCAACCGGTAACAAGCCATAATAGCATTCATAAGCGTCGTTTTACCTGTTCCATTTACCCCTGTAATACAGGTGATTTCATCCCGATTCAAGTTGAAAGAAACGCCATCTAAAACTTTCTTTCTACCGAAAAAATCCAGACCTACTGCCGTATAGCAGCATGGTCTGGATTTTTTACTTTAATTAAATAATACCGTAAACAAGAACAGCTAGAATAGCTCCTAGGATCGGTCCAACAACTGGAATCCAAGCATATTTCCAGTCTGAATCACCTTTGTTAGGGATTGGTAGTAATGCGTGAGCGATACGAGGGCCTAGGTCACGAGCAGGGTTAATCGCATAACCTGTCGTACCACCTAATGATAACCCAATTCCGATAATTAAAACACCAGTAATCAAGTTACCTGCCCATGGGAATGTATCGTAGTTAGAGAATGATAAAATACCAAACATTAATACAAATGTTCCAATTGCTTCACTGATAACGTTGCTAATTGGGTTGTAAATTTCTGCTCCAGTAGAGAACGTTCCTAAAATAGCACCTTGATCTTCAGTAATGTCATAGTGAGATTTGTATTGTACCCAAACAAGAACAGAACCAGCGAATGCTCCAAGCATTTGAGCTACGATGTAAGGTAAAACTGATCCCCATGCTAATGATTCATTAATAGCAAAAGCGATTGTTACTGCAGGGTTTAAATGAGCTGGACTCATGTAACCTGATACGAATGCACCAATTGTTACTGCGATACCCCATCCAATTGTAATGGACAGCCAACCCGCTCCATTACTCTTTGTTTTGCTTAGTAAATTACCTGCTACGATACCGTTTCCAAGTAATACTAAAACTAAAGTCCCTAGGAATTCTCCTAAAAATTCTACTCCCACATTCTTTTTCTTCTTATGAGATGGAAGTCTCAGCCCGTATTTAAGAGGCTGATCCTCATCTTTTTTATTTTTTAAAGCTAATTTATTAGTTTGTTGCTTTTAATTCTCTTAAATCACTTTCAGCCAAAACACGGTCCAATTCAGCAAGATGTGCTGCTTGTTCTTCTTCGCTCCAGCCTAGGTATTTCGCCATTTCATTTGCAATTGGTTGGATTAATTGATCCATTGTTTCACGCATGAATAGCAAGTGATTTGTTCTTCTTAAGAAGTAGTCAACTGGTGTTAATACCGCTTCTTCACGCATCGTATAATGAAGAACAAGTGTATCACGAATCGTTAGGCCTTCTGCAGCCTCAAGTTCATTTGCTAAATTAAAGACACGAGGTGCGTTTGAACCAAACACATTGGCAATATAACGTGCATCTGCAATATCTAAGCCACGTTTCACACCAAGTTGTGCGAATGTTTCTAATTCGGATTCAACGTTAGCTGGGTTTAATTCGCCGCCTGAAACTGGGTATGTTTTTGAATTAATGAGTCTGTAGTGACGGCTGTGTTGCTCTGCTAATATCTCAATGATTTTACGCATAGCACCTTCTGCCATTTTACGGTAGTCAGTAATTTTCCCACCTGCTAACGTTACTAAGCCGTTGTCATCAATATCAAGTGAGCTTCCTCGAGAAATAGATGATGGGTTTTTCTCTGATGTATTGCTCTCAATTGCAAGAATTGATTCTGTTACATCATCACGATTCGCTTCTTTGTTTAAATAACGGCTAACTGTTGAAATCAAGTTATCGAAACTTTCTTCTGAGATTGAACCATTATCACCACCATTGTAGTCAGACGCATTGTTTCCTGAAATAAGTGGTCTTAGGCCTGCCCAGCTGCTTTCTATATCATCTAGTGTAATATTAACATCTGGGAAGCGGTTATTAACGATTCCTAATAGGTAGTCCACGTCTTCTTGGGTTACAATTGGGTGTTTCAAGTCACCCCTGTAATCTGTATCCGTTGTACCGAAGTAAGTTTTGTTTTCGCGTGGAATAACAAATACCATACGGCCGTCGCCTAAACCAGTATCAAAATATGTTGCATTAGGTACTTTAATTTTGCTGTTATCAATCACAAGGTGAACACCTTTAGTTGGGCGCATTTGTTGGATTTGTTGTTCATCGTTATCTAGGTTACGAACAACATCACTCCAAGGTCCTGTTGTATTGATCACGATACGAGCTTTAATCTCGAAATGATTTCCTGTGAGAACGTCCTCAGCTTTTACACCAATTACTTTGCCTTTTTCATCTTTCAAGTAGCCAACAGCTTTCACACGGCTAGCAACTAATGCACCATCTTGGTTAGCACGTTTAATATTTTCAATCACTAAGCGTGCATCGTTGTTACGATAGTCTAGGTATTCCCCCCCACCTAACAAGCCTTCTTGTTTTAACTGAGGAGCACGTTCTAGAACTTCTTCTTTTGTTAGTTCTTTATTTGCTAATGGTGTGCCTGTTACACCAGCTAACAAATCATACAAGTCCATTGCAACTTTCAAGCGGAATTGGCTGAATGTTGAGCCTGGCTCATCATAAACGGGTAATAGCATACGGTCTGCTTTAGGAATATGCGGTGCAATTTGTTGAACGACTGCTCTTTCTTTTACAGTATCTGAAACAACCTCAACATCAAATTGTTTCAAATAGCGGATACCACCGTGAACTAATTTAGTTGAACGGCTACTTGTTCCTTCTGCAAAGTCCTGCATCTCAATTAGACCTGTTTCCAATCCACTTGCTGCAGATTGTAAAGCAACACCTGCACCAGTGATTCCCCCACCAATGACTAGTAGGTCAAGTGTACGATCTTGCAACTTTTCAATTGCCCTTTGACGTGTTTCTTTTGAAAATCTCATCATTTAATCTCTCCTTATTCAGACTCTAGTTCTTTATCTTGTGAAAACACACGGGTTGCGTGAACAGCTTTTTTCCATCCACGGTAAAGTTGTTCTTTACGCGCATTATTCATCGATGGTGTAAATGTTTCGCCAGCTTCGTTTAGTTTTTTGATTTCTTCTAAATCTTCCCAGAAACCTACTGCTAAACCTGCTAGAAACGCTGCTCCTAGTGCTGTTGTTTCTAAATTTTTAGCACGAGCAATTTCAATTCCGATAATGTCTGATTGGAATTGCATTAGGTAGTTGTTCATCGCTGCTCCACCATCAACTTTTAATACTGGAATTTTGATGTCTGTATCGTCTTGCATTGTATCGATAACATCACGTACTTGGTAAGCAATTGATTGAAGAGTTGCCTTAACAAAATCTTCTCTATTCGTTCCTCGCGTCACACCAAATACGGACCCTCGTGCATTTGAATCCCAGTAAGGCGCGCCTAAACCAGTAAAGGCTGGTACAACATAAACTTCATCATTATTAGTTGATTGACGAGCAAGTGCTTCTGATTCTGCTGAGTCTTCAATCATCTTCAGACCATCACGTAACCATTGAATTGAGCTACCCGCAATAAAGATCGACCCTTCAAGCGCATAGTAAATTTTGCCATTGATTCCATAACCAATCGTTGTAAGTAAATTATTTTTAGACATTTGTACTTTGTCGCCAGTATTCATAATGATAAATGAACCTGTTCCATAAGTATTTTTTACCATACCTGGTTCAAATGCTAATTGTCCAAACAAGGCTGCTTGTTGGTCACCAGCCATACCACCAATTGGTACTTCGCCACCGTAAAAGTGGAATGGTATGGTTGTTCCGTATATTTCTGAGTTTGATTTTACTTCAGGTAATAGTTGCGTTGGGATGTTTAATAATTCTAAAATTTCTTCGTCCCATTTCAATTCCTTAATGTTGTATAACATTGTTCTTGCAGCATTTGAATAATCAGTTACGTGTTTAGCACCATCCGTTAATTTCCATACTAACCATGTATCGATGGTTCCGAATAGCAATTCGCCTTTTTCAGCACGTTCTTGTGCTCCTTCAACATTATCTAGAATCCAACGAATTTTAGTTGCTGAGAAGTAAGCATCAATGACAAGACCTGTTTTCTCATGAATCATTTTAGAATAGCCAGCATTTTTTAACTGGTCAGCGATATCAGCTGTTTGACGAGATTGCCATACAATGGCATTATAAATCGGTAGACCTGTCTTCTTATCCCAAATCACGGTTGTTTCACGTTGGTTGGTAATCCCAATACCGGCAATTTGTGTCGGTTTAATACCGCTTTCAATAAATGCCCCTGCAATAACAGATTGAACAGATGTCCAAATCTCATTGGCATTGTGCTCTACCCAACCAGCTTTTGGGAAAATCTGTGTAAATTCCTTTTGGTAGCTACTAACTTTCTCTCCTTTCTTATTGAAAATAATCGCTCTTGAGCTTGTTGTTCCTTGGTCGATGGATAAAATATACTTTTCCATTGAAAGACCCCCTTTTTAATTTTATGGATGTTAATGCTTTCATTTGTATAGACAGTTTACCGTTTATCTGCTTGGTGTAACTATCGTTTTTTTTTAATTTTTTTAAAAAAATGAGAGCACTTTCATGAAAGCTTTACTGTATCAACGCTAAAACCAGTTTCTAACAGTGAGAAACTGGTTATTTTTTACTTATTTTTATCAGATAAATAGCGATCAATGAGCGCTTCTAGTCGTTGAATATCAAATGAATTAGGCGCTCCCTTTAAAAAGTAATAGGGAAAATGATAGCTTTGATCGTAAACATTCGAAATAACAAGATCAAATTTCCTTTTTCTTTCAAATGGTTCAATCAAAACTAAGCGATTAACTTCGAGAGTCTGACGGAGCACTGATAGTACAGGTAATCGCTTCGTTTCAGACCCCGTCAAATCAACTCCAATCATCAAACTGCGAGGGGTTTGATAAATAACAAATGATAAGACTTCAATCAACCGCCATTTTATTTTGATGTATAAGTCGCCTAAAGCTTGTATCTTTTTTTGATAAAGGTCTTCTACAACTGACTGAATAATCTTCTCGGCTAAATCGGCGTACTCTAGATACATACCGCTCGCAACAATGGATAAATCTTGATTGGTTCGATAAGCGCGATCAAGTAAAGCGCCTTTAAAAAAATACAATTGACCTAGCACTTGATTAAGGGTATACATTCCCTGTTCACTTAAGTTTTCTTCTGAAGAAATAATCGTACGGACGACTCTTAATCCTGTCGTTGTTGCATCACTCACTGGCCCACCATAGCCGAGTTTGTGCTCCATAACCTGAGGAGGCAAAATAGACATAGATGTTACAAATATAAATTGACACATGGCCTCTTCTTCTTCAACTTCTAGAGCATATCGGCTTAAATAGCGCAACATTTGTTGGCGTACCTGTTGATAAAACCGATGCGGTAAATAGACCATCATTAACTGCTTTAAGTGTTTAAAATTTTTCTTTCGAATACCTATTCGCTTTTTGGTAATTGAAAACCATAAGCCTAGCTTAAGCTGGTTTGTTTTAGATATCTCACTCGTCCAAAATTGCTGCAGAGCATCCATAATCTCTGTAAATTGTGTTAAACGAAAACGGTGTGAGAATTCTTTTTTAGGTGTCGTCAGCCAAAAAAGTTGGTAAAAGAAATAACGAATCTGATACTCTTCGCCTATTAAACGGCCATTTTTTATACTAAGTCCAAACTCCTCTAACAAGGTATTGAGAGTCGACAGTTGACGGTGTAGTGTTGCTTCACTCACTAATAAGACTTGAGCCATCTTTTGAACGGTAACTTCTTCGTACTGATAGAGATAGGTTAGAATTTTATTTTTGATTGAAAAAGGTAATAAGAGCTGGATGAGGTCTTCTTTAGTAACATGGTCACCCATATGAAGCATGAGACGGTCATTTTCAAACTGAAGCGACAGTTCAAACTGATTAGTTTGTGCTAATTCATTTAAATCATCAATATATTTCAGCAAAGTCGAACGTGATAATGACGTTTTAGTCAACACGTCCTTTAATTCTGCCTCAATAGGTTGATTCATGAGCGTTGAAATAAGCATCAACTGACTCTTTTCTCTTTTTTCAAATAGATCCTCTAGCTGCATCCTGATTCACCTCTTTCACTCGTTTTTCATAACATGAAAAAGCTGCTGCATACAAAACAGGATTAATCACAGATACCATAGAATAATACAGGCAATCTTGAAAAGCTAAATCACGATCAGTCATAGCTGCCTTTATTGCAACTGCAATGGTATCAGCCAAAGGTAGGATGTCAGCTTCTGAATAGAACTGTGCCCCTAGCAACTGTCCGCTTTCTTTTTTTACAATCAGTTTAATGGTAACTGGAACTTGGTTGATATCTTCTTGTTGATAAATGGTTGTTCTAATATTGTGGTAAAGCTTGGCTTCTTCCTCCGTCAACCCCACGCTTGCCATAAACAAACCAAACAGCTGTGAACCAACAATACGAACAACATCCGTCATTTTCTCATTCATGCCTAACGCATTCATAGCTGCTAATCGACCAGTTATAATAGCATTATTAGCAAAAGGAAGATAGTAATCCCTATTTGTTCCTGCATATGGCACCCGAATCAAATCGCCTACTGCGTAAATTTGGTCCACACTAGTTTGCAAGTAATCATCAACAACGATTGTGCGAT
>RRZU012189314.1_pt1 | contig 12301 bp, 7 predicted proteins | sample 2165561 | NCBI WGS metagenome assembly RRZU01 (sample SAMN10456909, study PRJNA506462) | wastewater metagenome | isolation source: wastewater sludge | place: USA: Moscow, Idaho | reverse complement strand
GCGGCTGGAATTGCCTGATGCGCTACGCTTATCAGGCCTACGAGTTCAGTGCTCTACGTAGGCCGGATAAGGCGTTCACGCCGCATCCGGCATAAACTACAGCTGGCAGACAGCCGCTGCGAAGGCATTTTTGCACATGGCGTTGGAGGAATGCGCGGTTGTTGGCGGGAATGAATCACGGTAGCCGCTGACACAGGTCTGCGGCTGGAATTGCCTGATGCGCTACGCTTATCAGGCCTACGAGTTCAGTGCTCTACGTAGGCCGGATAAGGCGTTCACGCCGCATCCGGCATAAACTAAGCTCGCTGTAACCCAGTCGTTCAACGTTTGTAATCGATGGCTTCTGGCTGCTCCAGATATACGGTGGTTTGTGCCGGTTGTGTGCTGGCAATCACCTTGCCGCCACGTACCGAATAGCGCACCGGAACCTGACGGCGCAGCGCGTCAAACCCATTTTCAGCCGGCAGGATAATCAGGTTGGCGCTGTTTCCGGCGGCAATGCCGTAATCCTGCAAATTCAACGTCCTTGCGCTGTGGTGGGTGATTAAATTCAGGCCATCGTTAATCTGCCCGTAGCCCATCAACTGGCAAACATGCAGCCCCATATGCAGCACTTGCAGCATATTCGCCGTTCCCAGCGGATACCACGGATCGAAGACATCATCGTGACCAAAGCAGACGTTAATGCCGGACTCCAGCATCTCTTTAACGCGCGTGATGCCGCGACGTTTTGGATACGTATCGAATCGTCCTTGCAGATGAATATTGACCAGCGGGTTGGCGACAAAGTTAATACCGGACATTTTCAGCAAGCGGAACAGGCGTGAGGTATACGCCCCGTTATAGGAGTGCATTGCCGTGGTGTGGCTGGCGGTGACTCGCGCGCCCATGCCTTCACGGTGCGCCAGGGCAGCAACGGTTTCGACAAAGCGCGACTGCTCGTCATCGATCTCATCACAGTGAACGTCGATGAGACGGTCGTATTTTTGCGCCAGGGCGAAGGTTTTATGCAGCGACTCCACGCCGTATTCACGGGTAAATTCAAAATGCGGAATCGCCCCCACTACATCTGCCCCTAAGCGTAACGCCTCTTCCAGCAACGCTTCACCGTTGGGATACGACAAAATCCCTTCCTGAGGGAAGGCGACGATTTGCAGATCAATCCACGGCGCGACTTCCTGCTTCACTTCCAGCATTGCTTTCAGCGCAGTTAGCGTTGCATCCGAAACATCGACATGGGTACGCACATGCTGAATGCCGTTGGCAATCTGCCATTTCAGCGTTTGCCATGCGCGTTGTTTCACATCGTCATGGGTTAATAACGCTTTGCGCTCGGCCCAGCGTTCAATGCCTTCAAACAGCGTGCCGGACTGATTCCAGTTCGGTTGTCCGGCGGTTTGCGTGGTGTCCAGGTGAATATGCGGCTCCACAAACGGCGGTATAACTAAACCTTGTTCGGCATCCAGGCTGTTTTCAGTTATGGGCATCACGCCGGATTGCGCATCAATGGCGCTGATTTTTCCGTCCTGCAGATGAATCTGCCACAGCCCCTCTTCGCCTGGTAACCGGGCGTTAATAATTGTTTGTAAAGCGTTATTCGACACTGTTAGCCTCCACATGCGTCATTGCTGCTGTCGTTTTACGATTCAAAATCGGGTTAAGGATCAGATAGCTCAGCGCGCCACCTAATACCGCGTTGACCGGAACAATTCCCGGTAACCAGTGGCCTGCAGCAATCCCCAAGGCGACCGCCAGAATCGCCACCCAATTGACACTCATCATACGCGTGGTCGCAAAGTGCTCATAGCGGCGACGGTTCATCAGATAGTCGGCGATGATCACGCCACCCACTGGAGGAATAGCTGCCGAAAGGAAGGTCAACCAGCCGACAAAATTGTTATACAGCCATAATGCGCAGACCGTACCGATAATACCGTTGATTACCGAAAGGGTTTTGCTCGACATCCCGGTAATGTTGGCGAAACCTAAACCCGACGCATAGAGTGCGTTATCGTTGGTGGTCCAGATATTCAGCCCCAGCACCACAATCGCAGGCAGCAGCAGGCCCTGAGCAATCATCACATCAGAGATATCCGCCATGCCCAGTGCCGCAGCGCCCGCTGCACCGAAAATAAACATCAACGAGTTGCCGAGGAAAAAGGCCACCATCGCCACCAGCACCGCCAGTTTGGCATTGCGACCAAACCGGACAAAGTCAGCGGTGAGCGTACCCGCACTGATAAATGACCCCACAACCAGCGCCAGCGCGACATTGAAATCTAACGGTTGTGCGGGAACGACCGCTTTTAATGCGTCCAGGCCGCCCATGCCGTTAACAGCCAGCCACACGGAATAACCGCCCAGGCAGGCGATAGCCGGAACCGCAATCACCGAAAGAACCGTCAGCGCCGAAATGCCAAAAAAGACGGTGACGGTCATCAGTAAACCGGAAACGGCAATCAGCAAATTAATATCCAGCCCGGTTGCCTTACCCACCGGAATGGCAAACATCGCCACACCGACGCCAAACCAGCCAACCTGAGTTCCGCCCAGTAGCAGTGAAGGCAGCCATGAGCCTTTAACACCAAACGAGAAGCGAGCAAGAAGATGAGTGGTCAGGCCGGTTTTTGCGCCAATGTAACCGAGAAATGAAGTGTAAATACCGAGGAGAAGATTACCGATGAGAACTGCGAGGAAGAAATCATGATAGCTAAGACCGGTTCCGAGAGTGCCGCCGGTCCACATACTGGCGGAAAAGAAGGTTAATCCCAGCATGACGAACGTCAATGCCAATACCCCTTTCCGCGCCGACTGCGGGACTGGCCCCTGGCTAAAGTTGTTATCTTGCGACACGAAATTCCCCCTTTTTGCTGTTTGAAACCCAAAAAATCCGCCGCATTCTATTCATCTGAAGATAAAAAGCAATCGTTTTCGTGGGGAAATATATTTTTTATATGAATGAGTGCAAAAAGGTGGGGGAAAAATTATCGGTGTAAAAACAGTGGGTAGGCCTGATAAGACGCGTCAGCGTCGCATCAGGCATCTGAGCATGGTGTCGGATGCGACGCGAGCGCCTTATCCGACCTACGGTTCAGGTCCGTAGGCATGATAAAACGCGTCAGCGTCGCATCAGGCATCGGCACACAGTGCCGGATGCACCGCGCGACGCATCCGACAATAACCTACTCTTCCATCGCCTGGCGGATCTGATCCAACGACGCAGGATCATCAATGGTCGTCAGATCTCCAGGATCGCGTCCTTCGCAAATCGCCTGGATCGTGCGGCGCAGCATTTTTCCGGATCGCGTTTTTGGCAATTGCGAGACAAACCAGACGTGCGCCGGGCGGCCAAAGTTGCCAATCTGGCTGTCCACCAGCGCCATAATCGCCTTCTCTTGCGAGTGCGCCACATCACGATCTTCCAGACTGTCGCTCTCTTTCGGAATGACAAACGCCACCGCCACCTGCCCTTTCAGCGCATCTTTCACCCCAACCACCGCCACTTCGGCAACGCCCGGATGGCTGGAGATACTCTCTTCAATCTCGCGCGTCCCCAGCCGATGCCCGGCAACGTTAATTACATCGTCAGTGCGCCCGAGAATAAAGTGATAACCGTCAGCGTCACGGATGCCCCAGTCAAAGGTGGCGTACACCGGGCGGGAAAACAGCGACCAGTAAGTCTTCACAAAGCGGCCGTCGTCGCCCCAGATGGTCTGAATACACCCCGGCGGCAGCGGCCCTTCCACCACCAGCATCCCTTTCTCGTTGACGCCACACGGTTCGCCGGTGACTTCATTAAGCAACTGCACGTTATAGCCATACATCGGCACACCGGGGCTTCCCAGACGCGTCGGCCTGTCGTCCAGACCGCGAGCAATCGCCATAATCGGCCAGCCGGATTCGGTCTGCCAGTAGTTGTCGATGACCGGCACATCCAGCGTATTGCTCACCCAACTGGCGGTCGGCTCGTCCAGCGGTTCTCCAGCCAGATAGAGCACTTCCAGCGACGAGAGATCGTGTTTGCGAATTTCAGCGGTAGGGAATTTTTTCAGCACGCGAATGGCGGTCGGCGCTGAGAACATCCGGCTAACCTGATATTTCTCGACGATTTTCCACCACACGCCGCAGTCCGGCCAGGTCGGCAATCCTTCGTAAACGATAGTCGCCATCCCCGCCAGCAGCGGCGCGTAGACGATATACGAATGCCCCACCACCCAGCCGATATCCGAAGCACAAAAGAACACACCGCCCGCTTTGCCGCCAAAAATGGTGTCCATCGAGGTCGCCAGCGCCACCGCATATCCGCCGACGTCACGCTGCACGCCTTTAGGTTTGCCGGTCGTGCCGGAAGTGTAGAGAATGCAGGAGGTTTCGTTGGATTCCAGCCACGCCACCGGCACCCGCGCGCCGATGTGTTGATGGCGCAACGACGCGAAATCGACATCCCGCCCGCTGACGCGTGCCATTTTCGCCAGCCCGCGATCCACCAGCAAAACATGGCGTGGCTGGTGCTGCGCCTGACTTATCGCATCGTCGAGCAATTTTTTATAGGGAATGATTTTGCCACCGCGCGCTCCGGCATCAGCCGAGACAATCAGCACCGGTTTAGCATCATCAATTCGCGCCGCCACGCTGTGCGAGGCAAATCCACCAAACACCACCGAGTGAATAGCGCCAATGCGCGCGCAGGCCAGCAGGGTAATATGCGCTTCGGCAATCATCGGCATATACACCAGCACCCGATCGCCACGCTGCACGCCCAATGAACGCAACATTGAGGCCACCGCGTTCACTTCGTCATGCAGCTGACGAAAGGTAAAGGTGCGCTCTTCTTCTGTTTCCGAAGAGACGGCAATCAGCGCCAGCGCCTCTGGCTGTTTCTCCAGCCAGCGGTCGATAGCGTTGTGACACAAGTTGGTTCGGCCTTCACAAAACCAACGGGCAAACGGCGGGTTGCTGTGGTCGAGCGTTTGCGTAAAGGGCGTCTGCCAGTCAATACGCCGGGCCTGCTCGGCCCAGAACTGCTCCGGTTCGTTAATCGAACGCTGATAAAATTCGCTAAAAGACATAATGCTCTCCTGTTGAACTTACGCCTTACCGCCGTTTACTTAAATGACGTACAGGTCGAGATACTCATTGACCGGCATCTGTTCCAGGCGAGCTCTGTCGAGAGAAACCTCCAGAATGCGCTGCTGCTGGCGAGTCGGGAACTGGCGCGCGAGATTGATTTTGAATTTATCGACCAGCTTCGGAATGCCATCCTGACGGCGGCGAGCATGACCAATTGGGTACTCCACCACCACTTCTTCAAATCGTGTGCCGTCGGTGAACTCAAGGGTAATGGCATTGGCGATGGCGCGTTTTTCCGGGTCGTGGTAGTCAGCGGTAAATGCCGGATCTTCAAAGCAATTGATCTTCTCGCGCAGGGCGTCAATGCGTTTATCTTGCGCAACGTTGTCCTCGTAATCTGCCGCCGTTAAGCGCCCGAATAGCAGCGGGATCGCCACCATGTACTGAATGCAGTGATCGCGGTCTGCCGGGTTATTGAGCGGCCCTTTTTTGTCGATGATGCGAATACAGGCTTCGTGGGTGCGAATGGTCACTTTTTCGATATCCGCCGCCGTTTTGCCTGCTGCCTGCATCTGTTCATAGAGCGTCATCGCTGCTTCAACTGCCGTCTGGGAGTGGAACTCCGCCGGGAAGGAGATTTTGAACAGCACATTTTCCATAACGTAGGAACCGTACGGGCGCTGGAAGCGGAACGATTCACCTTTAAAGGAGACGTCGTAGAAGCCCCACACCGGCGCAGTCAGGGCTGACGGGTAACCCATTTCGCCCGTTTTCGCCATCAGCGCCAGACGTACCGCGCGGGACGTGGCATCGCCCGCCGCCCAGGATTTACGCGTGCCGGTGTTCGGCGCATGGCGATAGGTGCGCAGCGACTGACCGTCCACCCACGCCAGCGAAACGGCGTTGAGAATTTCCTCGCGGGTCAGGCCGAGCATTTCGGCGACCACGGCGGTGGAAGCCACTTTCACTAACAGAACGTGGTCGAGGCCGACGCGGTTAAAGGAGTTTTCCAGCGCGATGCAGCCCTGAATTTCATGGGCTTTGATCATTGCGGTCAGCACCTGTTTCATGGTCAACGGCGCTTTGCCGCTGGCGACCGCGTTGCGCGAAAGCCAGTCCGCCGTTGCCAGAATGCCGCCGAGGTTGTCGGAAGGATGCCCCCACTCCGCCGCCAGCCAGGTATCGTTGAAATCGAGCCAGCGGATCATCGCGCCGATGTTAAATGCCGCCTGGACGGGGTCGAGCTGGAACTGAGTTCCGGGGACGCGCACGCCGTTAGGTACGACGGTGCCGGGGACAATTGGCCCCAGCAGTTTTTTACAGGCCGGGTATTCGAGAGCTTCCAGACCGCAGCCGAGAGTGTCGAGCAGGCAGTAATGTGCGGTGTCGTAGGCCACTTTAGAGCTAATTTCGTAGTTCATCACGTAATCGACGATATCAACGATTTCACGATCAAATTCCGGGCGGATGTTGTTGATTTGAGCTGACATTGGGTACGTTTCCTTATTGTTATTCGTAGAGGTTTACTGGCGCTTATCCAGCGCGACAAACTGGCGGTCTTCCGGTCCAACATAATTGGCGGAAGGACGGATAATTTTGTTGTCCTGACGTTGTTCGATAATGTGCGCCGCCCAGCCGGTGACGCGGGCGATAACAAACAGTGGTGTGAACATCTCGGTGGGAACGCCCATCATGTTGTAGGAAACAGCAGAGAACCAGTCGAGATTGGGGAACATCTTTTTGCTCTCCCACATCACCGTTTCCAGGCGATCGGCGATGTTGTACATCTTCAGCGAGCCGCCTTCCTGCGAGAGCTGCTTCGCCACACGTTGGATCACCTGATGACGCGGGTCGGCGATGGTATAAACCGGATGCCCAAAACCAATGACCACTTCTTTGTTTTCCACCCGCTTGCGGATATCTGCTTCGGCTTCGTCCGGCGTTTCGTAGCGTTGCTGGATCTCCAGCGACACTTCATTCGCTCCGCCGTGTTTCGGCCCGCGCAGTGCGCCAATCGCGCCAATAATGGCGGAATACATATCAGAGCCAGTGCCCGCAATCACCCGGCTGGTAAAGGTGGAAGCGTTAAACTCGTGTTCGGCGTACAGCACCAGCGAGATATGCATCGCCTTTTCCCAGCTTTGCGATGGCTTTTCGCCGTGCAGCAGATGCAGGAAGTGACCGCCGATGGAGTCGTCATCGGTTTCCGGTTGGATGCGTTCGCCGTTGTGGCTGTAGTGATACCAATAAAGGAGAATCGAGCTAAGCGACGCCAGCAGTTTGTCGGCAATATCCCGCGCGCCAGAGACGGTATGCCCCTCTTTTTCTGGCAGCGTGCAGCCGAGCGCGGAAACACCGGTGCGCATAACATCCATCGGGTGCGACGCCGCCGGTAAGGCTTCCAGCACGGTACGCACGTTAGCCGGTAAACCGCGCAGGGCTTTCAGTTTCGTTTTGTAAGCGGCGAGTTCGTCACGGGTCGGCAGTTTGCCGTGGATCAGCAGATGCGCCACTTCTTCAAATTCGCAATGTTCCGCCAGATCAAGAATATCGTAACCACGGTAATGCAAGTCATTGCCACTTTTACCCACGGTGCAGAGCGCCGTATTGCCCGCCGGAACGCCAGAAAGTGCTACCGATTTTTTCGGTTTAATGACATGGGTACTGTTTTGCAGGATCGTTGTGTCGCTCATGTTGTCCTCGTCATTGTTATCATTTGTAGGGTCGAGATTGTTGTCGGATGCGACGCTATGCGTCTTATCCGACCTACAGTTCAGTTCACCCCGTAGGCCTGATAAGTCGCGTCAGCGACGCATCAGGCATCGGCTGTCGAATACAATCAACGGGCGTTTTTTATTTCACCTGGCTACGGGCAAACAGGTTGTCGAGCTTCTCTTCGTACTGGTAGTAGTTGATGCTTTCGTACAGCTCGTTGCGGGTCTGCATGGTGTCGATGACGCTTTTCTGCGTGCCTTCCTGGCGCAGGACGTTGTAGACATGTTCAGCGGCGCGGTTCATGGCGCGGAACGCTGAAAGTGGGTACAGCGCCATTGCGACATGGGCGCTGCGTAATTCGTCGGTGGTAAACAGCGGCGTGGCACCAAATTCGGTGATGTTGGCGAGGATCGGCACCTGCACCGCATCGGCAAACTGGCGATACATGGCGAGTTCGGTAATCGCCTCCGGGAACAGCATTTCGGCACCCGCTTCAACATAGGCCTGCGCACGCTCGATCGCCGCATCCAGCCCCTCTACCGCCAGAGCATCGGTGCGCGCCATGATCACAAAATCAGGATCGGTTTTCGCATCCACCGCCGCGCGGATCCGATCCACCATCTCTTCTTTCGAGACGATCGCTTTATTCGGACGATGACCGCAGCGTTTCGCACCAACCTGATCTTCAATATGCAATCCTGCCGCACCGGCTTTAATCATTGATTTCACCGTACGCGCCACGTTAAAGGCTGAAGAACCAAAACCGATATCCGCATCCACCAGCAGCGGCAGCGAACAAACGTCGGTGATACGGCGAATGTCGGTCAGCACATCATCAAGGGTAGAAATACCGAGATCGGGCAGCCCCAGCGAACCTGCCGCCACGCCACCGCCAGAAAGATAAATTGCCTGATATCCGGCACGCTGCGCCAACAGCGCATGATTAGCGTTGATGGTGCCAACAATCTGCAATGGATTTTCTTTAGTCAGTGCAGCGCGAAACGCTTTACCTGGAGAGTGTAGAGACATAGCCCATCCTTTGTTATCAACTTGTTATTTGCGTTGATAAAGACAAAGCAAGGGGTGTGCCACAATTGACTGAATAAAATTAAATGTTTAATTTCAATTTGTTAGAGATAAAGTCATGAACTAATCCGCAAATATGCGTTTCAGTTAACGTTTCAGGCAATGTTTCACCGCGTTTCATTGCAACAATTATGAAACAAGACTAAACCCAATATTCGGTTTCTTAACTTTGCGGTGCGCTATGGCACATCCACCACGGCTTAATGACGACAAACCGGTTATCTGGACGGTATCTGTAACGCGCCTGTTCGAGCTGTTTCGCGATATCAGCCTCGAGTTTGATCACCTGGCGAACATTACCCCTATTCAGCTTGGCTTTGAAAAAGCAGTGACCTACATCCGCAAGAAACTGGCAAACGAACGCTGTGACGCCATCATCGCGGCTGGCTCTAACGGCGCGTACCTGAAAAGCCGCCTGTCAGTGCCAGTTATTTTGATTAAACCGAGCGGCTACGATGTGTTACAGGCACTGGCAAAAGCCGGAAAACTCACCTCTTCTATCGGCGTTGTCACTTATCAGGAAACTATTCCGGCACTGGTGGCGTTTCAAAAAACCTTTAATTTGCGCCTCGATCAACGTAGCTACATTACCGAAGAAGACGCCCGCGGGCAGATTAACGAGCTAAAAGCTAACGGCACTGAAGCGGTGGTCGGCGCGGGGCTGATTACCGATCTGGCAGAAGAAGCCGGAATGACCGGAATTTTTATCTATTCCGCCGCCACCGTGCGCCAGGCGTTCAGCGATGCGCTGGATATGACGCGCATGTCGTTACGCCATAACACTCACGATGCCACCCGCAACGCCCTGCGTACTCGTTACGTGCTGGGCGATATGCTCGGTCAATCACCACAGATGGAACAAGTACGGCAGACTATTTTGCTGTATGCCCGCTCCAGTGCGGCGGTGTTGATTGAGGGGGAAACGGGGACGGGCAAAGAGCTGGCGGCCCAGGCGATTCATCGGGAATATTTTGCCCGCCACGATGCGCGACAGGGCAAAAAGTCGCATCCGTTTGTTGCCGTCAACTGCGGGGCGATTGCCGAATCGCTGCTGGAAGCAGAACTGTTTGGCTATGAGGAAGGGGCGTTTACCGGCTCGCGACGCGGAGGTCGCGCCGGGCTGTTCGAAATTGCCCACGGCGGTACGCTGTTTCTGGATGAGATTGGCGAAATGCCGCTACCTTTGCAGACTCGCCTGTTACGGGTGCTGGAAGAAAAAGAGGTCACCCGCGTCGGCGGGCATCAGCCTGTTCCGGTAGATGTACGGGTCATTAGCGCCACTCACTGCAATCTGGAAGAAGATATGCAGCAAGGACGTTTTCGCCGTGATCTGTTTTATCGGCTGAGTATTTTGCGTCTGCAATTGCCACCACTGCGCGAGCGGGTGGCGGATATTCTTCCGCTGGCGGAAAGCTTTTTGAAAGTGTCTCTGGCGGCGCTCTCCGCCCCGTTTTCTGCCGCATTACGCCAGGGATTACAGGCAAGCGAAACCGTGCTGGTGCACTACGACTGGCCGGGCAATATTCGTGAACTGCGCAATATGATGGAACGACTGGCGCTGTTTTTAAGTGTGGAATCGACGCCGGATTTAACGCCGCAATTTTTGCAGCTGCTACTGCCGGAACTGGCGCGCGAGTCGGCGAAAACTCCCGCTCCACGCTTACTGACACCACAACAGGCACTGGAGAAATTTAATGGCGATAAAACAGCAGCGGCGAATTATTTAGGCATCAGCCGGACGACGTTCTGGCGGCGGCTGAAAAGCTGAACTGCCGAATGCAGCGCGAACGCTTTATCCGGCATAAATTTCAATAGATGATCACCGATAAACTTACGCATCGGAGATGTTTACATAGGATTCAGAATTACTTCTTCTTATAAATATTTGCCGTGCCGTGGATCTTATTGTCAGTTTGACCGGAGGTCAGTACCAACACATCAGCCCCTTTTTCATCCGCTTTTTTGATCAAATCTTCTTTCGCATCTGCGGTCGACATTTCATTACTGGTTGAAATATCACCTATTTTTTCATACTGCGATTCAACTTTTTCAAATTCCGCTTTGGTCATCAATTCAGCGGCATAGACATTGGTAACGGCTAACGCTAACGCACCGACTAACATTTTAGAGATTATTTTCATATTACGGCTCCAGAGTTGTTATCACACTATCACCCACCCACATTATTGGGTTGATTAATAATTAGTTCAGTCAGGGCATAAACGCCAGTAACCGGAAATAAGACACTTTGTGATCTCTCTCGCACCCGATTATTTTTGGTAGAAATATGATGCAGTTAGTTCACTTATTTATGGATGAAATCACTATGGATCCTTTGCATGCCGTTTACCTGACCGTAGGACTGTTCGTGATTACTTTTTTTAATCCGGGAGCCAATCTCTTTGTGGTAGTACAAACCAGCCTGGCTTCCGGTCGACGCGCAGGTGTGCTGACCGGGCTGGGGGTGGCGCTGGGCGATGCATTTTATTCCGGGTTGGGTTTGTTTGGTCTTGCAACGCTAATTACGCAGTGTGAGGAGATTTTTTCGCTTATCAGAATCGTCGGCGGCGCTTATCTCTTATGGTTTGCGTGGTGCAGCATGCGCCGCCAGTCAACACCGCAAATGAGCACACTACAACAACCGATTAGCGCCCCCTGGTATGTCTTTTTTCGCCGCGGATTAATTACCGATCTCTCTAACCCGCAAACCGTTTTATTTTTTATCAGTATTTTCTCAGTAACATTAAATGCCGAAACACCAACATGGGCACGTTTAATGGCCTGGGCGGGGATTGTGCTCGCATCAATTATCTGGCGAGTTTTTCTTAGTCAGGCGTTTTCTTTGCCCGCTGTGCGTCGTGCTTATGGGCGTATGCAACGCGTTGCCAGTCGGGTTATTGGTGCAATTATTGGTGTATTCGCGCTACGCCTGATTTACGAAGGGGTGACGCAGCGGTGAGCAGATAATTTACTCTCTACGTAATCAACCTGATTTGCCGAATCACGGCCATCGGCGATGATAGCCCCCGTAATGCGTGGTCCTTATTTCCGATAAGTTTACTTGAGTCTTTAGCTTCCCATTTCAGCCCACTCTCCCCTGTGTGGGCTTTTTTCATTGGTCTGCCCCGTCCTGAATAGCCAAACAATGGCAATGTTCCACTTTGCAGGGATGATAATAAGGGGATCTGATTCAGAAGAGTTTTGAAAAGTTGGACCGCCATCGAGGCCTCGAACCCCGTACCATACAACAATCCTGGTTGTCGTCTGCTCTTCCTGATGAGCTAATGGCGGTTTTTGATATGAGCCTTACAGCATATTTTCTGTCAGGCTTGAGTGCGATGCGTAAGATACAGAAAAGACCCCACACAAACATGATGGAATTATGATTTTTTTCATATGAATGTCAACCCACACATTCACAAAACATCTG
>RRZU013360715.1_pt1 | contig 12302 bp, 10 predicted proteins | sample 2165561 | NCBI WGS metagenome assembly RRZU01 (sample SAMN10456909, study PRJNA506462) | wastewater metagenome | isolation source: wastewater sludge | place: USA: Moscow, Idaho | reverse complement strand
GCGCACGCATTTCTGCGCGGTGGTCGCGCGCTTGTAGTCGCGCGTCTCGATGCCGGTGAACAGGTTCTTGAACTGCACCATGCCCGAGTTCGCGAACATCAGCGTCGGGTCGTTGCGCGGCACCAGCGGGCTGGAGGCGACCTTGCGGTGACCGTTGCGCTCAAAGAAATCAAGGAAGGTCGAGCGGATTTCGTTCAGACTGGGCATGGCTGGACCTCGGCTAGGCGTAGGGACGGGCAAAATCCGGCAATATCAGCGCCGGGCCGCGCCGACAAGCGCAAGGATGGCGACAAGCGCAAGGATGGCTGGGCGCGGCGCCGATGCAGGGCCTAACGCGCGGTGCCGGCAAGGAACTGGTCGCCGATCACGATATCGTCGCCCGAACGGAACGCCATCGCCGCCCGCCGGCCGCCGCCATTGGCCGGCGCAAAGATCACCAACCCGTCGCGAATTTCATAGCTGCCGCCCTCATCATCGCCATTGCTGACGGCATAGCCGCCGCCGCTGTCGAAATTGCCAAAGGCGCCCCCGAAGCTGCTGCCGGAATAGCGCCCGTCGGGACGGAATATCGTCTGGCTTGCGGATGAAACCCCGCCCGAAACCCCGCTTCCGGGCGAGAAGCCGCTGTAATAGGCCGAAGAAATGCTGCCATCCAGCCGGCTGCCATCGGCCAGCGGCGTGACCGGATACAGGTCATAGCCCCAGCCGGACCAGGCCGCGCCATTGCGCTCCAGCACCTCGCCATGGCCATCGATGAAGCTCAGGACGATGGTCTGGTCCCTCCTGGCGTAATTACCCCATCCGGTCAGCCGGGCCTTTTCCAGCGCGGCGCGGTTGGGGGCGGCAGTGCCCTGCGGCGGCGTCCCTTCATAAAACGTGCCGTCCGGCCAGAACATGATCCGGCGAAAGCTGGTGTCCATCCGCATCATCATGTCCATGCCCAGCGACGTATCGACGCGCGAGCCCCACCAGAGGCCGTTCATACCGCCCGGGCTGGGCGCCGGCAAAAGCGATGGCGCCCCTTCGGACCTAAAACGCAGCAGGGACAGCCAGGGCATATAGGTGCTGCCGACATATTCAAGATTGGCGCGCGCTTCCCCGGCATCGCCCGAAGGCGCCGCAAACCCGGTCAGCGCAAATTCCGCACCCGCCCGGATCGCGACAAGAAACTGAACCTCGGACCCGTCGCCGACCGCCATCATTGCCGCTTCGCGGCTGTCCAGCGTGGTCGCCTTGGCCTCTTGCACGACCTTGAAGTCCTTGCGCTCATCCTCATCGACGAAGGCGAGGCGGTTGCGGATCAGCCAGCTTGTCAGGCTGCCGCGCGCCACTTCGCCCGGACCGACCATGATGCGGCAGAATTCGCAGCGGCCGTCTGGCAGTTCCGAGCGCATCGCGACATGGCCATCGCCACCCGGATCGGACCAGCCGGGCACGGTCGGAAAGATGACATTGCCGAACTGCCGCATCTCGGCCAAGGCCGCCGTAGCGGTCATCATGACGACCGCCAGCATGGCAACAAGACCTGCAAGAACCCGCAAACCTACCCCTTCAACAACGCCCGATCAGCGACGCCCGATCGACAACGGCCAGGCGGCGCGCCCATCGCGCCTTCAGTCCTCGGTCAGCGCGTCATCCTCGGGCGAGGCGCCGAAATCCAGGCCGTGGCTGGCGCGGATCTTGTCCTCGATCGTATAGGCCACGTCAGGATTGTCGCGCAGGTATTGCTTGGCGTTCTCGCGGCCCTGACCGATGCGTTCGTCGCCATAAGAGTACCACGAGCCCGACTTCTCGACCACGCCGGCCTTGACGCCCAGATCGATCAACTCGCCGGTCTTGGAAATCCCCTCGCCATACATGATGTCGAATTCGACCTGGCGGAAGGGCGGCGCGACCTTGTTCTTGACCACCTTGACCTTGGTAGCGTTGCCCACCACCTCGTCACGATCCTTGACCGCGCCGGTGCGGCGGATATCCAGGCGCACCGAGGCGTAGAATTTCAGGGCGTTCCCGCCCGAGGTCGTTTCGGGGTTGCCGAACATGACGCCGATCTTCATGCGGATCTGGTTGATAAAGATCACCATGCAGTTGCTGCGGCCGATACTGGCCGTCAGCTTGCGCATCGCCTGGCTCATCAACCGGGCCTGGGCGCCGACCTGCGCGTCGCCCATGTCGCCCTCGATCTCGGATTTCGGCGTCAGCGCCGCGACCGAGTCGACGACGATCACGCTGACCGCACCCGACCGCACCAGCGTATCGACGATTTCCAGCGCCTGCTCGCCGGTGTCCGGCTGGCTGATCAGCAGCTCTTCCAGGTTCACGCCCAGCCTGCGAGCGTATAGCGGATCCAGCGCATGTTCGGCGTCGACAAAGGCGCAGACGCCGCCCTTTTTCTGCTCTTCGGCCACGACATGCAGCGACAGCGTGGTCTTGCCCGAGCTTTCCGGCCCGTAAATCTCGATGATCCGCCCCTTGGGCAGGCCGCCGATCCCCAAGGCGATGTCCAGCCCCAGAGAGCCGGTCGAGGTCGCCTCGATCTCGGCCACGGGATTGTCGCCGCCCAGTTTCATGATCGAGCCCTTGCCGAACTGGCGTTCGATCTGGGCCAATGCGCTGTCCAGCGCCTTTTTCTTGTCTGCCGACCGCTTGTCGTTCATGTCGAAAAGTGTTGCCCCTGCCATGCCGTCCTCATGCTTATTTCACACCCCGACTGCCGGGGCAATCAGCGCCCGCCCGTGAGTTTGTTCACGAGTTGTTCCTGTTTGCGCCTCTTTCCGGTCTTTTGCAAGTCCCCGTTGCCGAATCGGTCCAAGGCGAACGACTTCTGCATCCAGACTGTCACGAACCGGTTAAGAAACAGTTTACAGCCCCGTGCCGCACGGCTATTTCCGCCGTCGGTTCCGCAACCGTTTGAAAGCGATGGAAATGCTGATCTTCTGGGAAAGCCGTCTTGTCTTTCTGGCCACGCCCAAGGCCGGCTCGACCGCGGTCGAGGCCGCGCTGGAGGGGCTGGCCAACGTCGCCGTCCAGCGGCCGGCCGCGCTGAAACACGCCGATCTGCGGACCTATCGCCGCCATATCGAGCCATGGCTGCATTCCGCGACCGGCGACCGCTTCACCACCGTCGCGCTGATGCGCGAGCCGATCGGCTGGCTACGAAGCTGGTACCGCTTTCGCCTGCGCGACGACGATGAGGATCCCGACCACGCGATGACCGGCGTCAGCTTCGCCGAGTTCGCCGCCGCCTATGCCCGTGCTGACGGTCTGGCCGCGGCGCATGTCGGAACGCAGTCCGACTTTCTGACCGACGCCGACGACCGGGTGGACCGCATCTTCCGCTATGAGGATATGGAAACCTTTACGCATTTTCTTGAGGATCAACTGGATTGCGCGCTTAGCCTGCCGCGGGTGAACGTGCCGCCTGCCGTCGATGTCAGCCTGAGCGGGGATCAGGAAGCCCTGCTTCACAAGGTCATGGAAGGCGACCTGCGGCTTTATCATTCGCTTTAGACCGCGGCAGCAGGATCACTGCCGCGACATGACAGCGATTCTATGGCCGTCGCGTCGGCGCCCCGCCACGATCAGATGGCGCAGGCACCGACCCATTCGCCAGAAGCAAAGACCGTGCGCAGAACTTGCAGACTGGTTGCAGGCGCAGCGCCGCGTCCGCGATCACTCTTTCGGCAGGGATCGCAACCCGGCCAGTTCAAGCTGCTTGCTGACCAGTGCCGTCAGATCCGACAGCGAGAACGGCTTGGCCAGGAAGGACGACCCGGCGATGGGTTGATGCCCCTCGGCAAAGACGTCCTCGGCATAGCCCGACATGAAGATGACGCGGGTATCGGGACGGTCACGCAGCGCGGTTCGCACCCAGGCCGGGCCGTCCATTCCCGGCATGACCACATCGGTCACGAAGACATCGACGGACAGCCGCTGATCGGTCAGCAAGGACAGCGCGTCCTCGGCGCAGGCGGCCTCAAGCACGTTGAAGCCCTGCAATTTCAGCGCGCGGCTGGCGAAGGCGCGGACCGGGGCCTCGTCCTCGACCAGCAGGACCGTCGCCTCGACCTCGCGGCGCACGCGCGGGGCGGCCACGGGTGCGGGTGCGACCTCCTCGGCGCCCCGGTCATGGGCCGGGAAGAACATTGAAAAGCAGCTTCCCTCACCCACGACGCTGTCGCAGAAGATATAGCCGCCGGTCTGCTTGACGATACCATAGGCGGTGGAGAGGCCAAGGCCGGTCCCCTCGCCCGTGCGCTTGGTGGTAAAGAAGGGTTCGAATATCTTGGCAAGATCGTCCGGCGCGATACCGCGACCCTGATCGCGGACCTGGACGCGCACATAGTCGCCCGCGGGCAGCGTCGCCCGACCGAAGGTGGCACCCGTTTCAAACCGGACATTGTCGGTGGTGACAGTAATATCGCCGCCGTTCTGCATGGCGTCGCGGGCATTGACGACCAGGTTCATGATCACCTGTTCGAACTGCCGGCGGTCGGCGCGGATCATACGCAGCGCCGGGTCGTGGTCAAAGGTCAGCACGATCCTTTCGCCGACGAGCCGGTTCAGCAGATGCGTCAGGTCCGAGAGGGTGTCGCGCAGGTCCATGACCTGCGGTTTCAGCGTCTGCTTGCGCGAAAATGCCAGCAATTGCCGCACCAGCGCAGCCGCGCGGTTGGCGTTCTGGCTGATCTGATCAAGATCGGCATAATCGGGATCGGCCTTGTCGTGACGCAGCATCAGCAGGTCGCAATGGCCGGTGATCGCAGTCAGCAAGTTGTTGAAATCATGCGCAATACCGCCAGCCAACTGGCCGATGGCCTGCATCTTCTGGCTTTGCACGAATTGCGCCTCAAGCGTTTTCAGCGCGCTGGCATCCGACAGCACCGCAGTCGCGTAATCGCCCTGACCGCGGGTCAGGCTGACCTGAACGAAACGCTGGACGCCCTCACCCTTGAGGTGCAGCACCTCAGAGCCGCCAATGGTGCGGCCGGCGCAGACATCGCCGACCCAGTCGCCCAGCTCACGCCCGAGGCCATCCAGAAGCGATGCCAGCGACTGGCCGGGGACGGCTTTCGCGCCCAGCAGCTCACGCGCGGCATCATTCGACCGGATGATGGTCGCCGAAGGGTCGATCACCAAAAGCGAGACCGGCAGATGATCGAAATCGCCGCCGGCGTCCTGCGCCGGCGCTTCTGTCACCGGCGTGGCGGGGTCATCCCCGCCGATGCACCAGCATTGCACGGCCGAACCGGCGTCGCGGGCGATCTGGAACGGACCCGCCGGCCCCAGATCGACGCGAAAGCGGCCGTTGCGGGCAAGGGCGATGCCGATATCGCCCCAGATGCGGGCAGGCTCGGCATGGCGGCGCGCCAGAAGTTCGTGCACGCGACGCCCGACGACATCGCCAAGCCGCTCAAGCGCGGCGTCGTTCTGCGCCAGGATGATCCCTTCGGGATCGACGGCAAATGCCGGTCCGGGATCGTCAAGGATGCGCGGCATGACCCGCGCCAGGTCGCGGCGCACCGCCAGCCCGCGGCGAAGTTGCCGGGCCGAGATCGCGCCTCCGGTCAGATACCAGGCCATGGTCGCACCGCCGGCGGCCAGAAGCGTGGTACCGCCGCTGGCGCTTTCGGGACGCAGGGCCAGCCACAGCGCACCGATCACGACCGGCAGCGCCAGGAATGGGACCAGAAGTTGCGCCGAGCGCAGGATCTCTGCCCGTTCGGATATCATCTTGCCTCTCGCAATCAGCCTTTTCCGGTCGGGATAGCGCATGGCGGTTAAAGACCCGTTAACGGCGTTGCATCAGGCACAGATAAAATCCGTCCGAGGCATCCAGCGGTGTGAAAATCCGTTCGGTGAGCAGCGCAAATTCGGGCGCACGGTGCAGGAAAGCCGCGGTTTGGGCCCGATTCTCGGCCCGCAGCAGCGAGCAGGTCATATAGGCCAGCGCGCCGCCGGGCGCGACATGCGCCGCCGCCGTGTCAAGGATCTGCGCCTGCGTCTTTTGCAGCCCGGCCAGGTGTGCGGGGGTCAGGCGCCACTTGGCGTCGGGCGTGCGCCGCCAGGTGCCGCTGCCCGAACAGGGCACGTCCGCCACCACCAGATCGAAGCGGCCCGACAGCTTGCCCGGCTGGACGATCCGCACCCGGGCGCCCGCGCGCGCGGCGCGGTCGGGCAGGTCGGACATGCGGCGCGGGTCCGCGTCATGGGCAGTGACGGGGGACAATCCGCGCGCCGCCAGCGCCAGCGCCTTGCCGCCGCCACCGGCGCAGTAATCCAGCAGACTGCCACGGTCGGGCAACAGGCTACAGGCAAGTTGCGGGGACAGGTCCTGCAATTCGACCAGCCCATCGCGATAGGCGGCCGAGGCAGCCAGCCGCCGGGCGCCCGATTGCACCGCAAGCGCGGTTGGCAGGTCGGGATGGGGGGTGACGGCGATATCCTCGGCGGCCAGCGCCGCGACGGCCGTCTCTGGGGTGGCGCGCAGAAGATTGGCGCGCAGCCAGACCGGGGCGCGTTCGCGCATCGCCAGCGCGACCGGAGTGGCGGCATCGGACAGCGCCTCGTCCCACGCAGGCAGCAGCCAGTCGGGAAGATCAAACGCGGCGCCGCCTTGGGGGGGCGCACCGCCGGCCAGTTCCTCGGCCGAAAGCTGCGCCGGCGCATGGCCCTGACCGGTGAAAACCGCCTGCGGATCGCGGCCCTCGTCGCGACACATGCCCAGCATCAGGCCGCGTCCGGTCAGCGACCCGCCCAATGCCGCGCGCGAGCGCAGGCGGCGCAGACTATCGAACACAAGGTCGCGCACCGCCGCGCGGTCGCCCGAGCCGGCAAAGCGGCTGGCGCGGGACCAGCGCAGCAGCGCCTGCTCGGCCGGATCGCCGTCAAGGATGCGGTCCAGGATGGTAATTGCCGCCTGGACGCGGGCTTCTGGGGTCATCGGGCCTGCGCCCCCCGGCGCTGATGGGTTTCCGGGTCAGAAAGGCACCAGCACCGGTTTTGTCAATGCCACAGCGGCCTAAGGCGGCGCGTCCTGCTGCCAAAGCGACGGGCCGGCCGGGATATCGGCCTCGGGTGCGGCGACGCGCACTGCGATCATCGGGCCGCCCCCGGCCGCCAGCGGCGAACGCCCCGAGGAGGCCAGCACCGCCAGCGAGCCGGGCCGCCCGGTGCGCGGACTGCCCAGCGGCGCGCCCAGCAGCATCACCCGTTCGCGGACGCGCTGGCGCTGGCCAGAATCGATGGCGGCAAAGCTGTTATAAGTCTCGGGCGAGCCGGTCATGCCCTGAAACCCGCGGTCCCGCAGCATGTCGCGCAGCGTGTCGAACCGCGCGAGGTAACGCTGCGCATAGGCGGGCGTGCGCGAATGGAATGCCCCGGCGGCAGCGCGCCAGTCGCCGGTCTCGGTATAAAGCTGGCGCACGAAACGGGCGGCGTAGCGGGCATTTTCAAGCGGATCGAACATCTGCGCGACAGAGCCGAAATTCTCGCCATGCCAGCGATAGTTCAACTGGAAGCAGCCGATATCCAGGTTGGTGCGGCCCTGCGCGACCCGATCCTCGGCGAAGGCGACGGCGGTGGCGGGGTCGTCGAACCATGTCCCCTCGCCCTCGGAATTCGCGCTCCAGGCCCAGGGACGCACGACCCCGTCCATGCGCCGCCCGGTTTCGGTCAGGGTCAGCGCGCCAAGGATATCAACGGGCACGCCGCTTTCCTGCGCGGCCTTCTGCGCGGCCCATTCGCAGACCTCGGCCGAGGGCGAGGCCCGCGCCGCCGCTGGCAGCAGCGCCAGCAGCGTGCAAAGGGTCAGGACAAGGCGGAATGCGAACGGGTGCAGGGACATGGCCCCTTCACCCTTAACCGAAGCCGATTAAGATTCGGTCAACGCCTAATCCCGCTTGCGGCGGCGTTTCTGCGCGCGCTTGACCTCGGCCAGCCGCGACTGGGTGGCGCGCTTGCGCATCGGACCGCGCGCTCCGCGTCCGCGCGTGCCGCCGCCAGCGGGCAGCGCGCGGCCTTCGACCTCGACCAGTTCCAGCATCAGGCCGCCGGTCAGCGGCACGGCCTCGGACAGGCGCACGGTGACGCGCTGGCCGACGCCGATCTCAAGCCCGGTTTCCGAACCCATCAGCACCTGCCGGTCGGGGTCGTAATGGAAATATTCGCGCCCGATCTCGCGGATGGGCAACAGCCCGTCGGCGCCGGTCTCATCCAGCCGCACGAAGGCGCCGAATTTCTGCACCCCGCTGATTCGACCGGAAAATTCCGCGCCGACGCGGTCGGCCAGATAGGCGGCCAGATAGCGGTCGGTGGTGTCGCGTTCCGCCGCCATCGAGCGGCGCTCGGTCTCGCTGATCTGCTGCGCGGTCTCGCCGAGGTTCTCGATATCCCATTGCGACAGCCCGTCATTGCCCCATTTGTGGCCAAGGATCAGCGCGCGATGCACGATCAGGTCGGAATAGCGCCGGATGGGCGAGGTGAAATGCGCATAAGACCGCAGCGCCAGCCCGAAATGTCCATAGTTTTCCGGGTGGTAATAGGCCTGCTGCATCGAGCGCAGCGCCGTCATGTTGATAAGCTCGTCGAAATCCGATCCCTCGGCCTGCGCCAGCAGCCGGTTCAGGTGCCGGGTCTGCAAGACCTGCCCCTTGGCCAGCGTAAAGCCCGAGGCCTCGGCCACCTCGCGCAGCGCGTCCAGCTTTTCGGCGGTGGGCTCTTCGTGGACGCGGTAAAGCAGCGGGCGGCGCAGGCGTTCCAGTTCCTCGGCGGCGGCGACATTGGCCAGCACCATGAATTCCTCGATCAGCTTGTGCGCGTCGAAGCGGTCGCGGAAATTCACCGATTTCACCCGCCCGTCAGGGGTCAGCACGATCTTGCGCTCGGGCAGGTCCAGTTCCAGCGGCTGGCGGCGGTCGCGCGCCGCCTTGAGCAGCGCGTAGGCGCCCCAAAGCGGTTCGATGACATTGTGCAGCAGGGGCGCGGTCTGGTCGTCGGGGTTGCCGTCCGCCGCGGCCTGCGCCTGCTCATAGCTGAGGCTGGCGGCCGAGCGCATCATCCCGCGATGAAAGCTGTGGCTGACCTTGTTGCCCTGCGCGTCCAGCCGCATCCTTACCGCGATCATCGGGCGGTCGACGCCCTCGTGCAGCGAACACAGATCCCCCGACAGGATATCGGGCAGCATCGGCACCACCCGGTCGGGGAAATAGGTCGAGTTGCCGCGCTTGCGCGCCTCGCGGTCCAGCGCAGAACCCGGCGTGACGTAATGGGCGACATCGGCGATGGCGACCCAGATCGTGGCGCCGCCATCCTCGTGCAGTTCCGCCGCCACCGCGTCGTCATGGTCGCGCGCGTCCGACGGGTCGATGGTGACCAGCGGCAGGTGGCGCAGATCCTCGCGCCCCTTGATCGAGGCGGGCTGGGCGGCATCCGCCTGCGCCATCACGTCATCGGGAAAATCGTCGGGGATGCCATGCTGGTGAATGGCGATCAGGCTGACCGCACGCGGTGCCGAGGGGTCGCCCAGCCGCTCGACGATGCGGGCCATCGGCAGGCCAAGGCGGCCGCCCGGGCCGGCCTGCTCGGCCTCGACCAGCTCGCCGTTCTTTGCGCCATGGCTGTCGCCCGGGCGCACCTGCCATTCCTTGTCCGAACCCTTGTCGATGGGCAGGATGCGGCCGCCGGCCTCGGGGCCGTTCCGGCTTTCGCGATAGATGCCGACGACGCGGTGCTGGACGGTGCCGATGCGGCGGATCAGGCGGGCCTGATAATCGTGATCCTCGTCGCCGCGGGTCTCGATCAGGCGGGCAAGGATGCGTTCGCCGGCGCCAATGGCGGGGTCGGACTTCAGCGGCGCATAAAGGATGCGCGGCATCGGGCCGTCGCCATGCCATTCCAGCGGCTTGGCGAAGATGTCGCCATCGGCATCGGGCGGCAGAAGTTGCAGGACCGAGACCGGCGGCAGCCGCTCGGCGTCGTGATAGTGGCGGCGGCGGCGTTCCAGCAGCCCCTCGGCCTCAAGCTCCTTCAGGATGCGCTTCAGCTCGATCCGCTCGGCGCCCTTGATATTGAAGGCCTTGGCGATATCGCGCTTGGCGGTGGCATCGGGATGGGTCGCGACCCAGTCGAGGATTTCTTGTCGGGAGGGGATCTGTGCCATGCCGGCAAGCTAGCACGGCGGATTGACGCGCGGCAGGGGCAAAATCAGCCCGGGCGCGCGGCGCTTTCGGGCAGCTTGATAAAGGCGATGGCGCCCCGCACGATCGGGTCGGCCTCGGCCCCGGCCTGAACCGCGGCGATCAGATCGCGCCGCATCTGGTAGTTCCAGCTGTCGTTGATATGGGCGGCGACGGCCTCAGCGGGGACGCAATCGGGCTGGCTGCGAAAGAAATCCGCCATCTGGCCGGCCATGCGGATCAGTTTGGAAGTGTTGTCGAACATCATTGACCTCGGCTGCCGGCGATGCGCCGGGGATGGGTGTAAAGATCGAAGGACGCGCCCCGCGCCCGCGCGATCAGCGTGATGCCGGCGCGTTCGGCCCAGTCCAGCGCAAGGCCGGTGGGGGCGCTGGCGCCGATCAGCACCGGCGCGCCGATGCGCGCGGCCTTCTGCACCAGATCGACCGACAGGCGCGAGGACATGACGATGGCCCCCTGCCCCGGATCGATGCCGTCCCGCGCCAGCGCGCCGGCCAGCTTGTCCAGTGCATTGTGGCGGCCGACATCCTCGCGCGTGATGGCGCGGGTACCGTCCCAGAAGGCGGCGCCGTGGATCGCGGGCGTCACCCGGCGCAGGCGCTGCCCCTCGGCCAGGGCCTGCATGGCGCGGGCGACATCGGCGGGCGGCATCGCCCAGCCCGAGGCCACCGGCACCACCTGCGGCAGGGCGGCGGCGATGCTGTCGACGCCGCAAAGCCCGCAGCCCACCGGGCCGACCATGCTGCGCCGTCGTTCGGCAAGTCCGGCAGCCAGTCCCGGCCGCAGCCACAGCCGCGCCTCACGCGCGGGAAAGCCGCCGGCCTCGACCGCCGCTTCCTCATAGTCCTGCACGTCGGCGGGGCTGGCGATCAGCCCCTCGGTCAGTGCAAATCCCAGCGCAAAGTCGCGCAGGTCATGGGGCGTCGCCATCAGCACCGCCTGAGACATGCCGTCGATGACGATGGCCACCGGACATTCCTGCGGCGAGGGCGGCAGCGCGGCCTGCTGCCAGCCCCCGCCGTCCCAGTGCAGGGCACCGGAGGGCTGGTCCTTCATGCGCTCACTCGGCGGCCGGGGGCAGGATGCGGCGGGCGATCTCGGAATGATGGCGATACTCCTCTTGCCATTCCGACGGGCCGTTCGAGGCGCTGACCTGCACCGCTGTCACCTTGTATTCGGGACAGTTGGTGGCCCAGTCGGAATTGTCCGTGGTCACCACATTGGCCTGAGTCGCCGGATGATGGAAGGTCGTATAGACCACGCCCGGCGCCACCCGTTCCGTGACCAGCGCCCGCAGCGTCGTCGCCCCCGTGCGCGAGGCGATGCGCACCCAGTCGCCATCCCGCACGCCCCGGTTCTCGGCGTCGTGGGGGTGGATTTCCAGCAAATCCTCGGGGTGCCAGATCTCGTTCGCGGTGCGCCGGGTCTGCGCGCCGACATTCTATTGCGACAGGACCCGCCCGGTGGTCAGCAACAGCGGAAAGCGCGCGCCGCTGCGTTCCTCGGTCGGGACGTATTCGGTATGGATGAAGCGCCCCTTGCCACGCACGAAGCCATCGACATGCATCAGGGGCGTGCCCGTGGGGGCCGCGGCATTGCAGGGCCACTGGACCGAGCCTTCGCGCACCAGCAGATCATAGCTCACCCCCGAGAAGCTAGGCGTGGTCAGCGCGATTTCATCCATGATTTCCGATGGATGCGTATAGGCCCAGCCCGCCCCCATCCGGTTCGCCAGCATCTGGGTGATTTCCCAGTCCTCATAGCCGTTGCGGGGCGGGACCGCGCGGCGGACCATGTTGATGCGCCGCACGGCATGGGTAAAGGTGCCGTCCTTTTCAAGGAAGGACGAGCCGGGCAGGAAGACATGCGCGTAGTCCGAGGGCTCGTTCAGGAACAGGTCATGGACGATGACGATGTCCATGGCCGCCAGCGCCCGCGTCACATGGCTGGTGTCGGGGTCGGACTGCACGATATCCTCGCCCTGGCAGTAAAGCCCGCGGAAGCGCCAGGCCATCGCCTCGTCCAGCATGTTGGAGATGCGCAGGCCCGGTTCCTCCGACAGCTCGACGCCCCAGACACGCTGGTAAAGCGCCCGCGTCTCGGGGT
>RRZU012034847.1_pt1 | contig 12302 bp, 15 predicted proteins | sample 2165561 | NCBI WGS metagenome assembly RRZU01 (sample SAMN10456909, study PRJNA506462) | wastewater metagenome | isolation source: wastewater sludge | place: USA: Moscow, Idaho | reverse complement strand
TTGCCGTGGCGGCGAACGAGCAGTTCGGTGCGGCCGACATCGTGCAGCCCGGGCATGTTTTCCCGCTGCGCGCGCGCAACGGCGGCGTGCTGGTGCGCGCGGGTCATACCGAGGCGGGTTGTGATTTGACACGCTTGGCCGGATTGACCTCGGCGGCGGTGATTTGCGAAATCATGAAGCCCGATGGCGAAATGGCGCGTTTGCCGGAGTTAAAAGAATTTGCGCGTGAGCACAATTTGAAAATTGGTACGATTGCCGATTTGATTGAATACCGCAGTGCGCGCGAAAAATTGGTTGAGCGCGTGGGTCAATACACCATGCAGACGGCAGTGGGCGAATTTACCGCCGTACTGTACGAGGAGCCGACTGCGGGACAGACGCATCTGGCGCTGGTGCATGGCGATATCGAAGGCACCGACGTCGTGCCGGTGCGCGTGCATGAGCCGTTTTCGGTGCTGGATTTGCTTGATACGCAGAACACCACGCATTCGCTGTCGCTGAACAGCGCCTTGGCACACATTCATGAGCAAGGCGCGGGCGTGGCGGTGCTGCTCAATTGTCAAGAAGCCCCGAGCCGCCTGATCACGCAGTTTCAACGGCTGGCGCATCCTGAAAGCGCCGCGCCGAAAGTACCGAGCGAACTGCGTTTATATGGCATCGGTGCACAAATTTTGAAGGACGTGGGCGTAAAACGCATGAATTTGCTCGGAAGTCCGCGTAAAATGCCGTCTATGGGCGGTTTTGATCTGGAAGTGGTTGGCTTTACCGCCATTGAATAATTAAGGAGAAGTGAAATGGTTGAAGAGTTTAAACCCGAAATCAACGGCGAAGGCTTGCGCATCGGTATCGTCAAAGCGCGTTTTAATGAAACCGTCGGCGAAGGCCTGTTGAACGCCTGCGTGGCCGAATTGATGGCCAAAGGCGTGGCCGAGGAAGACATTCTGTACATCACTGTACCGGGTGCGCTGGAAGTGCCGCTGGCTTTGCAAATGCTCGCGCAATCTGAGGAATTTGACGCGCTGATCGCATTGGGCGCGGTGATTCGCGGCGAAACCTACCACTTTGATCTGGTGGCGAATGAATCTGGCGCAGGCATTACCAAGGTCGGTTTGGATCACAATATGCCGATTGCCAACGCGATTTTGACCACCGAAAACGATGAGCAAGCCGAAGTGCGCATGGCGGAAAAAGGTGCGGAAGCGGCGCGCGTGGCGATTGAAATGGCGTGTTTGTACGAAGCTTTGGATGACTTTTTGAGCTTTGTTGAAACTGAAGATACAGAAAAGGACGACTGATGAAAAGTGCGCGTAGACGTTCACGCGAATTGGCGGTACAGGCGCTGTATCAATGGCTGATGACCGGCGCAGACGCCGGTGCAGCCGAAGCCTACATCCGCGAAACGCCGGACTTTCACAAAGCCGACGAAGCCTATTTTAAAACCCTGTACAAAGGCGCGACGGCGCAGGCCGAGGATTTGCGCGGTGCGATTGCGCCGTACATCGACCGACCGCTGGCCGAACTCAGCCCCGTCGAACACGGCATTTTGCTGGTGGCGGCGTATGAGTTGCAAACGCAGATGGATGTACCGTACAAAGTCGTGATCAACGAAGCGGTCGAAATTGCCAAAAGCTTCGGCGGTACCGATGGTTTTAAATACGTCAACGGCGTGTTGGACAAACTGGCGGCACAAACCCGTGCGTTGGAAGTCAACGCGGCGGGATGAGTGAATAGTGAACAGCCGATGAGTCATTTGGACGAATTTGCATTGATTGGCGCGTATTTCAAACGCGCCAATTCGCTTTTAGACACCTCTGCGCAGGTGGATTTGGGCATTGGCGACGATGCGGCGCTGTTTCGCGTGCGCGAGGGGCATCAATGCGTGGTCTCCAGCGATATGTTGGTCGAAGGGCGGCATTTTTTTGCCGATGTCGCACCCAGTGCGCTCGGGCACAAGGCTTTGGCGGTGAATTTGTCCGATTTGGCCGCGATGGGCGCAGATCCGATTGGCTTTACGCTGTCAATTGGCCTGCCGAGCGTGGACGAGACGTGGTTGGCGGGATTCACCGAGGGCTTGTTCGCTTTGTCCGAGCGGTTTCAGTGTCCGCTCATCGGCGGCGACACCACACGCAGTCCGGTTTTGGTCATCAATGTGACGGTGTTTGGTCAAGTGCCGACGGGTCAGGCGATCACACGCAGCGGCGCACGCGTGGGGGACGGCATTTACGTCACCGGCGAGTTGGGTGCGCCGGCGTATGCGCTGGATGTGTTGCACGAGCAGGCTTCGGCAACTGACTTGGTTGATTTGGCATTGGCGCAGGCGCGTTTGGAGCGGCCGACGCCGCGCGTGGCGTTTGGACAAGGTTTGCGCGGCGTGGCGAGCAGCATGCTGGATCTGAGCGATGGGCTGGCCGGTGATTTGCGGCATATTTTGACGGCTTCCGGCGTAGCGGCGCGGCTGGATGTGGACGCTTTACCGCTGCATTCGGCGTTGCGCGGTGTGCCGAAAGTGCAGGCGTGGCGCTATGCGCTCAGCGGCGGTGACGAGTATGAACTGTGTTTTACCGCGCCAAAAGATGTGCCTGCGGTGCAATCTGCGTTACAATCTTTAGCCCAAACGCAGGGACTGCGCGTGACTTGCATCGGCGAAGTGCTTGCTTCGCAGGCGCAAACCGAGCCGATGGTGTGGCAATCGCAGGATGTGGCGGCGTTGACAGAATTTTTGAGTGGTGCGCCCGTCTCGGGCTTTCGCCATTTTTGATGGGTAGTAAAGGATTAGTGATGCAACAAACACGTTTTCAATGGATGTTGATTCATCCGGCGCATATGATCGCTCAGGGCATGGGGTCGGGCTTGCTGCATCCGGCCTCGGGTACTTGGGGTACTTTGGTCAGTTGGGTGTTTTTTGTATTTTTAAATCAAACGTTTATCCAGTGGTCGTGGATGTGGTGGTTGATTTTGGCGGTTTCATTCCCGATTGGCGTTTGGGCTTGCGGTGTGACCGGCAAGCAAATGGGCGTGCAGGATGATTCGTCGATTGTGTTCGATGAAATTTGGGCGTTTTGGCTGGTGCTGGCGATGCTTTCGCCAATGCATTTTAGTTTTTTGGAGCAGTCGATTGCGTTTGGTCTGTTTCGCCTGTTTGATATTTGGAAGCCGTATCCGATTCGCCAAGTGGATGCGCTGGTTAAAGGCGGCTTCGGCGTGATGATTGATGATGTATTGGCGGCCTTGTATACCTTGCTGGTGTTCGCGGTCGGCGTGCAACTGTATCAGTGGTTCATTCGATAAATAGGGTGTACGATGAATGCGTCCGTGACCACTTTGGTGCTGCTGTTGGCAGAACGTCTGCGTGCGTTGAACTGGCGCATGGCGACGGCGGAGTCGTGTACGGGCGGCGGCATTGGTTACTACTTGACTGAGTTGGCGGGCGCATCCGATTGGTTCGCCGGTGGGATTTTGGCGTATAGCAATGCGGTCAAGCAGGATGCGCTGGGCGTGTCGGCAGAAACCCTGTTGACGCAGGGCGCGGTCAGTGAAGCCACGGTGGCGCAGATGGCCGACGGTGTGTTTCGTTTGATGCGCACCGATTGTGTCGTTGCGGTCAGCGGTATCGCGGGACCGAGCGGCGGCACAGCGGATAAACCGGTGGGTACGGTGTGCTTTGCGTGGGCGTGGCGCGATGAAACCGGCAACACGCATGTGCGCACGCACAGCGCGCAATTCGTCGGCAATCGCAGCGAGGTGCGGATGCAAACGGTATTGCGCGCGCTCGAAGGGCTGATTGAATTGTGCGCGCAGGTGCAAAAAAGGCGGCCTGTGCCTGACGATTTGATGGCTCTGCGCGCCACGCATTGGGTGTGAGCGATGAGTCAGCCGAGTTGTCGCATGGGCTGTGCGGCGTGCTGCATCGCGCCGTCGATTTCCTCCGCCATACCCGATATGCCGCACGGTAAACCGGCGGGCGTGTCGTGCGTTCAATTGGATGAACGCGGGCTGTGCCGAATTTTTGGTGATCCGCGCCGCCCGAAAGTGTGTGGTAGCTTGCAGCCGAGTGCCGCCATGTGTGGCGAGTTCAACGATGTGGCGGCGACACGTGAGCACGCATTGCGCTATTTGAGCGAATTGGAACAACTGACACGAATTTGATGGAACAAGACATGAAACATATGAATCGTATGATCGCTTGGTTGGCGCAGGCGCGTCGTTGGTGGGCTTTGCTGCTACTCTCTCTGGGCGTGTTGGCGACGGTTTCGGCTTGCGGCTTTTTGTCCTCGCCGAAAACCATTTACGTCAACCAGAGCATTTTGCAATCCGCGACCAACAAAAAATGGGATGTTATTTCCAAAACCATGCGCGAGAACGGGCTGAATGCGGAGCAGCCGCAAATCATTTTGATGCCGGACAAACAACGCATCGGTGCAAAATTTATCGCTACGGTGGACACGGGGCTGGGCATGAACATCAGCGGTGATATGCAGATGTCGGGTGTGCCGGAGTACAGTCGAGAACTGCAAGCGATTGTTTTAAAAGATTTTACGGTGGACTCGTTCAATGCCAAACACGTTCCGGCGATACTGGACAATGTGGTGCGTGGCATGGTGCAGCGCACCGTGGGCAAGAAATTCGGCTTGAATCTGCCGATCTACACCCTCACGCCTGAGCAATTGTCCTTTGCGGGCAAAGAGTGGGTGCCTGAAAAAATGGTGATTGAGCAGGAGCGCCTGTCGATCACGCTGCAACCGCATGACAAACCCTAATATTCGATTCGTCAAGAACGCATTGGTCGCTCATTGACCAATCTACTTCCTTCATCCAGCGGCAACTGAGCTTGCCGCATTTTTGTGCAGTGATTGTATGCCAACACCTATTTTAATGGCCTTGTATCTCGCCGCCGCTTGGGGCGGCTCGTTTTTATTCATGCGCGCGAGTGCGCCGGTATTCGGTGCCGTGCCGCTGATTTTTATCCGCGTGGTGTTGGCAGGGCTGATTTTATTGCCGCTGATGTGGGCGCAGGGCGGGATGCGCATTTGGCGGGAAAATTGGTTGCGCATTGCGATCGTAGGCAGCCTGATCACGGCGATTCCCTTTTGTATGCTGTCGTGGGCGACACTCAGCCTGTCGGCGGGAGTGACTTCGGTGTTGAATGCGACCACGCCGCTGATGGCCGCACTGTGGGCGATTGCCCTGATCGGTGAGAAAATGACGTTGCGGCGGGCGCTGGGTTTGGCGCTGTGCTTGGTCGGCGTGTTGATTTTGACGCTGGGGCAGGGCAAGGGTTTTCATGTGCAGGACGCGGTATTGCCGGTGTTGGCGTCGTTGTTCGCGACTGCGTGCTACGGTTGGTCCACGCACATGTCGCGCATTTGGCTGGCGCATGTGCCGCCGCTGGTGATGAGCTGCGCCGGTTTGCTCAGCGGCGCGGTGATTCTCACGCCGCTGGCGTGGTGGTTGTGGCCGAATCATGCGATTGCGCCTTCGGCGTGGGGGATGGCTTTGGGCTTGGCCGTTTTTAGCACGGCGATTGCGTATTTGGTGTTTTACCGTTTGATTGCGCTGTGGGGCGCGACCAAAACCACGTCGGTGACGTATTTGGTTCCGGTGTTCGGTATGCTGTGGGGCTGGTTATTTTTGCGCGAGCCGATTACCCTGACCATGATTTTGGGCGGCTTGGTGATTATCTCGGGGGTGATGGTGCTCAACAGCGGCAAACGGATTCAGCCAGTCGCACGCTAATGCGCTCCATAAGCGACTTGTGCCTTTGATGGGGGCGTGGTAGAATCCGCGCCGTCATTCGGGAGTAGCCTCTCTTTTTCTACGATTTTTCTAAAAAGATACCCATGTCAACATACTTGCGAACACATCGCATGGCATGGGTGATTCTCTGACTCGAATTGGGCAAGACTTATGACCATGTAATCGCTTTTGATCGGAGGCGATTGCGTGGTCATTTATTTTTTGTCCGATCGGAGTTTTCTCATGGAACAGCAAGCTTTTATTGTATCGACCAGCGTGGTGGCTTTGGCCGAAATGGGGGACAAAACGCAGTTGTTGTCGCTGATTTTGGCCGCCCGTTACCGTAAGCCCATGCCGATTGTGCTCGGTATTTTGGTGGCGACTTTGCTCAATCATGCGATCGCCGGTGCTTTGGGCGCATGGTTGTCCAGCTTGATGCGTCCCGAGGTGCTGAACTGGGTGATGGCGGCGGCGTTCATTGCAATGGGGTTGTGGATTTTGGTGCCGGACAAATTGGATGAGGATGATGTTGCCGTGCCAAAACAGCAAATGGGTGTGTTTTTTGCTACAGTGGTCGCATTTTTTTTGGCGGAGATGGGCGATAAAACGCAATTTGCAACCATCGCCTTGGCGGCGCAATACTCGGACGTGTTGTCCGTGGTTTTGGGCACGACCTTGGGCATGATGATGGCCAATGCGCCCGCCGTGTACCTCGGTAATCGCTTTGCACAACGCCTGCCTACGAAAATTATCCACATGATCGCGGCAATTATTTTCATCGCCATCGGGGTGTTGACCGCGGTCAAAGCGTGGCTGTAAATCTGCGCCAATCGCCTTAAATAGCATCGAAATCCGACCCTCAAAAACGAACGTTCATGCGGTTTATTTTTATAAATCAATGACTTATATGTGTTATATTCTTTTCTGTCAAAAATGACAGAAGGAGGATTGAAGATGAGTCAAACGCGAGTGGGTGCGATGTTACCTGCGCAACCTGTGGCAGAGGATGCACCGTTACCGTCGCGCAAGGTGTTGCGTTCTTGGTTGTTGGATTTGGCCGAGAAAACCACGGCACTACCGATTGTTTTGTTGGTGGTGGATTACATTATTTACGGCGTATTGATTGCAGCGGCGATTGCCGCACCGCATTGGTCACTGCGTCTGTTGGCGGGGTTGGTCGCCGGTTTTTGGATTGGCCGCCTGTTCGTGATCGGCCACGATGCCTGCCATCAAGCCTATACACCCGATAAAAAGCTCAATAAATGGCTGGGGCGCATTGCCTTTTTGCCATCATTAAGCCCGTACAGCCTGTGGGATGTGGGGCACAACGTGATGCACCACGGTTATACCAACCTCAAAGGCGTGGATTTCGTTTGGATGCCGTCTTCGGTGGCAGAATATCAGCAAATGAGCGCGGGGCGTCGTTTTATGGAACGCGTTTACCGCAGCGGTTGGGGTCCATCGTTGTACTACATGATCGAAATCTGGTGGAACAAGATGTTCTGGCCGAGCAAGAAGGTACAACCATCCCGACGTCCGGCCTTTTTCTGGGACAATGTGTTGGTCAGCGTGTACGCCGTGATTTGGCTTGCGGTGGTGGTGTTGGGCGCATTGGCGGCGAATGTCAGCATCTGGTCGGCGATTCTCACCGCATTTATTGTGCCGTTTGTGTTCTGGAATGGCATGATTGGTGTGGTGGTCTATATGCACCACACGCATGAGCGCATCAAATGGTATGACGACAAGGCCGCTTGGCTCGCCTCCCAGCCTTTTGTCACCACGACGGTGCATTTAACCTTCAAATACGGCTTTGGAGGCGCGGTGCACCACATCATGGAGCACACGGCGCATCATTTGGATGCGACCATTCCGCTGTATAAATTGAAGGAAACGCAACAGCGTCTGGAAGATTTACTGCCTAACCGCATTGTGGTTCAGCCATTTTCATTGGCTTGGTACTGGCGCACCGCGCGCAACACCAAGCTGTATGACTATGAGAATCAACGCTGGTTGACCTTTGACGGCAAGCCTGCGTTTACCTCATAAGCTGAGATCAATGCAAAAAACCCGCTGAAACATCAGCGGGTTTTTTTATGAAGCGTAGATTATCGGAAAAATTTAAAGCACAACGGATAATCCCAAAGTTCACCGTCACGCGCTTTGAGCGCAGCGATGATCGGGAAGACCACTGCCAAAATACCCAATATCCACAGCAGGAAAAAGCCGATTACCAACAAACACAGCGGCAAGGCAATCGCGCCCCAGATGATGTAGGACACAATCGCATTGGCGACCACTTTGCCATGCGCGTCAATGCCGGGCAATTCGGTTTTTTTCCATTGCCAGATGATGATCGGCACGATAAAGCCCAAAACCGGTACGACGAAGCCGAGCAAGGTGGATAAATGCAACAACACCGCCCACTGGCGTGTTTCTTCGGTTTTGCTCGCTTGTGCAATCGGGTTGGATTCAAGCATATCCATAAGCACTCCTTGTTAAGTGAGAACACCATGTGGATACGTAAACAAAACCACGATTCACATGAACTTACCCACTAAATAGTGACAAGTGGGGTGATTTCAAGTCCTATGCCTACCCATTACGTATGAATGTGAATCCGCCTTTGAGCTTATTTCGCATCCTTGCGCGTCAGCTCGCCGCGACCGATCAAGGGCGCGGGGTTGCGCGCGCGGTGGTGGTTGTGGCGGAATTGGCGCGGTTGGAACAACAACAGCGACAACTCCTCCAGCGCCTCCTTATACACCGCCCGTTTGAACTCAATCACCTCGTCCAGTGGGATCCAATAATCATTCCAACGCCAAGCATCAAATTCAGGATGAGTACTTGCCCGTAGATTCACATGGTGGTCGCGTCCGACCAAGCGCAGTAGGAACCAAATCTGCTTTTGCCCACGGTAATGATTGCGAAAATCCCGTCGTACCCAGCGGTTCGGGACATCGTAGCGCAGCCAATTGCGTGTGCGACCAATAATCTGTACGTGCTCGGGCAGCAGCCCGATTTCCTCATATAACTCACGCAACATGGCTTGCTCGGGATTTTCACCGTGGGCAATGCCGCCTTGCGGAAACTGCCACGCATGCTCACGAACGCGTTTCCCCCAGAATACCTGATTGCGCGAATTGACCAAAATGATGCCGACATTTGGGCGATAACCTTCTTTGTCGAGCATAATTTCCTCAATAAATGATTTACAATACGACAATTATAGCGTGATTCGCTGGCCGATGAGAAAACTTTGCGGCGAGGTAAAAAGCGAACGAACGTAATAATTTCCAAAATTATCTTTGTATTCAACAAACTATTATAGAACCACCGCCCATTTTCCAAAGAAAATCATGAAAGCCAGTCAATTTTTCATCTCCACGCTCAAAGAAGCGCCCGCCGAAGCGGAAATCATCAGCCATCAACTCATGATCCGTTCCGGCATGATCAAACGTGTCGGTAGCGGCATTTACACCCTGATGCCGATGGGGCTGCGCAGCGTGCGCAAAGTCGAGCAAATCGTACGCGAGGAAATGAATCGCGCGGGCGCGATTGAACTGCTCATGCCTGCGGTGCAACCGGCCGAGCTGTGGCAAGAATCCGGTCGCTGGGAGCAATACGGCCCTGAACTGCTGCGTTTCAAAGACCGCCACGAGCGCGATTTCGTGGTCGGCCCAACGCACGAAGAGGTCATTACCGATGTCGCGCGACGTGAAATCAAGTCGTACAAACAAATGCCGATCAACTGGTATCAAATTCAGGCGAAATTTCGCGACGAAATTCGTCCGCGCTTTGGCGTGATGCGCGGGCGCGAATTCATCATGAAGGACGCGTACTCCTTCGATAAAGACGCGACCAGTTTGCAAGAGAGCTATGACAAAATGTTCAACGCCTACATGGCGATTTTCACCCGTTTGGGGCTGAATTTCCGCGCGGTGGCGGCGGACAACGGCTCGATTGGCGGCTCCGGCTCGCACGAATTCCACGTGATCGCCGAGACCGGCGAAGACGACATTGTTTACAACCCGAATTCCGACTACGCGGCGAACATTGAAGCCGCCGAAGCAGTTTGTCTGCTGGCGGAGCGTGCAGCAGCGACGCAAACGCTGGTCAAAACCGCCACGCCGAATCAGGCCAAATGCGAGGATGTGGCGAAATTCCTCAATGTGCCGCTGAGTACCACCATCAAATCATTGGTGTTGGCGCAGGATATTGAGGACGACGCGGGGCAGATCCAAACCACCGTGATTTTGGTGCTGTTGCGCGGCGATCATGAGTTAAACGAAATCAAGGCGGCCAAAGTTTTGGGCGAAACCCGCTTTGCCACCGAGGCCGAAATCATGGCGCATTTTTCCACCAAGCCCGGCTACATCGGGCCGGTCGCGCCGACTTTACCGGTGCGCGTGGTGGTGGATAAAACTGTGGCGAATATGGCCGACTTTATTTGCGGCGCGAACGACGAAGGTTACCACCACGTTGGCGTGAACTGGGGGCGCGATTTGCCGGAGCCGGATGTGGTGGCGGATTTGCGCAATGTGGTGGCGGGTGACCCTGCGCCGGATGGCAATGGCACCTTGGCCATTTGCCGCGGCATTGAGGTCGGTCATGTATTCCAACTCGGCACGAAGTATTCCGAAGCCATGAACGCGACCTTCTTGGACGAAAATGGCAAGCCGCAGCCATTCGTCATGGGCTGCTATGGCATTGGCGTGACGCGCATTCTCGGCGCGGCGATTGAGCAAAACTACGACGCCAAAGGCATCATTTGGTCGGAGGCGATTGCGCCGTTCACCGTGGTGATTTGTCCCGTGGGTGCGGACAAGAGCGAAGCGGTGGCGCAAACCGCGCAGGAGGTATACCAAGCCTTACTCAACGCGGGTGTGGACGTGATTTTGGACGATCGTGGCGAGCGCCCGGGCGCGATGTTTGCCGACTGGGAATTGATCGGTGTACCGCATCGCATCACCATCGGCGATCGCGGCTTGAAAGAAGGCGTGGTGGAATACCAAGCGCGCCGCCATTCTGCGTCGGGTGAGCCGGCGGCCAAAATTGAGGTGGGGCATATCGTTGCGCACGTCATGTCACAATTGGCACCCTTGGCATCATTAAAATCATAAAAGGCTGATCGTGGCGCAGCTAAGTCGCAGCAGTCGCACAACAGGATGCGATTTGCGACGCTGGGGCGTTGCGCTGGCGCTGTTGTGCGCCACACACAGCGCCTGTGCCGGTGCGCAACGGGAAGAAGCATTGGCCGACAGCGTGCGAACCTTGTTGCGTCAATCCATTTCGGCGGGCGTGCCGAGCCAGAGACCTTTTGGCAATTCGGCAGAATATCAGGCATTTAGGGCGTGGCACACGCGGGTTCAGCCGCGTCTGAGTCGGTTTGTCGCGCAGCCGCACCTGCAATCACAATTGCTGTCCATCGTTGACTACGAAGCGCGCCGCGCTGGTTTAGACCCCGATTGGGTTTTGGCGGTGATTGAGGTTGAGAGCCGCTTCAATCCGCGCGCCATCAGCTCGGCCAATGCACGCGGCCTGATGCAGGTCATGCCGTTTTGGACAAAAACGATTGGCGATGGACAAGTGCGTGCGCTGCACGATGCGCGTATCAATATTCGCTATGGCTGCGTGATTTTGCGGCACTACCTTGATCAGGAACAGGGCGATTTGGTGCGGGCGTTGGCGCGCTACAACGGCAGTTTGGGGCAATTGAACTATCCCGTGAAGGTTTTGAATGCGCTGGCGCAATGGCGTGGCGGCGTTCAGTAAGGTGTTTGATTTTTTATTTTTTAGTTATAGGTAGGTATGGAAACCAGTTTTGCCGCTGCGGCGGTTTTGTTGTTTTTGGTCGTTGACCCATTGGGCAATATTCCGCTGTTCAGCGGGATTTTAAATCGTTATTCGATTCGCAAGCGTCGCCGCATCATCGTGCGCGAAACCATTATTTCGTTTGCTGTTTTGTTGGTGTTCATGCTCATGGGCAAACGCTTTTTGCAGATCATGCATTTGACCGAATGGGCTTTGCAAATCGGTGGTGCGGTGGTGTTGTTTTTGATCGCGATTCGCATGATTTTCCCACATCCCGAGGGCATTATGGGCGTGGCCTCCAGCGATCAGGAGCCGTTCATCGTGCCGTTGTCGATCCCCGGTATGGCGGGGCCGTCGTCGATGGCGACGGTGATGCTGCTCGCAGCGCAGGCGCCGAATCATCTGGGACAAATGGTTGGCGCGCTGTCGGTGGTGATGGCGACGACAGGCGTGATTTTGTATTTTGCCGATGTGGTGCAACGGCGTTTGGGTGATCGTTTTACGGTTGCGATGGAGCGTTTGATGGGGATGATTTTGGTCGCGGTGTCGGTGCAGATGTTGCTCACGGGGGTGAATGCGTATTGGCAGAGTTTGCGTTAAATTGCATACTCTGAATCCATCATAAAGCAGCGCCGCCGCTTGAATGTGCGGTGGCGTGTTTTGTGCGATGCGGTATGCACGGCAGCATCAGCGGTTGAGGTGCAGGAACTGCATGTGCCGCTCGTATTGATGCAGGATGTCGGCGATGAGTTGCTCTT
>RRZU011905831.1_pt1 | contig 12303 bp, 10 predicted proteins | sample 2165561 | NCBI WGS metagenome assembly RRZU01 (sample SAMN10456909, study PRJNA506462) | wastewater metagenome | isolation source: wastewater sludge | place: USA: Moscow, Idaho | reverse complement strand
CCGCAATGCGGTCTTCAGCACCTTGCCGTAGTTGTTCCTGGGTAGCGCTGCGACAAATATGTAGTCTTTTGGCCGTTTGAAGCGGGCAATCGAATCCAGGCACAGGCGATCGAGTTCGGCGATCGGTGCCGAGACGCCCGGCTGGCAAACGATGAAGGCGACCACTTCCTCGCCCCACTCGGCGTTGGGCCGGCCGACCACCGAGACCTCGGCCACTGCTGCGTGCCGCAGCAGTACTTCCTCGACTTCGCGCGGATAAATGTTGGCGCCGCCGCTGATGATTACGTCCTTGGAGCGGTCCTTCAGCGTCAGGAAGCCGTCGGCATCGAGGCTGCCGATGTCGCCGGTATGCAGCCAGCCATTGCGCAGCGTCGCTGCCGTCGCTTCCGGGTTGCGCCAGTAGCCCTGCATCACGGTTTCGCCGCGTACGAGTACCTCGCCGGTGGTGCCGGCAGGCAAGGGCTGGTCGTCGGTATCGGCGATGACGACCTCGACGACGCTATGCGCGACACCGACCGAAGCGATGCGTTCGCGATGGCGCGGGTGAGCGCGATCTGCCAGGTGCCGGCGCGACAGCGCGGTGATCGTCATCGGGCTTTCGCCCTGTCCGTAGATCTGCACCAGACGGTCGCCAAGAACATCGAGCGCACGCCGGATGTCCTCGAGATACATCGGTCCGCCACCATAGACGATGGTCTTGATGCCGCTGCAGTCGGCGTCCTGGTCGGCGACATGGTCGACCAGGCGGCGGACCATCGTTGGTGCGGCAAACAGCGACACCTGGCCGAAGTGACGCGACAGCGACAGGATCTCTTGCGCGTCGAAGCCGCCCGATTCGGGGACAACATGGCGCGCGCCGACCAGCACATGCGCGAAGTTATACATGCCGGCGCCGTGCGACATCGGCGCGGCGTAGAGGATGCTGTTGGATGGCGTGGCCTGGTCTACGTCCGGGAAGTAGGCCAGTGTCATCGCCAGCAGGTTGCGCTGCGAGAGCATCACGCCCTTCGGCTGGCCAGTGGTTCCCGAGGTATAGAAAAGCCAGGCCAGATCGTCGGGTGCACGCGCTACGATGGCGATCGGGTCGGTGCTGGTCAGTCGCCGATAGGCGGCGTCGTCAACCGAAACGATGCGCAGGTCCGGATTTTTCTCGCGCCAAATGCGCTCCTCTTCGCCCAGATCGCCAGCAACGAACAGCAACGCAGCCGCCGAATCGTCGACGATGAAGGCGACTTCACGCGCGTGCAACTTGTGGTTGATCGGCACGGCCACCAGGCCGGCATGCCAGATGCCGTAGAGCAGTTCGAGGTACTGCGGGCAATTGGCCATGAACAGCGCGACCCGATCGCCAGTCTGCAAACCCGGCAAAGCGCGCAGACCGCCGGCGATCGTCGCTGCACGGCGAAACCATTCGCCGTACGAGTACAGTTCGCTCTTGCCGAGCGCGACCGCCGGCTGCTCCGGGAAGACCCGGGCGGTGCGGGCGAGCAGATGCGCGAGATTCATGGCGGGAAGACCACAGGGAACAAGCGCGCCACCATACCCAAACGGTCATGGCTTGGTGAGACACCCCGGATGATGAAAGCCTGACCGTTTCCCTCTCCCCCGACCCCTCTCCTGCGAGTGGAGAGGGGAGATTCGTGAGTCGCTGACGCGACTTTCATGGGAAGTAGGTGGCGCCCTGTATACGGCAAGGTCTGCGCTCAGCCCGGATCGGCGAGCAGGAAGTTCTGGACGATGCGCACCTGTGATTCCTCGAGGAACATCGGCGCATGCCCGACCGCCGGCACTTCGACGAGCTGGGCCTGCGGCCCGCGGGTCGTCATCTCGGCGGCGGTATCGTGCAGCAGGATGTCCGATTGCGCGCCGCGCAACACCAGCGTTGGGCAGCGGATCGCGTCGTACATCGGCCAGAGGTTGATTTCCTTGGCTTCGAGGAAGGCCTTCTGATAGGGCTGGGCGATAGCGCGGTCATAGTTCATCTCGAAGCCACCGTCAGGTTTCGCACGTGTGCCGACGACGGTCATGAAGCGCCACTGCGCGTCGGTGAGGGCGCCAAACGGCGCACAAACAGTGCGCACGTAGGCTTCGGCTGTGGCCAGATCGGCGAAATCCGGGGCCTTGCCGAGATATTCGCCAATGCGCTGCAGGGCGTCGATACCGATCGTCGGTCCGACGTCGTTGAGCACCAGTCGGCTGATTGGCGAACCCGGCAGGCTCGAAAGAAACATGCCGATCAGGCCGCCCATCGAAGTTCCCAACCAGTGCACCGAGTCGACAGCAAGGCGGGCGATCAGCGTCATCATGTCGTTGGCGTAGATGGGCAGGCCGTAGTCGTCGGCGACGAACAGGCGATCGCTGCGCCCACGCCCGACGACATCCGGGCAGACGACCCGGTAATCGTTGGCCAGGGCGTTGGCCAGTACGTCAAAATCGCGGCCGTTGCGGGTCAGGCCGTGTACGCAGATCAACACGCGTGGATTCGCCGGGTCGCCCCACTCGACGTACGCCATGCGGTGCAGGCCATGTGGTCCCAGGCAGCACACCGAAGCCTCACGCATCTCGTGCAGACGACCGCCGGCCGCCTGGCCGGGCCGTGAGGTCACCACCAGTTCTTCGAATTCCTTGAGTATTGCCATGATTGAGCCCCGATGTCGTTCAGTGATTTGGATCGAAACTTGTAACTCCCTGATCCCATGCCAGATGGGCAGCATGTCGGCCGGAGGGCCGTGGCCGATACTGCCCTGCGGCAGGATCCGGAAATTCAATGATGCCATTGAGAGTATCCTCGCATCGGGCAAGCGAAGTCAATCGCCGCCTGCCGGCATGCCGCATCTTCACCAGAGATTCCGCCCGCACCAGGACCATTCAGGCCAGAACCTCGTGACCCGGCGCCATGCGCGGCAAGGTCAAGGTGAAATTTCCGTCCGGTGTAATCCAGACAGAAACTGTCCTATGCTTGTCCGGTTCGTGAGGCTGATCCGCCGGAAGCGCGATTATAGCGGTCCCGGCTGCTCGCGACCCTTCCTTGATTCGCATCCCCGATGCGGTTGGATTTTCCGTCTTCCCTTGGCTATACTTTTGAAATTGGCGTTGTTATTCTTGGCGGTCATGACTTTTCCAGGCACCCCGATCATGAAAGTCATGGCCGTTTTCCCCTCCCCCGTGAGGGGGAGGGGAGCCCTTCGACAAAGCTCAGGGCAGGATTTGTGAGTCGCTGACACGACTTTCAGATTAATTTTTCGTCCTCCGGATCGCAGTGCGGCCGGTGGGCATCGTCAAGAAAAGGGGAATGCTCATGACGCACAGGACTCACGCGGTAATTGATCGCACGCTCGACTCGGTACTGAAGCGATTTGCGATACCCACCATCTTCGCGTTGACTACGAGCATCGCGCCCGTCACGGCTGCGGCGCAGGGCGTCGAGCGCAGTGGCAAGGATGTGGTGGAGGAATCCTGCTTCGCCTGCCACGGCAGTGGCGCGAATGGCGCGCCGAAGATCGGTGACAAGCAGGCTTGGGCAAAACGTGCATCCCAGGGCCTGACCGGGCTCACAAAAAATGCGCTCAATGGCATCCGGCAGATGCCGCCGCATGGCGGAAATACCAATCTCACGGATACCGAAATCGAGCGCGCGATTACCTACATGGTGAATCAATCGGGCGGCAACTGGACGGAGCCAGTCAGCAGAACGGCCCGGGTACCCGAGCGTACCGGCGAGCAGATCGTGCAGGCACGGTGTGTCAAATGCCACCAGACGGGCGAGGGCGGCGCTCCAAGGATCGGCGATCGGGAAGCCTGGATACCACGCGTCAAAGAGGGGCTCGATGTCGTCGTGCGGTCGGCGATCCAGGGGCATGGCGGCATGCCTGCCCGCGGCGGCCAGGCCGACCTTACCGACGCCGAAATACGCAGCGCGATCGTCTACATGTTCAACAAGGGCACCGTGCAAACAGGGAGCACTGCGGCGGCTGTGGCGGCTGCGCCGGCGATGAGAGCCGATGGCATGCACAAGGTCATCGCGGGGACCGAAATCGATCTGGGCATTGTGTCCGCGGAATCGATACGCGCACGGCATCCGACTCCGGACTACGAGAGTTCGATGCATGGGGGTATCCCCAGCGGCAAGGCCTATTACCACTTGAACATTTCGTTGCGTAACAGCGATAACAAAGCCGCCATCAAGGATGCCGAAGTCGAGGCGCGCGTCGCCAATCCGGTAACCGGAGTCGAAACGAAGAAACTCGAACTCATGGAGATCGGCAGTGCCATAAGTTACGGCAACTATTTCCGGATGCCAGAGAAAACTCCCTACACGATCATGGTGCAGGTTCGCAAGCCAGGCAGTTCGCAGGCGATCGAGGCCAAATTCGACTTCAAGCACGACTGACACTTACGCGTGCCGCCATGGCACGCCGGTGCTCGACGCGGCAAGACATGAGCTAGGGCTCACGCCAGCGTTCTGCTGCTCCCTCGGGCGGCTGTCATCTTTTCGTAACATGACAGACCTATTCTCTGGCCGTTCACCCCGCCCACGAACACGAGCCCAGACCCATGAGTGATCACCTCAGCAAACAGTTCGACCTCGAACTTGAAAACATTGGTAGCCGCATTCTGCAGATGGGGAGCCTGGTCGAAAGACAAGTGCTGACGGCGATCGAGGCCTTCAGCAGCGGAAATCTCGAGTCCCTGCAGCAGGTGATTGACGATGAGCGCCAGGTGAACGCCGATGAAGTCGGTATCGACGAGGACTGCACACTGCTGATCGCCCGCCGGCAACCCGCGGCGGGCGATTTACGCCTGATTCTGGCCATTTTACGGATCGTGACCGACCTCGAGCGGATCGGCGACAAGGCCTGCGAGATTGCCACCATGTCGCGGGCGCTGCGTCTGGCCGGTGATCGACGCATCCCGCGACTGTCCGACCTGGACCATTGCGGACGGCTCGCCACTGACATGCTGCGGGCAGCGCTCGACTCCTTGGCTCGGCGGGACGTCGATGCTGCTCGCCAGGTCATCGGCATGGACGTGGCGGTCGATACCGCTTTCGACGCCATCCTGCGGCAACTGCTGACCTACATGCTCGAAGAGCCGCGCACGATTGCTGAAGCGCTCGACGTCATCTGGATCGCCAAGGCCATCGAACGGGTTGGCGATCACGCAACCAACATCGCCGAGGATGTCGTCTATATCGTCAGCGGCATCGACATTCGGCACACGACTCCCAGGCAAGCGGACGAGGCATGACACCGGCTGGTTTCGGGTCTGCCGCTGATCGCCGTCGTCACAATCCCGCAATGATCGACCGATAGACTGCCGCAATACCCAACTGACGACCTTACTGTCTGGAGATTGAAAAATGAAATCCCATCGCACCCTGTGCAAGCTGTCTACCCTGGCCGCAGCTCTGTCTCTGAGCTTTTCCGCGCTGGCTGCCGACATTACCGGCGCCGGCGCCACCTTCCCTTATGCCGTGTACACCAAGTGGGCCGAGGCCTATCAGACTGCCACCAAAAACCGGGTGAACTATCAGGGCATCGGTTCTTCCGGCGGCGTCAAGCAGATCAAGGCCAGGACCGTGGACTTCGGCGGCACCGACGCCCCGCTGAGCGAGCCTGATCTTGACGCTGCCGGTCTGGTACAGGTCCCGACCGTGATGGGCGGCGTGACCATCGTGATCCATGTTCCCGGTATAGAGTCTGGCAAACTGAAACTCGATGGTCCCTTGGCCGCCGAGATCTTCCGCGGTGCCATCAGGAAATGGAACGATCCGGCCATTGCCAGTCAGAACCCTGGTCTCAAACTGCCTGATCTGGCCATTACCGTGGCTTTCCGTTCCGACGGCTCCGGCACCACCTACGTTTTTTCCAATTACCTGGCCAGGCAGTCAGCGTCGTTCAAGAGCGAGGTCGGTGCCGGCAATACGGTGAACTGGCCTGCCAACGGCGTCGGCGGCAAGGGCAACCCCGGTGTCGCTGCCAACGTGCAGAAGATTGCCGGTGCCATTGGCTATGTCGACATCGCCGATGCCACCAAGAACAAGATGAACTTCGTGGCCCTGAAGAACAAGTCCGGCCACTACATCGTGCCAACCCAGGACGCCATCGAGGCGGCTGCCGCCGGCGCCAACTTCAAGGTCAAGGGCATGGCTCCCGACCTGCTTGACCAGGCTCACAAGGACGCCTGGCCGATCACCAGCGCCACCTACATTCTTGCCTACGAGAAGGGTGCCGATGCTGCCAAGCAAAAAGGCGTGGTCGACTTCTTTGGCTGGGCACTGAACAACGGCCAGAAGATGGCCGAGGATCTGGGTTTCGTGCCGCTACCTGCGAGCGTGGTAAAGATGGTCGAAACCGAGATGAAGAACATCAAATAAGGTTGTCGGGCGAAACCTGCCCGCAAACTGTTGCGGCGGCGACCTTTGGAAACCGCCTCTCCACGTGAGGAATGATCGCCATGAGCGCCGTGATGATGACCAGCCAGCCAGTAAGCCTTGATCTTCAGGCCCGACAGGTCAGGAAGTTCAAGCTGCAGGACACGATCTTCCATCAGGTGACGCTGCTGTTCGCAATGATTGTGTTGGCCGCACTCGCAGGCATATTGATCGCCCTGGCTCTCGAAGCGCTACCGGCGTTCAGGGAATTCGGCGCAGCTTTCCTGTGGACCAATGTCTGGAACGTGCCGGAAGAGCAGTTCGGCGCGCTCAGCGCCATTTACGGCACCGTGGTGAGCTCGGTCATTGCGCTGTTCATCGCCGTGCTGGTGAGTTTCGGCATTGCCCTGTTCCTCACCGAAACCTGCCCGGTTTGGCTGCGCCGTCCGCTCGGCACGGCCATCGAACTGCTGGCCGGGGTGCCTTCGATCATCTATGGCATCTGGGGGCTGTTCGTTTTTGCGCCGCTGTTCGCCAGACATGTGCAACCGTATCTGCAAACGCTCTTCGGCGACCTGCCGGTGATCGGCGGCTGGTTTGCCGGTCCGCCGATCGGCGTCGGTATTCTCACCGCCGGCATCGTACTGTCGCTGATGGTGATTCCGTTCGTGGCCTCGGTGATGCGTGACGTCTTTGAAACCGTGCCGGCACAACTCAAGGAATCGGCGTACGGCATCGGTTGCACCACCTGGGAAGTCGTCACCGGTGTGGTCTTGCCCTACACCCGCGTCGGCGTCATTGGCGGCATCATGCTGGGCCTGGGCCGGGCACTCGGAGAAACGATGGCCGTCACCTTCGTGATCGGCAACGCCAACCGCATCGTCGGCAGCCTGTTCGCACCGGGAACCTCGATCGCCTCGACGCTGGCTAATGAATTCGGAGAAGCCGACCCTGGCCTGCATATTTCCGCCTTGTTCGCCCTTGGTCTGGTCCTTTTCGTCATCACCTTTGTCGTGCTGGCAATCTCCCGCTGGTTGGTTCGGCGCGGCATTGCCAGGCAAGGGATATGAGAAGGTAGCAAGGAGCCCTGCCATGAATCGCTATTCCCGTCGCATCCTGACCAACCGCATCGGCATTGGCCTGTCGATGGCGGCGATGACCTTCGGCCTGCTCGCTCTGCTGTGGATCCTGTGGACCCTGTTCTATAACGGCTTCGCGGCGCTGAGCTGGGATTTGTTCACCCAGGACACTCCGGCACCCGGCAGTGAAGGCGGCGGTTTGCGTAATGCCATCGTCGGCAGCCTGCTGATCGTTGGCGTCACCACCCTGGTCTCCACACCGATCGGTATTCTCGCCGGCATTTACCTGGCCGAATTCGGCAGTAGATCCCGATTCGCCGCCACCACCCGTTTCGTGACCGACATCATGCTGTCGGCGCCTTCGATCGTCGTCGGACTGTTCGTCTATGCCTTGGCGGTGGCGACCCTGGGCGGCTTCTCCGGCTGGGCGGGGTCGCTGGCCTTGTCGCTGATCGCCATTCCGGTGGTGGTGCGAACGACCGAGAACATGCTGCTGCTGGTCCCCGGCAGCCTGCGCGAGGCGGCGTTCGCGGTCGGCGCGCCGCACTGGCAGGTGTCCTTGAAAGTCACCCTGCCCGCGGTCAAGGCGGGTGTGCTGACCGGTATCCTGCTGGCCATCGCCCGTGTCACCGGAGAAACCGCGCCGCTCTTGTTTACCGCGCTGAACAACCAGTTCTACAGTACCGACATGTCACAACCGATGGGCAATCTGCCGGTGGTGATCTTCCAGTTCGCGATGAGCCCCTACGACAACTGGGTGAACCTGGCTTGGGGCGGTGCGCTGCTGATTGCCCTGATGGTGCTCGCGATCAACATCGTCGCACGCGTCCTGTTCCGCAAGAAATCCTCAGACTAGACCCGGAGTTTCCAATCAATGTCCGCCCTTCAACAAGCTGTCGACGGCGAAGCCATTCTGGCCGTCCGTGACCTGAGTTTCTATTACGGCGACTTCCGTGGTCTGAACCAGGTTTCCCTGGATATTCTGAAAAACAAAGTCACGGCGTTCATCGGTCCTTCCGGTTGCGGCAAGTCCACCCTGTTGCGGACCTTCAACCGCATGTACGATCTCTATCCGGGCCAGCGCGCGGAAGGGCAGATCATCTTCCATGGCAGTAACCTGCTGGACAGGAAGCAGGATGTGAATCTGCTGCGTGCCAGGATTGGCATGGTGTTCCAGAAGCCGACGCCGTTCCCGATGACCATCTACGAAAACATCGCTTTCGGTGTGCGGCTTTACGAACCTCTGGCAAAATCCGACATGGACGAGCGCGTCGAATGGGCCTTACGCAAAGCGGCGCTGTGGGAAGAAACCAGGAACAAGTTGCAACAGAGCGGCCTGTCGCTGTCGGGTGGCCAGCAGCAGCGCTTGTGTATCGCTCGCACCATTGCGGTCAAACCCGATGTCGTGCTGCTGGACGAACCGACCTCCGCACTGGATCCGCTGTCCACTGCCAAGATCGAGGAGTTGATCAACGAACTCAAGTCCGAATACTCGATCGCGATCGTCACCCACAACATGCAGCAGGCGGCGCGCATCTCCGATTACACGGCATTCATGTATATCGGTGAATTGATCGAGTTTGGCAATACCCGGGAGTTGTTCGTCAAGCCAAAACAGCAGCACACCGAGGATTACATTACCGGGCGCTTTGGTTGATGCCGCCAGGCCGGACCTGCCTTCCTGCAGCCACATGCTTTTCGTATCCCGCATGCGTGACTCCACTTTTTCAAAATATGAGGCCAGTTCCATGAGCAGTCATCTCAGCAAGCAGTTCGATCTCGAACTGGAAAGCATCCGTACCCGCATCCTGCAGATGGGTGGTCTGGTCGAGAGGCAGTTAATGGCAGCGATCGATGCCTTCAACACCGGCAATATCGAGGCGATGCAGGAGATCATCCGCACCGATAGTGAGGTGGATGCTTTTGAAGTCGACATCGACGAGGACTGCACGCTGCTGATCGCACGCCGGCAACCCACCGCTCGCGATCTGCGGCTGGTGATGGCCATCTCGCGAATCGTGACCGACCTCGAACGTAGTGGTGACAAGGCGGCCAAAATCGCCAACAAGTCGCGCAAGCTGCATCGCGCCGGCAGCCAGCGCATCCCGCGACTGGCCGACCTGCATCATTGCGGGGGTCTGGTCACCACGATGCTCCAGGGTGCGCTCGACTCGCTGGCCCGCATGGATGTCGATGCTGCCCGCCAGGTGATCCAGGCGGACAAGGAAATCGACGCCGTCTTCAACTCGATCCTGCGGCAACTGGTCACCTACATGATGGAAGACCCGCGCACGATCGGCGAAGCGCTCGACATCATCTGGATCGCCAAGGCCATCGAACGGGTTGGCGATCACGCGACCAATATCGCCGAAAACGTCATCTACACCGTCAGCGGCATCGACGTTCGGCACACCGGCAGCGCCGCCAGGAAAGCGGAGAAGGCATGAACACCTCGGTTTCCAGCCTGCCAATGGTGCTCGTCGTCGAGGACGACAAAGGCATTCAGGAGCTTCTGCGCTTCACGCTCGTCTGCGGCAGCTACCAGCCGGTCTGTGCCGACACCGCCGAAGAGGCCGAAACGGTGTTGCGTGAAACATTGCCCGACATTGCGCTGATCGACTGGATGTTGCCCGGTAAGTCCGGGCTGGCGCTGATTGGCAAGCTCCGCAACGAACGACGAACGCGCAGCATGCCGATCATCCTGTTGACCGCACGTGGCGAGGAAGCAGATCGTGTTGCCGGGCTGGAAGGCGGCGCCGACGATTACATCGTCAAGCCCTTCAGCCCGAAGGAACTGCTGGCGCGCGTGCAGGCGGTACTGCGCCGCTGCGCCCCAGAGTTTGTCAAGGGCACGCTGAGTGCTGGTCCGATCGAGCTGGACACGGTCAGCCACGAAGCGCGCGTTACGGGCCGGCGGATCACCCTGACCCCGACCGAATTCCGGCTGCTGCGTTTCCTGATGGCCAATGCCGGACGCGTCTACACGCGCCAGCAACTGCTCGACAACGTCTGGGGCGATCACGTCTATATCGAAGACCGCACGGTCGACATCCACATCCGGCGGCTACGTGTCGCCCTCGGGCCAGCCGCCGAGCAGATGGTCGAGACCGTGCGCGGTACCGGTTACAAGCTCAGCACCTCGCCCGCATCCCAGCCACAGGTGCCGTGAGAGCTGCCGGATCGGGTTTCTCGAAGATCCTGCTGACCGGTGTTCTGCCGATCGTTGGCCTGGCGCTGCTGCTCGGGGTGATCAATGGTGCAACCTGGGGCTGGGCGACAGCGGCGCTCGGCCTGCTGCTGATCGTTCTGATGCAGACCCGGCGGCTGACGATACTGGCGGCGTGGCTCGATGCCCCGGAGCACGCCAATGTGCCAGACGCCGGTGGTGCCTGGGGCGAGGTCTTCGTCAAGCTGTCGCACAGGTTGCACCAGGACGCCTGCCGGGTCGAGGAGGTCGAGGCCGGACTGCGATCGTTCCAGGAGGCCATGGACGCCGTTCCTGATGGCCTGGTGATCCTCAACGCCAGTCACCAGATCCAGTGGAGCAATCGTACCGCCGGCGAACATCTGGGGGTTCAGCTGCCGCGCGATGGCGGCGCGATCATCGAGCAACTGGTGCGCACACCAGGCTTCGCCGATTACCTCGATAGCCCCGACGGCCATTCTCCCTTCATCCTCCAGTCGCCGGCGGTGCGCAGCCGCGTCTATGCCATCCGGGCCGTACCCCTGGGGGAGAACAGCCATCTGCTGATCAGCCTCGATGTGACCGATGCTCGCCGCGTCGAAGCGATGCGCAGCACCTTCGTCGCCAATGTGTCGCACGAACTGCGGACGCCCCTGACCGTGGTCAGTGGTTTTCTGGAACACTTCACCGACGATGGCGCGATGAGTGCCGAGCAGCGGCTGCACTTCGCGCGCATCATGAGTGACCAGACAAAACGCATGCTGAGTCTGGTCGATGATCTGCTGACTTTGTCCAGACTCGAAGCGGAGGATGCACCAGCAAGTGAAGAGAATGTCGACATGCACGAACTGCTGGCCCAGTTGCTGTCCGAAGCGCAGAGCCTCAGCGAAGACCGGCATGGCCTCGAAGTTCGTTGCGACGGTCCGGCCTTGCGGGGAAACCGCAAGGAATTGCACAGCGCTTTCGGCAATCTGGTTTCCAACGCCATTCGCTACACGCCGGCCGGGGGCAAGATTCGCATCGAATGGGGAACCCGCGATCGGGTCGGCGTCTTTTCCGTGCATGACTCCGGCGTCGGCATTCCCGCCGAACATCTGCCTCGCCTGACCGAACGCTTCTACCGCGTCGACCGTGGTCGCTCGCGCGATACCGGCGGCACCGGTCTCGGTCTGGCGATTGTCAAGCACATCCTGCTACGCCACCAGGCAAGCCTGCGGATCGAGTCGCGGGTCGGCGAGGGCAGCACTTTCCGCGCCGAGTTTCCGGCCTGGCGGTTGCCGCCGCTGACCTAAGGGTCATGACTTTTCCAGGCTTCCCGATCATGAAAGTCATGGCCGTTTCCCGCTTCCCAAGCGGATTCCTTTCCTTGCTCTGGCGAGTCGGTTTGGCCAGACCTGTACCATCTATTGAACAGATGTAAGGTCATGCGCGTTGTGAGCTTCTCTGATCGGCCACTCCCCTTCGCCTGGCGAAGGCAATCCTCAACACCGGCCCGACCAGCGAGGCCCGCACGAGAAGCGTGCTCATGCCGGCAATCCGTCACCATGCGTCATCCGGCGGCGCAGGGAGCGGATAGGCTGTCCTCCGACAGGGGGCGGCAAGGACGCCTGCCGATGGCGTCAAAGTGTCGGATAATTTTACACTTGCTGCCTTGCCTTGCCTTGCCT
>RRZU013452703.1_pt1 | contig 12304 bp, 7 predicted proteins | sample 2165561 | NCBI WGS metagenome assembly RRZU01 (sample SAMN10456909, study PRJNA506462) | wastewater metagenome | isolation source: wastewater sludge | place: USA: Moscow, Idaho | reverse complement strand
CCTGCTCGAACTGTATTGCGGCAACGGCAACTTCACCGTCGCCCTGGCACCACTGTTCGACCGCGTGCTGGCCACCGAAATGGCCAAGACCTCGGTCCATGCGGCGCAGCACAACCTGGCCGACAACGGCGTCGGCAACGTGACGATGGTGCGGATGGCCAGCGACGAGATCAGCGACGCCCTGGCCGGCGGCCGCGAGTACCGGCGCATGAAGGACGTGGACCTGGCCGCCTACAACTTCACCACGCTGTTCGTCGACCCGCCCCGCGCCGGCCTCGACGCGCCAACCGTCGACCTCGCCCGCGGCTTCGACAACATCCTCTACATCTCGTGCAACCCGCAGACCCTGCGCGACAACGTGGCGGCGCTGCACGCCACCCACCGCATCGCGGCGGCGGCGGCCTTCGACCAGTTCCCCTACACCCACCACCTGGAGTGCGGCCTGCTGCTGGAGCGGCGGAGGGGCTGAGCGATGGGCTTCCTCGACTGGCTGCTGGGCAAGGGCGGCGAGGTCTGCGACGGCGACCCGCGCCTCGCCGAGGCGGTGGCCCGGGTGATCGACGCCACCGACCCGCGCCTCAGGCTGCTCGACGGGGTGCGGGAGCGCCTGTGCCCGGCGGTCACCGGGGCCCTCGCCTACGCCGACCGGGTGGCCGCCGCGCTGCCGCCCTGCGTCGAGGTCACCCCCGACAACTGGTCGGCGAGCCCGGTGCTGCGGGCCTTCTTCGTGCGCCCGGCCGACGTGGCGGCCACGCTCCACGACAGCCATGACCTGCAGGACTTCCTGGCCTCGCCGGCGGGTAGCGCCCTCGACCGGGTGTGCTGCGTGATCGCCGCCACCCGCAGCGAGCAGACGGTGCTCGGCACCGCCCTCGAGGGCGACATCCTGCGCCAGGACGTGGAGCAGAAAACGGTCAGCTTCGGCCACTTCCGCCTGTTCGGCTTTGCCGCCACCGAGGAGGCGCTGCGCCGGCGCATCGCCGACACGGTGCTCGAAGGGCTGGTGCTCGCCGCGCTGCGGGCGATCAACACCCGCCAGCAGGAGGGCGACCGGCTGGCCTTCGCCCAGCGCCTCCTCAGCGGCCGCCTCGCGCTGATGGAGAAGAGCCGCGCCGGCCTCGACGCCCTGGAGTGCGGCACCTGGAAGGGGCGCGACATCGGCCGGCTGCGCGACAGCCTGGCCGCCAACGCCGCCGAGCTCGCCGCCCATCACTCGGCCGGCGGGGGCCTGGAGGGCGCGCTGGAGGGGATCATCCGGACCCTCGAGGCAGCCGACGCGGTGATCCACGCCGAGAGGCTGAGCCTGTCCCTTGACGCGATGAACGTGGCCGTACCGCCGGACAGCCCCGGCGCGGCCACCGTGGAGCTGCTCGAATTCTCCACCGCCACCCCGGGGACGTCCCGCCGGGTGGCCTTCCTGGCAAGCGTGCCCCGCCACGCGGTGGCCGAGCGCAAGCTCGACCTGGCGGCGGGGCTGCGGCTGCTCTAGCTAGCCGGCTGCGTCGCAAGAAGCCCGCGGCCCGCCCTGCCGGATCGTGGCATGGCGTGGCGCTACGGGCCGGGTACGCCGCAGAGCTCCTGCGCCTCCGCCGCGGCGAGCAGGCGGCGCAGCTCGGGCACGCAGGAGCCGCAGCGGCTGCCGCACTGGAGCCGGCGCTGCAGCGCGTCGAGGTCGTCGCCGCCGGCGATTGCCGCGCTGATCTCGTGCTCGGACACGTCGAGGCAGTTGCACACGATGCGGCCGCGCTGCCGCGCCGTGCCGGGCGGGCTCGCCAGCGGGGCCAGCAGGAGCGGGCGCAGCTCGCCGGCCGGGCGGCCTTCCACCAGCAGCTCCTGCAGCCAGGGGCCGGCCGCGGTCTCGCCGGCCAGGCGCAGCGCGACCAGCTGCCCGCCCTCCATCCGTGCGCGCTTGTCGATGCCGCGGTGCGCGTCGCGGTAGCACAGGGTTTCCGCCCCATCGAGGCCGGCGAGGGCGTCGAGCTCGGCCAGCCAGGCGTCCGGAATCGGGCCGTCGTGGGCGGCGCGCAGCACCACGGTGGCTTCGTCGCGGCCGGCCAGCCCCAGGGAGGCGTAGGCGAAGCGCGCCAGCCACGGCACCAGGCGCTCGGCCAGCTCGGTGGCGGCCTCGCCGGGGCGCTCCCGCCACAGCAGCAGCAGCGGGTGGGGCAGGTCGGCGCGGCACACGGCGATCGCGCTGTGCTTGAGCTCGGGCTGCTTCGAGTAGGGGTCGAAGGCGGCGCTGGTCAGCGCGTTGATGCCGGCCGAGTTCAGCGCGTTGCGCCCCCAGTGCATCGCCACGAAGGCCTGGCCGCGGCCGACCTCGTCGGTGGCGTGGGCGCGCAGCACGATCTCGCCGCGGCGGCTGCGGACCTTCACCAGCTCGCCGTCGGCAATGCCGAGCCCGGCCAGCTCGCCCGGGTGCAGGTCGATGCGCGCCTCGCCGACGTGGGCGTAGAGGCGCGCCAGCTTGCCGGTGCGGCTCATGCCGTGCCACTGGTCGCGCAGCCGGCCGGTGGTGAGGTGCAGCGGATAGTCCGCGTCGGGCGCTTCGGCGGTGGTGGCGCGCACCGGCACCACGAAACGGGCGCGCCCGTCGTCGGTGGCGAAGCGGCCGTCGGCATACAGCCGGGCCCGCGTCGGCGCGTCGCCGGGGGTGCTGCCGGCGGGGAAGGGCCATTGCTGCGGCCCGGCCTGCTCCAGCAGGGCGTGGCTGAGGCCGCCGATGTCCATGTCGCGACCCACGGTGCTCGCCGCATGCTCGGCGAAGATGGCCGCGCTGTCGGCGTAGTCGAACAGCCGCGCGGCCTCGGGCCGGCCCAGCCGCGGCGCCAGCGCCCGGGCCAGGTCGCGGACGATGCGCCAGTCGGCGCGGGCCTCGCCGGGCGGCGGCACGGCGCGGTGCACGCGGCTGATGCGGCGCTCCGAGTTGGTGACGCTGCCGGCCTTCTCGCCCCCGGTGGCGGCCGGCAGCAGCAGGTCGGCGTAGGCGGCGGTCTCGGTGCTGCGGTAGGCGTCCTGCAGCACCACGAAGTCGCAGCGCGCCAGCGCCGCGTGCACCGCGGCCAGCTCGGGCATCGACTGGGCCGGGTTGGTGCAGGCGATCCACAGGGCCTTGATCTTGCCGGCGCCCGCCGCGCGGAACAGCTCCACCGCGCTGAGGCCGGGCTGGGCCGGTACGTCGGCCACCCCCCAGAAGCGCGCGACCTCGGCGCGGTGCGCGGGGTTGGCGAGCTCCCGGTGGGCCGGCAGCAGGTTGGCGAGGGCGCCGACCTCGCGCCCGCCCATCGCGTTGGGCTGGCCGGTCAGCGAGAAGGGGCCGCAGCCCGGCCGGCCGATCTGCCCGGTGGCCAGCGACAGGGCGATCAGCGCGGTGCCGTTGTGGGTGCCGTGGGTGGACTGGTTGAGGCCCTGGCACCACAGGGACATCGCCGCGCCGGCGGTGCCCCACCAGCGCGCCGCGGTGACGATGTCGGCCGCGGCGAGGCCGCACACCTCGGCGGCGCGGGCCGGCGTGGTGTCCCGCACGTGTTCGCGCAGGGCCTCGAAGCCCTCGGTGTGGGCGGTGATGAAGGCGGTGTCGAGGTGGCCCTCGGCGATCAGCACGTGCAGCATCGCGTCGAACAGCCAGATGTCGGTGCCGGGGCGCAGCGCGAGGTGCAGGTCGGCGCCCGCCGCGGTGTCGGTGCGGCGCGGGTCGACGACGATCATCTTCATGCCCGGACGGGCCTGCCGGGCCCGCTCGATGCGCCGGAAGGCCACCGGGTGGGCGTAGGCCGGGTTGCTGCCGGCGATCAGCAGGCAGTCGGTGTGGTCGAAATCCTCGTAGGCGCAGGGCGGGGCGTCGGCGCCCAGGGTCTGCTTGTAGGCGGCGACGGCGCTGGACATGCACAGCCGCGAGTTGCTGTCGACGTTGTTGCTGCCGATCAGCGCCTTCATGGTCTTGTTGAAGACGTAGTAGTCCTCGGTGAGCAGCTGGCCGGAGATGTAGAAGGCCACCGAGTCGGGGCCGTGGCGGCGTATCGTGTCGGCGAAGCGGTCGGCGGCGTGGGCGATCGCCTCGTCCCAGCCGATGCGCCGGCGCGGCTCGGCGCGGGTGCGGCGCAGCTCGGGGTGGAGCAGGCGGGTCTCGGGGCGCGCGGCGAGGTGGAGCGTCGAGCCCTTGGTGCACAGCCGGCCGAAGTTGGCCGGATGCGCCGGGTCGCCGCGCACGCCGGTGATCTGCCGGCCGTCGTGTTCGATCAGCACGCCGCAGCCGACGCCGCAGTAGGGGCAGGTGGCTTTCGTTTCGAGGGGGGAGGGCATGGTGCGTGTCCTGGCTAGGTGCGGCTGGCCAGATAGGCCTGCACGACGTTGAGCAGCAGCGATAGGCCGGCGACGATCTTCAGCGAGAGGGCCGGGTTGCGGGAGAGCAGGGGCAGGCGCCGGTGGATGGCGAGCGGCCGCTCGGCGCCGCGCTCGAGTTCGAGGCGGAACTCCTCGGCGGTCTCGAAGCGGTCCTTCGCGTCGCGCGCACAGGCCTTCAGCAGCACCGCCTCCAGCCAGGCCGGGGTGTCCGGGCGGTAGCGGGTCGGCGCGACGGGGGCGCCGAAGCGCGGGCGCTGGAAAGCCTCGATCTCGCCGTAGGGGTATTTGCGCGTCAGCAGTTCGTACAGCGTGACGCCACAGGCATACAGGTCGGTGCCCGCGTCGGCCTGCGCCGTGTCGCCGAACAGCTCCGGCGCCATGTAGGACGGCGTGCCGGGGTTGTTGATCTCGCGCAGGTCGTCGCCGTCGGAGGCGGCGACGCCGAGGTCCAGCAGGCGCAGCTGGCCGTCCCGGTCCACGTGGATGTTGTCGGGTTTCAGGTCGCGGTGCACGATGCCGAGGCGGTGCAGCGCGCCCACGTGCCGGAGCAGCTCGCGGCCGATCCCGACCAGCTCGTGGGTAGCGTAGCGGTGGCCGCGGGCGAGGGCCGCCCGCAGCGTCTCGCCGGGGTGCCAGCTCATCAGGTAGTACAGGTGCGCGCGGGGCGGGTGGTCGACGATGCGCGGGAAGCCCTGCCCCGGCACCCGGCGGGCCAGCCATTCCTCGCGCACCAGCGCGGCCAGCGCCCCGGCATCGCCGGCCTCGGGGCGCAGCGTCTTGAGCACCAGCGCCGCGCCGTCGTCGACGCGGGTCACCCGGTACAGCAGGGTCACCAGCGATTCGTGCAGCAGGGCGTCGACGCGCAGGCCGTCCAGCGTCTCGCCGGGCTTGAGGCGCGGCGGCAGCGGCAGGCGCCGGCTGCCGGCGAGCCGGTCGCGGGGGTTGTCGGCGGGCAGCGCGAGCAGCTCGGCGACCAGCGCGGTGGCGTTGTCCTGGCCGCCGCGGCGCAGGGCCTCCCGGGTCAGCGCGTCGGCCGCCGGCTGGGCCTCGGCCTCGCGGCGCAGCACCTCGGCGATGCCCGCGTCGCCCAGGCTGCCCCACACCCCGTCGGTGACCAGCACGAAGCGGTCGCCGGGCAGCAGCTCGCCGTCGTCGTGGTCCACCAGCAGGCGGGCCTCCAGGCCGATCGCCCGTCGCAGCACGTTGGAGAGCTCGGGGTGCTCCCAGCTGTGGTCCTCGGTGAGGCGCTGCAGCGCGCCGTCGCGCCACAGGTAGGCGCGCGAGTCGCCGATGTGGGTGACGTAGTAGCGCCGGCCGCGCAGCACCAGCGCGGTCAGCGTGGTGGCCATGCCGGCGTAGTCGCGGGACTTCGACGACTGGGCCAGCAGCCAGCGGTTGACCGCCCCGAGCACGGTGTCCATCGACTTCTCGACGCTCCAGGTGTGCGGCGTCGAGAAGTAGTCGGCCAGCAGGCTGCGCACCGACTGCTCCGCCGCCTCGCGGCCATGGGCGTGGCCGCCGACGCCGTCGGCGATCGCCAGCAGCAGGCCCTTGGCCGCGAGCTCGGCGCCCTCCGGGGTCGCCGCGCCGACGAAGTCCTCGTTGCGGGCGCGGGGCCCCTGGGCGCTGGCGTGGCCGAGCCGGATTTCGGGGCCGGCCGCCGCCCCGCCCGGGGCGCCGGGATGATCTGCTCTCATCGCGGTGGTCCGGGAGGGGGGTCAGATCCGGGCCGAGGTCACGTGGGGCGCGCCCCAGGTGGTGCGCCAGCGGGCCTTGACCAGCGACAGGCCGGACAGCGCGACCAGCGCAAGTGCGGCGAAGACCAGGAAGCCCGCCTGGTAGCTGCCGGTCAGCTGCCTGGAGTAGCCCAGCGAGGACGCCAGGTAGAAGCCCCCGACGCCGCCGGCCATGCCGACCAGCCCGGTCATCACGCCGATCTCCTTGTGGAAGCGCTGCGGCACCAGCTGGAACACCGCGCCGTTGCCCATCCCCAGCGCGAGCATCGCGCAGACGAAGGCCGCCAGCGCCATCCACGCCTCGGGCAGGTCGAAGCTGACGATGCCGAGGAACAGCGCCGCGAACACGTACATCACCGACAGCGACTTGATGCCGCCGATGCGGTCGGCCACGTTGCCGCCGATCGGCCGCACCAGCGAGCCGGCGAACACGCAGCCGGCGGTGAAGAAGCCGGCAGTCTGCGGGGCGAGGCCGTACTGGGTGTTGAAGTAGATCACCAGCGACGAGGCCAGCCCGACGAAACCGCCGAAGGTCACCGAGTAGAAGAACATGAACCACCAGGCGTCCTTGTCCTGCAGCACCCGCAGGTATTCGGCGAGGGTCTTGGGCGGCGGGGCGTCCGGCGCGTCCTTGGCCATCACGCAGAAGGCGGCCAGCACCAGCACCAGCGGGATCAGCACGGCGCCGAACACGTTGCTCCAGCCCAGCGCTGCGGCGAGGCCGGGGGCGAACAGCGCGGCCAGCGCGGTGCCCGAGTTGCCGGCGCCGGCGATGCCCATCGCGGTGCCCTGGTGTTCGGGCGGATACCAGCGGGAGGCCAGCGGCAGCGCGGCGGCGAAGGAGGCGCCGGCGACGCCGAGGAAGCCACCCAGCACCAGCACCTCCGCGTAGCTGTGCACGCCGGCCAGCCAGGCATACAGCAGCGCGGCGATCACGATGACCTGGCCGATGATGGCGGCCTTCTTCGGCGACAGCCGGTCCACCAGCACGCCCATCACCACCCGCAGCAGGGCGCCGGCAAGCACCGGGGTGGCGACCATCAGGCCCTTCTCGGCGTGGGACAGCCCAAGGTCCTTGGCGATGCCGATGCCCAGCGGGCCCAGGATGACCCACACCATGAAGGACAGGTCGAAGTAGAGGAAGGCGGCCAGCAGCGTGGGCGTGTGGCCGGCCTGCAGGAAGGATTTCTTGTCCATGTCGCGTGCTCTCTCAAAAGATGAGTGATGGGGCCGGGGGGCCCGGATTCAGCAGCGCATGGCGTCGTTACCATCGTCCCGTCGGCGTTGACGGGATGAACACTGTGCTGGGCAATACAAAGCAGGCTCCGTGCCTGTTTTGCGATGGTGGCAATTTCCGCTGGTTGGCGGCTTTTTCCAGCCGATTCCGGCCGATCGGGTCGGGGTTCCGGCCAGAAACCGCACCAAAACGGCGCGCCGTGGCTTGTTGCGGTGCATCAGAGGCCGCGGCGTTGCGCCGCTCGAGGTAACGCGGGGGCGCCCCGGGTTTCCTGGCCCCCGCAGGGGCGGGCAGGGCGCAGCCCGGCCCGGGGCCCGCTCAGTGCGGGCCGGCGTGGCCCGCGTCGCCGGCCAGCGCCCGGCCGAAGATCAGCACGTCACGGATGTCGCGGATGTCGCGCCCGTCCTTGAGCAGCTGGAAATACCACGGCCCGTCGGTGGTGTCGCCGTACATCACGCCGCCGACCAGCTTGTCGTCGCGGATCACCAGCTTCTTGTAGACCCCGCCCTGCGGATCGTTCAGCACGATCTCCTCGCTCTCCTGGCCACCCATGAAGTCCCCGGCCGAGAACAGGTCGATGCCGGTGACCTTGAGCCGGGTCGAGGTCACCGAGCCGGTGTAGCGGCCGATGCCGTGGCCGGCGAGATGGTTCGCGGCGACCCGGGCCTGCTCGAACAGCGGGGCGACCAGGCCGTAGGCGATTCCGCGGTGGCTGACGCATTCGCCGACCGCGTAGATGCGCGGGTCGAAGGTCTGCATGGTGTCGCTGACCACCACGCCGCGCTCGCAGTGGAGGCCGCAGGCCTCGGCCAGCGCGACGTTCGGACGGATGCCGGCGGCCATCACGACGAGCCCGGCGGGGATCTGCAGGCCGTCCTTGAAGCGCACCGCGGCGACCCGTCCGTCCTCGCCGCCGATCAGCGCCGCGGTGTGCGTCTGCAGCAGGAACTTGAGGCCCCTGGCCTCCAGCGACCGTTGCAGCATGCGCCCGGCGACTTCGTCGAGCTGGCGCTCCAGCAGCCACGGGCCCTGATGCACGACGGTCACGTCCATGCCGCGCAGCTTGAGGCCGTTGGCGGCCTCCAGGCCGAGCAGGCCGCCGCCGATCACCACCGCGTGGCGGTGCACCCGGGCGGCCTCGATCATCGCGTCGGTGTCCTGGATGTCCCGATAGCCGATCACGCCGGGCAGCTTGTTGCCGGGGATCGGCAGCATGAAGGGCGTCGAGCCGGTGGCCAGCAGCAGGCGGTCGTAGGGGGCGCAGGTGCCGTCGGCGGCGACGACCTGGCGGCGGGCACGGTCGATGTGGGTCACGGGCTTGCCGGCATGCAGGGTGATGCCCCGCTCGCGATACCAGTCCAGGTCGTTGAGCATGATCTCGGCGATGCCCATCTCGCCGGCCAGCACCGGCGAGAGCAGGATGCGGTTGTAGTTGCCGTGCGGCTCGGCGCCGAACACGGTGATCTCGTAGCGGTCCGGGGCGAGCTCGAGCAGCGCCTCTATCGTCCTGATGCCGGCCATGCCGTTGCCGACCAGGACCAGTTTCTGCTTTTCCATGGCGTCTCCAATCAAAGGCGCGATACGCGGCTCCGTCCGCGTCGTTCCCGGCGCCGGGATGGCCGCCGGGGGTGCCACGCGCGGGGGACGGAGCCATGAAAAAACGGCGCCCATTCCGTGCGGGAAAATCGGGTTCCCGAGTCTGGAATGGACGCCGTTGTCCGGGGCGCGGGCCACGTTGCCTGCGCCGTCTGCGGGGAGTCTCAGCAGTAAACGTGCCAGCGGCGGGAGGCCGCCTGGCCGGGCCCGCGGACGGCGCTCGGCCCGATGGCTGCACCGCGGCGGTGCATCGCGGCGCCGGGATGCCCCACGAGGCGCCGCGGCCGGTGGCCCTCAGCGCCGGGGCGGCAGCAGCTCGGCCATCGACAGCACCGTCTGGGCGACGTCGGCGATGCGCCGGTTCTGGTTCATGGCGGTCTGGCGCAGCAGGCGGTAGGCAGCGCCTTCGTCCAGCCCCTGGTGTTCCATCAGCAGGCCCTTGGCACGCTCGACCAGCTTGCGCTCGGTCAGCGTGGCGCGCACCGCCGCGAGTTCGTCGCCGAGGGTCTGGAGGCGCGCGGACTGTGCCTGCATGTAGTCCATCATCGAGCGGGTCACCTGCGGCCCCAGGCTGGCGCCGAGGAGCAGGCCGTCCTCCCCTGCATCGGCACATTCCCCGCCGGCCAGCAGCACGGCGAGGGGCGCGGGGGGCGTGGCCGGCGGGGCGATCGGCATCGCCTGCTGGCGTTCAAGCTCCGCGCGGCTTGCCGCGATCCGGCGCTCGCAGGTCTGCTTGAGCTGCTCCGCCAGGTGCGCCTCGACGAGGTGGATCTGGTCCAGGCGCCGCGAGCAGAGCTCGAACCAGAGGTCGGTGAGCGCGGGGTCGAAGTCCTCCGTCGCGGTGGCGAGGGTGCGGCGCAGGCGCTCGAGTTCGGCCAGCGGCATGCGGGCCTGCAGCGCCCGCCACCGGGGCAGGATGTCCGCCGCGCAGAAGGCCTCGAAGCGCTGCAGGCACAGCTCCTGCTGCTCCTGGAGGTGCAGCAGCCGCTGCGCCCCCTGCTCGCCGCAGCGGCCCGCGGCCAGCGCGCCGGCACCGGCGGCGCGCTCCTGCCCGGCGAACTCCTTGCCCTGGATCAGGTTGAACAGCGCGACCAGCTGCCGCGACACCTCCGGGTCGGCGGCGACGTCGGCGACCTCGAAGATCAGCGCGAGCAGGGCGGAGATCCGCTGGGTGTACTGCTGCATGGCATCGGTGCCCGAACACCGCCGGGCGCGGAGCGTCTCGCGCAGCCCTGGCAGCCCCTCCAGGCCCTCGACGACGATCGCGACGCGGGTCAGCAGGCGCATGCCGCCCGTGAAGTCGCCATCCGCCTCCAGCCCGTCGGCCCAGGCCAGCAGGCGGGCCTCGCTCGCCAGGCTGTCACGGATGCAGGCCTCGAGCTCCGGCCCGAAGCGTTGCCCGCCCGAGACCAGGAAGATCTGCGACGAGCCGCGTTCCCGCTGCAGTCCATGCACGAACTCGCCGACCGCCAGCACCAGCGCGCAGCTCTGCGCGAGTTTCTCCAGGTCGCGTATCTCGCAGCGGCGTGCCGCGAGCAGGAAATCACGTGCTGTCTTCATCTGTTCTTTTCATCCCCGTTTCATCCGGCCTCCAGTCCGGTGGCCACGTGGATCGCAGCACGCAAGGATCAGGCCATGAGCGGCGCCGGGGCGTTGTAAACGAGAAAGCCCCACGCCATCACGGCGCAGGGCTTGGCAGCTTTCAGTGGCCGGCTGCTCGGCGGGGCGGTTGCCTTGCCGACGCGCCCGCCGTGCTCAGCGCCGCCGGCGGCGGCTCAGGCCGAGGCCGGCGAAGCCGAGGCCCAGCAGGGCGAAGGTGGCGGGCTCGGGCACGGTGTTGCCGGCGCTCGGGTTGGAGCTGCCGGAGCCGGGCTGGCCAGGGTCGGGCTGGCCGGGATCGGGCGTGGTGGGCGGGTTGTTGGTGCCCGGGTCGGGCGTGACGGGCGTCCCCGGGCCGAAGTTGGCCAGCTGGCTGACCTGGAGGGCCGACAGGCCGGTCATGTAGGCGCCGGGGTTGGCAATCAGGCCTTCGGCCAGGCTGGTGGCGGTCGCGACGGCGCCGGAGTCCACCGCGTCGTAGTAGTAGGTGACGTCGTCGGGGCGGACCAGGATCGCGAAGTGGGCGACGGAGATGGACTGGCCGGCGCCGAGGCTGAGGGTGAGGTAGTCGTTGTAGGCGTTGGGGGAGATCTCGGTTTTCGTGAAGGCGCTGGTCCAGGCGTTGTTGCCGTTGATCAGCGCGAGGACGGGGTCGTGGCTGCCGTTGACGCCGGAGTCGTAGCTGACCAGGAAGTTGCTGTCGCGGGTGGTCACCTCGGTGCCGTCGGAGCCGGGGTTGCCGTAGAAGGCGACCTGGCCCGAGAAGGCGCTGCTGCCGGTGTTGGTGAAGGTGTCGACCCAGCGGTAGGTGTTCATGCCGGCGAGCAGGTCCACCTGGCGCTGCACGGACAGCCCGGCCGCCAGGGACGTGTAGTAGCCGAACCTGTCGAAGGCATCCCAGCCGCCGTCGCGAACGTAGCCCAGGCCGGCGTTGCTGCCCGTGTAGGTGCTGCCTTCGCCGCTTTCGGTCACGATGTCGGCCGTCACCACGAAGGGGCCCGCGTGGGCGGCCAGGGAGAAGAGCCCGAGCAGGGCGCTGCTGATGCAGGTCAGTGTGATTTTTTTGACGTTCATTTTATTGCTTTCTCGAATTGAAAGAAGTCCAGGAAGAAGCGCAGGCTGCAGGCCTCCTCTATTCATTCGATTTCGCAATTATTGTGCCGCCCCTTTTTGCTCTTGTTTTTTGTTTTTATTCAATGGCTTGTCTTGACGTGGGCACTGCCATGGAGGGGGTTTCCCTTATTTTGTAAAAACCCCCGATTTGAGTAGGGTGAATTGGTTTCCGTGATGCCGGTCACGGTCGCGCTTAATTCCGGTTTATGCCTTTGGGTTTGTTTGTGGCAGGCCCGGATTTTTCGGGGGAGCCGGCGGGCAGGGTCAAGATTTTGTGCCGGAGGGGTGTGCAGTGTTTCGCACCGGGCTGTTCGTTTTGCCGCCAATGAGCGGTGTGACGCCGGGCGTGGGACTGTCCGCGGTGGGGCGCCTCGCGGCCCCGTGTTGGGGCGGCGAGCGTGTCGATATTTTTTACAGTGCGGGGGCGGGGCGTAAAAAAGCCAGCCCCGTGGGGCTGGCTGGGCAACGGCGCGCCGGCGTCGGGGGCTGGCAGGGGGTCAGCGGAACACCACCGTCTTGTTGCCATGCACCAGCACCCGGTCCTCGAGGTGGTAGCGCAGGCCGCGGGCGAGCACGGCCTTTTCGATGTCCTTGCCGTAGCGGACCATGTTGTCCTTCGTGTCGGAGCGGCCGCCGCCGAGAACGACACGGTGTAGGTCGGCGCCCGGGACGCGTTCGG
>RRZU011590308.1_pt1 | contig 12304 bp, 9 predicted proteins | sample 2165561 | NCBI WGS metagenome assembly RRZU01 (sample SAMN10456909, study PRJNA506462) | wastewater metagenome | isolation source: wastewater sludge | place: USA: Moscow, Idaho | reverse complement strand
GGGACAAAGAAGTCCTCCTTCCCTTTTTTATGCTATTGCCCGTTAGGTAAAAAGGGAAGAAGCTGACTGGTGAACTGCCTCTTTTGTGCTTTTGGGTGTTATACTCATATCTACCATTACCTAAAGCAATGAGGCGTGTTACTGGCATTGGCGGTATCTTTTTTAAGTGTAAAGATCCGCAAACGATGAGAGCTTGGTATAGAGCGCATTTGGGGCTCGATACCGACGATTATGGAACTAACTTTGAGTGGAGACAGGGGCGAAACCCTTCGCTAAAAGGGTTTACCCAGTGGAGCCCGTTTGCTTCGGATACGTCGTACTTTGATCCATCGGCTAGCCATTTTATGGTTAGCTATCGGGTCGAGAATGTAGAGGAGCTGGTTGCGCTGCTTGTGGACGAGGGGGTAATCGTTCTCGATTCAGTTGAAACCTTCGAGTACGGTAAGTTTGTTCATATCCTCGATGTGGAAGGGAATAAGGTGGAACTGTGGGAGCCTAACGACGACGAGTACGATAAGCTGGTAGTTGGTAGAACCCTGTAAAATGATGGTGGAGGCGCTATCGGTATTCCAGGAACTCTCATCGGCTATGCGGGAATTAGCATCTGACGTCAGGGTGGGGCTATCTACCGCCCGGAAATCGATTTCTACCGGCAGGGAGAAGGCTTCGGACGGTAGGACGGGGCTATCTACCATGCGGAAATTAGCATCGGACGCCCGGGAATTGGTATCTACCGGCCGGGTGAAGGTATCGGATGGTAGGACGGAGCTACCTACCATGAGGGAATTGGCATCGGACTCAAGGAGGAAGGAGTCTTCCAGCAGGGAATAGCCGTCTACCGACAGGAATACGAAGCCTGCAACAAAAAAAGAGGAGGAGCATGCGCGATTATCGCGATCTCCTCCGTGGTTGCTCGTGCGGGCTTAACCGCTTGCTATTCGTTAAGTGCTGCGCTATTCCTTTTCTGCTGTTGGCTTTTTCTCCGATTCTTGGTAGCCCATTTGCTTCAGCGCACGGGTGTAGGAGAACTTTTCGATATCGGCCTTGTCGGTAAGCAGCGTACTGGCGATTTTGGCTATGGTGATTACCTCATCGTAGATGTCGTTTAGCTGGGCGTTGAGGGTTGCGGTGGTTTCCTTGCTGCCAATTTTCTTCTGCTCCTGAAGGGCGTTTGCCTGATAGAGCTCGGTTGCCAGCGCCTTGATGCTTTCGAGCGTTGCAGGGTTCATTCCGGCAGCGGTAAGGTCGGCTTCGATGGCGGGCGTTAGGTTGTTGCGGAAGGTTACGAGCATTTCTATGGTGGCATCCTGCGATGCATCCTTAATGCTTTTTACCTTGGCGAAGCCCAATGTTGAAATGTACTCCTTCCGCTTGGCCTCATCTTTCCTGAAGTCGATACCTATTTGCGTTTTCACCTGTTGAAGCATGGCCTTTGCGGCGATTTCTTTGGTTACGAGGATGGAGGTTACCTCCTTGAGCGAGGTTGTTCCTTTTATTCCAAAGCTGTCTTCGAGGATGCTGGCGATGTTCCCTTTAATGTCGGTTAGGTAGCTTACTGTCCACTTTGGACGTGTTGCGGTAAGCGTGGGGGCCATTGCAATGGCGTTGTCCATGATTAAATCCGTGGCCATGAGCATTTGGATGGCCGTTCCTTTGTACTTTCGTTCGTTCATACTTAGTTTTTTGTGCTGGTTAGACATATACTTGTAGCGGCTAAAATATAACAAAAATTAATTCAAACAAGTTTAAATGTGAATATGCATCAAAAATAGTAGAAAATTGTGTATTTATTTTAAAAATGGGGTTTTGCAGCCATTGGCTGTAGCTTTGGGCAATGTAGGTTGCCGTTATCCTCCATTATTGTTTTCTTGTAGGGGTGCGAAAGCTTATACGCGTCTAAAAACATCTACCTGAAAATGAGAAAAATATTTATGGTTCTGGCCTTTCTTGTTGGGCCTCTGGCGGGCATGGCGCAGCTGCAGTCCGCTATCGATTCCATTGTGAAGAAGAACCAGCTAATGGGCATTAGTCTGCTTACCTACGCCAATGGCCAGATTACTGGCACCTACCACTCGGGCTTGCGCGACTACGAGCGTAACCTCCCGGTTACCGATAGCACCATGTTCCGCATTGCATCGCTCTCTAAGCTGGTAACCACCACGGGGCTGATGGTGCTGTACGACCAGCACCGGTTTAAGCTCGACGATGACGTTAGCCGCTACTTGGGCTTTACGCTTCGCAACCCCAGCTTTCCCGAGGTGCCCATCACCTTTCGTATGCTGATGTCGCACACCGCCAGCCTAAACGACGGCGATGGGTACGACGATTTTTTGGGTAATATCTACAGCGCAGCTGGGGGAGTGCCGTCGGTAAAGGAGCTGCTGCTGCCCGGTGGTCGCTACTATACCCCCAACATGTGGCTGGCGCATAGGCCTGGCAGCTACTTTACCTACTGCAATGCGAACTTCGGAATTATCGCCATGCTTATCGAGCGCATCAGCGGTCAGCGATTCGACAAGTACATGCGCGAAAATGTTTTAGAGCCCCTAGGAATAGCTGGCGGCTACAACGTGGCCGACATCGGGAGCATTGATAACCTTGCCGCCATCTACCGCTATAAGGATGGGTGGAAGGCTCAGGTTGATGGCTACCATGGGCAACGCCCTAATGCCCGCAACCTTTCGGGGTACGAGGTGGGCACCAACGGCTTCCTATTTGGGCCACAAGGTGGACTGCGCATCTCTGCGCTCGATTTGGCTAAGGTTATGCTGCTGCACCTTAATGGCGGAACCTACTCTGGAAAACGCCTACTTAAGCGTAGTACAATTGCGCTTATGCATAAGCCCCAGTGGCGCTACAACGGCACGAATGGCGATACCAACGGTGGCTTGTTCCAATGCTGGGGGCTTAGCGTTCAGCTGGGAACCAACACCCCAAAAGGCGATGTTGCCATTGAGGGGATTCCGCTGATAGGCCATGCCGGCGATGCCTATGGCCTAATTTCGGGATTATATTTTGATCCAAAGCGAGGAGTTGGTCTCGTGTTTATGACTAACGGTACGGTTTCTGGGGCTAAGCCTGGTGCGCATTCGGGGTATTTTGCGCTCGAAGAGGATATCTTTAGGGCGGTGGCTCCCTATTTTATGTCGCTGAAGTAGTGGAAGCCTGCGCATTCCCTAGGAGATGAAGGGAGGTACTACCCAATTCCCTCCTTTTCTCTTGGATAATCAGATTCGACGAGGTATTTTTTGTTGCGGTAGGCTGTACATTGTTAGATCGAACACGTTGCGGTTTTTGCGGTTTATTGCTTACTTAGCATTGCTTAAAACAGTTTACAATGATTGACTCCATTCCCGAGGGCAAAGAGCTAAGCCCTTCCACCATAGAGTTTGCCGATACTTCGTTTCATAAGCTTATGCCGCGTCGCATCCACAAGGTGCTGCTCATCTGTAGCAGCTACGACGCCTTTATTCTAGAGGAAGACGGACGGATCGAAGAGCAGATATTTAAAGAGTACGTTTCGTTGAACCTTCGCTATCCGCCTAACTTCTACAAGGTAAGTTCGGGGCAAGAGGCTCTCGAACGGCTTAAAACGGAATCGTTCGACCTCATCATCTCGATGCTAAATATTGGCGAGATGGATATCTTCTCGCTATCGCATACGTTCAAGGAACTAGACCCCGATACGCCTATCGTGGTGCTCACCCACTTCTCGCGCGAGGTGTCCATGAAGATGGAGAAGGAGGACCTTTCGGCCATCGACTACGTTTTCTGCTGGTTGGGGAATGCCGACTTGCTGCTCGCCATCATAAAGCTGATTGAAGACAAGATGAATGCCGATAACGATCTTTTGGATATTGGCGTTCAAGCCATCATTCTGGTGGAAGACTCCGTGCGCTACTACTCGTCGTATCTGCCCAACCTCTACAAGGTGGTGCTAAACCAGTCGCGCAACTTCGTTCGTGAGGCTGTGAACGAGCAGCAGCAGAATCTGCGCATGCGCGGGCGGCCCAAGATTCTGCTGGCTACCACTTACGACGAGGCTATGGAACTTTACGACAAGTATAAGAATAATCTGCTGGGCGTTGTTTCGGATGTAAGCTTTAAGGTGAACCACCGTCGCGACTCCAAAACGAGGGCGGGCATTACGCTCTGCAAGGTAATCCGCCGCGAAGATCCCTACATGCCCTTCATCTTTCAGTCGTCCGACCTCAACAACAAGAGCGTGGCTGAAGATTTAGGAGCCGGCTTTATTCATAAGTACTCGAAAACGCTCTCGCACGAGCTTATCGAGTACGTTAGGGAGTACTTCTTTTTTGGCAGCTTCAAGTTTGTCGATCCGGTAACTAAGACGGTGATTTACGAGGCGCACAATCTGAAGACGCTCTGCGAGGCGCTCATGAATATCCCCGATGAGTCGCTCTACTACCATGCCAGCCACAACCACCTTAGCAAGTGGCTCTTTGCTCGAGCGCTTTTTCCTATAGCAGAACTCTTCAAGAGCCTTCAGGCAACCGACTTTGCTGATATGGGTGCGCTACGCGAGTATGTCTCTAGGGCCATCAACCAGTATCGATTGGAGACGGGCAGAGGCGTAATTGGTAAGTTTAATCGGAACGACTACAACGAGCAGCTACAGATATCGCGTATTGGAGAGGGGTCGCTTGGTGGTAAGGCCCGTGGATTAGCCTTCATCGACATGATGCTCAAAAAGTATAACCTATTTAATAAGTACGAGGGAGTTGTTATTAACATTCCTCGCAGCACGATAATCTCCACCGAATTCTTCGACCAGTTTATGGAGGAGAATAAGCTTTATAAGTATGCCCGAACCGAAGAGCCGGATGCTAAAGTTCTAACGCGATTCATAGGGGCAAAACTGCCCAACGAACTTGTAGAGGATTTGCGCGTGTTTATCCGTAACGTAAAAAATCCAATAGCGGTTCGTTCTTCTAGTAAACTAGAAGATTCGTACTATCAACCCTTTGCCGGAATCTACAGCACCTACATGATTCCTCGTGTCGAAGACGACGAAGAATGCCTGCATATGCTGGTGCAAGCAATAAAGAGCGTTTATGCATCGGTTTTCTATGCGAGTAGTCGCGGATACATCTTCGCAACGTCCAATGTACTCGACGAGGAAAAAATGGGCGTGGTGCTTCAGGAGGTTTGCGGGACAAGGCACGAGAATTTGTACTATCCCACCTTTTCGGGAGTTGCTCGCTCCATCAACTTCTACCCGCTTGGAGTTGAGTCGTCGCACGATGGAGTTGCCTCTGTAGCCTTTGGACTGGGTAAGTTTATTGTTGATGGAGGAATGACCATGCGCTTCTCTCCGAAGCATCCTAAGCATCTGCTGCAGCTAAGTACGCCACAGATGGCCCTACGCGATACTCAGCGGATGTTTTATGCCCTCGATCTAGACCCTGCCGCGTTCACCATTTCCACCGATGATGGTGTAAACCTCCAACGGTTGGAAATCGACACGAAGAGCAACTACGAAGGGATGCAACATGTTGCCTCGTTCTACGATTCGCGTGACGATATGGTTCGAGACTACTACCAGCCCAGCGGTTGGCGTATAATCAGCTTTGCCCAAATACTAAAGTATGGGACGTTCCCATTAGCCGAAATCCTGAACGAGCTGCTTGCGCTCTGCCAAAAAGAGATGAACTCGCCTATTGAAATCGAGTTCGCCGTAAATTTTGATGTAGAACCAGGCCAGCCAAAGGTGTTTAACTTTTTGCAAATACGCCCGATTGTCGAGAACGAGGAGATGGAGGATCTGCAAATCGGGCAGATGTCCTCTGATGATGCGCTTCTTTATTCAAATTCGGCGTTGGGCCATGGAGTAATGGAGGGGATTCGAAGTGTGGTTTACGTGCGGCCAGAGGCGTTTGATTCCGCTTATACTCGCCAAATTGCCGAAGACTTGGAGAAAATCAACAAAACGTACAAGGATAAGGGCGAATACTACGTGCTTGTAGGGCCTGGCCGCTGGGGGTCTAGCGACCCTTGGTTAGGGATTCCGGTGAAGTGGCCTCAGATATCAGAAGCTAGGCTTATAGTAGAGTGCGGCCTTCAGAATTTTAGGGTTGATCCTAGTCAGGGAAGCCACTTTTTCCAGAATATAACCTCGTTCCGCGTGGGGTACTTTACCATCAACCCGTTTATGGACGATGGAAAGTTTGAAGTTTCTATTCTTGATTCGTTACCTGCTACGTTCGAAAACAAGTATATACGAGAGGTGGTTCTTGAAAAACCATTAACGATAATTGTTGATGGAAGGAATAATAGGGGCATTGTTAATCTATGATTTGCTTTTTTTAAATCTAAGGTTACAATGTGTAATGAAAAATATTTGGTATGCTATTAAATATGTTGTGAAATATTGTTTGATATTCGGAATTAAAGCTACATTTACAGCATCAAATTGCTCCGCTAGAGATGGGGCGAGGCGAATGGAAAAAACGTTTGTTTAATATACTAAAGAGATAAAAGCGATGGACGTAAAAAAAATTATGGCCGATCTTGAACAGAAGCATCCTGGTGAAAAGGAGTATCTTCAAGCTGTTCATGAAGTGTTAGAATCCATAGAGGAAGTTTACAACCAACATCCTGAATTTGAGAAGGCTAAAATCGTTGAAAGAATAGTTGAGCCTGATAGAATCTTTACCTTCCGTGTAACGTGGGTTGATGATGCTGGTAATGTTCAAACTAACTTGGGTTACCGTGTTCAGTTCAACGCTGCTATCGGACCATACAAAGGAGGTCTTCGTTTCCATAAGGCAGTTACCCCTTCAATGCTTAAATTCTTAGGCTTTGAGCAAACTTTCAAAAATGCTCTAACTACGCTTCCTATGGGAGGTGGTAAGGGTGGTTCTGATTTTGATCCAGTTGGAAAATCCGACGCTGAAATTATGCGTTTCTGCCAAGCTTTCATGCTTGAACTATGGCAAATTATTGGTAAGGATACCGACGTTCCTGCAGGTGACGTAGGTGTTGGTGGACGAGAAATAGGTTATATGTTTGGCATGTACACCAAACTTGCTCGCGAGTATAATGTTGGCGTTTTAACTGGTAAGGGTATCAACTGGGGAGGTTCATTAATCCGTCCAGAGGCTACTGGTTATGGTGCATTATATTTCGTAGAGCACATGCTACACAAAGCAGGTAAGGATATTAAGGGTAAAACCGTAGCTATCTCTGGTTTTGGTAACGTAGCTTGGGGGGCTGCTCAAAAGGCAACCGAACTAGGTGCTAAGGTTGTTGCTGTTTCTGGTCCTGATGGTGTTTGCCATATTCCAGCAGGGATGACCAACGATATGATTGATTACATGCTCGAACTACGTGCTTCAAATAACAATGTTGTTGCTCCTATGGCTCAGAAGTTTAGCGGAGTTACCTTTACTGCTGGTAAAAAAGCATGGAGCATTAAGTGCGATATCGCTCTTCCAAGTGCTTTCCAAAACGAATGCGATGGAAACGATGCTAAGGAACTTCTAGCTAATGGTACTTGGTGTGTTGCTGAAGTTTCTAACATGGGTTGTACTCCAGAAGCTATCAAGGCTTTCCAAGATGCTAAGATTATGTTTGCCCCAGGTAAGGCTGTTAACGCCGGTGGTGTTGCAACATCTGGTCTCGAAATGACTCAAAATGCAATGCATATCAGCTGGACTGAAGCTGAAGTTGATGCGAAACTACATCAAATCATGGAAAGCATCCACGAAGCTTGCGTTAAGTATGGAACAAAGAAAGATGGTAGCGTTAACTACGTTGATGGTGCTAATATCGCAGGTTTCATGAAGGTTGCTAATGCTATGTTAGAGCAAGGCTTAATCTAGTATACTCTGCTTTATTAAGATATAGACCGCTTCAAGTTCGCTTGAAGCGGTCTTTTTGTTGCCCCAAATCTTTAAAACTTAACAAAAGTAGGTTTTGAAAGATAAAATGGAAAGGTATATTTGCACTTGGTTGTATTATGGTTTATAAGGGGTTGGGAGTATATGGTGCTAAAGCAGGAAGACAAAGCAAGTTGGTTTAAGTCTGTATTTGATGCTCACTATGATAGTATTCGAAGGTTTCTATATTTCCGATGTGGAGATGTAGATCTGTCGGAAGATATAGCACAAGAAGTCTTTATTAAGCTTTGGGATGTTCGCGATACCATTAGAGAAGAATCCGTCCTTTCCTTGCTCTACACCATTGCAGCCAATCTTCTTAAGAATTACCACAAGCATCAAAAAGTGGTGCTGAATTTCCAAAAGAATACAACCTTAATAGATGTGAATTTAGAGGAGGCTGATCATCCTATGCGAGAGCAAGAGATGAAGGAGCGTCTCGAGCGGGTTTTGTCTGATATGCCAGAGAAATGCAGAGTGCCTTTTCTAATGAGCAGAATTGAGGAATTGACCTACTCCGAAATTGCACAGAGACTAGATCTGAGCGTTAAAGCAATTGAAAAGCGGATGAAGGAGGCGTTGGACTTTATTCGTAATAACTTGGAATATAAAATTTAATGATAAGCTGCTGTAGGATTGTTCTTTTTTGTTCTAAGAATGTAAAGTATGCTTTAGCTGTAATTCTATGGATGTTTTGCAGCATGGCGTTTGCCCAAAAATTATCCTACTCGTTTAAGAAAAAGACTCTTTCGGAGGTACTAGAGAAGGTGGGGGCCGATAATCATGTTAAGATTGCATTTGATGCACAACTTGCCGACAACCAATTGGTAAGCGGATACTTTAAAGGAATCTCTGTTGATGAATTGATTCACGCAATACTATCAACGGGTCGGTTTGAAATGGAAAGAATAGGCCCAGTATGTGTAGTAAAACCTAGGAAAGCAGACGATGCTGCCGTTGCATCAACTTTATTGACCGTAAAACCTACGGTGGAATTACCTCGTTATAAGATATGGGGTACTATTGTTGATCAAGAAACAGGGGAGAAGCTCCCTCATGCCTATATTTACACCCAAGATAAGAAGTACTCAGTAACAGCAAATGCTGAAGGCTACTTTAATCTTATTCTCCCTACGGCAAAGCCTGTAACGCTCTGTATCTCGTACTTAGGCTTTGAAAAGAAGTGCGTAGAAGTATTTCCCGAGATAAGATCTGGAATGTTGTCTATTAACCTTGATCGTTCTAATACTATTTTAAATAGCGTAGTCGTTACTCAAAGGCAGAACTATTTAGTTCAAATACCAAGTGTAGCCGGGAAGAGTACCCTAAACCCAAGGGCTGCATCGGATGTTCCTTCGCTTAATCAACTCGATTTTACCTCGTCGTTACAAATGCTTCCTGGGATTGATGCTACTGCCGAGTCGGCATCTAATCTGAGCATTCGTAAATCGCCAGCATCGCAAACACAAATTTTGTTTGATGGATTTACGCTATATCATATAAACCACTTTCTGGGGCAGTTGAGCGCTTTTAATACTAAGGCAATAAAAGATATTCAAATATTCAAAGGCGGATTTGATGCTAGGTATGGAGGAGCCGCATCGTCAATAATTGAGATTACGGGGAAATCTGGTAATAGGTATAGATCAAACTTTAGTATTGGAGCAGATTTTCTTTCTGCAGATGCTTTTGCTGATATTCCTATAGGAAAGAAGTTTGGTTTAGTTATTGCAGCACGTCGTTCCTATACGGATGTGTGCCAGACATCTCTATACAAAGACCTTTTTAATAAGCTAAGAGAAGATATTGCAGAAACTTCGACAGTAGATATTTCTAGTTATAATGAAAAGTATACGCCCGAATACTATTTCTACGATTTGCATAGCAAGTTAACTTATACACCAGATTCCACTCAGAATTTGTCGTTATCGGTATACGGGGGAAAGGATAATATGGATTTGTTATCTCGCAGTAAGTTCTTGTACCTTTCTGAAAAGTCTGATATAAATAATTACGGAATTGGCTTTAAGTGGAGCAAGCAGGTACGAGACAGGTACTTTTTTAGGGCATCTTTCGGGTATTCTTCTTACCTGCTAAATTTTACTCATCTAAACATTTCTCGAAATGTAAACTTAGTGGAGGTTGCGCGAAGATATAGTGCACTGCATAACCCTTTAAAAGATGCTACTGCAAAGGTTGAATACGAGTATAGGTTCTTGCCTTCTGCAGGTATTATTGCAGGAACTGTTTTAAGCAATCAGACCAGTACCTATTCATTTAAGAGTTATAGGAGCAATCAAGATAATGTGCTTGCAGATGTTGCTAAGCGAGTAGGCTCTGATGGAACTTCTGCAGCAGGCTATATTCTTTTAAATACGGGGAAAGGTTGGCTGAAGAATTTTACCCCTGGACTACGATTGACTTACTTTTCTCCAACCCAAAAGATATACCTAGAACCTAGAGTCCAAGCAAGCGTTGAGGTATTTAAAAAGTTAACCTTAAAAGCAGCGGGAGGTCGTTATCTTCAATTTATTAACAGTATTCCAGTTCCATTTATAGGTGATTATGCCAGCTATTGGTCGGTTGTGAATGGCGATAGTTTGCCCGTTGTTAAGTCAAACCATTTTATTGCTGGATTTACATATGATGCAACCAGCAGACTTCAATTTGATGTTGAAACTTATCTGAAAAAAGCCCAAGGCCTTGTATCTCAGAAAATGGTTCCTGTGGTGCGAAATGGTAAATATAGGCTTAGACAGATTACTTTCTATAGTTCTAATGACATCATTGGGATTGATTTGCTTGCAAAGTATCTGTATCCAAAGGGACAGGTTGCGTTAGCTTATAGCTTGTCGAAATCAACTATATTCTCAAAGGATCTGAAATCTGACAACGAGTATCCTGCAGATGATGATCAACGACACGAGTTTAAGGCCTTTATTTCTAATAAACTGTGGAGGTTTAATTTTTCTGCGGCTTGGATATTTGGTTCTGGAAAGCCTTGGGATGAAATAGTTTTATACAGTAACTTGAAGCCGAAGCCAGACTATCAACGGAATGAAAGGCGCATCAATGTATATCACAGGCTTGATTTCTCGACATCCTATGAGCAAAAAATTGGATCTACATTGCTTTCTGTTACTGCTAGCATTTTCAACTTGTACGATAGAGATAATGAGACAATGAGATCGTATAGCTTTAGTTCATCGGCATTGAAAGATGTTTCTAATGGGAAATCACCATTAATTTACAATGATATATTGGGATTTAGATTTACGCCTTCGCTATATCTGAACCTAACATTTTAAAATTACAGAAAGCAACCATCTTAGGTAGGGTGAATAAGTAAATGGTTGTATACTATATGAATTTCTGAAATATGAACCACGAGAGATCAAATATTGAAGACCGGCATAGCTTAGATAAGCAAACTGAAATGTTGCTAAAGCAGCTTGATGTTCCAAAAAAGCGTTCGAAGAATGAAGTATGGAAGGCTTTAAATAGTTCTATTGCTTCTCAATCTCAAACTAAGAGACGCTGGCTTACGCAAAGAACAACATGGGCTATTGCTGCGAGTTTTGCCGTTCTCCTTACTATAGGATCTCTAGTTCTGACTCATACCACACATGTTATCAGTAAAAAGGGTGAGCATGTAGCGGTAGTTCTGCCAGATGGTTCAAATGTCCTTCTTAATTCAGAATCGCAGCTGAGCTACCAAAAGTATATGTGGTGGCGAAAGCGCGAGGTAACCTTAAGAGGCGAAGGTTTCTTTAAGGTTATGAAAGGACGTCGTTTTGAAGTTCGAACAGGCAAATATGTAACAGCTGTACTCGGAACATCGTTCAATGTTTTTGCTCGTAATAACGAGGTTCGCGTATGCTGCTTCACCGGTAAAGTAGGCGTTCGCGAAGTTACAAGTGGTAATCACATGGTGTTAACGCCAGGCCGAGGGGTTACCTCTAGAGGAAACTCGCTAGGAAACGTTGAAACAATTTCTGAAAAGCAGAAGGGCTGGACAAAAGGGGAATTCTACTTTAGCGATGCTCCGTTAAAAGATGTATTTGCCGAAATAGAACGTCAGTTTAATGTTACGCTAAGCTGTACGGGTTGCGAGAATCGACGTTATAGCGGATATTTTAGTGGTAAAAGCTTAAATCAAGCGCTAGAGTTGGTTTGTGTTCCAATGCAGCTCGAGTTTAGGATAGTCTCTGATGATGAGGTTGTTCTTACTCCAATCAACTAACTTTTTTAATCGAATTTTTATGAGAAAAATTTTCTGGGTCTTAGCGGCTACAGCTGCTATATCTATGGCTTCGTGCCAAAAAAGTGATGAACCTTCTTCTATTTCTGATGCCAACGTTGAGGCTGCTGTTGATGGAGATCAGGTAGATGGTATATATGAT
>RRZU011862221.1_pt1 | contig 12305 bp, 11 predicted proteins | sample 2165561 | NCBI WGS metagenome assembly RRZU01 (sample SAMN10456909, study PRJNA506462) | wastewater metagenome | isolation source: wastewater sludge | place: USA: Moscow, Idaho | reverse complement strand
TTACCCGTGGCAAAAATGGCTACTTTAGGCTTTTGGAACACTAAAATATCGCTATATCCTGCCGAAGTTATAACGGCGATCTCTCTCGAAGTTAGTATAGTCCCCTTTTTTAGAATCAGATCGCCCTTTTTTAGATCTTCCCCTTTACTGCATATATTACTCTGGGATGGTGTTTTCTCAAAATAGACTTCACCATCTGACTCTCTACTTATCTCTTTCATTACAACCCAATTGGCGCCTTTGGGAATGGGGGCACCAGTCATGATTCTAACAGCTTCTCCTTCATTAACTTCTATCGAGAAGTCGCCTCCTGCTGCAATTTCACCAATAATATGGAGGTTTTTTGTTAAGTCGCTCTGTTTGCAGGCATATCCATCCATTGCCGATTTGTCGAAGGGAGGCATATCGCATTTTGATACCAGATCTGTTGCTAAAACCCTATTAAGAGCATCTTTGAAATGGATGGTTTCGGTAGATGGTGCTTTGATTGATTTTTGTATAATTGAAAGAGCCTCAGTTATTGTTATATCTCTAGATGCCATTGGTTTTGTATAAAATTAATACGTTTTGGTAAGTTCTCAATTTTACTATTTTTTGAGATAAGATGATAATAGGGGAAACTCCATTCACATTTTGTAATCTCCTCCCCATCTATATAAAAAGCAAGATTTGGGTTGATAAAATTACCAAAAGTAGCCGATTCTACAATAATAATCTCACTTATGTCGATAATTAGATGTAATTCATTAATAAAGTGTTGCATCTTATCGCTCTTTACCTCTGCATAGTAGGAGTTATAAGCACCTGCTTGCAAATAGCGTTGACTATCTTTTTTAGATGAGGAGATTGTCTCTTTAAATATTCGATAATCATCGTCAGAATGAAGTAGAATAACGCCATCGGTGGGGTTATGGAAGTGCGAAGATATTTTTAAGGTGGTTATTTGATACTCTTTGCAGAGTTGCTTTATTATATGCTCACCTAAATATGATTTACCCACATTTTGCCCTGATCCTGCAATAAGGACAATATTGGTAATAGATTTAAGGAACTCGCTCATGCTTACTCATATTTAGCTTTAATATAATAAAAAAATGGAATTAAAGTGGCTTATCGTAACTGGGTCATGAAAATTCATAATATTTCTCAAATTTACCTCCCTTTACCCCACTGATCTTCTATTAACTGGTGGGAGTGACTATCCTAATACGTTTACCCTGTTGATTTAATATCAAATATGAGACTGTCGCTTTCTATCTATACAATAACTAATTCATCGGTTTTTGGTTGACCGATGGTTGAAAGTTTTTTACGTTCAATGGATTTTATTTTTCAAATCTTAGATATAGAGCTAAGTAATAGGAACAATATATTGTCGTAAATATTTTTTTGAAGGTAGCGGCAAAGTCCCTCTCCCTTGGAGAGGGATTTAGGGTGAGGTCATTTAAAAAGTACGACATTATTTAACTCTCATTACTTAGCACTCTTTAGTCTATTAAATAAAAAAAGGTACACCGGGGCGGGTGTACCTTTTTATCGGAGAGGATGAAAGTGTGTCAATTTGCGAAAATAGAGTTCCTCCTCCCTTACTATGGTTTTGTTTAGAAGCTAACTCCTACTACAAAGTGAACATCTTTTTTTTCTGGGTTTACTATAAATGATCCATTTACAGGAATTGAGAACGAATCAGTTATTTTGATTGTTTTGGTGGCTCCTACACCTACGTTACAAAGAGCGAATTCAGTATCGCTAGTGTACCAGCCATTTCCTGCACCTGCAAAAAAGTTAACGCCACTTTCAAGTACATATTTAGCCTCTACATATATGTCGCCACCTTGAGACATTGCCGAATTAGGACTTGATTCGTTAATACAGTAGCTACCTGTAAGTGTTAAGCCTTTAAAAGTATAAGCTGCATTAACTTCAAAAACATGGCTTGTAGTTGTGTCGGTGTAGTTAAAGTAGTCTGCTTCATCTTCAGTTGTTGAGCCTGTTGGCATAAAAAAGTCTGTAGCACCAATAGTCAAGCCAAATGGAAGAGTGTAGCTAACAAAAAGGTCTGTCTCTTTGTATGTGCCAAGAGTTGAATATGAACCCCAAACGCCTGCTGAAAAACCGCCAGCAGTGTATTTTAACGTTGGTTGAATACTTGGAGAGTTTCCAAAATCAGACCCGCGCCATACATAGCGGCTGTACAAATCTACTCCTACGGTTACTGGAGATTCTGCTTTTACTAAACTAAGGCTTACTAAAGCCACCATTAAAAATAATACTCGTTTCATGATCAATTGTTTTTAGTGTATTTATCTTAAAATTGTTTTGAGTCTTTTGTGGGGGTCTCTGATGCAAAAGTGTATGTTTTTTTTATAATGACCAAATATTTTAGGGGGTAATTTATAAAATTTATATATTTTTTAGAATTGAGATGCTTTTTAATGGGGGGTGTTGTTTGAAAATTTGTTTTTTTAAAGATTTTCAAGTAGGTTTTTTGGGGGGGTGATAAAATATCTGGTAATTCACTTATATTTTGATCTCAGTCATACTATTATTGGCTCATTTGTAGTAAATTCACTCCTATTATAAATGCGTTTAATAAAATATTAATTCAGATGGTACTTATTGATACCCATGCACATATCTATTCCGAAGAGTTTCATGGAAATTTAGAGGGTGTGGTTGACGAATCTTTAAAAAATGGGGTCTCAAAGATCTTAATGCCTAACGTTAACTCGCACTCTATTGCTTCAATGCTTCAGATAGAGCAACAATACCCAGATATTTGTTACTCCATGATGGGACTGCACCCAACCTATGTGAAAGAAAATTATTTAGAGGAGTTGGCTGTTATAAAAGAGTGGTTGTTTAAACGCTCTTTCATTGCGGTGGGAGAGATTGGGATAGATCTCTATTGGGATAAGAGTATGCTTAATGAGCAAAAGGTGGCGTTTATGCAGCAGATAGAGTGGGCTAAAGAGCTTGATTTGCCCATTGTTATTCATGCACGAGATTCTTTTAAAGAGATTTTTGAGGTGTTGGATGAGTGTAACTCCCCAAATTTAAGAGGATTGTTTCACTCTTTTTCAGGGGGATGCGCGGAGGTGGAGCGAGTTTTAAGTTATGGCGGCTTTAAAATTGCATTTAATGGCATTGTAACTTTTAAAAATTCTAAACTCGACGACTCCATTCGTTCTACTGGAATTGAGAATATGGTTCTTGAAACAGATGCCCCTTATTTAGCGCCGCACCCTTTGCGTGGCTCCGTTAACAAACCTGCAAATGTTTCGTTAATAGCTGCCAAAGTTGCGGAGGTGTTAAATATTTCTGTTGACGAGGTTGCAAAGATCACTACGTCGAATGCGCGGCAACTTTTTAGTATTTAAAGTTTAAATTTGAGAGTCATGACACGAAGAGATAATGTATTAATCATCTATACTGGTGGAACGATAGGGATGTGCTACGACGAGGTTTCGAAATCGCTTAAACCATTTGATTTCGATAATATTGCAAAGCGTGTTCCCGAGATTAATCAGTTTCCATTTGGTGTAAAGGCTATTTCTTTCTCGCCAGTCATAGACTCAGCAGACATGCAACCCTCTGTGTGGATTAAAATTGCTGAGGTAATTGAAGAGAATTACAACGATTATTTAGGCTTTGTGGTTTTGCATGGCACAGATACCATGTCTTATACCGCATCGGCATTGAGTTTTATGTTGCATAATCTCAAAAAGCCGGTAATCTTTACGGGTAGTCAGCTCCCCATTGATACTATCAGAAATGATGGGAAAGAGAATCTAATTACTTCTTTGGAGATAGCGGGCTCGTATCAAAATGACGAGGCTATTATTCAAGAGGTGGCTCTCTATTTTCAAGATCGTCTTTATCGCGCCAATCGTACTACAAAGATAAATGCCGATCAGTTTGAGGCTTTTCATAGTGCTAACTATCCGCCATTAGCAACTGTCGGTATAGAGATAAAGTTTAACTATCCATTTTTGTGGCGTGAAGGTCAGCGTGCATTCTCAAATAAGTTTTGGATTACAAGGGAGCTCGATTCAAATATTGGGATAATAAAGTTTTATCCTGGCATTACACTTCAAACAATAGCTCACACGTTGAGTAATCCTACATTTAAAGCTGTTATTTTGGAAACTTATGGCTCTGGAAACTCCCCTCATATCTCTGGGTTATCAGAGTTGATTAAATCAAAGGTCGAAGAGGGTATCATCTTTCTTAACATCACACAATGTTTGGCTGGAAGTGTCTCAATGGAGCAATATGCATCAGGAAAGCATCTTCTTTCGGCGGGTGTAATAAGTGGGGGCGATATGACCATTGAAGCTGCGGTGGTTAAAATGATGTATCTGTTAGCTGTCTCAAAAAAACGTGCAGAAGTTGAGTTATCTCTCATTGAATCATTAAAAGGTGAAAAAAAGTAACAAACTAAACCGCTCTTTTTTAAAAGATTGTATGTGTTGGAGTTATTTTTTTGTTATATTAGTCCTTTAAAATTTTAGTTTTTTGCTTAATTAATAATAATTTCAGCTATGAAGAGATTAATCGCTTTTTTTGTCGCACTTAGCGTATGTGCTATTGTTGCGCTTCCAGTTGTTTCTCAAACGCCAGAGAGCAAACAACCCGTTAAAACAGAGAGTGTTCAAAAAGATGCAGCAGCTCCAACTTCTTCGGGTGGAATGCACAAGCAAATTAAAACAAAGTTTGTTGAGGGTGGTGTGTCTTGGATGATGCCTATTCTACTCTGTCTTATTATTGGGTTGGCTATTTGTATAGAGCGTATTATCTATCTTAATTTATCCACAACAAACACCAAAGTACTCTTGAGTGATATCGAGACAGCGCTTTCCAAAGGTGGTCCTGAGGCTGCCAAAGCTGTTTGTCGTGATACGAGAGGCCCTATCGCATCCATATTCTATCAAGGTCTTGATCGATATGATGAGGGGGTAGATATTGTTGAGAAGTCTGTCATCTCTTATGGCTCGGTGCAAATGGGACAAATGGAGAAGGGGTTAAGCTGGATTGCACTCTTTATTGCGTTGGCTCCAATGCTCGGGTTCTTAGGAACTGTAATTGGTATGATTCAAGCATTTGACACCATTCAAACTGTGGGTGATATTACGCCAACAGCTGTGGCAGGAGGTATTAAAGTGGCCCTTATTACTACGGTTTTCGGTCTTATTGTGGCAATGATTTTACAAGTGTTCTATAACTATTTGTTAAGTAAAGTTGATAGTTTGGTGAATGGAATGGAAGATGCCTCAATTTCGTTGATGGACATTATTGTGAAAAATAAAAGCAATAAGTAGTTATGAATAAGATATCTAAAATCTCGAGTTATGTGCTGTATGGCCTTCTGGTGATTAGTGCTCTTTTTACTGCGCTACTCATGTTTGGAGGTGTTACGCCAGGCGATTTGATTGAGACGCCACTCTTTACAGATGAAATATTGAATTGGACCTATATACTAGTTCTTCTATCAGTAGCTATAGTGATTGGATTTGAAGCTTATAAAGTGGTTACTCATCCATCCGATACTAAAAAATCTCTTTACACTGCGGGAGGAATGATTCTATTAGGTGTTGTTACCTACCTCATGGCAGATGGTACTCCTATGGAAATTCTCGGATACGAAGGAACAGATAACGTGCCATCTGTTTTAAAGATCACAGATATGGGGTTATTCTCCTTTTATGGGTTAACTGTAATTGCGGTGGTTGCCATTTTGGTTTCCGAAATTACACGATTTACACGATAGTGATATGTTACTTAAAAAATAGTTACTATGCCAAGAAGAGCAACCCCAGAAGTTAATGCTGGCTCAATGGCCGACATTGCTTTTCTACTTCTTATATTCTTCTTGATGTCAACAACCATGGCAACCGATTCTGGATTGTCTCGCTTGTTGCCACCACCCATACCACCAAATCAGGAGGAGGATAAATCTCCGCCCGTGAAAGAACGAAACGTTTTTACTGTATTGATTAACAGCAAAAACCAACTGTTGGTGGAGGGAGAGTATTTAGATGTCAAACAGCTAAGGAAAAAGGCTAAAGAGTTTATCGAAAATGGCTCTAACCTTGAGCATCTGCCAGAAAAGAAAGATACTGAAGTGCCATTTTTTGGTGTTTATCCCGTTTCAAAAGGGATTATTTCTCTTCAAAATGATAGAGGAACACAATATCAGGCCTATATCAGGGTGCAAAATGAGTTGCAAGCGGCTTATAACGAATTGCGTGATGAGTTAGCTCGTAAGAAGTGGAGCACAGGATACAAGGATCTTGATGAAGAGCGCCAAAAAGCCATTAAGGAGATCTATCCGCAACGAATATCAGAAGCAGAACCTAAAAATATTGGAGGAGGGCGTTAACTATGTCGAAATTTAAACAGAAGGTTAAATCGGGGGTAGGAGCTATAAATACCTCTTCTTTACCAGATATTATTTTTATGCTTCTTTTCTTCTTTATGGTGAGTACCTCTATGAAGGATGTTACTTTAAAAGTAGCTATAAAAGTTCCGGAAGCTACCGAAGTCTCTAAGTTAGAACGAAAGAGTTTGGTTACCAGTATCTTTATTGGTAAACCACTAAAGCAATTTAGAGCTACATTTGGTTCTGAACCTCGAATTCAATTAAATGATGCCTTTGCGTCGGTGAAAGATATCGAGTCCTATATTGCTCAAGAGCGTGAGGGGATGAAGGAGAATGAACGAAATAAAATGACAGTTTCGATTCGTGCCGATTGGGATACGCCAATGGGAACGATAACGGATGTTAAACAAGCGCTTAGAAAGGCACAGGCTTTAAAGATCAGTTATTCGTCTTATCGCAAGTCCGATCCATCAACCAAATAGTGAAGAGGATGATGATTGCACATCTTTTGCACGATATTTGATATCTAAAAGTATTGGTTCTCAAAATAGAGAATCAATACTCTCTTGTTTGATTGATAGTCTCTTTAAACAGGATCTGTTTTGAAACTTATTTTTTGAGGATAATTTATTATATTGTATTTAAAAACAAAAATGATTGCTAGTTTTACAAACTTTGCGAACAATTATTTTATTACATGAGAAATAGCCACTACTTATTTTTTCTTTTGTTCCTTCTTTTTTTACCAAATGGGGTAGTAACCTCTTTTGGGCAGACCGAGATTGCTGTAAAAGATACCTTAAACAGACTTGATGCAAATAAACTGAAACAGGGATATTGGATTTTAAAAGATCGCTCGCAGCAGAATATTATCGAGGAGGGTAGTTTTACCAATAATAAGAAAGTTGGTTTGTGGAAAGGGTATTATCCATCAGGAAAACTTAAGTATCTTATCAATTATGTTGATAATAAACCCTTTGGAAATGCAAAACTCTATTACGAAAGCGGTCAGTTGGCCGAAGAGGGAACTTGGCAAGAGAACAAATGGGTGGGCGATTATAAATATTACTATCCTAATGGAAATGTGTTTTACGATTGGAAATTTGATGCTTCTGGGAAACGTACGGGCGAACAGAAGTATTTTCATGAAAATGGTAAACCCATGTATGAGGGGGAGTGGAAAGATGGAAAGAATAGTAATAATCTGACCATTTATGATGAAACGGGTCTGAAAATTGGAGAGCGTCTTTATAAGGATTCTCAATACTCGGGAACTGTTATGGAATCAACAGGTACGAAAGAGGTTAAGCCAGCTGTTTCAAAAAATTACAACAACTTCAACTTTACGGGAAATAGTACCACTGTTAATATGAATGGCAAAGTTGATAGATCAGGATATTTTGAAAAAGGAAAATTAATGGATGGTACCGCCTTTGAGTATGACGATAATGATAATCTTATCCGAAAGACAATTTATCGTGGCGGCCAAGTGGTAAAAGTTATTGAGGTAAAAGAGTAAATTTATAAGAATATAGGAAATAGGGCAATTCTAAAGTTTTGCCCTATTTTTTTAACTCCTTTTCAATTGTCATACTTACTTGTTTCATCTTTCCTCCCATGGGTGGATTCACTTTTGAGACTTTTAATCGAATCCACTCAACTTCGCTATAGCGCTTTGAAATGGCTTCGACCATTCGTGTTGCAACATTTTCTAAAAGATGAGATTTTTGCCCAATTTCCTCTTTAATGATGTGATAAACCTCAACATAATTTACCGCATCTCCAATAAAATCGGTTTCTGCGGGTTTGTCAATATTCACCCTTAAGGCCACATTTACACAAAATCGGTTGCCAACCACCTGTTCTTCCTTAAAACAGCCATGATAGGCATAAAATTCCATCTCTTCAAGCTCAATTATTGCCATTTATTTAACTTTTATTGGTTTAAACCCTGCTCAAAATTAATCTTTTTTAAAAAACATCCTAAATGTAACTTCTAAACGTAAAAATCCTATTTTTGTTTTTTGTATTGTTACAGCTTAAGCATTAGATATATGAACGACGAAATTTTAGAATCAGCCTCTTCAATGAAGCATAATTTTATTCATGAGGAGATCGATAGTGATCTTAAACTGAATAAAAATGGCGGCAAAGTGGTAACACGTTTTCCTCCTGAACCCAATGGTTATTTGCATATTGGGCATGCAAAATCTATCTGCTTAAACTTTGGATTGGCTCAGGCTTACAATGGTTATTGCAACCTTCGTTTCGACGATACGAATCCAGCTAAAGAAGAGACCGAATATGTTGACTCTATAATGGAAGATGTAAAGTGGCTCGGTTTTTCGTGGAAAGATGAGCCTAAATATGCATCAGATTATTTTCAACAGCTCTATGATTGGGCTGAACTGCTTATAAAAGTTGGTAAGGCTTATGTGGACGACCAGTCGGCGGAGGTGATTGCTTCTCAAAAAGGAACTCCAACCGAGGCTGGAACTCATAGTCCTTTTCGAGATAGATCGGTTGAGGAAAATCTCGATCTTTTCCGTCGAATGAAGGCTGGTGAATTTAAAGAGGGCGAAAAGGTTTTACGTGCTAAAATTGATATGGCCTCGTCTAATATGCACCTGCGCGATCCATTAATGTATCGCATCTTGCACAAACATCACCACCGAACAGGCGATCAGTGGTGCATCTATCCGATGTATGACTACGCACATGGCGAGAGCGATTTTATAGAGGGTATCACACATTCGATATGTACATTGGAGTTTGAAGTGCATAGACCACTTTATAATTGGTTCTTAGATCAGATTATAGAAAATCAACCTGAACCAGAGGCGCGTCCTCGACAAATTGAGTTTGCTCGTCTTAATTTGAACTATACGGTGATGAGCAAGCGTAAACTGCTTGAGTTGGTTCAAAAGCAGTATGTTTCGGGTTGGGACGATCCGCGAATGCCAACTATTTGTGGTATTCGTAGAAGAGGTTACACGCCGGAGTCTATTAGAGCGTTTGCCGAAAAAGTTGGAGTGGCTCGTCGGGATGGAATTATTGATGTGGCTCTTTTAGAGAGCTGTATTCGTGAGGATCTGAACAAACGAGCAACACGAGTGAATGGAGTCCTTAATCCATTAAAACTGATTCTTACAAGTTATCCTGAAGGGGAGGTAGAGTGGATGGAAACGCCAAATAATCCTGAAGATGAGTCAACAGGATCTCGTGTCATTCCATTTACCCGTGAGGTTTACATCGAGAAGGATGATTTTATGGAAAATCCTCCAAAAGACTTCTTCCGTCTAGGGGTTGGACGTGAAGTGCGTCTAAAAAGCGGTTATATTATTAAGTGCGATGGATTTAAAAAGAACGAAGTAACCGGCGAAATAGAGGAGGTTTATTGTACTCACGACCCATTAACGAAGAGCGGCATGCCCGATAGTAATCGTAAGGTGAAGGGTACTCTGCACTGGGTGTCGGTGCCTTATGCCGTATCTGCTGAGGTTCGATTGTATGATCGACTTTACACAGTTGAGGATCCAAATGATTTTAAAGATCGCGATTATAAGGAGTTTTTGAATCCAGAGTCGTTAAAGGTGATCTCAAATGCGATGGTTGAGCCTTCTTTAAAAGATGCAACACTTTCGGATAGATACCAATTTCAGCGAATAGGCTATTTCTGCATCGATAAAGATTCTACATCGGATAAACTTGTTTTTAATAGGACAGTAGGCTTAAAAGATTCTTGGGCAAAAGCCAAAAAGAGCTAGCCAAATAAAAGTTATGAACAGGAGCCCCAGGAGAAATTTCTCTTGGGGCTTTTTGTTTTTTTTTTAGTTGTAATTTACGAAGCGCGAAAGATTAAACAAAGTTGTTTTTGTTATTATGGATTTGCAAGCTATTCATGAGTTTAGCATTTTTAAAAATAATTTTTTGAACACGATCGGTTAGACAAAGTTCTATAATATGTGTTTTGAGATTTTTTAAATATTTTAATTTTGGAAAACTTTTTTCACTTTTTGCTTTTTTATTTGATTTAAAATCAATACATTAGATTTTATTTTGGAAAACATTTTAAAATTGTTGATAAAAATAGTTTGCAAAAAATGACAATATCCTCTATCTTCGCTATCGATAAATTGATAAAATAAAAAACATATAAAGTACCATTATTCAATAATTTAACAAGGCTAACCACAATGGAATTAACTGAGGAGACCACAATGGATTACAAAGCAACACGCCCAACCTATTCAAATGAGGAGGCTTTTAAAGCAGCGACAGAGTATTTTAAAAAGGACGAACTGGCTGCACGCGTTTGGGTAAATAAATATGCCCTTAAAAATTCGGCAGGCGACTTGTTTGAGTTAACACCAAATGATATGCATTGGCGTTTGGCAAACGAGATTGCTCGAATTGAGCGTAAATATCCAAACCCGTTATCGGCTCAGGAGTTGTTTGATCTATTTAAGGACTTCAAATACATTGTACCACAAGGTAGCCCAATGGCGGGTATTGGAAATAACTTTCAAGTGGCGTCACTATCAAACTGTTTTGTGATTGGTAACAATGGTTCGTCAGACTCTTATGGCGGAATTTTAAAGACCGATCAAGAGCAGGTTCAGTTGATGAAACGTCGTGGCGGTGTTGGTCAAGATCTATCTCATATACGTCCTAAAGGTTCGCCTGTTAAGAACTCAGCGCTTACCTCTACGGGCATCGTTCCTTTTATGGAGCGTTACTCAAACTCAACACGCGAAGTGGCTCAAGATGGTCGTCGTGGAGCCTTGATGTTGAGTATTTCAATCAAACATCCCGATTCGGAGAAGTTTATTGATGCAAAACTTGAGCAAGGAAAAGTAACTGGTGCGAATGTGTCGGTTAAAATCGATGATGCTTTTATGAACTCAGTGGTTTCATCAACTCCATATAAACAACAATATCCAGTAGATTCAAAATTGCCAAAGTTCACCTCTGAGATTGATGCAAATGCTCTTTGGAAAAAGATTGTGCATAATGCTTGGCGCTCGGCTGAACCTGGTATTCTTTTCTGGGACACAATAATACGTGAGTCGGTTCCTGATTGTTATGCAGATCAAGGTTTTAGAACAGTTTCTACAAATCCATGTGGTGAAATTCCACTTTGTCCTTATGATAGCTGTCGTTTGATTGCGTTGAATCTTTACTCTTATGTTGAGAATCCATTTACTGAGCAATCGTTGTTTAATTTTGAGCTGTTCAGCAAACATGTTGCTTATACGCAGCGTATTATGGATGATATTATTGATCTTGAATTAGAGAAGATTGATGGTATTTTGGCAAAGATCAATGATGATCCAGAGACTGAAGATGTGAAGTTAGTAGAGCGTAACTTGTGGTTAAATATCCGCAAAAAGGCAATTGAAGGTCGTCGTACAGGTGTTGGTATCACTGGCGAGGGCGATATGTTGGCCGCTTTAGGATTAACTTATTGTTCGGAGAATGCTATTGACTTTTCGGTTGAGGTTCAAAAAACATTAGCAATTGCTGCTTATCAATCATCGGTTGATATGGCTCGTGAGCGTGGCGCATTCCCAATTTATAGCTTTGAGAAAGAGCAAAACAACCCATTTATTCGTCGTTTGTTTGAAGCATCACCTGCTTTAGAAGAGGGCATGAGACGTTATGGCCGTCGTAATATTGCTGCCTTAACGATTGCTCCAACAGGATCAACCTCTATGTTGACGCAAACCACTTCGGGTATCGAGCCTATTTTCCAACCTTATTATATGCGTCGTCGTAAGGTGAATCCAAATGATGCCAATGCAACGGTTGATTTTGTTGATGGACAAGGCGATTCATGGCAAGAGTATAATGTTATCCACCATAAATTTAAAACATGGATGGAGGTAAAAGGTTACGATGTTGATCGTAATTACACCAATGC
>RRZU011642824.1_pt1 | contig 12305 bp, 16 predicted proteins | sample 2165561 | NCBI WGS metagenome assembly RRZU01 (sample SAMN10456909, study PRJNA506462) | wastewater metagenome | isolation source: wastewater sludge | place: USA: Moscow, Idaho | reverse complement strand
CGCCGAACTGCGTGAGCGCTTCAAGAACATCAACATCGACGACAAGTCGAGCGTTTGGAATACCGACTGGCTGACCGCCATCGAACTGGACTATCAACTCGATGTCGCTCAATGTACGGCCCACTCGGCACTCAACCGCAAAGAATCGCGCGGCGCCCACCAGCGTCTCGACGGTCCGGACGGCGCCTACAAAGAACGTGACGACATCAACTTCCTCAAGCACTCGGAAGCCTACTACGTGCCGGGCAGCGCCCCGCGCATCGCCTATGGCGACGTAAAGATCACCAAGTCTCAACCCGCGGCGCGCGTCTATGGTGCTGCCGGCGAAAAAGCAGACCAGGAAAGGAAAGAATCCCATGTCTGAGACCAGCAAAATCATCGAAATCGAGATTCTGCGCTACCAACCGGAATCCGATGAGGCCCCGCATAGCGAGGTCTACAAGGTGCCTTTCACCGACGACATGTCGGTCCTGCAAGGCGCCCAGTACATCAAGGATAACTTCGACGGCTCGCTGACCTTCCGCTGGTCCTGCCGGATGGCCATCTGTGGCAGTTGCGGCATGATGATCAACGGGATTCCGAAGCTCTCGTGCGAAACCTTCCTGCGCGACTACTATCCGAACCGGATCAGCATCGAGGCCATGGCCAACTTCCCAATTGAAAAGGATCTGGTCGTCGATCTCTCCGGCTTCATCGAAAAACTCGAAAGCATCAAGCCCTACATCATCCCGAAAGAGCCGCGCACGCTGGAGCAGGGCGAGTACCTGCAAACGCCGGAACAATTCAACAAGTACATCCAGTTCACCTCATGCATCAACTGCACGCTGTGTTATGCCGCGTGTCCGCAGGTCGGGCTCAATCCGGACTTCATCGGCCCGGCCGCCATTGCCCTGCTGCATCGCTACAACATGGATTCACGCGATGGGGCCAGCGCAGAACGGATGGAGCTCGTTGCCTCGGAAGAGGGCGTCTATAACTGCAGCGCGGTCGGCTATTGCTCCGAGGTTTGTCCGAAGCACGTTGATCCGGGCAATGCGGTCAACATCAACAAGATCGAAGCCGCGAAGGATTACTTCCTGCGCTTCCTGTCGCCGAAAGGAGGCTCCCAGTGAGCAAACGCAAACCTTATGTCCGTCCGATGGACGGCTGGTGGAAGAAAAATCCCTACTACGTCGAGTACATGGTGCACGAAGGCACTGCGCTAGCCGTTGCCGCCTATGCCTTAACGCTGCTCGTCGGCCTCGTTCGGCTAGGCCAGGGCGAAATGGCCTGGAACGGCTGGCTCGAAGCCATGAAGAGCCCGCTCTCCGTGATCTGCCACGTCGCGCTGCTGATTGCCATTGCCTACCACGCCCTCACCTGGTTCAAACTCTTTCCGCTGACCATGCCGCCGATCATCATCAACGGCAAGCGCGTAGAACCCTGCGTGGTGATTGGTAGCGGCTGGGCGGCAGCGATTATCGCCGCACTTGCCCTGCTTGGACTCGTCTGGAGGATTGCCGCATGAAAACCCGTAAACGTTCCAATGCCCCGATTTTCTGGGGCCTGTTCGGTGCCGGCGGAATGCTGGCTGCGCTATTCGGACCGATGCTGGTATTCATCACCGGCATCGCCGTACCGCTGTGCATCCTGCTCCCCGCCGATACGATGAGCTATCCGAAGATGCTGGCCTTTGCCCAGAACTTCATTGGCAAGGGCTTCATCTTTGCTGTCATCGCCCTGTTTATGTGGCATGCCGCGCACCGTATCTACCACTCCCTGCACGAGATCGGCATTCATGCCGGAATCGGCGCAAAGCTGGTTTGCTATGGCGTGGCGCTGGTCAGCACGCTGATTTCCGCAGCCGTACTGCTCGGCCTCGGCTTCTAAGTCCTGAATAAGCAATACCCCAGCGGGGGCGGGACGACGTAGCTTACGTCGTCCCGCCCCCGCGTCATTAAGTAATCGTATCAACATACAAACCCACCACAGAAGAAATACTGGGGGAAAAACCAGGTCATACCGTAGTAAACCGGCTTTTCTCTGCGTCTCTGTGCCTCCATGGCGGATTCTGCTCTCCTGCAACCGCCCCGCCCGCACAGCATTTCGCCAACACAGCATCGATAATCTTTGCTAACATGCTCGCGCTTTTGTATTGACTCCTGGCCGATTCGCCGTAACGCCGCATTCACCTTCCCTTTGGAAGCGTGGTCGGGTCTGACGGCCCGCGTGTAACCAACCCGGAACTACTGCAAAAGAATGTGCCGTATCACAGCGCTGCCATCGTGCAGGTCAGCAGATCATGAGAGGCGCGAAGCTTCAGCCGCTAAGGACTGACCAGTCCAGCCACTGTTGCTTTTTTCGTGCGGCTCCCGCCACGGGACTCGACGGCCCTCTTCCTCTTGATTCTGTTTTCCTTAGCGAACACTCGTTGTGGCATAAGCGCTTATCAACAATGAGCTCAATGCGGAATTCGTTCGCCATTAAAACGATTAGAAAAACATAAGGACACCACAATGCAGAAAAAAGTCATCGCTCTAGCCGCTGCCGGGCTAGTCTCAGGCGCCGCCTTCGCGCAAAGCAACGTCACGATCTACGGTATTGCCGATATGAGCTACGTAAATTACAGCGACGCCAGCGCCGCCGGCTACGGTGCCACCGGTCAGGTCCAATCCGGACAGTGGAAAGGGGCACGATTCGGCCTCAAAGGATCGGAGGATCTGGGAAACGGCCTGTCCGCGATCTTTCAACAGGAATTCGGAATGGTGATGGACGTCAACAACGGCCCAACAACACAACGAGCCTCCTGGGTCGGTCTGAAGAGCACTACGCTGGGTGAAGTAAGGGCTGGTAACCACAACACTTTTGAAGACGACCTGCTTACGTCAACCAGCGTCACCTTCGGATTCGGCACGGTCGCCGCTCCGAAATACGTCTACATCGAAACAGCGGGCGGTGAACCGCGCTTCACCATCAGCAACGCGGCGCTCTATTACTCGCCGGTTTGGAACGGTTTCCAAGTCAAGGTCGGCTATTCCTCACACGCTTCCAATTCCGATGATGCTACTTCACCTACCACCGCGACCGGCGCTACCGGCAACAACCGTGTTCTTGCCGCAGCCGTCCATTACACCAATGGCCCCCTTGTTGCCGGCGCGACCTATGAATACAACAAAGCTCAGGACTATGCGGGCGTATCGAGCCCGGATTCCGGAAACACCTGGAACCTCGCGGCTTCGTACGACTTCGGCGTCGCCAGAATCGGCGGTGCTTACGGCACGATCAGTTATGCACAAAATCCCGGCGTGACAACAGATGACCGTAAACAATGGCATCTGGGCGTATCCGCTCCGATTACACCAAAGGACACCGTATCCATAAATTATGCCCACGCGACAATCGACTACAACAACGCCTGGAACGACGACTCGATCGGCTTCTGGGGTATTGGCTATCAACACTCTCTGAGCAAACGAACCACGCTGTATGCAGCCTACGGCGATATCAACCAGAGTGACACGAATCAAACCCGAGCATCCCTGTCTAGCACAACGCCCGTCTCGGGAACCTCTGCCAACGCGTTCGAGCGAGCCGTTGCCGTGGGCATTCGTCACGACTTCTAAGCAAACTTCGCGGCGATGCCATCTATGCACAACGCTCCATTGCATTGCCGCGCCATTTGCTGACACAAGCAAGTCAGTACCAAGACTTCCAGAACAACAGAAGCCCAATTTCTTAACGGAAAAAAGTCGCGATGAAAATGAAGCTCGTGATCTTCCTAGCGGTACTTGCGCTCGCCAGCTATTTGGCAGTTGACGGAAGTACTGCAGGTATTGGCTTGGCCAGCATCAAAGGCTATATCCGGTCATTTGGCTTTTGCGCCCCGCTCGTCTACATCCTTATTTTTGCACTGGTTCCCCTGACCATAATTCCCAATTCCCTGCTCGCGATCTCCGGCGGGGCGCTCTTTGGTATTTACTACGGGACGCTTTACACCGTCATCGGCGCACTATCGGGAGCCACGCTTGCCTTTGCCATCTCCCGCTATCTTGGCAAGAGCATCGCCGAGAAACTCATCAAGCAAAAAGCCGACTGGCTAAACGAGCACGCAGAAAAGAACGGATTCATGATTGTCTTTCTGCTGCGACTCATCCCGCTCATCCCGTTTGATGCCATCAGTTACGGCGCTGGCCTGTCCAAAATTCGCTACATGGATTTCCTCGGCGCCACCTGCATTGGCATACTGCCCGGCGTCCTTGTCTATTCCAACATTGGCGACAAATCACTCGACATCTATTCCGCCGACTTCTATCTCTCTTTGGCCATTCTGGCACTACTTGTTGCCGTGTCGCACTATGCAAAAAAGCGCTACACGCTCAAAGAGGTTCAAAAAGCCGGCATCACAAGCTGATTTCTTGATTCAAGCACTTTTGGAGATTTAATGCTGCTAAAACGAAGCACCTTAGTAAAGATCGCCGTATTACTCGTTCTTATCCTGCCTTTCGCTGCGATTACGCCTCTTCGCGAAGCCGTTGAACAGGCCTTCGCCGTGTTCAAAAACGTCGACGTCGCCGACGTAAAAGCCTACCTGCTTTCGTTTGGCCTTTGGGCGCCCGTCGTTTCATTTCTGTTGATGATCTTCCAATCGGTCGTCGCCCCGCTTCCCGCCTTCCTGATCACCTTCGCCAACGCCGGATTGTTCGGCTGGATTCCCGGCGCTGTCCTGTCGTGGACGAGTTCAATGGCCGGCGCGGCATTGTGCTTTTACATCGCCAAGTTTTATGGACGTGAGGTGGTCGAAAAACTCACCTCAAAAACCGCACTGAACAGCGTGGACGTGTTTTTTACCAAATACGGAAAATACGCGATCCTGATTTCCCGGTTGCTGTCTTTCGTTTCCTTTGACATCGTCAGTTACGCCGCCGGCCTCACTTCAATGAGCTTCTGGCCATTCTTTTGGGCCACCGGGCTAGGCCAACTTCCCGCAACCCTCGTGTACTCCTACGTCGGCGGCATGCTGACCGGCGGAGCACAAACCTTTGTCACCGGGCTACTGGTTTTGTTTTCACTGACTGTGATTGTTTTCATGGTCAAAAAGATGTGGGGCGACAAAGCCCTTGATAAGTCAGTCAATAACCCAGGAGAAGCAAATTGAATACAGCAAACAAACTGCGCATCGCCGCAGCCTCTGCCCTTGCGGCCTTTTTACTTTTCAACTCTGCCGCCGGTAGCGCTGCGCCAGCAAAACCGATCGCAAGCGCTAAATCCAGTGAGCAAAACACACAGAGCCTCTACGTCGACGTCAAATGGCTGAAAGACAACCTCAAGAACGTGTATGTCGTCGATGCAAACGGTCCGGATATCTACGCCAAAGGCCACATTCCCGGCGCGATCAACATTGCCTGGCCAATGCTCTCGAACATGGCGCCCAAACAAGGCGAAGCCGGCTGGGGCGTAGTTTTGGGTAAAGACGAACTCGGCGCAAAAATCGCCAGCTTCGGCATCGACGGCAGCAAACCCATCGTCGTCTATAACGACCCTAAAGGTCTCGGCGAAGAAGGACGAGTCCTCTGGATGCTGAAAATCGCCGGCATCAAGGACGTCCGGATGCTGAACGGCGGCATCCCGGCATGGAAAAAATCCGGTGGCGAACTATCCACCGAAGCCACCAAGCTCTCCCCCTCCAACTTCAAGATTACCACCTATGACGATTCACGAATTGCCACGACGGACTACGTTAAAGCCAATCTTGGCAAAGTGAAGCTCATCGACACCCGTTCACCAGAGGAATTCAACGGCTCCACGAACCATGGCGAAAATTTCAAGGGTGAAAAAGCCTATGGTCACATCCCGGGCGCTGTTCTCCTTCAATACTCCGACCTCTATCGCCCCGACGGCACAATCAAGAGTAATGCCGAACTGACCGCCATTTTTGACAAAATCGGCATCAAGAAAGACGATGAAATCATCACCTACTGCACCGTCGGGATTCGTTCCGGCTTTGCCGCCGAAATCCTGAAAATGGTCGGATACAGCAAGGTTAAAAACTACAACGCGTCATTCAGCGAATGGGCAGGCTCAGGCAACAGCTATGAAAAATAGTCGCTTGCTATGGCTGGCAGTACTTGGACCGATCGTGCTGCTGGCCGTCCTTTTCCTGTCGATTAACGACTTCGCGCAGAGCCTCAAGCAGGTTAGCGAGATGCTGCGTGGCGGCAACGCCAGCAGCCTGCAGATGTTTTACTACGATGGCGGTAACCTGAGTTGGCTGGTTTCGATCCTCATTACGATCTACGCCAGTCTGGTCCCACTGTACCCAAAGAGCACCGTCATTGTGGCCAACCAAAGCTACTTTGGCGAACTTCAAGGTGGGCTGCTGGTTGCCACTGGGATGCTGCTTGCAGCCAGCTATGCCATCTTTCTGTTCTACGGTATTGCCAAAGCTTGCGGCATCTGCGGGAAGTGCAAACCATCGTGCCAAGTCGTAAGCAAGCAGCCATGAGCGCCGACTTCAACGCCTCATCACGAGTTCCAACCAACCCCGCACACCGCTTTCCGTGGTACGTACGCCTGTTTCTGGCCAATCAGCGCAGGCGCTATGGAAAAGAGTTGGAACCGGCCCGCCTGTGGGCACGCAGCCCAAAAGTATTTTCCGGACTATCGTTGCTCTACGGCGCGCTGGACCGGAAGAGTTCGCCCATCGAAGCCAGCCTGCGGTCGCTGCTGACCGTACGCGTGTCGCAAATCAACTGGTGCGCGTTCTGCGTCGATATCAACGCAGCGACCGGGCTGAAGCGTGGCGTCAGTGAGGAACAATTCGCAACGCTCGATCAGTTCGAAACCTCTCCGTTATTTGATGACCGCCAAAAAGCAGCGCTGGCCTACGCAGAGGCGATAACCCGAACTGATGCCGGCGTGGACGAACAACTGATGGCGCGCGTCAAAAAGCACTTCAACGATGATGCGGTGATCGAACTCACGGCAGTCATCGCCTTTCAGAACATGTCGAGCAAATTCAACTCGGCGCTGGATGTTGCTCCGCAAGGCTTCTGCCGCGTGGCGCCACAACCCGTTGCCAAGGACACCCCTTGAATCGGCGCCCCTGTTTATGATGCGGCAACACGACTTGTCGTTCGCCGCGCCATGCAATCGCAGTTCCGCTCAACTTCATCATTAGAGGAAAGTCATCATGAAAATCAAATACCTTCTCCAGGCAGCTCTCGTCTGCAGCCTGCTCTCAAACCCGGCTTTTGCCTTGTTCGACGACAAATTCGAAGCCGAGGTCGGCAAAGAAGCCGACGCCGTCAAACTCGCCCGCGACACCCAGTCGGGCGGCTACGAATTGCTGACGGTCGCCGAACTGAAAAAAATGATCGACGCCAAACAACCGATGGTGATCGTCGACACCATGCCCTATGAAGACAGCTACAAGAAAGAGCACATTCCGGAGGCCAAACAGTTCCTCTTTCCCATCCCCCGAATGAGCAAGTGGGATGCCAAAGAAACGGCTGGCAAGAGCGAAGCGGATTATGCCGCCCTGCTCGGTGCCGACAAGAACATTCCGGTTGTAATTTACTGCGGCTTCGTCAAATGCACCCGCAGTGACAACGGTGCCCTGTGGGCGCGCAAGATGGGCTACACCAAGGTCTACCGTCTCCCCGGCGGCGTGTTCGCATGGAAAGGCGCCAAATACCCGGTTGACAGCGTGAAATAAGATAAAGGCTCTTTCACTCTAAAGCGCTGGCGCCCCTGAAAGCGTTGCATTTGATAGTGCATTCCTTTGGGGGAATCCATCAAAGCCACCAAAACAACAACTGACGGTGAAAGAGCCAATAAAATTGTTGAAGTCGCCGTGTGACAATTTTTAAGGATTAAAGATGAAGCTGACTAATCGTATGTGCGCGCTAGTGATCGCGATGGTATTGTCGATGTTTGTGACTCATTTCGCTGTAGCTGCCGATAACTATAATTACATTAGCATTGAGCAATTGAAGGCTCGGTTGGACGCGGGTGATTATGCAAAAGGTTCGTTGTCGATTGTAACCACCCAAACGGACAAAGAATACGCCTCAGGGCACCTGAAAGAAGCAATTGCTACTTTTGCCCGCCCCCTTGAATCGGATGCAGATTTTGCGAAGCTCGACCCATTTTTGAAAAAAATCAAAGGCAGCAGCGAGGATGTTGTTGTGATTTGTCCCCGTGGCAAGAGTGGTGCAGAAAGGCCTTATGACTACTTCGTAAAGAGCGGCGTTGCCGAGAAACGATTGCTCATTCTCAAAGGGGGGCAGGAAGCTTACACGAAGGCTTATCCTAACGATGTGGCTTACGGCAAATGATGATTGGTCCGTAAGCTCTTTTGGCTCTTTCACCGTTAAGGAAGCGCTGACTTATTCCTCACACCGGCGAAAGCCGGGGTCCACCATCAAATGCAACGCTTTCAGAATCACCGACAATTAGCGGTGAAAAAGCCAAGATAGAAGAGCAGTAACGGCGCTCTTCCCGTTCACCCACACGCTCAAGCACCTCTGCCGAAAAAGACTGGAAGACCTGCCGCACGCCAAACGACATCTAAGATTGCAACGAACCCATGGCGATAATGTCTCCCAGTTCAGCCCGTTTCTTTGCTCTACGCTTGAAGCCAGAAGATGACCTGCTAGCTGCTCTCGCCGCCTTCGTAAGCGATAACGGTATCCTGGCAGGCTGGATCGCCGGCGCCGTTGGCAGCTTGAGCCACGCAGCCCTGCGCTACGCGGCTCAAGCCGAAAGTGTCTCGCTCAAAAACGCTTTAGAGATCATCGCGCTCTCGGGAACGCTGGACGCCAAAGGCGCCCACTTGCACCTGTCGGTTGCCGATTCGCAAGGCATCGTCTATGGCGGTCATGTCATGCCGGGATGCACTGTCCGCACCACCTGCGAACTAATCATTGGCGAACTTGACGAAATCACTTTCCGGCGGAGCCCGTGCCCTTTATCGGGCTACGACGAACTGGTTGTAGGCCCTCGCAACTAAACACAACGAAAATATTCATGAATTCAAACGCCCTCTTTTCAACCCGTACCTTGACCCTGATGTCAGCCGGCATTGCCATCAACATGGTGCTCGGCCAAATCGCCTCCATGCTCAAATTGCCGATCTTTCTGGACTCCATCGGCACCATCATCGTTGCACTCCTGGCCGGCCCAATCGCCGCGCTGGTCGCCGGCCTCACCACCAATCTGATCTGGGGTCTGCTGACCAGCCCGATCGCTGCGGCATTTGCACCGGTAGCGGCAATCATCGGCCTGGTCGCCGGCTTGTGCGCCCGTGCCGGCTGGTTTCGCTCACTACCCCATGTCTTGTTTTCCAGCCTGCTAATCACCATCGCAGTCGTGATCGTTGCCACACCGATTCGCACCTACCTGTTTGGTGGCGTTACCGGCAGTGGCGCAGACTTCGTCGTGGCGTACATGAATACTCTTGGCAACAAGCTGCTCGAGTCGGTGGCAATCACCGTATTTGGCACCAATCTGATTGACAAGGTGCTATGCGCGCTGGTCGCCTGGTTCGTCGCACGGAACCTTCCGGAGCGTATCTGCTCGCAGTTCGCCGCTGCGAAAGTGCGCTGAGCTGATGATTCAGGGTTGTGGCCGATACAATCATCTCACTCGGCCACTATCCTGAGCACACCAATGCATCCATTTACCGGGCTTGCCCTGTTACTCCCCGTAAGCTTGTTGTCGATGCGGCTAAACGCTCTTGGCGGACTGCTTGGCTTGCTGGCCGTAAGCTTGCTGCTATTACTATCCCGCCCACGAGGATGGAAGGGCTTGCGTCATTGGTGCCTGGTGCTGACGCCTTTGGCATTCGGGTTATTGCTGGTTCACGGGCAGTGGATTGACGAGTGGTCAGGCCACGTTGTCGCCAACCGCGAAGCGGCGCTTCTATTGGCGTTGCGCTTATGGCTTCGAGTAGCCATCGTGCTCGCTGGCGCCATGCTGTGGCTATCCACCGCGCCGCCGGAACAGCTGACCCGCGCCCTGCTGGCTAGCCGCCTTCCTCCCGGTGTAGCCTACCTGCTGGCCAGCCCGGTCCTGCTTGTAGAACAGCTCAAGGCACGCCTCGCCGCCATCGCGGAAGCACAAGCGACCCGCGGCGTGGATATGCACGCGCCGTGGTTCAAACGCTGGCGGAACGTACTCACGCTGTCGTTACCGCTAGTCATCTGGACGCTATCCGACGTCAACGAGCGTGCCGCCGCCCTCGACGCTCGTGCTTTTCGCAGCCGTTCACGACGCACGACTCTGAATGCTCCGCCCCTCGCGTCATGGGAACGGCCGCTAAGGGCGTTGGCTTTGCTTGGCGCACTGCTGATTGGAGCAAGCTTTCTATGGCGCTGATCCGCTTTGAGGAGGCCTACCTGACCCGTTCAGGCGCTAAGGCGCCGACCTTGCAGGATATCGGCTTTGCCATTGATCCCGGCGAAACGCTGGTCGTCATGGGGGGCTGCGGTAGCGGTAAAAGTACGCTGGCACAGTGGATGGCGGGCTGGGTTCCGCACGCGACACCGGCAGCAACAAGCGGTCTCGCCTGCATCGATAACACGCCACTCAGCCAGCAGATCACCTCCCTGCTTGCCGAACGCGTGCAACTGGTACAAGCCAATCCCTATACCTGCTTGACCGGCTGTGCCTTTACCGTGGTCGCCGAAGTCGCCTTCGGCCCCGAAAATCTAGGGCTACCGGAAGCAGAAATCCGCCAGCGGGTTGCCACCGCCCTGGCACTGTGCGAAGCCAGTGAGTTGGCGCAGCGCCACCCGGCAAGTTTATCGGGAGGGGAAGCGCAACTGGTCGCCATTGCCGCGGCATTGGCGATGCGGCCAGAACTGCTGCTGCTTGACGAAGCCTTCAGCCGCTTGGCCCCAGTAACGGCTAACCGGCTGCTGGCGCGCCTGTCTGCCTTGACCCAAGACGGCATGGCGCTGGCGCTGTTCGAAAAACAGTTTGATCTTGCCGCCCACGTGGCGAACCGAATTCTGCTGCTGGAAAACGGAAAACAACTGGCACTCGACACGCCCGCCATGGTCTTTGATCAAGCACTGGACACGGTACGCGCCAGCGATGCGCTGCGCGCCGCTCAAAGCGCTCGCCGTAACGGGCTATGGCGAGCAGGGGTCTTACCCCCACTGAATGCCGTAGCGGCACCCGCCTGTTTCCTGACTGTCTTGCATGGCTGAAACGCTCCTCCATTTCGATGATGTGTCCTTTGCTTGGGACACTACGCGCTCTTTGCTCAGAGACATTTCGCTGAGCATTGCACCAAACGACTGTCTCGCCCTGGTCGGCAAAAATGGCGCTGGCAAATCTACCTTGCTCAAACTCGCCTGCGGCCTGAACAAACCGGCGCGTGGTCGGGTGTGCATAGGTGATCTGAATACCGCAACAGCCCGCCCCCCACAACTGGCGAAACGGGTGGCACTGATGTTTCAGGAGGCTGAACGGCAGATCTGTCACGATCGCGTCGCCAGCGAGGTAGGATTCGCACCCAGGCTGGCTGGCCATGATCAACACGAAGTTCACCATCGCGTCACGCAGGCGCTGGAAATTACCGGGTTGTGCAGCCGCAAAGACTGCCATCCGCTAGATCTGAACGCCGGTGAGCGCCGCATGCTGACTCTGGCATCGCTGATTGCCCAGGATACGGCGCTTATCCTGCTCGACGAGCCAACGCGCGATTTCGATGCGCCACTGCTGGCGCGATTCGAACGCTGGATGACCGCAGCGCAACGCCAAGGTCGATCCATCCTGTTCATCAGCCACGATCTTGATTTTGTCGCACGTCGCGCCAATCGGGTACTTCACCTGAGCCACGGATCAATTAGCGCAATCGGCACCGCCACCGAGGTACTACGCCACCCAGAACTGCAGGAAGCCAGCACTATGGCCGCACCCACCTTACCCGCCTTATGCCAGGCCTTACATTTGCCCGTTTGCACCGATCTGGAGGGGTTTCAACGCCATTGGCGAAATCAGCTGACTTGGCGAAGCAGTCCAAACAGCACAACGATGCAATCCACTTCGTCATAATCACGTCCACGCTTGGACTCTCAAACCAACCATCTAACAGGAGAATAACCATGAGCAACTACTATGAATCCGAAGACCTCAAGCAATTCGGCAACATTGGCCAACATGCGAAGAGTCTCGCCGACGATTTTTTCAAGTATTACGGCGACGTCACCGGTGTTGACGGCGCTCTGAGCAAGCGCGAAAAAGCGCTAATCGCGCTCGCTGTCGCACATGCGGGAAAGTGCCCCTACTGCATCGATGCTTACACCACACAATGCCTG
>RRZU010444370.1_pt1 | contig 12305 bp, 13 predicted proteins | sample 2165561 | NCBI WGS metagenome assembly RRZU01 (sample SAMN10456909, study PRJNA506462) | wastewater metagenome | isolation source: wastewater sludge | place: USA: Moscow, Idaho | reverse complement strand
GGCTGGGGGGAAGCGGCATCGGGAGCAGTCATGCCGGCAATTTACTTATTGGTAGGTAAGTTGTCAAATTCCCCCTCAGCGTGGATACAGCGCCCCCAATACCCGCGCGCCTTGCGCCCCGGTCACCGCCGGCACATTGCCCGGCAGGCGCAGGCAGCACTGGCGCGCCAGCCAGGCAAAGGCCAGCGCCTCCACCTGCATGGCCGGAATGCCCAGTGCATCGGTGGCGGCCACGGCGCAATCCGGCAGCACGGCGGCCAGTTCGGCCATCAGCAGCGGATTCAGCGCACCGCCACCGCACACATACAAGGCCCGCGTGGCCGGGGCGTGCTGGCGCACGGCATCGGCCACACTGTGCACGGTCAGCGCCAGCAGGGTGCGTTGCACATCGGCGGCGGCCAGGCCCGGGTGAGTGGCCAGGCGAGGCTGAAGCCAGTCCAGCGAGAACAGGTCGCGCCCGGTGCTTTTGGGCGGTGGCCCGGCAAAGTACGGCTCGGCCAGCAGTTCAGCCAGCAAGGCCGGCAGGCAATGGCCGCTGGCCGCCCATGCGCCATGGGCGTCAAAGCGCTGGCCGGGCCGATGCTGGCCAATCCAGGCATCCAGCAGCATATTGCCTGGCCCAGTGTCAAACCCCATGACCGGCAAGGCCGGGTCGAGCCGGGTCAGGTTGCCGATGCCCCCCAGATTGAGCACTGCCCGCGCCTGGGTCGGGTCGGCAAACCAGGCCTGATGGGCGGCAGGCACCAGCGGCGCACCCTGCCCGCCGGCAGCCAGATCGCGGCGACGGAAGTCGCCGATGGTGTCCACCCCGGTCAGTTCGGCCAGCAGGGCCAGGTCGCCCAGCTGGATGGTGTAGCCAGCGTGCGGTGCATGGCGCACGGTCTGGCCGTGACAGCCCAGCGCTGCCACCTGGTTGGCGCTGACCCCGGCTGCCGCCAGGGTGGCGTGGACTGCCTGGGCGTACAGTTGCGCCAGCTCGCGGCCCAGCCGGGCGGCGCGATCCAGTTCGTTGTCGCCACGCGGTTGCAGCGCCAGCACGGCGTTGCGCAGGCTATCCGGATAGGGCAGGCTGACGCAGGCCAGCACCGTGGGGCGGGCGCTGGCAAAGTCGGCCAGCACGGCGTCCACGCCATCCAGGCTGGTGCCGGACATCAGGCCAAGGTAGAGAGAAGAAGGCGTCATGGCAGAAACAGGGGCAGAAAAAATGCAACAGCGCCCAGTGTAGCCGAATCAGGGACATCGGATGCACGACAACCCCTGATTCACCACACCATCCGCTCAGCCATGCAGCAGACGGGTGCGCACGCCACTGCCCAGCAGGTTGATCAGGGTCACCAGCGCCAGCAGCAGGATGATCAGCGCTGATGCTTCGCGGTACTCGAACAAATGGAACGCCGTGATGATTTCCAGCCCCAGCCCACCTGCACCCACCACGCCCAGCGTGGTGGCGGCGCGCAGATTGTGTTCCCAGCGGTACAGGGTGGCGTCCAGCAGCCGGGGCAGCAGCTGCGGCCAGACGGCAAAGCGGAAGACCCCCAGCGGGCTGACCCCCTGGCTGCGCAGGGCATCGCCAGGGGCCGGGTCGAGGTGTTCCAGGATTTCCGCGCAAAACTTGCCCAGCATGCCGGTGGAGTGACAGCTTAGCGCCATCACCCCAGGCAGCGGGCCAAACCCCAGCGCGGCAACAAAAATCACCCCCCAGACCAGGCCCGGAATCGAACGCAGGGCGTTCAGGCCCAGCAGGATGGGCAGGCTCAGCCAGCGTGGCCCAAGCGTGCGCGCCGCCAGCGCGCCCAGTGGAATGGCCAGACCCAAGCCAAGCACGGTGCCGGCCACGCTCATCGACAGGGTTTCCAGCAGGGGCCGGCCCCAGTGTGGCCAGCGGCTGAAATCCGGCGGCAGCGCGTCGCGGGTCAGGCTGACAATCGGGCGCAGCACGTCCTGGTAGCGCGCAGGGTCAAGCACGCCGGCGTACAGCAGCGCCAGCACAATGCCGGCCAGCCACAGCGCGGACAGCAGCTGGTGGCGCCACCAGCGGCGGCGGGCCTGGCTGAGCACCTGATCCAGTGGCAGAAGGGGGAGGGCATGCCGGGCCATGGCAATGCTCACCGGGCCGCCGGCACAGCGTCAGGCGTGGCCTGGCGGATGGCGTCCACCCAGCCGCGCACCCGGTCCACATCGGCATCCACCGCCGGGATAAACGCTTCAGCGCGGAACACCTTGAGCGCTTCCGGATCGCTGATGTGGATGAACGCCTGGCGGACTTCTTCCTTGAATGCCGGATCCAGCCCCTCGCGGAAGGTCCACAGGTATTCCGGGATGGCTGGCGATTCGGCCAGTACCCGCACAGCCTGGCCATCCAGCTTGCCTTCCTTGAGCAGGCGCTGGTAAATCGGCATCGACAGCCCGCCTGCCGCCACCTTCTTGTTGGCCACCGCCAGCGCCACCGCATCATGGGCGCCCAGCACGCGCAGGGTGTAGTGCTTGCCTGCCGTCAGCCCGGCGGCCAACAGCTGGTAACGTGGCACCCAGGTGCCCGAGGTCGAGGCCGGGTCGCCCAGGGCAATTTCCTTGCCTTTCAGATCCGCCAGACTGCGTGCCGGGCTGTCCTTGGGCACAATGATCACCGCCTGAAAGGTGGGGCCCACCTTCTCGTGCGAGGGCCGGGCAAACGGCTCCAGCCTGGCGCGCCGGCTTTGCAGGATATAGGTGACCGGGCCCAGATAGGCGATGTCCAGCCGGCCAAAACGCAGCGCTTCTCCAGTGGCGGCGTAGTTGGCACCCACCATCAGTTCCACCGGCAGACCCAGGCGCTTTTCCAGGTAGGCGCGCATGGGCTCGTTCAGCCGCATCACCGTGGGGGCGGATTCGCCCGGCAGCAGGCCAATCACCAGCTTGTCAGGCCGGCCCTGGGCGGCAGCGGGCAGGGTAAACGCCAGCAGGGCCAGCAGCAGTAAATCACGCAAGGTACGCAACATGCCTATTCTCCTTAATACATGCTCAATTCGGATTGTTTGGACAAAAACCGGAAATTACCCACCGATTTTTGCAAGTGGCGTGCCATGCGCTTGATTTTTTAACTAACTGATTTAATTGAATGAATATTTTACTGCCGCACGGATTTCGTACCGGACGGAACAGTGGGTGACGCCGGCGTGCGGGCAAATACCTGCGCCTGACGGTCACGGTCGAACGCCGTGGCCGGGCCATCAAACGCCACCCGGCCATCCACCAGCGCCACCACCTTGTCGGCCAGCGCCAGGGCAATATCCATCTGGTGCATCACCAGCACGACGGTGAGTCCATGCTGCTGCACCTGCTGGCGCAGGGTGTGGCCGAGGTGGGCGACCAGCGAGGGATCCACTGCCGAAAATGGTTCATCCCCCAGCAGCAGCTGCGGCTGGCGCACCAGCGCCCGCGCCACGCCCACCCGCTGGCGCTCGCCGCCACTCAGGCGCGCCACCCGGTCGTGGGCGTGCGCCAGCAGGCCCACGTCATCCAGTGCACTGGCGGCGCGCAGCTGCAGCGCCTGCGGCCAGGGCAGCGGCGATAGCGGATGACGCTGGTCGGCCAGGCCAAGCAGCACATTGTCCAGCGCCGACAGCCGGTCGATCAGCGCATGCTCCTGAAACACCGTGGCGGTTTGCCGACGGTGCGCCTGCCAGGCGCGGTCATGGCGCAGCGGGCCAATCCCGTTAACCGTGATATCGCCACAGGAGGGACGGAACAGGCCATTCAGGCTGCCAATCAGCGTGCTCTTGCCCACGCCGGAACGGCCCACCACCACGGTAATGGCCCCGGCGGGAATGTTCAGCGACACATCGTGCAGCACCGACACGCCGCCCCTGGCCAGGCTTACCTGCTTGAGTTCGATCATGGCCGCCGTCCTTGCCGGGCATCGGCTTCATATTGGCGAAATGCGCACAGCAGGCGGTCAAGCACGCTGGACGCCTGCACAAACATCTGCTGGAACAGCGGGTCGTTGACGTGATGCACATCCTGGCGCAGATGGTCGCGGGTGGCTTCCAGGCTGACGCACATCTTGCGCACATGGTGCAGTGGGTCCGGGCTGGCCGGGGCCGAGGTATCAGTGGGCATCGGCAGTGGCCTCAACGTCGGCGTCATCCTGTTCGACCATCACCTGATAGTCGGCGTGCGGCACATGCACGCCCATGGCCTTGCGCAGCCACAACGGCGGGTGGTTGCCCATCATTTTTTGCAGCTGGGCAATCACCTCGTCGATGTCGCGGGTAAGCTCCATCTTCACCGGAAACACCTTGAGGGCATGCACCCGCACGGCGGCCGGGTCGCTCAGCGCCTTGGTGAACAAAATGCCACAGCCAATCAGCGCGTCCACCCGCTGGGTCAGCGGGTCAACGCCATTGGCGCTTTCTTCGGCGGCGATATCCTCCATCCAGCAGCCTGCGCCGCCCTTGCCGCCGCCAGGACCCTGCTTGCCGCCAGCCTTGAATTGCAGGCAATCCAGAAACTCGGCCTGATCCACGCTGACATCGTAAAACACCACCTGCCGGGCACTGGCAAAATTGGCGTCAACCTGGGTCAGACCATTGGTGGTCAGGGCAATCTTTACGTGTCCGGGCAAGGTCATGCGGGTTCTCCTCGGTAAAATGGAATGGGCAGGGAAAAGGCCATCAGCGTGGCGGCTCAGGTCATCGGCAGGCCAACAATCATCTCTTCCCGGCTGAAGCGCTGGGCAAAGCTGGCGGGCAGCAGCCCCCCGTCGGGCAGGCGGGCCTGCCAGCGCGGCAACTCGGCGACAGCCAGGCTGCTGTCTGCTGCCAGCGCCTCCACCGGCACGATGCACAGGCCGTGGTCGAGCGACAGGTAAAAATCAATCGGGTAACGCACCGGGTCGCGATAGCGCGGGCTGATCTCGATCTGCCAGCGTTCTGCGCCCGCCTGCACTTTCGGGTTATCGCAGTCGTAGCGGAAATGCCGGTTGAAAAACGGAAAGGTTTGACGAAACTGGAACAGCACGCGGTCTTCGTCGGCAAATTTGCGGATTTCGCCGACCAGATCAAAAAAATACTGCAGCAGCAAGGCTTCCTGATACGCCTCGCTGTATGGCTGTCGTGCGGCGTCCAGATAGGTGTACACCGCAGCATTGAGCAGGCTGATGCCTGCCGGGGTGATGTTCAGCGACAGCGCGCACAGATTGAAATTGCACGCCAGGCGCAGCAGGCCATCGCGGTATTCCACATGGCCCTGGGCATGGGTGGCGGCAATCCGGCTGATGCGCAGGATGCGGTAAAGCTCGGCAGCAATCTTGTCCAGCAGGCGCTGGCGCGGCAATGCCAGGTAACGCGCCCAGCTGTGGCTGCCTTCCAGCAGCAGTGGGTCCTGGGCGGCAAAATGGGTGTCCAGCAACCAGAATGCCAGCTGGCTATCGTGCAGCAGGGCCAGATGCGGGTCAGCCGCCGGGCTGGCCGGGGCAAAGGCCAGCTTTTTCTTTTTGCTGTACAGCTCGATCTGACGGTATTCCGGACGGGGCAGACGATGGGCAAACAGCGGCGAGATCGTGTCCAGCAGAGGTTCCAGCGTAGGCATGAGGGGAGTCCCGCGTCAGGTGGGCAATCCGGCCAGAGCCGGTCCAGAGGTGATCAATAAAGGGTCAGCACAAGGAGCCAGCAGGGATTCTGACGGGGACGCCCAGCCTCCTGGACGCCCCTGACAGAAGCTCCTCAGCAGCCGGTTCAGCGCCATGGCGAGCACTGCGCCGGCCTTCTCGCCAGGTCAGCCGCCACGCCTCTCTTCGTGGCGGCTGACCTGCAACTTTCTGCCCGCAGACCTCAAGCGGGCAGAAAGATGCTCGGCAGCACGCGGCGGCCCCGCCCAAACTGGCGCAGAACCGCACGCGGCCCCGACCCCCGGCCAGGCCGGGGGCGGTGTGTCTTACCAGGTGTTCAACAGCCATTCCTTGTTGCGGGTGTATTCCATGTGGGCAAACATTGCATTGGCAATCGCTTCACCCAGTTCCATGGCGCCGCGGTAACCCATGGTCGGCTTGCGGTACAGGCCGGCGCGGTCGAAGGTGGGGAAGCCCACGCGCACCATCGGGATATTGGCTTCAATGGCCACGTAACGTCCCTTGGAATGGCCCATGATCACATCGAGCTTCAGACCGTCGTTGATGCGCTTTTCCAGCTCCCACAGGTCGGCGTTGTGAACGATTTCGATATCGAAGTGGGCTTTCTTTCTCAAGCCCTCGATGCGCTCGTCCTTTTTGTACTTGTTGCCCTGGTCGTCGCCAATCAGCAGCAACACCGGCTCCAGTTCCACTTCCATGCAGAACTCGGCCAGGCCAAACACCAGGTCAGGGTGGCCAAAAATCGCCACTTTCTTGTTGGCAAAGAACATGTGCGCCAGGTCAGCCAGGGCGTCCAGGGCAATGCCGCGTTCTTTCACCAGCGAATCCGGAATCGGCTTGCCGGTAATCTGGCTGATCTTGCGCAGCATGGCGTCGGTGTTCTGAATGCCGTACGGCGTGGCCACCAGATGGTTGGGCACACCAAATTCATCTTGCAGATACTTGGTGGCCGGCAGGCTTTCGTAGCGGGCCAGCGACAGCGAACCGATGGCGTTGGCGCTGTCCTGGATATCTTCCACCGTGGTCAGGCCGTGGGTTTCGATGTCCTTGGTCGGCAGCATCGGCGAGTCAAAGTCTTCGGTGTCCATGAACACCGTGCCTTCCACGCCCATTTCCTTCAGGTAGTGCTTAAGCAGGATCACATCGCCCGGATTGACCCAGCCCGGAAACACGTTCAGCTTGCCGGTGGGCTCACCCTTTTTGGTGGCCACGGTCTTGACGATCGATTTCATGCACTCGGCGTAGCCGGTCACATGGCTGCCCTTGAAGCTCGGCGTGTGCACCGGCGCCAGGAAGATTTCCCGCTCGGGGAATTCTTCCTTCAGCGCCTTCTGGCACAAGCGGATGGTGCCTTCGATGTCATCGCCGATCACCTCGGTCGAGCAGGTGGTGATGATTGGAATCACCCGCAGGTTGGGGTAACGCCGGGCCAGCACCATCACGCCTTCTTCTACCCGCTTGGCGCCGCCAAACACCGCAGAATCTTCGTGCAGCGAGGTGGACGCCACGTCGAAGTTTTCCTTGAAATGCTGGGCAAACAGCAGGCGGACAAACATGGTGCAGCCCTGGCCGCCATGAACCAGCGGGATGCAGTCCTTGACGCCAATCCCGGCGTACTGGGCGCCAGCCGGCTGGCAGTCGTACATCGGGTTGATGATGCCAGCGCGTTCCCGCGGCACCAGCTTGACTTCTGCCGGCTTGATGTCGGCTACTTCACAGCTACTCATGATCTTCCTTTCATGCAGGCGGGCAGCCGTCGGGCGGCCCGCCTGATCCGGTCAATACAAATGGTGATTCAGTTCGCGGTTGGTGGATTTGGTAATCGCGGTTTCCACCAGGCGGGCCTTCAGGTCGGCCATCAGTTGACGGATGTCTGCTGCCGTCGTGTCATTCAGCCAGGGAAAGCGTTCCTTGAAATCCTTGACCATAATCAGCGCATCGGCATACAGCAGTTTGTCCATCGGTGTTTCACGCGAGACCGGCTGACCAGTCAGCATTTCTTCCGCCTTGTTCAGCACGCCGTCGATGTTTTCCTGACGGTCCCAGGTGCGGGAAAAAAACTGCCACAGGCAACGTTCCTGAATGTAGCCAAACAGGGCTTCCAGTTTTTCGCTCATCACGCGGCCTCCCGGATTTTCTCCGGCATCTGTGCCGGGTTTTCGTCGCGGATGTCGATGGCGGCCAGGTGACGCAGCGGGTTGTACACCGCGTTGTAGGTGTCGCGGGCCAGATTGACGAAGCCCTCGAAGCCCATGTACGGCCCGTTGTGGTAGCCGTGGCCATTGACGTAGGGGATGTGCAGCTTCTTCACCAGTTCGCCGACGCGTGGGCCGGTGAAGATCACGTCCGGCTTGACCAGGTCGATGATCTCGAAGAACTCCAGTTCGTTGCCGTCATCGATGTAGTAGGTGCCTTCCTGGCCACGGGCGATGACCTTCTCGAAGTCTTCCTCGTGGCCGAACTTGGAGGACATGGCCACCACCTGGATGCCCAGATCGTCTTCGACCGATTTGGTCCAGTGCCACAGGCGCGGGCCGCCGGTCCAGATCGCCATCTTCTTGCCCTGCAGGCGTTCCTTGTACCAGTCGAGCTTCGGCTTCCACTTGGCGCGCTCTTCGGCGATCAGCGCTTCCCCCTTTTCTTCGATGCCAAAGAAGGCGCAGATCTTGCGGATGCCTTCTTCCATGTAGCTGAAGCCCCAGGAATCGATGTCCAGACGCGGGATGCCGTAGCGCTTTTTCAGTTCGTTGGCGATATAGCCGGAAGAGCGCGCGCAGTTGACCACATTGAGCTGGGCCTGGTGCATGCAGCGCAGGTCGTCGTAAGTGCCGTTGCCGGTAAAGTGGGCAATCACCTGGATGCCCAGCTTGTCCCAGTAGGTCTGCAGCAACTGGGTGTCGCCCTGGATGTTGAAGTCGCCGATGAAGTTCATCGTGTACGGGCTGGTGATTTCTTTTTCCAGCGTTTCCACTTTTTCATTGATCCAGCCGATGTTCAGCACATGGTGGCCCTTGGATTGCGACACGCCGGCAAAACCGGGGCATTCCACGGTAAACACATCCACGTCCGGACGGTCCTTCATTACCTTTTTCGCCACTGCCTTGATGTCATCGCCAATCAGCGCGGTCGGGCAGGTGGTGTAAACGATCATGCGCTTGATTTCCGGCATTTCGTCGAAGGCTTCGTGCATGCTTTGTTCCAGGCGCTTTTCGCCGCCGAACACCACATGGCTTTCCTTCATGTCGGTAGACCACACGTACTTCATGTTGAAGTGGCCGTTGTCGGTCGGGTAGCGCTTGGTGTGCCAGGTATCGTAGGCACACCCCAGCGGGCCGTGAATCATCTGGATGGTGTCCTTGAGCACGCCGCCGATCACCAGCTTGGCGCCGCAGAAGGCGCAGCCGCGTTCAGACAGGGTGCCGGGAATGGTGGCCGCGTTGGCGATGGGCAGAAATTCGCGGGTATCCTCGTTGGGCGCCTTGAGATAAATGTGCTTCTCACGCTCCGGGATGTCCTTGTCGCACTTCAAAAGGACCATGGGCATTTTTCATTCTCCTCGAAGAACGGACCCCCAACGGGGCCCAGGGGTTAACTGCTGAATCGGGGCAAGGAAAATATCCTTGTCGGCCAACCCCTAGTGCATTTAGCGTGCCATGGCATGCCCATTCTTCCGGGGAAATCGGCTAGATCAATGAATTTAAAGGGATAGCGCTTTTCTTGATGCGCCAGCACTGAACTTTATCGCCTAGTTCATTGATAAATATGGTTTTTATTCTGTTCGAAATGGTACTTTCCAGATTGAAAAGTTCTACGCTGTGCATGTAGGAAAATAGCGAAATCCGGGTAAAGCCGAATGGAAAACCGCCTGCTGTTTGCAGCCAAAAACCGATATGCCATGCACAAAAAAAGACGCAAAAAAGCCGGTAATGGACTCAGGTTAATGAATCCATTACCGGCAGTTCAGTCATGCTGATCCAGCCCGACGGTTTGGCCCCCCCAGGTTATTCCGTTGGGTGTTCAGCGCAACAAGCGCCAGGCGTCAGACCGTCTGGCGCTGCAGGAACCACGCGCGCAGCGAAGGCTCGATTGCCCCATAGGGGTAATCGCCTACGCCCTCAATACCGGCCTCGGCCAGTCTGGCCTTGGGCCCGTCGCCAATCCGGGCAACAAAACAGGCGGCACAGTCGGCCAGGGCACGCACAATCACTTCACGCTTGTCCTCGTCGCCATGGCCGCCCTGGCAATAGTGTTCCACCTGGCGCGCCTCGACCAGCTGCACGCCCTGAGCATCCAGGTCGTAAATCAGAAAGGCATCGGCATGGCCAAAATGCACGTTGATCTGGTCATCGCCCTTGCTGGCGACAGCCACCCGCAGTGGCGCTGCGGCATCAGATGCAGACATGGTAAAACTCCGGTAAAGGGTGAAATGGCCAGCCCTGCCGTCAGCCCTGGCCCGGTGTGATCAGGCAGGGTGGCCATCATCGCGCAGAATCAGGCAGCAGCAGCAGCGTCAGCAGCCAGTTCTGCTGCCGTCTTGCCCACCACCGACTCATCTTCAACGTCCATGATGCCGAATTCCATCAGCAGATCTTCCAGATCTTCCATTTCCAGCGGGGTCGGAATCACAAACATTTCATTGTTGATGATCTTGCGCGCCAGGGCACGGTATTCATCGGCCTGCTTGGCCTTCGGGTCGTACTCGATCACGGTCATCCGGCGGATTTCGGCATGCTGCACGGTGTTGTCGCGCGGCACGAAGTGGATCATCTGGGTGCCAAGGCGGGCAGCCAGCGCCATGATCAGTTCATCTTCGCGGTCGGTGTTGCGGCTGTTGCAGATCAGGCCGGCCAGACGCACGCTACCGGAGTTGGCGTACTTGACGATGCCCTTGGAAATATTGTTGGCCGCGTACATGGCCATCATTTCACCAGAACATACGATATAGATTTCCTGCGCCTTGTTTTCACGGATCGGCATGGCAAAGCCGCCGCACACCACGTCGCCCAGCACGTCATAAAACACAAAGTCCAGTTCGTCGTCGTAAGCGCCTTCTTCTTCCAGGAAGTTGATGGCGGTGATCACACCACGACCAGCGCAGCCCACGCCCGGCTCCGGACCACCGGATTCGACGCACTTGACGCCGCCAAAACCCACAGACAGCACGTCTTCGAGCTCGAGGTCTTCCACCGAGCCGGCTTCAGCAGCCAGGTGCATCACGGTGGTTTGGGCCTTCGAGTGCAGGATCAGACGGGTGGAGTCGGCTTTCGGATCGCAGCCGACGATCAGCACTTTCTTGCCGGCTTCCGCCAGGGCGGCAACCAGGTTCTGGGTGGTGGTGGACTTGCCGATGCCGCCTTTGCCGTAGATGGCGCATTGACGCAGTTTAGCCATGAGATTTTCTCCTGAAAAGATTGAGGGTGGTTGGCCCCAGTCTTTCAGCAAGGGATGTGCCATGCAGTAAAATTCGGCCAAAAGCATTGTATTGACTGGATTATCTGCATTTATCCGGCTATTTTGTCAGGCTTGCGCCGTTCCCGGCGGTACGTTTTTCCCCGGAACATTCAATAATGTTCACCGACGGACGGAGGCTTCAAGATCGGCAGCGCGACACGCCAGGGAGAGAAATAGCCGGCGCAGGCAGCGTCAGAACAGATACACCCCCTGCGGCTGTGGCGCCGGCAGCGGCATGCTTTCTCCACGCAGCGCCCGCACCGATGATTCAATGGCATGGCACAGCGCCGACAGCGGCAGGTCGTTACCCTCCTTGCCAAACGGTTCTTCCAGCTCTTCGCCCAGCACATCCAGCGCCAGGTAGGTGTAGGCAATGAACACCGCAATCACCGGGGTCAGCCAGCCAATGCTGACTGACAGGCCCAACGGCAGCAGCATGCAATAGATTGTGACCGTGCGGTTGAGCAGCACCCGGTAAGTAAAGGGAATGGGGGTGCCGCTGATGCGCTCACAGCCGCCCAGCGCGTCGGACAGGCTATCCAGCTGGCGGTCCAGCGCCTGCCATTGCCAGTCGTTGATCTGGCCAGACTGGCACAATGCCGCCGTGCGGCGCTGCAACTCACCCAGAATCAGCAGTGGCTGACACGGCGAATCGACCAGCTGCTGATACTGCGCTTCAGGCAGCAGGCGGGCCAGGTGATGATGCACATCATCGCGACGCAGCTGGCCTTTGAGCGCGTAGGCAAACGCGCACACACCGTCCATCAGCACCCGGGTGTCGGCCTGGTCGCCAAGCAGCGCCAGCAGTTTGCCGCTGAATGTGCGCGAGGCAATCACCACCACTCCCCACAGCTTGCGCGCCTCCCAGAAGCGGTCGTAGCTGGCCGAATTGCGAAAGCCAAGAAAAATCGCCAGTGAGACGCCCATCAGGGTAAAGATGTAAATGTTCAGCGACGACTGGGCGTGGCGGGTTTCCCACCAGTCGTTCAGCAGCACCGAGGCAACCGAGATAGCCAGCACCAGGCACAGCCGCGACAAAATATGGGGCAATACCGAGCCGCGCCAGACAAATAGCAGGCGAAACCAGTGACGGCGAGGATAAATAATCATGAATAAAGCAGACGGGAACATGCCCGGAATGGGCCGGGCGTCCATCATAGCGGACAAAGTCACGCCGGCAAATGCGCACTGGCACTGGCCGGCGTGATGCGTGGATCAGCCCGGTTGCTGATGCAACCGGGCCAGG
>RRZU010233925.1_pt1 | contig 12305 bp, 13 predicted proteins | sample 2165561 | NCBI WGS metagenome assembly RRZU01 (sample SAMN10456909, study PRJNA506462) | wastewater metagenome | isolation source: wastewater sludge | place: USA: Moscow, Idaho | reverse complement strand
AGTCGACGTCAATGTCACCGTGGCAGAGAAATCGACTGGTAACGTGTCGGTTGGAGCGGGTTACTCACAGTCGGAAGGTGTCATTCTTTCCGGAGCAATTTCGCAGTCGAATATCTTCGGCAGCGGCAAGCATGTGTCGTTGCAGCTTAGTACGGGCAAAATCAATCGGGCGATTGGCGTCGGCTATACCAACCCTTATTTCACGGTTGATGGAATAAGCCAAGGATTTGACGTCTACCACAAGCGCGTTGACCCGCAGGACCTCGGCTATGTCTACACTACGGAATCGACGGGTGGCGGAGTTCGCTTTGGTATTCCGATTTCTGAAAAGCAATCGATCAACTTTGGTGCGGCAATTGACTACACAAAGCTTGAGATTGACTACGACGATGTCGATACGCCGGAGCAGTACAAGAACTTCAGCGATGACTTCTGCAATAGCGAAGACTCATGTGCAAATGTGTCGTTACCGCTTACCGCTGGTTGGAAATACGATACCAAGGATAGTGCGATCAATCCGACGCGCGGCGCCTATCAGAGTTTGTCGTTTGAGGTAAGTCCTGGCGGCGATATCAAGTACTACAAGGCAACCTACCAGCATCAACGGTTTTTCCCGGTGACTCGAAACATGGTGTTGATGCTGAATGGCGAGCTGGGGTACGCAAAGGGGCTCGGTGGGCAGGCCATGCCGTACTACAAAAATTTCTACGCCGGTGGGCCGAGTTCGGTTCGTGGCTATGAGGCCTCAAGTCTTGGTCCTTATGAAATAGCGAGTGACGGTGACATTGTCCATCTCGGCGGTACGCGGCGCGTTATCTTTAATGCGGAACTTTCGGTTCCCGTACCCGGTTTCGGGGCAGATAAGTCCCTGAAATTCGGTCCGTTCTTTGATGCCGGTCAGGTCTATGGTGAATCTGGCGGTGAGGTAAAAGACGGTGGTTCAATCCGCATGTCAGCCGGTTTGGCTGCGACCTGGATTTCTCCTTTGGGTCCGTTCAAATTCAGCCTGGCGCAGGCGCTCAACGATGAGAATGATGATAAACTCCAACGCTTCCAGTTCCAGATGGGACAGACATTTTGATCAGGAGAGATAGCTTGAACACGAAAATTGCCACGTTATTGGCTGCGTTGATGGTCTCGCTGCCAGTGTCGTTTGCGTCGGCATCCGAAGCGATGAAAATCGGCTACGTCAACACCCAGCGTATCTTCCGCGATGCTCCAACTGCGGTGAAAGCTGCAAAGCGGATTGAGGCCGAGTTCTCCAAGAGAGATCAGGATCTCAAATTGATGGCCAAGCAGATTCAAGGACTGCAGGAATCTCTGGAGAAGAACGCCGTAACGATGCCTGAATCCGAGCGTCGTGCCAAAGAGAAGGATCTGAACGAGCAATCGCGTGAATTCCAGCGCAAGCAGCGCGAGTTTCGCGAGGACCTAAACCTTCGCCAGAACGAAGAAAACGCAGCAATCATTGAAAAAGCAAACAAGGCGATCAAGCAACTTGCCGAGAGTGAAAAGTACGACTTGATTGTTCAGGATGTCGTCTGGGTCAGTCCTCGCTTGGACGTTACCGATAGAATCATCAAGGCCTTGAGCGAGAATTCGGGCAAGGCTGAAGAGCCGCAGGCCGGCAACGGTAAATAATTGGCGTGACGTCAAGAACCAAAGGGTTGCGACTTGAAGAAATCGTCTCCCTTCTCGGTGGTTTCCTTGAAGGAGACGGTTCGGTTGTTGTATCGCAAGTTGCCACGCTGGCTTCCGCAAGCGAGGGGCAGATCGCCTTTCTGGCGAACCCAAAATACAGGAAACAGTTGCAGTCCAGCCGAGCCAGTGCGGTCATTGTTCCTCCGCAATTCTCCGGCGATACAACGCTTCCACGTATTGTCCACAAAAATCCCTACGCCTATTACGCTCGCGTCGTCGCGTTATTAAACCCAAGCGATATGGGGCCTCACGGGATTAGTTCGTCTGCTGTGCTCAAGAGCCTAGTTCCTGCGTCTGCGCGGATTCTTGAGAACGTGGTCGTCGGAAGTCATGTTTCGATCGGCGAGAATGTGACGCTATTCCCGGGCTGTGTCGTCGGGGACGGCGTTGTTATCGGCGACGACTCGACTCTTTACCCCAATGTCGTGGTTTACGCCAATTGTGTCGTCGGCAAGCGCGCAGTGATTCACGCCGGCGCGGTCATCGGTAGCGATGGCTTCGGTTTCGCCAAAGACGGTGAGCACTGGATCAAGATCCCGCAGATCGGTCGTGTTGTTATTGGTGATGATGTCGAGATCGGTGCCAATACGTCGATTGATCGCGGCGCTCTTGACGATACCGTGATTGGCAACGGCGTCAAACTCGACAATCAGATTCAGATCGCCCACAACGTGACGATTGGTGACCACTCCGCGATGGCAGGGTGCGTTGGCGTCGCTGGAAGTACAAGAATCGGGCAGCGTTGCACCGTGGGCGGCGCCGGGATGATCGTGGGGCATCTGGAGCTTGTTGATGATGTCCATATTTCCGCAGGTACCATGGTTACCAAGAGCCTACGCAAGGCCGGTCAATACACAAGCATCTTTCCGATTGAACAACATGATGAGTGGCTACAGAACGCCGCTCAAATCAAACGCTTGGCCAAACTTTCCGATCGCGTCGCCGAGCTTGAGAAGAAGCTTGAACTTATGGAGAAATCGCATTGAATTCAATGGATATTCATCAAGTGCTTGAGCACTTGCCACACCGTTATCCTTTTCTGCTGGTCGACCGTGTACTTGAGTGCGAGCCGGGCAAGTCAATTCACGCCTACAAGAATGTGACAATCAATGAACCGTTTTTTGTCGGTCATTTCCCGCACCATCCGGTGATGCCGGGTGTGCTGATCATGGAAGCGCTGGCTCAGGCGGCCGGGATCCTTTCATTCAAGACGATGGGCGTGAAACCGGACGAAAATTCGGTTTTTTATTTTGTTGGAATCGACAATGCGCGCTTCAAAAAGCCGGTAACCGCTGGCGACCAACTTCATCTGCACGTCGAAATCATGCGTCAGATGCGGGGTATCTGGAAGTACAAGGTGGAAGCTCGGGTGGATGGCGAAGTTGTCGCGGAAGCTGAGCTTATGTGCGCCAAGCGCGATGTGGATTGACCCGGTAACTTCATAACCAGCATGAGTAAAGAGATGATCCATCCAAGCGCGATAATTCATCCGGGGGCAAAACTCGGCGTCAATGTTGCCGTTGGACCGTATTCAATTATTGGTGAAAACGTCGAAATCGGCGACAACTCAAAGATTGGTCCGCATGTGGTCATTTCCGGACATACGCGAATTGGCTGCGATAACAGCATTTTCCAGTTTTGCTCGATCGGTGAGGTCCCTCAGGACAAGAAGTACGCGGGAGAACCGACGCGTTTGGAAATCGGGGACCGGAATACAATTCGCGAGTTTTGCACTTTCAATCTGGGAACGGCCCAGGATGTAGGCGTCACCCGCGTCGGCGACGATAACTGGATCATGGCGTATGTCCATATCGCGCACGATTGTCAGGTGGGAAACCGGACGACGTTTGCGAACAACGCACAACTCGCGGGCCATGTTCATGTGGACGATTGGGCAATCCTGGGGGGCTATACCGGCGTCCATCAGTTTTGCCGCATTGGTGCTCATACCATGACTGCGGTTGGCACGGTGGTTTTGCAGGACATACCGCCATTCGTCATGGCTGCCGGCAACACCGCGACGCCTTTTGGCATCAATGCGGAAGGCCTGAAGCGGCGCGGTTTCTCCGCTGATGCGTTGATGGCTCTGAAAAGGGCGTACCGAACGCTCTACAAGTCAGGTTTGATGCTTGAAGAGGCACGCGCAAGACTTGAGAACGAAGTCAAGCTGCATCCGGAAATTCAGCCGATCCTTGATTTTCTTGCGGTCTCCAAGCGCGGCATCATCCGATGACAGCAGGTGCGATTCGCATCGCCATAGTGGCGGGCGAGGCGTCGGGCGATCTTCTCGCCAGCCATCTGATTCCGGCACTCAAGGCAAGACTGCCCAAAGCAGTGTTTTACGGGATCGGCGGTCCGAAGATGATCGGACAGGGCTTCGATGCCTGGTATCCGCTGGAGAGCCTTGCCGTTCGTGGCTATGTAGAGGTTCTCCGGCATTATCGTGAGATATCGGGAATACGCCGTGATCTGAAACGCCGCCTGCTTGCTGATCCTCCTGACGTATTTATCGGAGTTGATGCGCCTGACTTCAATCTGGCGCTGGAAAAGTCACTCAAGCGACGCGGCATTCCGGCTATTCACTACGTGGGCCCATCGATTTGGGCATGGCGTGGCAAGCGTATTCACAAGATCGGTGCGGCTGTTTCGCGAATCCTGGCCTTGTTTCCATTCGAGCCGGTTCTTTACGAAAAGCAGGGTATTCCTGTTTCCTATGTCGGTCATCCTTTGGCGGATATGCTTCCGGTCGAGGATGGGAGGAACGAAGCGCGACAGCTTCTTGGACTATCCGATCAACGGCCGGTTTTTGCGCTGTTGCCGGGAAGCCGCCAGTCCGAATTGCAGTACATGGCCGAGACATTCATCGAAACGGCGCGGGTGATCAGCAGAAGCCTGCCCGAAGCGCTGTTCCTTGTGCCGCTGGCGACGCGGGAAACCAGATTGTTGTTTGAAACTGCTCTTTACCGATGCAATGCACGGGATGTGCCAATTCGCATGCTGTTTGGACATGCGCATGACGCAATGAAAGCTTCTGATGCCGTGCTGGTTGCCAGTGGGACGGCGACGCTTGAAGCGGCGCTGTTGAAGCGCCCGATGGCGATTGTCTACAAGATGGCTTCGTTCTCGCATCGGATGATGCGACGCATGGGCTACCTTCCCTACATCGGGCTTCCGAATATCCTGGCCGGAAAATTCGTCGTGCCGGAGTTCATCCAGGACGATGCGACGCCAGAGAATCTTGCGCAGGCGCTGCTCAACTACTTTTCGGACAAGAAAACTTGCGCACTCATCGGTGAGGTGTTTCTTGACATTCATTTGCAGTTGAAACAGAACACCGCAGAAAAGGCGGCAAAAGCAATTATTGATAGCCTGCCGCAATCGGTGCGTAACGATGCATTTGCTTCGGTCTGAAGGCCTGGTTTGCGGAGTTGATGAAGCCGGCCGGGGGCCGCTTGCGGGGCCCGTTGTCGCCGCAGCGGTGATTCTTGATCCGGCGAATCCTGTCGAGGGTCTGAACGACTCAAAAAAGCTCTCCGCAAAGCGGCGTGAGTTGCTGGCGATCGAAATCCGAGCGAAGGCTCTGGCGTGGTCAGTGGCGGAAGCTACTGTCGAGGAAATCGACGCTATCAATATTCTTCAGGCCAGCATGTTGGCGATCCGCCGTGCAGTTGAAGGGCTTGTAGTGAAGCCCGTTAGGGCTTTGATCGACGGAAATCGCTGTCCAGCGCTTGCGTGCAAGGCTGAGGCGATCGTCGGTGGCGACGGAAAGATGGAATCGATTGCGGCGGCGTCAATTCTGGCCAAAACGACACGTGACGCTGGTATGCGCGAGCTGCACGTGGCGTATCCGCACTATGGTTTCGATCGCCATATGGGTTACCCCACGGCGTTTCATCTACAGGCTTTGCGGGACTATGGTGCCAGCCCTGTTCATCGCCGAAGTTTCGCTCCCGTCGCGCAACTCGTTCTGCTATGAGACTGATCGCTTCGCGCGACAACCCGCATTTCAAGGCGCTCAGAAAACTTTGCCAAAGTGGGCGCGAACGTCGAAAGACAGGTCATGTGGTGCTCGACGGGATGCACCTCATCGAGAGCTATCATCAATTTTTTGGCCGGCCGCAAGAAATTGTGGTCAGTGATAGCGGGAGGCTGCGACCCGAGATTTCGCGTTATCTCGCTGAGGGTTTTTCGGGAAATGCAGTCAGTGTGCTGGATGACACCTTGTTTGATGAGCTCGCTTCAGTGGAAACGCCAAGCGGGATCATCGCCGTCATTGAGCAGCCTTGCTGCGAGCACGGACTGAATCAGCAAATGGACGCCGTCTTGCTCGATGGACTGCAGGATCCGGGAAATCTCGGTTCTATCCTTAGAAGTGCAGCGGCCGCGGGGTTTCGGCAAGTACTCCTTTCCGCTGATTGTGCTCACGCCTGGTCGCCCAAAGTACTCCGGTCGGCGATGGGGGCGCATTTCCTCTTGGATATTCACGAACGATGCGACTTGCCAGCTTTTCTTGGCGGCTATCAAGGGCAATCGGTTTCAACGGAACTTCATGCCTCTGATTCGCTTTACGCGATGCGCTTCGGAAGTCCTGTCGCCTGGGTCTTCGGCAGTGAAGGGCAGGGGGTCAGGCCGCACGTTGCGGAGGCCGTCAGCGCTCGAGTACTAATACCGATGCCGGGGAGGACGGAATCGCTGAACGTCGCTGCCGCTGCGGCAATCTGTCTTTTTGAGACGGTTCGTCAACGGTTGGGTTGAAGCCTTAGTCTCCGACCTTGACGCGCATCAGGCGTTGTTTCTCTCGATTCCAGTCGCGGTCCTTTTCAGCTTCTCGCTTGTCATGCTGCTTCTTGCCTTTGGCCAGGCCGATTTCAAGCTTGATCCTGCCTTTTTGAAAATGTAAGTCCAATGGCATCAGGGTATATCCGGCTCGCTCAACCGAGCCAATCAATTTGCTGATCTGCTTCGCGTGCAGGAGAAGTTTGCGCGTCCGTATAGGATCGGGATGCACGTGGGTTGACGCTTCGGCGAGCGGCGTAATGTGCATGCCAAAGATGAAGACTTCACCATCGCGGATGACGACGTAGGATTCCTTGATATTCGCTCGGCCGGATCGAATGGCCTTGACTTCCCAGCCCAGCAGGCAAATGCCGGCCTCGAACTTCTCTTCGATGAAATAGTCGTGAAATGCTTTCTTGTTGGCGACAATGCTCATGTTGCGTATTCCAGGAGTGGCTGCGCGGGGTGCTAAAATCTCGATTCTACAGGATTCAAGAGGCGCGGCTGAACATGGCCATGGTTGAGAAATCAGTTCTGATTACGCATTCAGCACAAGAAATGTTCGATCTCGTTGATGCGGTTGAGGACTATCCGGGGTTTTTGCCTTGGTGCAGCGAAACGCGCGTGGATTACCGCGACGAGAAAAAGACGATAGCGACCTTGCATATCAGCTATCTCAGCGTCAAATCGCACTTTACTACGGAGAACGACAAGATTATTCCGACCACCATGAGTCTGCATCTGGTTGACGGGCCGTTTCGTCGACTTGAAGGGGTGTGGAATTTCAAGCCGCTGTCTGAGAATGCCTGCAAGATTGAGTTTCAGCTTTCCTACGAGTTTTCCAGCAAGATGTTTGAGAAAGTCATTGGCCCGGTTTTTAGCCAAATAGCGAATACCTTTGTGGAAGCATTTGTCAGGCGGGCGGACGATATCTACGGAGTTGCAAATGGCTGAAATGATCAGTATCGAAGTGGTCTATGCGATCCCGCAAAAGCAGGAAATTTTTTCCCTCAACGTCCCGCAGGGAAGCACTGTTCGGCAGGCAATCGAAGCGTGCGGCGTTCTGGAGAAATATCCCGAGATTAATCTTGCCAAGAACAAGCTGGGTGTTTTCGCGAAATTGACGAAAGCCGACACGCTGCTGCGCAACCGGGATCGCGTGGAAATCTACCGTCCGTTGATCGCGGATCCGAAGGAGGTCCGCAAGCAACGCGCCGCCGAAGGCAAAGTAATGAAGAAAGGGGCTGGAGAGCTCGAAAGCGAATGACAGGGTCTCGGCGCGGTAGATTTGTTGGTCCGTGCTAGTCGCTGCAGTTGGACTCGATCAACTGGCGTGTGCTGGCGGTTTCCTGTTCACGTTGCGCATCCTCCATGAAGTAACGCTCACCTTTGTCGTCGCGCAAGGCGATGCGTTCCCCCGATTCGAGGGTCTGAAGGTAGCGGCGAGCGGATTCACAGTTTTTCGCTTTTCCCGCTGCTGCTGCTTGATCCTTGGCGGTTTTTTCCAAATTCTCTTGAGTTTCCTGTTGGCGCTTTCGCATTTCCATATCCCGGTCGGCCGTCGACTTTTGAGCCGATGGATTGGACGAGGAAGGCGCTGAACCGACCTTCTTTACCGTGGACGCTGATCCGGCAGGTGGCTTGTCAGAAATCACGGTCTTGCCGCTTTCATCTTTCCATTGGTAAATCTGTGCACTGGTCGCTGTCGTGACGAGAAATGCGGCAATGGCGAGAGCGAGGCGTTTCATGGTGGTCCTGAAAATGGGGCGTACGCTGTATAATACTGATTTGTGACCTCGGATTATAGGCCATGCGTTTAATTCAAAGGGCGCTTACGTTTGATGACGTACTCCTCGTCCCTTCTCACTCTTCGGTTCTCCCGCGCGACGTCAATCTCAAGACACGCCTCACACGAAACATCGTACTGAACATGCCGCTGGTATCAGCGGCGATGGATACAGTGACTGAAAGTCGCTTGGCGATTGCGCTCGCCCAGGAAGGTGGAATCGGTATCGTTCACAAGAATCTGAGTCCGAAGCTTCAGGCTTCCGAGGTGGCAAAGGTCAAGCGTTTCGAATCAGGAATTCTGAAAGATCCGATTACGGTACCGCCGTCGATGTCGGTGCGCGAAGTCCTTGAGCTGAATCGCTTGCACAAGATATCGGGATTCCCGGTTGTCGAAGGTCGATCGGTTGTGGGCATCGTGACTAATCGCGACCTGCGCTTCGAAACGAATCTTGATCAGCCGGTGCGCAATATCATGACTCCCAGGGAACGTCTGGTGACGGTCAGGGAGGGCGCTACCGTAGAAGAGGGCAAGGCGCTGATTCACAAGCATCGGCTTGAACGTGTTCTGGTAGTGAATGATGCCTTCGAACTCCGCGGCTTGATCACGGTGAAGGACATCATCAAGACGACCGAGCACCCACTGGCAAGCAAGGACGCTTCCGGGCGGCTGCGCGTTGGGGCCGCGATTGGCGTTGGTGCCGGCACCGAGGAACGCGCGTCGCTTCTCGCAGAAGCCGGTGTTGATGTCATCGTTGTCGATACGGCGCATGGGCATTCGCAGGGCGTGCTTGATCGCGTGCTTTGGGTCAAGAAGCAGTTCCCTCAGGTCGAAGTCATCGGCGGAAATATCGCAACGGCCGACGCGGCGCGCGCGCTTATCGATCACGGTGCAGACGGCGTGAAAGTCGGTATTGGCCCCGGTTCGATTTGTACAACGCGGATCGTTGCCGGCGTTGGTGTGCCTCAGATTACAGCGATTCAAATGGTGTCGGACGCCATCAGAGGCAGCGGTGTGCCGATGATCGCCGACGGCGGCATCCGCTACTCAGGGGATATCTGCAAGGCGATTGCCGCAGGCGGCGATGCGGTCATGTTGGGTGGGCTGTTTGCTGGGACGGAAGAGGCGCCGGGCGAAGTCGAGCTTTTCCAGGGCCGCTCGTACAAATCCTATCGTGGCATGGGATCAATCGGAGCAATGGCCGCCGGGGCTGCCGACCGCTACTTCCAGGACAGTGCGTCAAACGTCGATAAATTGGTGCCTGAAGGTATTGAAGGACGCGTTGCCTACAAGGGCTCGGTCCTCGCGGTCATCCATCAGTTGATGGGTGGCCTGCGCTCTTCCATGGGGTATCTGGGCTGCGCAACGATAGCAGAAATGCATGAGCGAGCGGCGTTCGTCGAAATTACGTCCGCGGGCGTCCGTGAATCGCACGTGCATGATGTCCAGATCACCAAGGAAGCGCCGAACTATCACGTTGACTGATATTTCAGCAGTTCATGTCCCGAGGGGCGGCTCAAGCAGCCGCCCTTGTTCTTTCAAGGCTAGAAAATGGCTCACCAGAAAATTCTCATCCTCGATTTCGGTTCGCAAGTATCCCAACTCATCGCGCGTCGGGTGCGTGAGCAGCAAGTCTATTGCGAGCTCCATCCTTTCGATGTCACCGAGCAGTTCGTGCGCGACTTCAATCCTCAGGGAATCATTCTCTCTGGTGGGCCGAATTCCGTATACGAGGCAGAGGAATGGCGCGCGCCGCAAGTGGTGTTCGAGCTTGGCGTTCCGGTGCTCGGCATCTGCTACGGGATGCAAACCATGGCGCAGCAACTGGGTGGCGCGGTAGAAAGCTCGGGAAAGCGGGAATTCGGTTATGCGGAAATCCGTGCGCGAGGTCATTCACGGCTCTTCAACGGTATTCAGGACCGGTCAAACGAAGAAGGCCACGGCTTGCTTGACGTGTGGATGAGCCACGGTGACAAGGTCACCGAATTGCCGGCCGGATTCCAGATCATCGCCAGCAGCGATTCCTGTCCGATTGCCGGCATGGCTGACGAATCGCGGCGATTCTACGCAGTCCAGTTCCATCCGGAAGTGACGCACACGATCAAGGGCAAGGAGATGTTCTCGCGCTTTGTTCACGACATCTGCGAATGCCGTCACGACTGGAATATGCCTGACTACGTGAACGAAGCGATCCAGAAGGTACGGGATCAGGTCGGCGACGAGGAGGTCATTCTTGGTCTGTCAGGCGGCGTCGATTCTTCGGTCGTCGCTGCGCTGTTGCACCGGGCGATTGGCGATCAGCTGACGTGTGTTTTTGTCGACAACGGCCTTCTTCGGCTCAATGAAGCCGAGCAGGTGATGCAGACGTTTGCGCGAAACCTGGGTGTGAAGGTCATTCACGTCGAGGCGACGGAGCAATTCCTCGGACATCTCAAAGGGGTTTCCGATCCGGAAGCGAAGCGCAAGATCATCGGCCGCGAGTTTGTCGAAGTCTTCCAGGTTGAATCCAAGAAGCTGGCGAACGCCAAATGGCTCGCTCAGGGCACGATTTATCCCGATGTGATCGAATCGGCCGGAAGTAAGACCAAGAAAGCGCACACGATCAAGAGCCACCATAACGTCGGTGGATTGCCGGAAACGCTAAATCTGAAGCTGCTCGAACCGTTGCGTGAACTGTTCAAGGACGAGGTCCGCGAACTCGGCATCGCGCTCGGCTTGCCGCACGAGATGGTTTATCGGCATCCATTCCCGGGGCCGGGACTTGGAGTGCGTATCCTGGGCGAAGTGAAGAAGGAATTCGCCGATCTTTTGCGTCGCGCTGACGCCATTTTTATCGACGAGCTGCGCGCGGCCGACTGGTACGAAAAGACCAGCCAGGCTTTTGCCGTTTTCCTGCCGGTCAAGTCAGTGGGGGTGATGGGCGATGGGCGGACTTACGAGTACGTGGTCGCTTTGCGTGCCGTCCAGACGCAAGATTTCATGACTGCGCACTGGGCTGAGTTGCCGCATAGTCTGCTCGGCAAGGTATCCAATCGGATTATCAATGAAGTGCGCGGTATCAACCGTGTGGTCTACGACATTTCAGGCAAGCCGCCAGCGACAATCGAGTGGGAATGACGCGAGTATTAACGTCTATTGATAACTGACGCGGCATTCGGCAGTTTTGGTGGCGTCTCCGATTTGGACAGCGAATCTCTCCCGTCCGTCATCAGCATCGCGGCATGGGCTATTAGGTCGGCCTGTCCATGGAAAACTTTGCTGAAGAGGTTTTGCATTCATGAAACAGAGAGCACCAATACCCCGCAACGCCAAAACAGACAAGTCCCCTAAAGAGCCAAAACTCTCCCGCACCCACGCGCCTGCGGAGATCTCACCGGTTGAATGGCAGCGCCGGTTGCGCCGCCAATTCGGCCGCGAGCAGGCGTTCGCGCTGGATAACATCGGTGCCGAGCCGTTCTTTTCCGAGTTTCGAGTCAGTAATCCGCAGTCGAAGAGCGCCTATCGCGTTGCTATTCGCGGCAAATTGCCGGGCGATAACTACGGCGCCTGCCCGGATTACGCCACCAACGAACTGGGTACTTGCAAGCACATCGAATTCACCCTCGCCGCGCTGGAGAAAAAGCGTGGCGCCAAATCAGCCTTCGCGCGCGGCTATCATCCGCCATTCTCCGAACTCTATCTGCGCAACGACGGCGGAAGGGCCATCCATTTTCGGCCCGGAACCGATTGTCCGGCGCCGGTGTTTAAGGCTGCCGAATTGCTGTTCGATGCGGCGCGCGGGTGGATGTTGCCGAAGGAGAAGTTCGGCGAGCTGGAGCATTTTCTTTCGGCCGTAGCCAAGAGTGGCCATAACTTGCGCGCCTATGATGACGCGCTGGACTTTGTTGCCGGGCGGCGCGATGCCGAGCGGCGAACAGTCGCGCTCGATGGCATCTTCCCGCGTGGAAGCGCCGATGTCTTACTGACGAAATTGCTCAAGGTGCCGATGTATCCCTACCAGGCCGCAGGTGCGCTGTTCGCCGTGCGTGCGGGCAGGGCGCTT
>RRZU013362741.1_pt1 | contig 12307 bp, 11 predicted proteins | sample 2165561 | NCBI WGS metagenome assembly RRZU01 (sample SAMN10456909, study PRJNA506462) | wastewater metagenome | isolation source: wastewater sludge | place: USA: Moscow, Idaho | reverse complement strand
TCTGTCAGCGGGAGCTTCTATGCCGTGATCTAGCGCATTTCTTATGATATGCACCAGAGGATCGGTAATTTTTTCTATGACGGTTTTGTCAAGCTCTGTCTCGCCGCCTTTGATTATTAGTTCTATCTCTTTGTCTAGTTTTTTTGATATATCCATTACGATGCGTTTAAATTTATTAAAAGTCTCGCCTATTTGCACCATTCGTATCTGCATAGCGCTTTCTCTGACGTCTTCTAGCATTCGTGAAACTATCGATACCGACTCTATTAAATCGCTATTTTTTATATCTATTGATTGTTGTACAACATTTGCGTTTGCTATGACCATTTCGCCTATCAGATTGATTAGGCGGTCTATTTTTTCGGCGTCTACCCTAATAGTATATGAGGCTTGCGGCGCTGTGGCGATTACTTGAGAAGCTTGAGCGGTCGCTTTTGGAGACTCTTCTTTTACGGCGCTTGGTAAAGGCGTATTAGTCTCTAAGATAGGCTCATCTTTTAGTTCTATCTTGCAATCATCCGCTACAAATTCAAATACGTCGAGTATCTCGGCTTTGCTCATTTCGGTCGTAAATAAAATATCAAACCCGACATAACAAAGCGTAGGTTCCAACTCTCGCAATAGCGGTAGCGCGCTTAGGTTTACGACGGCGCTAAATAGGGTGGAGTTTTTGCGTAGATACGCCAAAAAGCTAGCGGGCTCAAAGCCTTGCTCCAATATATTGGAGCCAAACACAATATTCATTCTCCATCGCGCGCTATCCGTTTTGCGTTTTGCCTCATCTGTCTCTTTTGTAACTAGCGCACAGGCGGATGTTTTACTCGGCATACTTGCGCAAAGCGCGTTTGAGAGCGCATCGCTCACTTCTTTTAGCGTCTGAGGCAGCTCTTGTGTATTTTGAGAGGCGACCGCGAACTCTACGAGGTTTTGGATATGGTCTTTGCTCGCAAGTAGCAGTTCGCCAAGCTCATAGCTCAATTGCAGTTCGCCGTTTCTTACATAGTCTAGCAGATTTTCCGCTATGTGAGTAAAACGCACGATATAGGATACATCATACATTCCGCAGACGCCCTTGATTGTATGCGCCGCACGGAATATTGCATTGATTCTCTCTTCGTCCGCTCCATTTTCGCGAATAGCGATAATAGAGTTTTCCATATCGTCCAAAAGCTCCATACTCTCTGTATAAAACTCTTTTGCGACGTCGCCAAAATTAAGATGAAACATTTACAACCTTTTTAGGCAGATTCCAATCAAAGCCAAATAGTTCTACGAAATTTTGCACAGAAGAGCTAGGCTCTAGCAACTTAAATGGTTTATTGGCGGCTTCGCAACTTTTTTGTAGCGACGCGAGCAGTTGAAAGCCGGCCGTATCTATCTTGTCGCTTTTTGACATATCAACGACAACCTCGTTTGCAGAGTCAAAGTAGTCGCAAAGGCGCTTGTGTAGCTCCTCGACTTGATAAATACTAAGGTCGTTTTGAATGCTCAAAAATAGCGTGGAATTCTCCATACTTACCATAATCTTACCTCCTTATCCAAGCAGTTTTGATACGGCGCCAAGTAGTTTATTCTTATCAAAAGGCTTTATCATCCACGCTTTTACTCCGGCGGCTTTTCCCGCTTCCATTTCCGAGGTTCCGGTCACGGTTGTTAGCATAATGATTGGAACAAATCTGTATTGCGGCGCTTCTTTGATGTTTTTGGCAAAAGTAATACCATCCATAACGGGCATATTTACATCGCAAATTATTAGGTCAACTTGTGTTTCCGAGGCTCTTTCTAATCCGCTTTGTCCATTGTCGGCTTCAAACACCTCGTATCCCGACTCTTTAAGTATGGAGCCAACCGTCATTCTCATAACGGTAGAATCATCTATAATTAATATTTTTTTTGGCACTTATTTCCTCCTTTGTTATATCTTTATCTTATATAGTAAATATTCTACTCTCTCTTTTAAAAATACGGCTTAAATTTGTGATAAAAGAGTTAAAATATTCCTCTATAGATAAAAATAAGACCTAAAAAAAGTATAGAACTAACGAGAATATTCGCCGTGACCGTATATGGCTTGCAATCATATAAAGACGCTAGGTTTACATTGTTAACCGCCAAAGGCATACACACTTGCAAAAATATAAGCGTTTTTACAAACGGGTCTAATGGCGCCGCGCTTAAAACGATAAAAGCCAGAAGAGGGACGGCGGCGAATTTGTATGCCATACTCCAAGCGATAAGTCTAAAATCCGGCTTGAAGCGCCCAAGTCCGCCTACAAATACGCCAAATATAATCAGCTGAATCGTCATCGACGTATACGCCCCCATCTCCACCGTTTGCATTAGCGCGGTTGGCAGTTTAAAGCCCATATAGTTTAGAGTTATGGCGAGTGCGGCGGACCAGATAACCGGCATTGAAAGAATGTTTTTGACGGCTTGTTTTGCAGTGTAGCTTCCCAGCGAATACAAAAACACACCTATGACATATAATACAAAGATATTTGCCAAATTGATAAGCACGGCGTACAAAACGGCGCTTTTGCCAAACATCGCCAGTAGTATCGGTATGCCAAGGTTTCCCGTGTTGCCGATAACTCCTCCGGCGGTTACTATAATCGCGTCTTTTTTTTCACTAAAGAGTCTACCAAAAACAAAAAAACCAAAGAGAGCCGCTATCAGCGAAATAGAGAAGTAAACGGCGGGGGCGGATATTGCGTTAAAGTCTATATTTGCGCCTAGTATCCCCCAAAAAGAGAGTATTGGTTGCAAAAAATATACAGACAAAAGCGTCAAAGTCCGCTCGTGAATCTCCGCAAAAACCCTTTTTGCTATAAACCCCAAAGCTACAAAAAAATATACGCCGGCTATTGCGACAATCAAGCTCATCGTAGTTTTTTTTGCCTTTTTCCGAGTTTGATTATTTTTGAAGGAGCGCTCTCTTTGAGGTTTTGTATGTCGCCTACCACCTCATCCGCCGCGTTTTTCGCAAACTCTATATCGTAAGCTTTGCCGGATTCGTTTGCGCTAGTCGAATACATCCAGCCAAAAGGTTTTAAAAAGTCGTGGTAGTCGCCTCCGTGGACGGCTCTTATGGCGATATTTTTGTGCGGGTACACAAAGGTTGTTTTTTGCGCTTTTCTGACGGTTTTTTTGTGTTTTTTTGGAATTCTTGCGAGCGCTTTTAGCTCTTTTAGTCCCGCGCAGGTTATGATAAACGGTTTTTCGTCGCTTCTGTGTTTTATCTCTTTAAGAGCCTCTCTGTTTTGGGAGACTAGACCGACTGTTGTGTCGGTCTGGAGTAGATATATCTTATTGGGGTCCATTACGCAAAATAGTCCTGAATAGCTTTTACGCCAAGCTCTCCGGTTTGAAGCCCTTGTATGGCGTTTGCGGCGGCGTTTGCGGCGGCTATTGTCGTGATGTAAGGCACTGTAAATCTAACTACCGATTGGCGTATTTTTATCGCGTCATTTTTAACTGAGTGGTTATCTGAGGTGTTGATAACCATCGCTATTTCACCGTTTTTGAGGTGGTCTTCGATATTTGGTCTGCCCTCCGAAATTTTGAGCACAGTCTCACACACTCCGCCGCCGTCTCTTATTGTTTTTGCCGTTCCGTTTGTCGCGATAATCTCAAATCCAAGCTCTTTATACATCTTAGCTAGAGTCGCGGCGTGGATTTTATCCGCTTGTGAGAGCGATAAAAATAGCTTACCGCCTTTTGGCAGCTTATTTCCCGCCGCCGCTTGGCTTTTTGCAAATGATACGCCAAAGTCGCAAGAGATACCCATAACCTCGCCGGTAGACTTCATCTCAGGTCCAAGGCTAACATCTGAACCAGATAGTTTGTTAAATGGAAAGACCGCTTCTTTAACGGCGATATGACCTTTTAATCTAGGGATTAATAGACCGTCTTCTTCATACACAACATTGTGCTTGTCGTAAAAGCTTAGAGCCTCTCTTAGGTTTCCTTGCCACATTACTCTTGTCGCCACTTTTGCCATCGGCACGCCTGTAGCTTTTGAGACAAAAGGTACTGTTCGACTCGCTCTTGGGTTTACCTCTATCAGGTAAAGTTTGTTTTCAAATATTGCAAATTGAATATTTAAAAGTCCTTTTACGCCAAGGCTAAGAGCTATTTTGGCGGTTGTCGCGCGAACCTCTTTTATCATCTCCTCATCAAGCGAAACCGGAGGCAAAGAGCAAGCGGAGTCGCCGGAGTGAATCCCCGCTTCTTCTATGTGCTGCATGACCCCGCCTACATATACGTCCACACCGTCCGTGATAGCGTCCGCGTCAAGCTCGATGGCTCCCTCTAAGAATTTATCTATAAGCACCGGAGAGTTGTGGCTAACAGATATAGCCTCCGCCATATAGTTTCTAAGCTCCTCTTCGCTTCCAACCGTTTTCATGGCTCTACCGCCAAGTACAAACGAAGGACGAACAAGCGCGGGATAACCTATCTCGTTTGCGTATTTCGCCGCTTCGTCTATGCTGATTGCGGTTGCGTTGCGCGGTTGAAGTAGTCCCGTCCTGTCGGCAAACTCGCTAAACAGTCTTCTATCCTCAGCCACATCGATAGTCTCCGCCGATGTGCCGATGATTTTACCGCCGTATGCGGAGATTTTTTTGGAGAGCTTTAGCGGTGTTTGACCGCCGAAGTGAACGATGATACCGTCTGGTTTTTCTTTGTCGATAATAGAGCTAACTCTCTCAAAATCTATCGGCTCAAAAAACAGTATATCGCTTGTATCGTAATCTGTCGATACCGTCTCAGGGTTGCAGTTTAGCATGATAGAGCGAATCCCCAAATCTTTTAGCGCAAACGCCGCGTGAACACAGCAGTAGTCAAACTCTATACCTTGTCCGATACGATTTGGTCCGCCGCCTATGATAAGTACTTTTTTGTCTCCCGCAAAAAGCTCCTCGTTTTTCACATAAGGGTTTTGCTCGTATGTGGAGTAAAGATAGGGCGTAAGAGCTCTAAATTCGGCGGCGCAAGTGTCCACTTCGTTGTAAGTAAGAGCTATGCCTTTTCTGCCTCTCGCGTCTTTGACGTCGCCCTCTGTCACTCTTGCTAGTTTTGCTAATCTCGCGTCGCTAAAGCCCATTGATTTTGCGGCAAATAGAGACTCTTTGTCGTTTAATAGAGAGCTGTTTATTTTTTTCTCAAAATCCACTATCTCTTTAATCTCGCCTAAAAACCAAGGGTCTATCTTGGAGAGCGCAAACACGTCTTCAATACTTAGACCGCGTCTAAACCCCTCGGCTACATAAAGGACTCTATCGGCGTTTGGACGTCTAATCTCTTTTTTGATAAATTCCGTCTCACCCGCCATCTCATCAAAGCCTGTAAGCCCTGTTTCAAGAGAACATAAAGCTTTTTGAATAGACTCTTTAAAAGTCGTGCCTATAGCCATCGCCTCGCCGACTGATTTCATAGAGGTTGTAAGCGTGGAGTCCGCTCCGGCGAATTTTTCAAAGGTAAATCTAGGAAGCTTGGTCACAATATAGTCGATTGTCGGCTCAAAAGAGGCGGCTGTGCCTGTAATATCGTTTTCTATCTCATCAAGCGTAAAGCCTACAGCTAGAAGCGTCGCTATTTTTGCTATCGGATACCCCGTCGCTTTAGACGCAAGAGCCGAACTTCTTGAAACCCTTGGATTCATCTCAATAACGGTCATTCTGCCTGTGTCCGGATTGATGGCAAACTGCACGTTTGAGCCGCCAGTATCCACGCCTATTTCACGCAAAATCGCAAACGATGCGTCTCTCACTCTCTGATACTCTTTGTCTGTCAGAGTCAGAACCGGCGCTATAGAGATTGAGTCTCCCGTGTGCACGCCCATTGGGTCAAGGTTTTCGATGGAGCAGACGATGATGCAGTTGTCGGCATTGTCGCGGATTACCTCCATCTCATACTCTTTCCATCCAAGTAGGCTCTCTTCTATGAGGATTTCGCCTATCGGGCTAGCCTCTATCCCTTTCATCGCAAGGTCTTTAAACTCATCGATGTTGTAAGCCACGCCAGAACCGCCGCCCGCAAGGGTAAAAGAGGCTCTGATGATAAGAGGAAAGCCCATCTCTTTTGCAGCCTCAGCCGCCTCTTCAACGGCGTAAGCGTACTTACTTTTTGGAATATCCATACCAATTTTTAGCATGCACTCTTTAAAAATCTGTCTATCTTCGCCTTTTTTGATAGCCTCAGGGTTTGCGCCAAGAAATTTAATCCCCTCAAGCATTCCTTTGTCGTGCATCTTCATCGCGATATTAAGAGCCGTTTGTCCGCCCATGGTTGGAAGCACGGCGTCCACACCCTCTTGCTCTATAATTTTTGCCACTACATCTTCGGTGATAGGCTCTATATATGTCTTATCCGCAAACTCAGGGTCGGTCATAATTGTCGCCGGATTTGAGTTGATGAGAACCACGCGATAGCCAAGCTCTTTTAGAGTCTTAGCCGCTTGCGCGCCGGAATAATCAAACTCGCAAGCCTGTCCTATGACGATAGGACCTGAGCCTATCAACAAAATTGTCTCTATGTCGCTTCTTTTTTTTGTAAGTTGTTTTCTCATCTTTTACCTCTTATTTTGCTTTTTCGATCACATAAAAATAATTTGGAGAGAGGGGGTTATAGTACCCTTGCACCAACGCCTCTTTGTATGCGCTATTTGAGCTTACGCTTTTTACGATACCAACTAATACGCCCTCAAAAAAAATATTATCCAATCCGCTTGTCAGCACTTCGTCTCCGGGGTTTACCTCCATCCAAGTCGGTATATACTTTACTATGAGCTTATCTTGATTTTTACCGTACACTATTCCCGGAGCTTTTGATTTGCCTATGTATACTCCATAAGAGCATCTTGAGTCCCCGTTCAAAAAAACCTCATAAGCGCTACTTTGACTTTCAACGGCTATACCGCACGCTACAGAGTCCAATTTATTTTTTGTCGGATAGATGACGCCGTATATCTTTGGCGTCGTTGCGTTGTTGTCGCTTTCTTTTGACGGCTCAAAATCTATCCAAAGCCTATAAAGATTTGGTAAGTTTGAGTATGAAAGAGCCCTTGAGAGCTTGATTTTTACGCTTTTATTTGCGTCCAAAACCGAAAAGTCGGATACATTTTGGCTGTATCCCGCCTCTTTGATAGCATTTTTGTATGTAAGAGCGTCTTTTTGGAGCTTTTCGTTTTGAGCTTTTAAAGACGCAATCATCGTAGCTTGCGAGTAGTGTCTATCTACCGCGTCGCCGAAATACTCTGTAATATTTAGATAAAGAAGCCTAATGCTTGAGGATAGCGGCTGAATCTGTTTTTGCAACAGAGAGCCCACATAATAGTAAACTACACTCAAAAGCGCCAAGGCAATGAAAGAGAGAACCCATTTTTTACTCATAAGAGATTTGTTGTAACAGATCTAACTCTTCAAGAACTATCGCAGTTCCTCTAACAACCGCCAAAAGCGGCTCATCTCCAACATATACCGGAAGTTTTACCGAATCTGAAATATATCTGTCAAGCCCCCTAAGAAGAGCTCCGCCGCCTGTTAATACAATACCGTTTTCGACTACGTCGCCCGCTAGATCCGGCGGCATAAGCTCTAACACCATTCTGACCGCGTCAAGAATAGATTTCAAAGACTCCTTAATAGCGTCTCTTACCTCTTCGCTGGTAAACTCTATTGTTGTAAGAAGTCCGTTTATCTGATCTCGCCCCTTGATACTCATCGTAAGAGGTTCGTCTAGTTTGATAGCGGAGCCTATCGTTGTTTTGATGTCCTCAGCCGTTCGCTCGCCTATCAAAAGGTTGTATTTTTTTCTTACATAGTTCATAATATCGCTGTCTAGTTTGTCGCCCGCAACCCTGATTTATTTGCTGATTACTAGCCCGCCTAGCGATGTTACGCCTATCTCTGTTGTGCCGCCGCCGATGTCTACGACTACGTTTCCTTGCGGCTCTTTTACAGGCAAGCCCACACCGATAGCCGCAGCCATTGGCTCGTCAACTAGATAAACCTCTCTAGCCCCCGCGCTCATAGCCGACTCTCTAACCGCTTTTCTCTCAACCTGAGTAAGACCGTATGGCACACAGATAACGATACGCGGTCTGATAAACGCTTGTCTGTTGTGAACTTTTTCTATAAAGTATCTAATCATCTTTTCGGTAGTGTCAAAGTCGGCGATAACCCCGTCTCTCATTGGGCGAATCGCGGTGATATTGCCGGGTGTTTTACCTATCATATCTTTTGCGTCTTGACCTACGGCTAGTATCTTTTGTTTGCCGTGCTTATCTGTTTGCACCGCTACAACCGATGGTTCGTTGATTATGATGCCTTTACCTTTCATGCTCACTATTGTATTTGCGGTTCCAAGGTCGATAGCGAGATCGCTTGAGAAAAAACCTATCAATTTATCTAAAAACATTGTTTATATCCTTTGTACATATATTAACGCCAAAGACGAGCTAAGCCCGTCTTTGGCGGTAGGGACACAAGTGCCCCTACGACCCCCCCCGCCGGGTCCCATCGCTGATAGGCGATGGGTGGCTCTAGCTAGCCGCATGAATGCGGCAGAGTATAAATTGCTAGCCCTCCACCCCGACAGGGGTTAGTTTTAGTGGCATAGCGCGACGTTCTCTTTATGCGCTAGCTTTTTTGCTTTTTGTGGTTTCAGATTTTGATAGCTTGACTTTTAACGGTTTTTCGCTTTTTTCTATGCACTCTTTGTTTACGATAATCTCATATCCGCTAAGTTCTGGTAAATCATACATTGTGTCGGTCATAATATCTTCTATTATCGCCCTAAGCCCCCTTGCGCCGGTTTTTCGTTTGATACTCTCTTTGCAGATAGCCTCTATTGCGTCGTCTGTAAAGGTTAGCGTTACGTTGTCTATTGCGAATAGTTTTTTGTATTGCTTTAGTAACGAATTTTTTGGCTCTGTAAACACTTGCACTAGCTCTTCAAGATTTAGCTCTTTTAGGCTTGCTATCACATGAAGTCTGCCGATAAGCTCAGGAATAAGACCAAATTTTACCAAGTCGTCCGGTTCTATAGAGTCAAAGATATTTTCATCTTTTAGCTCTTTTACCTCTTTTTGCAAAAATCCCATGGCTGAGCCGGATATTCTGTTTTTGATGATTTCGCCAAGCCCGTCAAACGCCCCGCCCGCTATAAAGAGTATATTTGTCGTATCCATCTGGATAAACTCTTGATTTGGGTGCTTTCTGCCGCCTTTTGGCGGGATGTTTACACTGCTTCCCTCTATGATTTTGAGAAGAGCTTGCTGTACGCCCTCGCCCGATACGTCTCTTGTTATCGAGCGGTTTTCGCTCATTCTAGCTATTTTGTCAACCTCGTCTATAAAGACTATGCCGTGCTCCGCTTTTTTTACGTCGCCTTCGGCTGATTGAAGCAGTCTAACTAGGATATTTTCTACGTCTTCACCCACATATCCAGCCTCAGTGAGGCTTGTCGCGTCCGTAATCGCTATAGGCACGTCCAGATATTTTGCGAGTGTTTGGGCTATTAGTGTTTTACCGCTTCCGGTTGGTCCAACTAACAAGATGTTTGATTTTTTAAGTTCCGTCTCATCGTCTTCTGAGGGCAAATCTTTTAAAACGCGCTTAAAGTGGTTGTAGACCGCTACGGCGATTATTTTTTTGGCTCTCTCTTGCCCTATTACATAGCCGTCCAAAGCCTCTTTAAGCTTTTTTGGAACCACTTCGCCTTTTATAGCCTCTTTTTTTGAGATTGCCAAATCGCCTAAAATTATTTTATAAGCGCTTAATACGCAGTTTTTGCATATATACGCGTCTTCCCCCGCTAGAAGCGGATTTTCTTCGGTATCTTGCGCTCCGCAGAAATTACAAACTTTTTCACTCATCAGACGCTCCTCAAATTTCCGGCAAAGCCGTAAATTAGGTCTTCGGCAGACTGCCCGCGCGGCTTGCCGCTTTTTGAGAAATTACAAACTTTTTCACTCATCTATTGTGCCCGCATCTTTTTGGTGGTATGGTATGCCTCTTTTTGTTTCAAGGCAAAATTTTGCGATATTCGCTACGTAGCTATTGTCTGATTTTGATAGCTCTTCAGCCGCTTCTTTTAGGATTCTGCCTTTTAAAAAAAGCTCTCTGTACGCTTTTTTGACGGCGTCCAAATCTGAATGCGCTATATGTCTTCTTAAGCCTACTAGATTCAGTCCTCTAAGATGAGCCCTGTTTCCCTCTGCTAGGCAGTATGGAGGTATGTCCTGATTTACAGCGCTAGCGCCGCCAAGCATGGCAAACTCTCCGACTTTTACAAACTGGTGAACCGGAGTCATACCGCCGACAACGGCGTAATTTCCAAGCTCTACATGTCCTGCTAGCGTAGCGTTGTTCGCCAAAATGCAGTTGTTTCCGACCACGCAATCGTGGGCTATATGCACATACGCCATAAAAAGCGAGTTGTCGCCAAGTCTTGTAACGCCCTTGTCTTGAACGGTTCCGGGGTTAAAGAGGCAAAACTCTCTTACTGTATTGCCGTCTCCCATTATAAGCTCAGTCTCTTCGCCGCCATATTTGAGGTCTTGAGGGATTGAGCCGATAACCGCATGGGAGAAGATGCGATTTTTTTTGCCTATCGTAGTCTTGCCTACTATTTGAGCAAAGTTTCCTATTTCGCACTCGTCGCCGATTGTGACTTTGGCTCCTATATACGCGTAAGCCCCAATTTTTACACCCTCGCCGATGAGCGCTCCATCTTCTATTATCGCTGTTTGATGTATCATTATTTGTCTACAATCATAGCTTTTAACTCCGCTTCACAGACAAGCTTATCCTCAACATACGCTTTACCGTCTAGCACCCAAATATTTCCTTTGTGTTTTACAACGTTTAGCTTATATACAAGCTTATCCCCCGGAAATACTGGGCTTCTGAATTTCGCTTTGTCTATGCTCATAAAATAGACAACTTTATTTTCAAATTCGTCTTCGTTTGCAGAGCTTTTAAAAGCGAGCACGCCGCCGGCTTGCGCCATCCCTTCGATGATTAGAACGCCGGGATATATGGGGTGTCCGGGGAAGTGACCTTGAAACACTTGGTCTGAGATGGAGATGTTTTTGTACCCCTCTATACTCTCTCCGTTTGTGATAGACTCGACTCTATCAATGAGTAAAAAAGGGTATTTATGAGGCAAAATTTTGGATATTTCATTAATATCAAGCATACTTGTAGGTCACCTTTGTTATAGCAAAATTGCGTCATTTTATCAAAAATTAGCTTTTTAAAGCGTCGCAACTTCCTGCATAGAGTATGCCGCGGCAAAAATTAGTTCAATTTTGTATGAGTCTTTAAAATCTTCGTCGCTTAACACAAAAATAGGCGACACGTCAAAGGGGTGAGAGACCAATGAGGCGCGAAATCGCATCTCCTCTTCAAAAGTAGGGGGATTGTATATCAGCTCTTTCGCGTCCAAATAGTTTGTGCTAAAAAAGCTATTTAGCCGTGAGAGCGAGACGACTTTTGCGCCCTCTTTATCAAGATATTGAACGCCGTCTTTTACAAAAAGCGCTTTTGCGCTAAAGCTCTCTTTTTGGCTTATAGAATAGACAAGAGGGTAGGCGGCAAACGGCTTGTTGTTTGCAAAGACGGCAAACTTTAGCGCTCGATAGTCAAATATCTTGGAACGAAATACAACGCCTTCGTTTTCGGCGTAAAACTCCGCTCTTTGCTCGGCTGAAGCGGGCAGGGCTCTTGGCGTAATCTCTGTGAAACTCTCAAAGATTATCTCATCTTTTTTTGCTCTTTGGTTTATGAGTCCATGCGAACATCCGCAGTAGTTTTGGCGGTACAACCCCGCCTCTTTTGCCGCCCTGTTTTGCGCCTCCATACCGCCTTTGGTTAGATAATCCACAAAGACAAACTCCACGCCGTGTTTTGCGGCTATTTTGGCGAGGCTCGCGCGAAGCTGCTCTTTGTCTTTTAGCGGACTTTGGAGTAGTGTGGAGGTAAAGCTTTTGTGTCCCAAAAGAGCCGCCTTTTTTGCCGACTCCTCAAAGCGCATATCAAAGCAGACCTCGCAGCGCTCCCCCTTTTCGGCGTAATCTTCAAGCCCTCTCGCAAGCCCAAACCATCGCATATCGTCGTATTCGCCATCTAACAGCTCAATACCAAGCTTTTTACAGCTTTTTTGCGCGTCTTGCAGTCTAAGGTCATATTCGCTTTTTGGGTGGATATTTGGGTTGTAGAAAAAGCCGATTAGCTTTTCGTTTGGAAAATCGGCTTTTAGACGGGTAAGAAAGTAGTGGCTGTCAACGGAACAGCAGATG
>RRZU010911093.1_pt1 | contig 12307 bp, 13 predicted proteins | sample 2165561 | NCBI WGS metagenome assembly RRZU01 (sample SAMN10456909, study PRJNA506462) | wastewater metagenome | isolation source: wastewater sludge | place: USA: Moscow, Idaho | reverse complement strand
GTAAACAACCCGCGACTGAAGTCGCAGGCTTTATCGTAGGACGAGACAATGCCTATCCCCGACATTAGGCCGGTTTACAGCAGCCCTTAGCGAGACGGCAGTCTTGCCAATCCACCGATATTAGCGCCTCGGTGGAGAACGGCTACAGATACTGTACTCCCACCGCTTTGCGGTAACCTGGGATGCCGGCCACCGAAAACCCCGGTGCGCACCATTGGATTGGGAGCCATGCACAGCGACTTGAATGTAAGTAGCTCGATTTTACCACAGGGTGCGCTTGGCCCAACAGCAATTCTTCCCGCGCAATTCCTCCCGCGATTGAAATCGCGGGTTTCCTTGCGGAGGTTCTATGAATACTGCCGACAATTGCGCCAATTCGTTCTGTCACAGATAGCACTTGTTGCATGGCTTTGAGTGTTTCACTGATCGCGGCGGAACGATTCGACGCATCGTAACCATACAATAAAATTTTGTTCACTTTGCCTTGGCGGTCTTTCAGCCCAGACAAGGTGGCGTTCAACATCTGTTCTGGCTGGTGTGCTGGCCGTAATTCACATTCAACCGATGCGCCTGCCAATACCTGTTGGTATAAATTTCTTGGTAATAAGCTCTGTAAGGGCTGCGATTGTTTGCTATCAATAAAATCGGCCATCGCGGTATTACAGGTTAGCAAGGCGCCTTCAGCTGTGAATTCAGCGACTAACATGCTTTGCGAAATGGCTTCTAAGCGTTGTTCAAATTCCAAAGCATTTTGTTTGGTAGCGGTAATATCAGCGGCAATGGCAATAAAACGCTGTAGTACACCCTTTTCATGCCAGTCTCATCCAAAGTGCTCAAACCTTCTGCATTTTAGACCGTATATTTGCAGATACTATGACAAATTTTGTCTTAATGCTGATTTAATGACTAAAATATAAAAAATTGTTGCTTCCGTTGATTTTAGTCAAAAAAATAGCCGTCTGGATAGACGGCTAGCTGAAAAAACAGATTTAATGTTTTATTTTTGCAAATATTGTGGTGATTTGTGTTTCATTTTATGGCTCATGAGGTCGGGCGGCGGCGACGGCTTGGGCGCGCTGTTGATAATGTTGGGCAAGCGCCGCATCCCCAGTTTTCACGGCAACCGCTGCCAGTCCTTGCAAGGTGGTGATAATGCGATCACTACGCCCACTCTGTTGATCGAGAGTTAAGGTGCTGTCGTAGTGTTGTTGTGCCTGCGCCCATTGTTGTTGGGCAAACGCCACTTGCGCTAAAACCCGATGGGCGTTGGCACGTTCTGCAATGTGTTCGCCTGCGACGGTTAACGCCAATTGCGCCGCGCGCGCTGCCTCCGGCAATTTTTGTTGTGCCAACTGATAACGTGCCCACTGGTTATGCAGTGTTGCTTGTTGTGGGCAGCGTTTGGCACATAACGCATCGGCATTCTGCCAAGCGTCTTCAACCTGTTGCCACTGTTGTTGTCCAAGCGCCACCGCAATTTGACGGGTCAGCCAATGCAAACGGATAGAAGGCTGCTCCACAGACAAGTTAGGCTTGAGTTGGTTTAGGCGTTGGGCAGCGGTCTGCCATTGTTGTTGTCGAATGTGCAGACTGATTAACGCCAATTCCGTTTGAATGATGCTAGCTTGCCAATCGAGACGGCGATATTCCTGCAAGCCTTTTTGCAGCAGCTGTTGTGCTTTTTTCGGTAAATCCGCTTGTAGGGCCTCATTCGCTTGTTGTAAGTAGGCATCGCCACGGCGAATAGCATCACTGTGTGAGGCGGGAGTGCTTGTATTTGCACAACCATGCAGTATCAAAACAAAAGACAGCAGAAGCGCGTGTTTAATCATGGCTGTCTTGCTCCACCACCGCCGGTGTGGCTGGGAATAAATGGCGTAATGGCCAACTGCCCCGCACGGCATCTAATGTTTGGTTGCTGTTATCTAATAAACGTTCCGTTTGTTGGGCAATGCCAGCCGCGTGGGGTGAGGCTTGTTCAGTGATGTTTTTCACTGCCTCTGCGGTCTGTCTGGCGGCCGTGCTGGTGGCTTGAATATCGGCCAACACCGGCGGTACATGCTGTTGTACCGTCTGTAAAGTGTGTTGGCTGCTTTGTAAGGTTTGTTTCACTTCTTGTTCTAATAATCCCTGACTGGTATCGAGCACACGATTTAATTTGTCCTGTGTTTCGACCAAGCCGGCGCTGGCCTGTTGCAAGCTGCGTAGGGTTTGATTGAGGTCGCCATTCGGGTCTCGCAAACGCTGTGCAATATCGTTCATGGCATCGACAACCGGCTCTAGTTTAATCTGTAACTCGCGTGCTACTTGTTCTAAATCGGCTGCGGGCGCGAGGGCAAGATAGCCATTTTCGCGTAGAGGGGGAGCATGGGTATCGAGGGTATCGAGTGCGATATAGCTATTACCAATCACACTTTGCCGTGCGATACGTGCTGACGAGGTGGTGCGTAAAAAGCGCAGATAGCGGGTTTTGATTTCTAATACCACTTCGACATGGCCATCTTCTTGCAGGCTGAAATGCTCTACGGTGCCAATATCAAAAGCACGAAAGCGAACCGGCATCCCTTTTTTTAAGTCCGCGCCCGACTGGGCATATAAACGCAGCTGGCTATGCTCTTCAAACCAGCCTTGTGCTTGGCCAGCGGTGAAAATAATGCTGATAAATAGTGCGAGGGCACCACATAAAAACATGCCGACTCTCAGGTGAAAACCTAATGTTGGCAAGCGTTGGAAAGACAATGTTTTTTTCATGCGTCGAGTGGCCAAAACACAGCCCATAAACCATCCAATAAAAACACAGCGGTCAACGAACTGAATACCGCCCGTGACGTTGCGAGAGAAGCATGTCGCCGCCGACTAGAAAACACACCAGCCAAGCAACAACACCACGTTATCACACCACAAAACACCGCTGTTTTACACGGTAGACTAAGCCAAAGGCTAAGCGGTAGTTGGGCTAATAATTGTTGCCATTCTTCAAATAGATAACGCGGTTTGGCATAGATAATACCGGCAATCAAGCTGGCCACTGCCAAATAAATCGCCAAGCCACAGCCCGAGAGCATATAGGCAAGTTGCCGCACCCCGATCAGACTAGCCAGTTTGATTTCATTGTCTGCATGCAGTTGATAAGGGGCAAATTGATTGGCACAGGCTACGCCATTGCGTGCTAACAGTAACAGACTGCTGAATAGCGGTGCCAGTTCAAATAACATCAGATAGGCCAACCATTTCAGCGTGGTATCAATGGCATTACCCAATTGATAGTGCAACTGGTGTACCACACTGATGCCGAGAGCGATACCAATGAGCGTCAAAATCGGCCAAGCGAATAGCGCGCTATCTCCAAGGTGCAGCAGCAAGCGTTGTGGCTGGCGCAAGATGAGTGTGAGCGCGTGATGGCTGGCGCTCATTAAGCGAGTGGTAGTCAGAAGAAACGAGAAGAGATGCAAAGCACTTGACCTGATGAGTTGGCTGCGGCATGGTGCCATGTTGTTTTAGACAAGAATGAGAAGGTATCGCGATGACAGCAATGTCCGCACCATTATGTCCTGATTTTGCCTTACCTGCCCATGATGGCAGCGTGTTTCAACTGTCACAACAAACCTGCCCTGTGTTGCTGTTTTTTTATCCCAAAGACAACACCCCCGGCTGCTCGACTGAAAATCAAGAATTTGCGGCTTTGTATCATGAGTTTGTTGCCTTGGGTGTGGCGGTGTGTGGGGTGTCGCGTGATAGTGTGAAAACCCATCAAAATTTTGCGGCCAAACTGGCATTGCCTTTTCCTCTGTTATCCGACCGCGATGAAGTCGTATGCCAAGCCTTCACCGTGATAAAACAAAAACAGATGTATGGCAAAACAGTGCGTGGGATTGAACGCAGCACTTTCCTTATCACGCCACAAGGCGAGATTATTCAGGCATGGCGCGGGGTAAAAGCCGCTGGCCATGCCCAAACGGTTTTGACTGCATTACAGGCACATTTTGCCGCGATTTAACTGCGATTCTTCCACTCACGCAGCGCGGCGAATAGGGTCACTTCATCATCCATGTCGATTTGACAGTGTTGTTGAATTGGCTGTGCCACGCTGGCAAGGTGAACCCGCAAAAAAGGATTGGTTTGTTTTTCAAGTGCCATTTGGCTAGGGAGCGTCGGCTGTTCGGCGTGGCGGCGGGCTTGCTCTAGGGCATAACGTTGCCGTAAGACGGTTGAATTAGGCTCGACTTGTAAAGCGAAGGCAAGATTACTCAGCGTGTATTCGTGGGTGCAATAGAGCAAAGTGTCATCGGGTAATTGGCAAAACCGTTGTAAGGCATGGTGTAACTGGGCGGCAGTGCCTTCAAAAATACGGCCACAGCCTCCGGCAAATAAGGTATCACCACACAATAAGACACCATTGCCATAGTAAGCGACATGATCTTGGGTGTGGCCTGGCACAGCCAGCACACTGAATTGACAGGCCGGTGTGGTGAACTCAACGGTGCTGCCCTCATCTACCACATCAGTGACACCAGCAATCCCAGCCGGGCCATACACTTTCACCCCTGCGGTGGCGAGTGTGGTAACACCGCCGGTGTGATCGTGATGATGGTGAGTCAGTAAAATACCGCACAGGGTGAGCTGACGTGTGCTCAGGGCTTGCTGCACCACAGCAGCATCACCGGGGTCTACTACCACCGCGTGGTGTTGATCATGCAGCAGCCAAATATAGTTATCCTGAAAAGCGGGAAGGGCTAGGATGCGTAACATAGAGTCCTCATGGCAGGGAATAGCGATGCAAGAGCTACATGATTGGCTGCAGACGCCATCGGGTCAATACGTGATTCGTTGTGAACAAGCGTATTTCGACCGCGCTGTGTCGGATATCTTTGGCTTTCGGGCGGTACAGGTCGGGTTTCATGGCTACCCATTTCTGCGCGAAAACCGTATCCCGTGGCAAATTGTCTTAAGCCCACAACCGATGCCAGCGCCGGTGGCGGTATTGGCCTATCCAGAACAGTTGCCGTTTGCTACACAAAGCCTCGACTTGCTGTTATTACCGCATACACTGGATTTTTGTGCCTCGCCCCAACAAGTGCTGCGCGAGGCCGAACGGGTGTTAATGCCTGAAGGCCGTTTAATCCTCACGGGTTTTAATCCGTATAGTTTATGGGGTATGAAACGGCGGATGAAACGCTGTCAAGGGATGCCGTGGCAAGGGCGCTTTGTCAGCTTGTTGCGATTGCGACAATGGCTCAATCCCTTGGCACTCGAACCGTGTGGAGGGGGATTTTTATGTTACGCCCCACCATTGAAACGGCAACAAGGTTTTGAACGCTGTCGCTTTATGGAGCAAGCGGGTGATCGGTTGTGGCCGGTGGTGAGTGGGGTTTATGCTTTGGAAATCGTGAAACGAGTACGTGGGATGCGCTTGATCGCACCCAGTTGGAAAACCGTACCGACACGGCCACTGGTGGCGGTATCGAGTACACGCAGACCTCGACCAGCGGTAGCGTGTCAACCACACCAATCAGCACATTTAGGATGATATGACACAACAAGATTGGGTAGAAATTTACACCGATGGGGCATGCAAAGGGAATCCCGGCCCCGGCGGTTGGGGGGCGATTTTGCGTTGGCGTGGCCAAGAAAAAGAATTGTTTGGGGCGGAATTAGAGACCACCAACAACCGTATGGAGCTGTTGGCGGTGATTCAAGCATTAAACAGTTTGAAACGCCCCTGTCAGGTCAAAGTCTTTACCGATTCACAATATGTGCAAAAGGGAATGACGGAATGGTTAGCAGGGTGGAAACAGCGCGGTTGGCGCACAGCAAACAAAGCACCGGTGAAAAATGCAGACTTGTGGCAGGCCTTAGAACACGCGGCAACTCGTCATACCGCTGTGCAATGGCAATGGGTGAAAGGCCATGCCGGACATCCTGAAAATGAACGTGCGGATGCCTTGGCTAACCGTGCGATTAGCGAGGGATGTGTGGCATGACACGACAAATCATTCTTGATACCGAAACCACCGGTTTAGAGCCAAGCAGCCATCGTTTGATTGAGTTTGCCGGTTTAGAGATGGTTAACCGAAAATTGACGGGGCGCAGCTTGCATCTGTATGTCGATCCCCAGCGTGATATTGACCCTGAAGCGCAAAAGGTACATGGCATTAGCCGAGACATGCTACACGGCAAACCCCTGTTTGCTGATGTGGCAGACGAGATTTTGGACTTTATCCAAGATGCCGAGCTAATTATTCACAACGCGCCGTTTGATATCGGCTTTTTAAACAGTGAGCTGGCGCGAGCGAACCGACCTCGGGTGAACGAGGTGGTTGCAGGGGTGATTGATACGCTGGTGATGGCAAAAGAACGCTTTCCTGGCAAACGCAATAATCTTGATATTTTGTGTGACCGTTTCGGGGTTGATCGCTCTGCACGGACATTTCACGGTGCCTTGATTGACTGTGCTTTGTTGGGGGATGTGTATCTTGCCATGACGCGTGGTCAAGAGAGCCTGATGATGGAGGTCAGCAACACTCCCGAACAGGAACAGACGGTGACCGCTGCGGTAATGAAACAATCCGAACGTGCTCCACTGCCTGTCTTACCGGCAGATGCCGATGAATTGGCAGCGCATCAAGCGTATCTCAATATTTTGGACAAAAAAGCAGGTAAACCCTGTGTTTGGCGGCAGTACGAATCTGCACACTAACTGGGTGTTATCGCTTCTTTAAAGGGTAAAACGTGAAAAAGCCAAGGCGAAAACCTTGGCTTTTTTGCTGTGCATACCCTCGGTGTCAAACGCGGAAAGCTTCGAGCTTATTGCGTAACTCATCTGCTTTTGCCCCGAGTTGATCGGCGGCACTTTGAATTTCTACCACTTCCTCTGCGCTGCGTGACAATGCTTGTGTCACTTGGCCGAGGCGACTGCTCATACCGCTGACTGCATCTTGAATATCATGGGAACGTGCGACTGAGCGTTCTACCCCTTGGGCGGTATTGCCAATCAGTGCTGTCATGTCTTCAATCGATTTGAGGGCATCGATAGAAGAATCGACTAATTGTGCTGTCCCAGCGGCAGTATCATTCATGCGCCGTGATACCTCATTAATCGCTGCCACAATGCGATCAATGGTGGTGTGGGTTTCTGTCAGGGCTGTTTGGGTTTGTGTGGCCAATTTCCGCACTTCATCCGCCACCACAGCAAACCCCCGCCCTTGCTCCCCTGCGCGGGCCGCTTCAATCGCTGCATTCAGTGCCAATAAATTGGTTTGTTCAGAAATTTGCGCGATGCTGGACAGCACACGGGTTACATCTTGCGTATCAACCGAGAGCTTATCCAAATCTTTTGCTAGGCTGGTGTTGGCCTGTGCGCTATCGCGGATAGAAGACACCATTGCGTCGAGATCTTGCTTGGCGTTGGCTAAACGTTCACGGGCGTGGCTGATATCTTGTTTGACTTGGTTGGCTAATTCGGTTGAGTGTTGAGCATTGTCACGAATTTGTTGTGCATCGCGTGCAATTTCAGTCACTTGGCCGCTGCCATCACGGACTTGACCCGCAAGGTCGTCTGAGGTGGTGACAAACTGTTTTGCCATCGAGGCATTCGATTCTGACACCACGCGGGCATCAACAAACGTGGTGCGTAGCAATTCTAATAAGCTGTTCATGGCAGAGGCCATGCGACCAATTTCATCTTGGGTACTGCTGCTGACATTACGGGATAAATCGCGATTGTGGGCAATATGCTCTAACTCATGCGCCACTGATAAAATCCGTTGCACCACTAACCGTGCACCAAACAACGACAACAGCACGGCAATGCTTAACGAAATCGCCGCCAATCCCCCTAGTTTTAATGCACTGTTAAAAAGTAAGTCTTTCAAATAACTAATTTGAATATCCACCCCAACAACATAGCGGGTGCCATTTGCTGTTTGGAATGGCACAAAAATTGAACGGAAGTTGCCAAATTTGTCGGTGTATTCATCAAACTGCGGTGTTTGTGTGCGGTAGGCTTCGAGCACAGCAGGCGAGGCATCCGCATAGTGCTCGAAATAGGGAACGTAATCGTTTTTCTCAAAATCTTCTGCAGTGGCGCCATCCGCAACAACCATCACCTTGTCGCCCCTGATGGTCATGGCGTAGGTATAAGTAAGCCCGACATCCTTAGCATAGGCGCCCAATTTTCGGACAAGCGCATCATATTCTGTTTTGGGAATGCTATCTGGTGCCTGTGCCCGATCAAAATAGGCATCGCCAATAATGCGTGGTAAGGCATACGAGGCCGCACGCAAGCGAGCATCCATCTCTGTACGTACATCGCTGGCTTTATTGAGGTAGGCACTGACACTGAATGTGACAACCGTAATCAGATTGATCAGCACAAACCACAATAAAATTTTGAGTTTAAGAGATTGAGTCCGGCGATAGGTCGGGGGCAGCGTGGTTGACGACATGGTTCATCCTCGTTAGGACGTCTCCTGCACTGGATGCAGCAGCCTGAAAATAAAGTTGCTTAATTAAGTTAACGCTTTGCCATCACAAAAATAAAGAACTAGCTGGCAAATCGGTCTCCATGATAAATTGATTTGCCAGTGGAAAAAAAGCAGAAAAGAAGTCTTTTTTAGAAAAAATTATTTTTTGGTCTTCTTTGCTACTATCATGCGCTAATAGCTTTGTTTTTTATGAATTATTTTTGAGACTTACTCTTTTGCCACAAAATGCAGTGCGACCGAATTGATACAGTAACGTTCACCTGTTGGCAGTGGCCCATCGGGGAATACATGCCCAAGATGGGCTTCACAGCTAGCACAGCGCACTTCTACCCGTTCCATACCGTGAGAAAGATCACGATGGCGGGTGATCTTATCGCCAGCAGCTTCAGCCCAAAAACTTGGCCAACCGCAGCCGGCATCAAATTTGGTATCAGACTCGAACAACACACTATCGCAACAAATACAGTGATATTCCCCTTTGGCCGTGGTGGCATAATATTCACCAGTAAAAGGACGTTCGGTGCCGGCTTCTCGAGTGATGCGATAACTTTCTGGACTTAATAGTTTTTTCCATTCTTCTGCTGTTTTAATGACTTTAAGCATTTTTTGTTTTTCCGGTTTTTTAAAAGTAAAAAATCCCCTGCTTATTCACAGGGGATTTTCACAAAGGCAATCGCTAGTGCGATAAGAATTAACGCTCAACTGCCAATGTCACACCCATCCCACCACCGATACACAGGGTTGCCAAACCTTTTTTGGCATCACGGCGCACCATTTCATGCAGCAAGGTCACCAAAATACGGCAACCAGAGGCACCGATGGGGTGACCAATGGCAATTGCACCGCCGTTGACGTTGACTTTTTCCGCATCCCATTTCAGTTCGCGCGCCACGCCCAAAGCTTGTGCAGCAAAAGCTTCGTTGGCTTCGATCAGGTCGAGGTCGTCGATTGTCCAACCGGCACGGGCCAGTGCTTGTTGTGTGGCAGGTACTGGGCCCATACCCATGATTTCTGGCGCAACACCACCCAAACCGATGGACTTGATGCTTGCCAATGGGGTCAGACCCAATTCTGCAGCTTTTGCTGCGGTCATCAGCATCACAGCGGCTGCGCCATCATTGATACCGGAGGCATTACCTGCAGTAACGGTGCCATCTTTTTTGAAGGCGGCGCGCAGTTTGCCCAAGCCTTCGGCCGTGGCGTTGGTTTTGATGAATTCATCTTTGGCGAACACAACTGGATCGCCTTTTTTCTGAGGAATAACCACCGGCACGATTTCAGCATCAAACTTACCAGCAGCTTGTGCAGCAGCGGCTTTGGTTTGTGATGCCAGAGCAAACGCATCTTGTTCTTCGCGGCTGATACCGTATTTTTCAGCGATGTTTTCAGCAGTAATACCCATGTGGTAGTTGTTATACACATCGGTCAAGCCGTCTGCCACCATGGTATCCACCAGTTGAGCATTGCCCATGCGGAAACCATCACGCGAGCCTGGCAAAATATGAGGCGACAGCGACATGCTTTCTTGACCGCCAGCAATCACGATTTCAGATTCACCGGTGGCAATCGCTTGTGCAGCCAGATGCACCGCGCGCAGACCAGAACCACACACCACGTTTAAGGTGCTGGCTGGCACTTCAACAGGAATACCGGCTTTCAACAGCGCTTGACGGGCAGGGTTTTGACCCACACCAGCGGTTAATACCTGACCCAAAATCACTTGGCTGATTTGTTCAGGTTTGACACCCGTGTCTTCCAACAATGCTTTGATCACGGTCGCACCGAGGTCTGATGCCGACACTTTTGCCACAGACCCACCGAAATTACCCACCGCAGTGCGGCGCGCAGCAACAATCACGATATCTTGCATAGTCATTTCCTTTTTGTTTTTTGGGTATGGCATCCAACCCACACCGAAGTATGGGTTGGATGTGTCGCCATTATAACGAGATCAGCTCTTTTGCACGTTCTTTTACATAACGGCCTGGTGCTGGTTCAATCGCTTTGTAGTCTTTACTGCCTGCTGTTTTCGGTGCGGCAATTTCTTTACCCGAACGCGGTGTCAACCAGCTATCCCAATCCTTCCACCAGCTACCCGGACGCGATTCTGCGCCTTCAAACCAAGCTTCGGCAGTGGCTGGCAGATTGTCGTTGACCCAATAGTTACGTTTATCTTTGGTCACAGGGTTGATCGAACCGGCGATGTGGCCAGAGGCACCCAAAACATAACGTTTTTCTTGTGCGCCAGTCAGGTATTTCAAGCCAGAGTAAGCCGATTGCCACAACACAATGTGATCTTCACGGGCAGCAAAGATATACAGTGGGATGGTGATGGTGCTGACGTCAATTTTCACACCGCACAGCTCTAATTTACCGGGTTTGATTAAATTGTTTTCCCAGTACATATTGCGCAGCAAGTAGGTGTGCATTGGCATTGGCAAGTTAGCCGAATCGTTATTCCAATACAACAGGTCAAACGGAGGTGGGGTTTTGCCTAGCATGTAGTTATTCACGACATAGTTCCACACTAAGTCGTTAGCACGCAGGCTGGAGAAAGTCCGGCTGATTTCTTTACCTGCGACGATGCCACCTTGTCCGGTTGCCACTTTCATTTCGCGGGTGCGGATCAGGTTTTCATCAATAAACATCTTCACTTCGCCTGGTTCGGAGTGGTCCACCAGCGAAGTCATAAAGGTTGCCGATTCAAACCAATCCAAACCACGGGCTTTCATCACGCACAACGAAGTGGTCAAAATCACGCCACCCACGCAGAAGCCCAAGACATTCATTTTTTCTTGGCGAGTGATGTTGCGCACCACTTCCGCTGCTTTCACCACACCAGACTCGATGTAGTCATCCCATTTATAAGTTTTGATCGACTCGTCTGCCGATTTCCACGAAATAATAAAGGTGGTGTAACCGCGTTCAACCAGATAACGCATCATCGAGTTTTCTGGCTGCAAGTCCATCAGGTAATACTTATTGATGCACGGTGGCACGACCAACATCGGGCGCTCGTGCACTTTTTCTGTGGTGGGGGTGTACTGAATCAGTTGGAACAGTGGGTTTTCAAACACCACAGTGCCTGGGGTGGTGGCAATATTTTTGCCCACTTCGAATTTTGATTCGTCAGTCATCGAGATATGGCCACGCTCCATATCCGACAGCATGTTTTTCATCCCTTCGACCAAGCTTTCGCCTTTGGTTTCGATGGCACGCTTCATCACTTCAGGGTTGGTCAAAGCAAAGTTGCTTGGGCTCATCGCATCAATATATTGACGCGTGAAGAAGCTCATTTTTTCTTTTTGCTCATCATCGGCTGTCGCGCCATCGACCATCTCGGTTAACCATTTCGAGGTTAACAGATAGCTCTGTTTCAGGGTGTTGTAGAACGGATGTTCATTCCATTCTGGTGCAGCAAAGCGTTTGTCGCCTTTCTCTTCTTCTGCTTTTTTGGTGCCCAACATGGTCATCCATAAGTCCATGTGCTGTTGGTAGAGCTTGGTTTGGGCTTCCCACAACGTGGTTGGGTTTTGGAACAGGGTCGTCCACAGCGAAGCAAAAGGATTAAGCTTGTCTTGTGGCACGCTGAAAGCGGTTTGGCTCATGGCGTTAACAAACTGCTGCAACATGCGGGAATTGGTTTCCGTGATGCTCGAAAAGAATTTTTCTAACAGTTCATTCTGGTTTGGCGTATTCAATGGCGCTCTCCTCAATAAGCAATTTAGCGGGGCGTGGGTTGTTTTGCACCGCCGCATGGGAGTAACCATAACACGCATTTATGACAATTTGCCAGAACCTAAGATGACAGAAAAACGTAGCGT
>RRZU013450804.1_pt1 | contig 12309 bp, 6 predicted proteins | sample 2165561 | NCBI WGS metagenome assembly RRZU01 (sample SAMN10456909, study PRJNA506462) | wastewater metagenome | isolation source: wastewater sludge | place: USA: Moscow, Idaho | reverse complement strand
GACCGGCAACTGGTGATGGAGATGATGACGACGCTGATTGGCCGGTTAGTCCGTTAACCAATCCCACAGTTTGTGAACACCGTAAGCCGCGGCAATACCCACCGCTACTGGTGCCCATGCTGGAGCGCTCCCTAGCGCAACCAGGGAGGCCGCCGTGGACGTCGCTGCGGTACTACTGACATAGGCGCTAGTCAGCCCGGCTCCTGTCGTGGAGGCGAGCTTGCCGACCGAGGTCTTCACCACTTGGGAGGCGATCACCGTTTGGGCGGCACGGGTGACCTGAGGTGAGTGATGGCGGTCTTCAATACACCACTGCACAAAGTGCTCGCAGTTGTTGAACAGCAGATTGTAGCTGCGCTCTCCCAGACGACGGCGGGCACGATTGACCGCCTCTTCCCGGCTGAAGTGACGATAAGGGTGTTGCTGGACCCGGACGTCATTTCCCTGGGAAAACTGGCTGAGCCTGGAGCGGACAATCTGGCAAGCGTCGTGTCCAGAGAAGGGGCCCTGGTAGTGGATCACCATGTTGTTACCCACGTAGATCCCGTGGTGCTCATAACCGATACGCGGGGAGATAAGGTGGTCACCATAGTTCAATGCGGACATGATGCTCTCTCCTACTGCAGCAAGGTGATGGCTTGTGCCAGGGCACGGGATTTGAGTTGAGCGCCTTGACCAAACCAGGCTGAGTCCAGCCGATGATCCTGGCTGCGGGTACGGCGATGGTGATCGACATACTCAGTCACCGCATTGACCAATCCCCAAGCGGTGTTGTGTGAACTGGCCAACTCTGCTCCCATTCCCGCCCCTTGGTAGAGCTCATGCAAACGCTGCACAGGTCGAGTGAGTACAATGCTCTCTTCGTCCAGAGGCTGTGCCAGCAGGTCACTGAAAAAGCGCAGAGCCTCTTGAGGTGCCACAGGGCGTTGGCTGAGCGCTTTAGCATGCTGGCCGAAATGGTCCCACTGGCTTACCCCCAGCCCCAGAGCCTGTTTCACGGCACTTGCGTCAAATTGGGTTGAGTGGGGCACCTTGATGGCGGCGGACTGGTTCCCTACTGCTACCTGAAGGGTGTTGTTGCAGACTACCCGCACCGAGGTGAATTGCGCCGTGGTGCAGAGCGTCCCATCACAGCTGGTCGCCAGCAGCAGATAGGACTTCACCAGGTCACCGCCCTTGAGTATCAGGTCCTGGCCTGTCTTGGCCAAGGCCCAGAGTTTACGGCCACCTTTGAGTGAGCCTGCGGTTTCCAGCTCGAAACCACCGGCCTCCACCAAATCTTGATAGAAGTGCAACACCTCATGGGGCTGTACCACGTTGTAGCGTTGTGAGACCACCGACAGCGGAGCCAGGGTATCGGAGCGGTAGAGGACTTTGCTGTCGGGGTAGGTGTGCAGTACGGGATTATCAGGCGAGCCCTGATACAGCACATCGCTCTGCTCAATGGTCCAGTCCATCCCGGCGGCTTGCAGCCAGACATCCAGGGAATGTTGTGGGGGGAGGACATTGCCAAGGCCATGCCAAGGTGTTTGGCCGGTGTAGGCCATGGAATCAATCAAATGAGCCATAGAGATCTCCAATGAAAAAAGGGACTGCCGAAGCAGTCCCCGAGGTAGGTTCATGGAGATAACATATGTCTGAGATTTGGTTCACTTTATGTTTATGGCGTGCAGAAATGGGGCTGAAAAATAATTGGAAAATAAGTAAAACCTTAGGGGCTGTCGTCATAAGATTGAGGCCCATAGGCATCTGCGCTGCGGCCACAAACGAGCCCGTATTTTTGGCGTGTCTTGTAGCAATACCTCGCCATTGCTTCAGATGAAGCAAGGCGTTTTCCACCAGATGCCTTGCCCATACTGAACCTCATCCCTGATACCAAGTGGTGCTTATGATCTCACACCGAGGACTTATTCGCACCTTACCTAGCATTGTACTGAAAATCATCAGCTCAAGACGACAGTCCCTAGTACCAGACTCAGTGATCCAAGCCTCGAAACTAAATCTGCATTGAAAATGCTCTGCGCCCCAAGGTTCGAAAGTCCATGCCCCCTGAAACGATCTGATCAAATACGAATCGACCATTTTGCTGTCGCAGATAGCGCTCAGTACCACACCCTTCTTCGCAGTTCGCTCTGAATCCGGCAGGATTCTGATAAACCAGATTAGCCCTTGCCCTACAGACCGGACATGTTTCCAAGGCAAGGACTCCTTGGTTGAGTATCTCCAGGGCTATTCCCTGCTGAGTTGCGTTTGCCGCAACCAAGGCCTTTTTCAGTGACTCAACGGGCTTTTCGGACACGGCCTCCCGCACTTCCAGAGCATGGGATTGGTGATCTACGTATACTCCCCGGATCCCATCAGCCAAAGTCAGAACCTTTAATGGAATTTTTGTGAGAGGCCGCCCATAGCTCCGCAGCACCTTACGGTAAAGCGCTCGATCCACAAGCTGACCAAAGCGCTCCACGCAGTACATGTCAGACGGAGAAAGAGAAATCCAGTGCTCCTGATACGCAGAGTTTGGGAGTTCTTGTCCAATTGCAGGCCAGGCGATGAATCTATCCTCAGGGAGTCCCTGAAGTTCCTCCGCTCTAGGCGTGTTGCTCAGCCAAGGCACCACAGTAAGCAAGATTTCGGCAGCAGAATATTCACCTGATGCAATGTTCACCAATTGCCATTCGAGTCCACTTTGCTGGAGTCTTATGATTCCTCCTGCCCATGAACCTTCATCTTGCCCGTGCAGGTACGGATGTAGCGCATGCCTCAGAACTAGGCCCGCATAACGCGAATAGGCATGTGCCAGATACTGGTTCTGCCGGAACCGCTCTTCGGGGGTGTTCTTCGAGATTAGCGTCGCCTTGTCCAGAAGATCCCAAAGAGTCGACAGGTGTCGGTAATGAGGGTCATGACTAAGTATATTGGTCAGGTGTAGCGAGCCCATGACCTGTGCTTGCTGGCTGACCAACAGGTATAAACCACTCTGGCGCAACCCTGAAATGGTTCGGTGCAGACGCTGAAGAGTCTCTAGCGTTTCGCCAAGACGCTCAGAGGCCTTACTGGTCTTGCCTTGGTCAAATGTCATTCCCCAGAGCCGACAAACCTCGTGAGAAAGACGGTAATCAATCTCTTCTGACTGATAAAACTCCAACGCTTGAGTCAGGGTTTCCTGCAGGCTTTTCAGCGCGAGCAGGCGCCCCCACAAATGGTGTTCTATTTTATCCAGCAGCCGGGCATAGACACGGTTCTCGTAAATACCGTGGTCATCTTCGCTAAATCGAGCAAGCACTTTCTTCGGAATCACACCGCTTAGCGTCTGCCGCTGCCAGCACTCTGAATGCGATGCCAGATGCACCAGAGTACCTTTTGCCATGCGCCGCGCACGCGCGACATCAGTCACCTCATCCTCATAGTGCAGATCTAGACGTGGGCGCTGTGATATCTGATGCAGATGCCCTTGTTGCACCACATCAAGCAAACGCTCTTCCAAAGGGAGGAGATGACTTTGGGAGCCAATGATCGCTGCAGGCATCAACGGCGAAATCAACTTGGATCGTTGTAGGTCGGCGTCTATGGTCACTATTGCTTTGCACAACTGATCTGATTGGGTGGCCTGAGCATGCTTAGGCATAACAAAGGACCGCATCTCACTGCCCAGTTGGCACCGCTCACCACCATCACTCACCAGTACACCTGAAAACGCAGGTGTGTGCCCATTGAAGACAGGGCCACTAGCCGCAAGCTGATAGCGCCCCGGCTCGATTACAGGTGGTAGCTGACGACATTGCTCCCCTGTGAGTCTGTCAAGCCACATTAGTTACGACCTTCTAGGCGTCGAATATCTGCATCCAGCATATCGAAAGATTTTCTCGGTTCTCCATCAAGGGCAGCCTTGATCCAGAAAGTCTCTAAGACGTCCTTCAAGCTTCGGACTGCTTCAGCACTAATGTTGTAGCGACCAGTTACCTTGCCCGAACGCATGACTCGAGTAGACAGCAAGTGATCCAGCGCCTCGCCTGAAGAGGCGCCGCTTGCCAGCATCACCGGGATGAAGTCCAGAGCCTGCTTCTCAAAACGATTGCCCCACCCAAGCGCAAATTGGCTACTCAGCTGCTCAGTAAAAGTGGCCCGAGTCATTTGTTGTAGCAACTCAGCGACCTCCGTCTTTCGCTCTGTGCGAGCTCGGACAAATGCCTTGTGAAGGGAACGATAGGAGTAACTCGCCGGCGCAATTTTCTTGATATCAAAACGATGATCCTGCTTAGGCAGTGTCATCACATGAGCACGGTCATAGGTCTTGTCAGCCAGTTCATTGGTAGTTTCATCATGATTGGCCGTGCCAATGAACCAAACATTTCCTGGCACTAAGATTTTACGCCCCTCATGTAGCATCGTGGGCGCATTTGGTAGGGCCGTCTCGGACAGACTGATCAAGCGTTCGTCCCGATTGTTCTTCTCCAACGCGGAGAGGAACTCGGCAAAGTACTGCTCGGGGCGAGATAGATTCATTTCATCCAGCAGGATGACGTTACAGGTGTCCTGCCAGCGAGGGGTCTGAGCCTTGTACAGAGCTTGCAAGCAGTCTTTCTCGTAAAAGCGCCGCTCGAAAGCGTTGTAATGTCCCAGTAGATCGTCGCGATCACGCCAACCGGCTTGGACGGCGATGTCCGTGCAGAAGCCCCCCATTGCCTTGGCAAAAGCCTTGGCCAGACTTGTTTTGCCAGTCCCGCTTATGCCATGGAGGACATGCAATTGGCTCATGGCCAAGCCGCCAAGCAGTACGCGAATATCTTCGAGTGGATAGAATAGCTCTACATGCTTTTCGGCCTTGGCAATCCGGTGCTGCAGCTCTTCGGCAAACAACTTGAGATCTGACACTTCCTCAAGCTCCATGCTGGCTCGGTACTCACGATCCGAGTCCATCAGCGACATTGCCGGGAATGGCGTCAGTGTCTTCTGTGCGCTGGTCAGTTGCTCAATGCGGCTTTCCAGATCATCTATATGCACTGCCAGCGTATTTTTGTGTTGTTCCAACACCCGCTTCTCACGCGCAACAGCCTCCAACTCAGTCGATGCGACGCGCTTGCTGCTCAGTTCTCGCCGCAGCTCATCGAGCTCGGGTCGCAGAACTGAAAGATCCCGTTCCAGGTCAGCCTTGCTGTTGCGTAGGTATTCATTTTCCCGCTGAAGCTCAGCAGTGTCCGACTGTTCTAGGTCACGCTTCAGGACTTTGTTTTCCTGGTTCAGGCTGTCAAGTTGCTCCAGAATCTCTCTACCTGTTCGCTCACCCAGCGCCAGTTTTAGCTCCTGCATATCCGCTAGCTGTTTCTTTAACTCTCCAGCTTTATTCCAGGCCCTATCACGCTGACTTTCCAAGCTAGAAATGGTTTGAGCATGGATCGTACGCTCTGCCTCCATTTCAGTGGCAATGCGCTGTTCCATTTCCACTTCTGCCGTTTTAATTTCGGACCACTCGCGATCAAGCCTGCTGCGCGCACGATCTAGCTCCATCTTGCTTTGCTTGATTTCGTGCTCGCGCTGATCCAATTGACTAACGCGTTCAGCCTCTGCCTCGGTACAGTTAAATTTGACCTCAGCCAGACGTCGGGCGACCAAAGAAAGCTCGCTATCAAGTAGGCGCTTCTCCTCCTGCAACTGCTGTAACTGAATCTCATGCTGCTGAACCATCTGACGCTGGCGATCCTCAAGCTGGCGCAACGTATCTTCGTTTTGCTCGACGAAGCCGGCTTGCGCATTTGTTTCACGCATGTTGAGTGAGCGCTCAGCATCCAGCAGTTCCGATTTCCTCTTGGCCAGCACTTTTTGTTCGCTAGCAAAATCGGCCTGAGCAAGAGCCAACGTTGCTCTCTCCACCTCAAGCGCTTGTTGCTCTGTAGCAATGATTTGTTCTCGAACTTCAACAGTGGACGCTAGTTTGTTAGCCTCGCGCCAACGCTCTGAAGCCTCATCACATAGGCGATCCTTGAACTTCAGCAGCTCTCTACAGGCATCAGCAAACTGCTCAATCCAACGAACCAGATCTGTGTCCCCCTCAAAACGCACGCAGACACTGTGCAACCAGTCTGGGTCGACTTGGATTTCCAAACTCATATTGAACGACTGATAGACCTTGGACATGCTCTCAAAAGAAGCGCTCCAAACAGGGATCTGCTTTTCCAAAGAAGGGCGTGAAGCCCCAGCCGTGGCAGGAGTTACCACCGCGGTAGGAATCTGCTGTGTACCCCATTTATTCAAGTTCTTCTTCTTCATTACATCCATTCCTTAAAACATGCGGTGAAGCTCAGGGCGTACTGAATACTGTCCAGCGCCATGCAACTGGTGATTTGAGTTGTTTCTCGTCCGGTAAAACTGCTCTGGGCGTGACTGCTCTGGTTACGTAGGTTTGCGAGTTCCAGGAGCTTGGCCAACTGCAGCTCGCGATCACCGAGTACCTTAAGGGGGTGCTGCCGCGCCTGAAGAGTGCCCATTGCTGCGGCAAACAGTAGTGCCTTGAGTGAGTCACTTGGCCTAGCGCAGGCCCTGACAACTTGATTGATTTTCTGCCTAGACAGTAGCCTGATGACATCTTCAGTGAATGCAGGAATCTGCAATTCTGAGAGAATCCGCTGATTGAGCTTTGGATCTGGCCGCTGCTGTTTTGGTAGCAGCCCAGCATCGGTTGGATACGTGCGAATCAGCCACTGCATGACAACCTCCAGCAGCTTCTGGCACTCCATCATCGCCGCATCCAGCTCTTGGCCGTGGCTGTCACCTTGATGGAGCTTCTCTCTGCGCACCAGTAGTGCGGCCAAATGCCGCCTGATGTCAGGCTGGCGTTCAACCCATGGGAACTCAATTAGCACCTGCAGCTCAGTCTGCTTGCGCAATGCCTCTAACCATTGCTCGACACTCTGATTGCCGGCACACGGCATACTCACCAATGGTTCAAGACGTGCGAGCAGCTTGGCGTCACCCTCAATCACCTGCAGAAGTGTGTCCTGCAGCCACCAAGCACTTTTTCGCAGTTCAAATGGATCTTTGACTGACCACAGATCATTACCATCGTCATCAGCAATAACCCAGAGAAGTACCCGCGCAGATTGCGGTGCATCATCCAGCCGCTGCACCCCCTGCAAACTGATCTGTTTCGGTAGTTGGTTGCCTTGGCCAAGCTGCTGGCTGGCTCGATAATCTTCGCGATAATCCCGGTAGGCGAGTGTCAGGGACTCATGATCGAGTGCTGGCAGATCAGCTCTCCCTCTCGCGATCATGTACGGTTTGATGGTATTCCCGGTCTTTCTTTCACCAAAGAATTCTGGGTAGTGAGCCAGCGGGTCCTTTGGCTCTAGTGGATGTAGCTGGGCAACCAGGCGCGGCCAAAACTGCCCCGTCAGCGTATCCTGCAGCAAATAGCCAGTTTTCAGGTTGGCGTCGTCTGTCTCCTCGTCGTCTAGCAGGCGCTCACCTTTGGCCGTCAATGCTTGAGCGCTCTCTACCAACCAGCCATTACTCACGCATTGAGCCAAAATCAGTTTAATCAGGTTCTGGTGAAGCCCGGTCAGCTCGGCAATGGCCTCATCGCGGACAGTGCATGCACGAATCAACCCGAGTACCGCACGCTGAAACAGATTCAACTCAGGCCGCTTGGCGTTTGGGTAAAGCACTCGATGAACCAGCACTGGCCAGAGCACCGCCTTTTTCTTGCCCATCGGGGTGGTTCCGAAGCTGAGATATGTGCCGGATTCAACGAACACTGCCATGCTCACCTCCACACATCTGGTAGAAGGCCGCCAATGCTGGCACCGCCTCCTCTGCCTCGGGACTGGTTGCCAGTGCCGAATCACCCACGCAAATCAGCATTTGCCGCTGGCGACTCATGGCCACGTTCATTCTGTTCGGCAAACGCAGGAAGCCAAACTGGCGATTCAATTGCTTCTCACGATCAGCGACTACATCACCGCTCGATTGCCCCAGTCTTGCCTGCTGATAGGTGCGTACGCATGACAGCAAGACAACATCGAACTCCTTGCCTTGAAAGGCATCGACGGAGCCCACTCGCAACCGCTCTTCGAGGCTGACTGAGCCATCGCCTCGTACCTTTCTGGCCCACTTGAAATGCTCGTGGGGCTCATAGGCACCGTTGCGTTGCTCCATCAACGCAACCCCGTCTATCCGCTGCTCAGCGAGTTTCTCCATGATCAAATCACGTTGCGCAGCATAGAAGGTGATGATGCCAATAGAAAGGCTGTCACCTCCGGCCTGCATCAGCTTTATCACTTCCTCAGCAATGCGCTGAGCCTCAATATCCCGGATCCGGCTCATCCCGGTTCTGGGGCGCAGGTCCTTGCCCAGAGAAACGGGGACGTCGATCCATTGGCATACCCGGCCTCGGTAGTGCAGCTCAAGCTCCCCCAGATCGTTCAGAAAATCCTGTGAGAAGACAAAATCCTCCGCAGCCCTGCCAGAGCGAACTACCCCTAGACCAACGGCCTCGTAGAATTGTTTACTGACGAAACTCCCTAGTATGGGATGCATACGGAATTGGGTATCCAGCATCACGACCCGGCGAATCATGTCCTGTTTCTCCAGGTCTTGCAGCTTCATGCGCATTCTCTCGAACAGGCTGGAGCGAAACGCGGCCAATTGCAGTTCGGTCAGATCGTGCTCCTCCTGCAGTTGTCCTTCAATGTCAGGTTCGAGCATGTGCGGCAACTGCCGGTCATCGCCCACCAAGACGATGCGCCGCTTCGCCATGGACATCGGCACAAACAGATCCAAAGGGTTGGCACGCGCTGCCTCATCGATCACCACGGTGTCGAACTCAATATCGGTGCTATCCAATCCAGCCACTGACTTCAGGCTCGCCATCTGCCGGCCTGCTGCTTGCTGGCAGGTTGCGCCCACCACCATGGAGTACTCATTAACAACAGCCTGAGCAGCGTTGCGGTCCATCGCCAAGCTATCGGCTAGCTGCTCCAGCACCCAAGCCACCCCCTGTTTGCGCTGACGCAACTTGCTCTCTAGATGCCTGTCGACTTCATCAAGCAGAGCTTGACCCTCTGGGTCCGCCTGACGCCTCAATTCCGCAGGCCGGTAGTCGGGCAAATACTGTTCGAGTAGACGAGCTTGGTACTCCGCAAGCTCCTGTAAGGCAGATTCAGAAAGTTGCGAGCTATCCGCAGCATCTTGCAGCAATGTCAGCAGTTCGGCACTGCTGCCTTGACCATGACGCTTCAACCAAGTGAGTAAATCCCAGGCGCGATCAGGACCATCGTCGCCAAATGAAGAGGTTTCGACACGTAGCGCTCGAATGCGTCGCAAGGCTTGTCCATCTGGCCGGCTCTCGGCCACGCTTGGCGCCTGATTCTTTAGTCGCTCGATATAGTCTTCGAGCTGACTTTCCAGCCTGGGTGGCAATACCAGACCGCTCTGATCCAAACCTTGCAGCCCATCCAAAATGCGGCCGAATGCATCCGCCTGTTGAGCTAGCGATGCACCGACAACTCGAGCTAGCGCTAACTTGGTCGACAAATCCCTGATGAACTCCAGCTCTGGGTATTTGCTGTACTCCGCAGTGATTTTTTCCTGCAAATGAGCTGCATGTCGCTCAAGCCAGGGATCGATCAGTGACGCCTCATCGCTCGCGCCACGCTTACCGCCTACGCGCGCTCCAGGTAAACCGAACACATCGCTGCGATCCAGAGCGTTGTCTACAGCATCGTGCTGAAAGCTGCTGATCAGGACCTGCGCGGAAATGTCCCGTTCTTCTGTCTCTTCAGCCAAGCGACGCTGCAGCGCAGCGATTACCTGCGTTTTGCCTGTACCGGGTGGGCCAATGATGATGGCCAGGTCCGGGGTATTGAGAGCAGCATCTAGGGCCAGTTCCTGTTTCTCTGTAGGCTTCCCCCCTTTGAAGGTTTCCTGCGCATAGGGTGTAAGCCCTTTGATGGGGCGCCGCCGGGCTGCCGGCACCGCAATCCCCTCTAAGAGCCACTTCAACTGCGGCAAGCGCTTGCCCGAGTCAATGGACTGCTTCGCCGCAAGGCGCCGCTTGCCTACGGAGCGCTGGCCTGCCAGTGAAAGGTAAAGCCAACCCTCAGCCTGTTTCGGGCGAATATCACGCCGGTTCGAGGCAGTCTTGAATACAACACAGTCAGGTTCAAAACGTATGGTGCCGCGCGGTGTACTCGCAGTTGCCTTTGACTCGTCGGTGCTTAGCTCCTCCGCCCAGTCTGGCCGCTCAGTACCCAGGTCAAACTGGGTGTCGCTTGGCAATTCGAGATTGCGCCAACGCTGACGAAACTCCCGGTATTCATCCTGTGACTTCGGAGTCAGACGCCAGAGGTTTTCACGTCCATCTTCGCAGCCCTCACATTGCACAAATCGCAGTGAACGCAGGGTCTCGGCTTGCTGCAATGCACTCTGCCATTCCTTGTCGTTATAGAGATTCCATAATTCCAAATAACTGGCACTGTCGCGCAGCGCTGCATCCAACAACGCCTGTTGACTGGCGTTGTTGAGAACCGCGGCAACAGAGGCATCACGGAACTCAAACTGGCCGATCAGCAATGAGAACGCGCCGTCACGGCGCGAGTGGCGGGTAAGGCGCTTGATCAACAGTCCACGGTCTTGCCGTTGCTCCACATCAGCGCGCCAACCCTTGCCCAGCAGCTGGAAGGCTCCCTTGGAAGCGCTGTTGCTAAAGCGCGCGACGGTGAGCCAGTCACCCTCGGCCAGCCCACGTACCAGGAACTGCTCCGCGAACCATCGGCAGGCAAGGTCGATGCTCTTATCGGCAATTTCCTGTTTACCGTAGAGATCATCGGTAATCAGTTCGTCGACCCCAAGTTCAAGCTGCATGGTGGACACTTCGACTGGTGCGCAGTACTGCACCAGTAGCTGGCCACTCTGTTTGCTGGTCAGCAGCCAGCGGCTCTGATCGCGCATTACCAGGCGGCTAAAAAGAGCATGGTCAGCCGGAGCGCAGTTCACCTTGACACGTAAGTCGCCCTGAATCGCCAGCCACTCATCCTGATAGCTTTGGAGAAAGATCACCTGATCAGCCTGAAAGCCATCGATGAGCTCATCTGTAGAGAGCGCCAGCACGTCCTCGGACAGCAGGGAAAAGTCTTTAAATTCCATATCTCATCACCACCGGAACTGCCAAATGACATGGGACTCTGCCAGCTCACCCACATGTAGCCGATAGGGCTCCTCGTGCTGTCCGCGCAGACTTTCCTTGAGCCCCTGGTAACGCTCCAGTGGCTTCCTCGCTGAGCCCCGCTGCAGATGCAACTTGCTCTGCAGCGGGTGGATGCCGAGCCCCTGAGCGGAGTACTCGATGCGAAGATGGTCCGCAGGCCAGCGGTCGTAGCTGAAAGTGGGCATCAAACGCTTGAGCTCCAGATCGCCCCCCGGTTGCAGCCATACCTTACGGCCGGTGGCAATCATGTAGCCTGCCTCCTCAGACCAACCCTCTGCTTCGTCCGGCAGAGCGATAAACTCCTCGAACAACACCAGCCGGCTATCGGCAGGTTCGTCGCAGAAAAAGCATGACGCCTTATCGAGTGAATCAAGCTCCGCAGGCAGCAAGGTAGCGCCGCCGCAACCGGCGCAGCAGTAAAGGCGCTCGTCAATTTCCGCCAACGCCTCGAGCCACTCTGCCATGCTTGGACGCTCGCAGGGACTGTGCAGCCCCTGCTCGAAACAACGGCAAAACAGTGCAGGTAATTTGCTGTGCTCTACCAGTTGGATAGGCAGGTTGGCAAAGCACTGATTGGCATCGTCCAGGGAGTCATTGACCCAAGGATGTTCACCGCGCAGCGCGGCCTCCTCCTCTTCTGGCTCCCCATCACTGACCAACTCCCCCTTAAAGGGGTGGTTATGGGTCAGCAACTGATAGGCGATGACAGCAAAACTCCAAATGTCCGTCAGACTGGACAGCAGCGCGTCACCATGCACCACTTCTGGGGCGCCATAGTCAGCCGTGTGCAAAGTCAGGCCGCTGTGCGTTTCCAGCCTGATGTTGTCGCAGTCGATCAACCAGGTTTCCGCATGGATGGGGTCATCCGATACGAAGATGTTGCTCGGGGATAGATCGCCGTAAAGCATGCCGCGCGCATGCAGTTGATTCAGTGTTCTGGCCATCTGGCTCAGAATACGGATACGCCGGCGCAGGCCACCCTGCCGAATATAATTGGCAGACGCCTCATTTTCTGCATTGATGAAGCTGTCGAGCAGGTCTTGCAACGGAACAAGACCATCCATCAGCTCCATGACATAGCCAAAGCGCGGCTCAGCCAGCAGTACCAGCGG
>RRZU011389600.1_pt1 | contig 12310 bp, 13 predicted proteins | sample 2165561 | NCBI WGS metagenome assembly RRZU01 (sample SAMN10456909, study PRJNA506462) | wastewater metagenome | isolation source: wastewater sludge | place: USA: Moscow, Idaho | reverse complement strand
GAATTAATCGTTGTGGCAGCATCGCACAATTGGGCTATGACTATTGCCGAATTCAAATCATCGTTCAGTGCGTCATAACATTTACCACGAATGCTTTTTACATCGACTGAAGATGTCGGTGAAGCCGGAATTTTATCTATTCGGGCATATGCATCGAACAGGCGTTCTAAGCTCTTTTCGGCAGCCTGCAATGCTTCATTGCTGAAATCCACAGTACTGCGATAATGAGCCTGAAGGATAAAGAAGCGAACCGTCATCGGACTGTAAGCTTTTTCCAGTAATTCGTGATCCCCTGCAAAAAGTTGTTCCAGTGTAATGAAATTGCCCAACGAACGAGCCATCTTTTGCCCGCTGATGGTAATCATATTGTTGTGCATCCAGTATTTTACCACCTGATGCTTCTCCATTGCTGTGTTTTGAGCTATTTCACATTCGTGATGAGGGAACATCAGATCGAGTCCGCCACCATGAATATCGAATTCTTTTCCCAGATACTTGATACTCATTGTGGAACATTCCAAATGCCAACCCGGAAAACCATCGCTCCAAGGAGAAGGCCAACGCATGATATGTTCAGGTGCTGCTTTTTTCCACAATGCAAAATCTACTTTGCTGCGTTTCTCATCTTGCCCGTCCAGTTCGCGTGTTGTATTCAGCATCTCTTCGATGTTGCGATGCGAAAGAATTCCATAATCATAATCCTTATTGTATTTTTCGACATCGAAATATACAGAACCGTTACTTTCATAAGCATAACCGTTCTTCAGAATCTCTTTAATAGACTCTATCTGCTCTATGATATGACCGGAAGCATGAGGTTCGATAGATGGAGGCAAGGTATTCAAATCGTTCATTACCTTGTGGTATCTATTGCTGTAATATTGCACAACTTCCATCGGTTCAAGTTGTTCCAAGCGAGCTTTCTTTGCAATACGGTCTTCTCCGCTGCCTTCCTCATTCTCCAAATGACCGACATCTGTTATATTTCTTACATATCTTACCTTATAACCTATATGCTGCAAGTATCTGAACAATAAATCGAATGTAACGCCATGGCGTGCATGTCCAAGGTGTGCGTCACTATATACAGTCGGGCCGCAAACATACATGCCCACATGGGGTGCATGAATGGGTTCAAAGACTTCTTTCTTACGTGTCAGTGTATTATAAACAGATAGTTTTTGCTCGATCATTACTTATGCAATTATTATTGGAGTACAAAAATAAAGAAATTGTTTGGTATAGACAATAATATCGGATGGCTTGAGAAGCTAGAATAAACGGATTAAGTCAGAGAACGAATCAACCTTGTAAAACCTGTTATTAGAGGTGTTCTCGTCCGCTAATTCGTGCTTCCACATTGTATGATAAGGTATATAAGTGGCATGCATGCCTATTGCCAAAGCCGGATATATATCTGATTTTAAAGAATTGCCAACCATCATTATATTCTCAGGTGAAGTGCGGAGGGAGGCAGCGAGGCTTGTATATTCTTTTTCTGTTTTGTCAGACATAATTTCTACATGGTCGAAATAACGTGTAATTCCCGACCGGTCGAGTTTTCTTTGCTGATCGAGCAGATCGCCTTTGGTGGCTACAACTAATTTATATTTTTTATCCAGCTGTTCCAATGTGTTTTCTACGTCGTCGAGTAATCGGATAGGCATATTCAGCAGATATTTTCCGAGATTGACTATTTGGTCTATTGCTTCCACCGTCACGTTTCCTTTGCTCACTTTTATAGCTGTTTCTACAAGCGAAAGGGTGAATGCTTTTGCCCCGTATCCATAGCACTCCATGTTCTGCATTTCTATGTCGAACAAGGCAGCTGATATATCTTTTTGGTTTCCAAATTCAGATAACAGACTACAAAATTCCTTTTCCACATCCTGAAATATAGGTTCATTGTCCCAAAGTGTATCATCTGCATCGAAAGCTATTATCTGAATTTCTTGCGGTACTTTCATAATTATATTGCAATCATTTATTTGCTTTTAGATATAAATTTCATTTTTATTAGTTGCAGAGCAACAGGAAAAGACATAATAATAAAACCTCCGACTAACGATACTGCAATAAACGGTACAGTTAATAGGCCTTTCTGATCGGCGATAATATATGTCCATGCACAGATAGGGAGAAATAAGACGATGGATGTTATCACGCCCGGTGAGAATTTCCTCTTTACTATTGTTGTTCCGATATGAGCAAATAATGCATTTACCGTAGCCAGTCCAACAAATAAGTATGCAAAATACGGGCAGCTAAAACCTACCACAGAGCAACAGATGCCGAGTATTATTACTGCGAAATTAGCAACGAAGAACTCTGACCACTCCATCTTTAACCCTGATGTCTGTTCTGCCCATGTTTTCCAATCCAGCATATATTCTTCCAATATATGTGCCAAATATGCTACTGTTAATACCCAGAACGGAATATTTTCCATTTCTAATATGAGTTATTTCTTATCGAATATTTATGTTCAATGCACTCAACTCCTTTGCAGATAAGTTTTTCTTCGAATTCACTTAACCGAATCATTCCTACAGATTTCATTAACCTTATAGATGCTTTATTTTCAGAATCGGTAATTCCATACACTTCTTTAATACCTACACTATTAAAACAATATGAAATAAGTATTTTCAATACTTCTGTAGCAAATCCCTTACCTTGATATACAGGAGATATATTACAACCTATTTCAGCCGATTCTTCTCCGACTTTGAGAGAGCAATCACCAATCAGCAGATTCAGTTCTTTGGAAATAATAGCCATTCCTATCCATTCTCCTTTTTTAGACAAATCAGGATTCTTACATCGATCTATAAACTCCAAAGTTTGTTCTCTTGTATAGGGTTCCCAATATTGAAATCGAGCTACGGATTCTAATGAACGATAAGAGAAAATGGCATCGAAGTCATATTCCTGGATATCTCTGATTAGGATACGATCAGAATTGAATATATTTCCAAACATCTTTTTAAAGTTGTTATCCGAATAGTTGTCTGAAAGCCTCTTCCACTTTCCTTACAGGAATGATTTCAATATTCACTTTAGATGTAAAACCTTTGAGGTTGTTTTGTGGGACAAGTATCTTTGAAAAACCCAATTTTTCAGCTTCCAATACCCGTTGTTCGATGCGGTTTACAGGGCGTATTTCTCCCGATAATCCGACTTCACCGGTCATACAGACGTGTTTCTCGATGGCTATGTCGAGGCTGGACGATAAAACGGCACTGATAACAGATAAATCCATACCCGGGTCATTGACTTTTAGTCCACCGGCTATATTCAGAAAGACATCTTTTTGTATCAATTTAAATCCGGCTCGTTTTTCCAATACGGCTAGCAGCATGTTCATCCTACGCAGATCGAATCCTGTGGCCGATCGCTGAGGAGTTCCGTATGCAGCAGTGCTCACTAGCGACTGTGTTTCTATCAGGAAAGGACGGATGCCTTCTATTGCCGCGGCAATGGATACACCGCTCAAGCCTTCGTGGTTTTGGGTAAGGAGCAGTTCGGAAGGGTTACTTACTTCACGTAAACCGCTTTGTCTCATTTCGTAGATACCTAGTTCGGCAGTGCTTCCGAATCGGTTTTTTATACTCCGCAGTATGCGATACATATAGTGTTGATCTCCCTCGAATTGAAGGACTGTATCTACAATGTGTTCCAATACTTTAGGGCCTGCGATACTACCTTCCTTGTTTATATGGCCTATCAGGACAACAGGAGTTCCTGTTTCTTTGGCAAATTTAAGGATCGCGGCAGAACATTCCCGTACTTGCGAAACGCTTCCCGGAGAAGATTCGACCGTATCGGTGAAAATTGTTTGTATAGAATCGATAATGACGAAATCGGGATTCAGATTTTGTATATGTACAAATATTTGCTCCAGATTTGTTTCACACACGATAAAGCAGTTCTCACTGTTTGAGTTTATTCGGTCTGCCCTTAACTTCAACTGTCGGGCACTTTCTTCACCCGAAATATATAATGTCTTTATATCTCTCAATCCGAGTACTGACTGTAAGACGAGTGTCGATTTTCCTATACCCGGTTCACCCCCGATCAGGACTAAAGAGCCGGGAACAAGCCCACCTCCCAAAACGCGGTTGAACTCGCCATCCTGCATGTCTATTCTGGGCTCTTCACTCGTCTGTACTTCTTTTAGTAGTAACGGTTTTGCTTTGGGTGAATCGAATATGTGAAGCCCCCCTTTCGAAGGACTGGTGTCTTTACTTATCACTTCTTCCACATATGTGTTCCATTCTCCGCATACAGGGCATTTGCCCAGCCATTTAGGAGAATCGTTTCCGCAATTGGTGCATACATATGCGGTTTTTACTTTTGCCATAATATTTTTTCAGCTTTAGTTATGCCTTTCTTCGTTTTCACCTGAATGATGTATATACTGTTGCGGAAAAGGCTCATATCTATGGTATGATTGCTTTCGTTTATATTTTTCTTATTGTATAACACGTCCGCATCCAGATTAATAACGCGTACCTGTTTTATTTTATCTGCATCCTCGTCACCGTCTTCATTGTATACGTTTATCACTATATTATTATCTTTTGCCGAGATATCAATGTTATTTTGAACATATACAGTTACCGTCTTCGATTTTCCGATTTTATCTGTTATCGTCAATACGGTAGTACCTCTCTTCAGAGCTTTTACTGTGATCACATCGCCGGATAGCTCTGTTGTAGCAATGCTGTTGTCGGAAGATGTGATGGTATAATCACCATTTCCGCTAAGTATATTTATTGTGGTCGATGCGTTTAGTAACAGATTAACATTAGACTTATCTAAAATCAATTCCTCTTCGGAATTAGGATTGTTGTATAATCCGGCAAGAGCTGTTTGTCCCGAATTTATCGGATCCAGATACTTGCTCATGTGCAGATTCTGATCCGCAGACTGATCCCAATGATACCATAATTTTCCAAAATAGTCCGTTGCCGCCGGTGTCGAGCAACTGCTGTTACCACCGGTAAGCGTGCCTATGACTAATCCGCTCTGATTGAAAATGGAACTGCCCGATGAGCCTCCTTCGGTAGATCCCTCCGAATAGGATACGATCCAGAAGGAATTTTGCGGAGAAGTATCGTTCCATTGTCCCGATGTGATAGCATTGTTATATAACGTGATTTTTTTTACATCTCCTTCGGGATGATGTATAACAGCTCCGCTTGTGGCATTGTTTGCATTACTCCTGTCCCATCCGTTAAAATATACATCCCAGTCTTCGGGAATTGTACCTGTTAATTGCAGCAAAACACCGTCACTACCTCCTGAAATAGGGTTGGCAATCAATACATTTGCTCCCCTGTGAAATTTATATGACGGTCTTGTTCCTGTATTTTCGCAGGTGGCTGACTCGTAATTGAAAAACACACTGAAATTGTCGGGATTGCTGATATCAACATTTTCCAAGCAATGATATGCTGTCAGTACATATGGAGTTTTATCGTTATTTGTATTGTTTATAAGAGTTCCGCTACATGCGCTTCCATTATTTTCACTATCTGTTGTCTTTCTTATTCTTAAGCGAACAATGCCTTTCTTTTGTACCTGCCAATCTGCACCTTGAGTGCAATTTATATTTATCATGCAAGAAGCTGCCGTTCCGAAGCCGCTTACATTTCCTGTTTCATCTGAATATTTATACCCAACATCCAGCAAATGTATTTTGGGCTTTTCAGTTATACTTTTACTGGCAATGTACTCAAGAATAACATTATCTCCGACCAAATCTTCGATAGAATAAGGACCCCCATTGGGGTTGTCTTCGTGGCTGAATACAATGGCATCTTCAAAATTATCCTTATTGTATGCAAATAGCTGGGCTCCTTTTGGTATATAAAAGTCCTCCATACTGATATAAAATCCTTTTGACTGTGGAACGCCAACCTTCAACCTCCAAATATTTTCTTTTCCTGTGGAAGATTCAGACCAGACCCCGATTGTATCCATATTTACTTCTAGCGGGTATATTTTAGCTTCCAGCATAGGCAGTCCCATCTTTTTGCGCATAGCATTGTCTACGGTGGAGTTTGCTTTTCTGGTGTCAATCATCAATGATACCTCTGATTTGTCCTCGTTGAAACGATATTGTTCTTTTTGTGCAAAAAGAAGTGTAAACGGGGCAAAAAAGATTACTCCGGCTAATAATATTTTTGAAAAGTGGATTTTCATATTTTTTTTATTAATTGTAGAATGTATTTATTTACATCGTCCTTGTTTACTAATTCGCCGGGTTCGTGTATAATAATTGCTTTTGAGTAATAAGGCTCACGCTTTACTAGATTCTCTGCTACAAAGGCCAGAAGTTCTTCTTTATTTTTATCCTTTATAAGGGGACGTTTGTCTTTGCATGTGTTCAGTCTGTCGGATAAATCTTCGGGTGTGGCTTTCAGATAAATAGTAGTCCCTACGCTGTTCATGTAGTCCATGTTATCGAAAAAACAAGGAGTTCCACCGCCCGTAGAAATAACAACATCTTCGAAGTCTCCGACTTCTTTAAGCATATTGCTTTCGATAATACGAAATTCGGATTCCCCCATTTCCTGGAAAATCTGGCTGATCGTTTTTTGATATCGGGCTTGTATAAAATGATCCAGATCAATAAAATCAAGATTAAGTTCTTTTGCAAGTTCCCTGCCGACAGTTGTTTTTCCGGCTCCCATATATCCGATGAGGAATATTCTTTTCATTTGGTTCTTTTCAAAGCGTTATACAAAAATAAAAAAAAATAGACACAATTGATATATTGTTAACCAGATTGCGAATCTCGTCTTTATGGGTTATCTTTGCATTTCAAAAAAAATGATATGACTAAGATTTCTACTGTTCTTTTCGATTTTGACGGCGTTATTGCCGATACTGAGCCTCAATATGATATTTATATCGATGAATTAGGGATAAAATATAATCTGGGTATAGACAATTTTGCCGCATTGGTAAAAGGAACTACAACACCTTATATACTGAAAAATTATTTTTCGCACTTATCTCAAGAGGAACGTCTGGAAATAGAACAGGATATATCTAATTTTGAACAGAGAATGGATTTTCCCCTGGTAAATGGAGTGATGGAATACATCAATTACCTGAAAGAGAATAACTACAAATTGGGCTTGGTGACAAGTTCTCCGGAAGTAAAGATGGAAAGAGCCTTAAAGCTGTTGAACTTGTCGGAAACCTTCGATACTGTTGTTACAGCATCCCGTATTGTTAATGGAAAACCAAACCCGATGTGTTATTTGTTAGCAGCAGAAGATCTGGGTTCCGCTCCGGAAGAGTGTGTGGTATTCGAAGACTCATTTCATGGCATTCAGGCAGGTAAGTCTGCTGGAATGCGGGTTGTCGGTTTATCGACGACAATAAATAAAAAAGATTTGGCTGAAAAGGTTAATCATGTTATACCTGACTTTTCTGATCTGAAACAGGTAGTGGGATTTCTTGCATAAGCCCGGATAGCCCTTTGTGAAGAAATTTATTGAAGTCTTGTTCAAAATTAGAAGTGAATATATTTTTCCCTAATTGAGATTGTATTTCTTCAATCTTCCAGAATTTACCATCTGCCAGCTCATCTGCGTTTAGAACAAAGTTTCCATTATATATTGCATAAAAGCAATAACTCAACTCTCGTTCCCTATCGGTTTCGATAACATATCGGGTAATATATTCCGGCTGAATCCCCATCAAACCAAGTTCTTCCGATGCTTCACGTACGGCTGCGATTTCGGGAGTTTCGTTCAAGTCGATATGCCCTGCTACTGAAGAGTCCCATCTGTTGGGCTGGATATCTTTTGTAGCAGAACGTTTTTGAAGAAATAAATCACCTTTACTATTGAATATATGCAGGTGAATAACCGGGTGTAATAACTTGGAGCCATCGTGGCAAACACTTCGGGGTGCTTGCCCGATAACATTCCCTGTCTCGTCTACTAATGGAAAAATTTCTTCTTGCATTATATATTGTTTTTGAACAACAGATTTGCAGATCGACCTTTTTTGTAAATCATAGCATCATTTTTAATGCCTTTCCGCATGTCTTTCCTCTGCTCGTCGGGCAAAGATACTATATCCTTGCAAGTTTCGCAGCAGCAACCGTTCATTTTTTGAGCACATTCATCGCATTGAATAAAAAGCAAATGACAACCATCGTTTTGGCAATTAGTATGAGTATCGCAGGGTTTACCGCATTGATGACAGTGTGCGATAATATCGTCTGTTATTCGTTCTCCAAGGCGATTATCGAACACGAAATTCTTACCGATGAATTTAGATTCAAGCCCCTCTGATTTTATTTGACGGGTATATTCTATAATACCTCCTTCCAGCTGATATACGTTTTTGAAGCCCATGTGTTTGAAATATGCACTGGCTTTTTCGCAACGGATACCTCCCGTACAATACATCAACAGGTTTTTACTCTCTTTATGTTCTTGCAACTGTTCATGTATAATAGGCAAAGATTCTCTGAATGTATCTACATCGGGAGTTATAGCTCCTGCGAAATGGCCGACCTCGCTTTCGTAATGGTTACGCATATCTATTACGATTGTAGCCGGATCTTCCATCATTCTGTTGAAATCTTTTGCTTTCAGATGTATGCCAATATCCGTAGGATTGAATGTATCATCGTCGAGACCATCGGCTACTACTTTATCTTTTACTTTTATTTTTAACTTCAAAAACGACTTATTATCATGTTCTACCGCTACATTTAGTCGTATATCTTTCAGGAAAGAAAATGAATCCAAAAACTCTTTGAATAATTGCATGTTAGCTGCCGGCAAAGATAATTGGGCGTTGATTCCTTCATGTGCAACATAAATGCGTCCAAGAACATCGAGTTTTGTCCAGCCGATGAACAGTTCATCTCTCAATTGTTGTGGATTTTCGATATACGCATACGTATAGAAAGATAACGTGAGTCTTTGAAGGCCGGCTTCATCTATCAATTTGGCTCTTTCTTCAGAACTTAGTGTATTATATAATTGCATTTTATATAAGATTTTAATTAGAATGATTTTAAATAAAGTGCAAAGATATTACTTGATGGTTATATAAATGAGATGAATGTAATTGATTATATTTATCGTACATAGACGATAGCTGCAATGTTTGCATGTTATCCCGATTTGCTTATATTTGCATATAAATAGCGATAATATGACAGCTGAAAAAATACGGGAGGAATTAGAAGCATTGTCAACACCGGAAAAGAAAGAATTCTTACCATATTTTTTCAAAACAGGCAAAGGACAGTACGGTGAAGGTGATAAATTCTTAGGGGTGGTAGTTCCCGATTCCCGTAAAATTGCAAAAAAATATAAGGATATACCCTTTCAGGAAGTAAAAAATCTATTGAATAGCGAATATCACGAATGCCGTCTTTGTGCATTGCTGATTCTGGTCGAACGCTTTAAAAAAGCCGATGAACAGAACCGTAAAGCTATCTATGAGTTTTATTTGTCACATACGCATCGAATTAATAACTGGGACTTGGTCGACCTGAGCAGTCAATATATAGTAGGAGAATACTTATTGGATAAAGACCGCTCCGTTCTGTACAGGCTTGCCGATAGCGAATTGTTATGGGATCAGCGGATTGCTGTATTGGCGACATTCCCGTTTATTCGGAATCATGATTTTGAAGATTTGCTGGCTCTATCTGAAAAGCTGTTGCATCATAAGCACGACCTGATGCATAAAGCCGTCGGATGGTTGTTGCGCGAAGCCGGAAAGAAAGATAAAACGGTGTTGATCGGATTTTTAGATCGCTATTATAAAGAAATGCCGCGTACCATGCTTCGGTATTCGATAGAGAAGCTTACTCCCGAAGAACGAGCATATTATATGAAAAAATGATAAATTATTATACCCACACTCTGCCGAACGGTCTGCGTATTGTACACAAACCACTGGAAAGTAATGTTTCTTATTGCGGCTTCATCGTAAATGCCGGAACACGGGATGAAGAAAACGATGAATATGGGATGGCACATTTTGTCGAACATATGCTTTTTAAAGGTACAGCCAAGAGACGTTCTTATCACATCATCAATCGGATAGAAAATGTTGGAGGAGAGCTTAATGCTTATACAAACAAAGAAGAAACGGTCGTTTACTCTGCTTTTCTGGAAGAACATTTTCAGCGGGCATTTGAGTTAATGTCGGATATTACTTTCCACTCTGTATTTCCTCAGCATGAAATAGAAAAGGAGATAGATGTCATTATTGATGAGATTCATTCTTATGAAGACAGCCCTTCGGAACTTATATATGACGAATTTGAGAACCTAATGTTTTCAGGCTCCCAAATCGGACATAATATATTGGGTGAACCCGAGCAATTGTTGAGATTTGATAATAGCAAAGCTGTCAGATTTATCAAAAATCATTATCAGCCACAGAATGTTGTATTTTTTTCTTTGGGTAAAACCAACTTCAAAAGAGTAGTCCATTATGCTGAAAAATATTTGTCAGACTTACCTTTCTCCCCGAAACCGAATGATCGGATAGCTCCTGCTATTATTGAATCAGTAAAAAAAAGGACGGAGAAAGACACATCACAGGGACATGTTTTACTGGGATTTCGTTCTTATTCGTTGCATGATAGCAATAGAAGGGTATTGAACCTTTTGAATAACATATTAGGTGGCCCGGGGATGAATAGCAGATTGAATATTTCTTTGCGTGAAAAGAAAGGTTATGTTTATAATGTAGACTCTTCTGTTACAGCATATACCGATGCCGGAATTCTTTCAATTTATTTTGGCTGTGATAAGAAGAATATTGAAAAATGCCAGGCTCTTGTATTTAAAGAGTTGAGGAAGATAAGAAATGAAAAGTTGACTACCTTGCAATTGCATGCAGCTAAAAAGCAACTTATGGGACAGATCGGCGTAATGAGGGATAATCATGAAAGTCTGGCCTTATCTTTAGGTAAGAACTTTCTGCATCACAATCATTTCAATACGTTGGAAGAAGTTTTTGAAAGAATTGAATTAATTACTTCCGAACAAATACAGGATGTAGCCAATCAAATTTTTGATGAAAATCAGTTGTTTAGTTTAATATATAATTAATTGTTCTAACTTTGCAATACAGACTATAGCATACTTTATAGGACATTTGAAATAGAAGCTTATGCATATGAAAATTATACTGAAAATATCTCTTGGGGTTGTCTTTCTATTATTGATTAATTGTTTGCCTGCAAATGCTCAATATCCAAAAAAACGGATGACTGTAGACTTTCGTATGGGCATCAACTACTTACAAATGTCAGGAGTGGAGACTGATCCAACCGGAGACGCTACCACTGAAACGTATACTACCGGAGCCGAAGATAAGTTTAAAATGGGAATGCATATAGGCGTGAATGTTAATTATAAAATCATAGGTAATATTCAGATACAAACCGGCTTTTATGTAAGCAAGAAAGGGTATAAAACATATGAATATGAGAGCAAGCTGAACGAAGATGGAACCCAATCAATCTATGACACCTGGAGTGAGGCTACCGGCAATTATATACAGATGCCTTTAAACTTAGGATATGAGCTCTACGTTTCTAAGAAAGTCGCCTTTAATATCAACGGTGGGCTATACGGAGCTTATGGATACGGGAATAAAGGTAGAATAAAGAAGAACATATTCACAACAACAATCAAACCAGGTGGTTCCTCTGTATCAGGTGAGTCAGGAGATTCGTATGAAGTGCTTACCTTTAGCGATAGCAGATGGAAACGTATCGATTACGGACTAAATGGAAGCATAGGATTCATTTATGACATCTATACAATCAATTTCAATTATGAACAAGGCTTGTATAATGTAACCCGAGAGGTCGGTCAAATCATAAAGCACAGAATTTATTCACTGTCTTTGGGTTTCCGTTTTTAACTTTTTGGACTTAAATTATTATAAATAACAATATTGCGATTTTACAGATATGGAAAACTTAATAGAAAGACTTCAGGAAGAAGCTCAACTTAGTCGGGATCAGGCGATCAAATCTGTATCGATAATGAAAGATTATATAGATAAAGAAGGGATAGATATAGACTGGGATAAATTCTTTAAAGGTAAATCCGAGGACTTTGTGGAAAAAGCTCGTGGGTTGTTTTCTACTGTTTCGAAGCAGACTCAAAGTTATACCGATAAAATAGTGGACCGAATAGATAACTTTGCAGATAAAGCAAAGAAAGGTGCTCAGGACCTTTTTAATGAAAAATAAAGAGAATTATTTTCTGACATAGAACCTGCAAATATTGACAGG
>RRZU010906504.1_pt1 | contig 12311 bp, 12 predicted proteins | sample 2165561 | NCBI WGS metagenome assembly RRZU01 (sample SAMN10456909, study PRJNA506462) | wastewater metagenome | isolation source: wastewater sludge | place: USA: Moscow, Idaho | reverse complement strand
TTTTTATTTCCAAAAGTAATCCATATACTATCTCCTTTTACATCAACAAAACGAATTGGATTATTTGCAGCATAATTATATGGAGTTAAATTAGGGTACTTTTCAGCAAACCTATCAATTTTATTAAATCTTCCAATAGCTGGATCATAATCTCTCCATCCATATGCATAGGTATTTAGGTTTAATTCATCTTGCAGTTCAGCACTTCGTGCGGTATGTTCGCTAAAAGTTTACTCAAAACTTTTTTCTCCATAATCATTGATTTGTACTTATAGTTAGCATTCGAAAGATTAGTATTATTATACCCTTCGTGTTTTAACCCAAATGGATAATAGTTGTTTTCTTCTAATACTTTTAGCGTTCCATTTGCTTCTTTTTGGTAACTCAATCTTACACTCGCTTCACTCGGGTCATTTCATGAAAATCTTTATCAAAGCTTTTCACTCATGAATCAAAATGATCAGTGTAATTGTACACATAATTAAAAGTTATCCTTCTATACTACTATCACCTCTACAACAATCTGGCTCGTTCGCTAAAAATGTTTACAAAACATTTTTTAACACTCTACTATCAAAGAACTTCTGCTGGTAAATTTAAGAAATTATATGTTAAAAATGTAGCAACTTTATAAAATAACAACACATCTTAAAAACTACACTTCTTTATGATATTTCTTGATTTGTTATCTTTTTATATAATATAAGTAGGACAGTTACTATTGTTCCAAATATTAAAAAAAACTTTAATCCAGTGTAATAATCCCTTGTCATTTCTTCTTGAGAAGAATTTTTTAAAATCACTCCTTTTAAAAAAGTCTCTTTTCGTCCTTCTTTATACCAATGATATGCTCCACCTAAAATTGAAATAAATGATCTAAACATAATTTTAATCTAAACTATAACGACCTCCTTCTATAAAGTCTTTTCTATATTTTTTAATAATTCACCTTGACTAATTTGAAAGAATTACATGCCAAGAAAAATAAAAAAGGAGCTAATTAATAGCTCCTCATTTATTTTGGAAAGTTTTTTCGCTAATTATTATTTAGCAAATTAATATGCTTTTGCATATAAAACTCTGTATTTTGCAGGTTTTCCAGAGAAAACGTCGACACCTTCTGTAGGCGTTTCAAAAGCTTGAGGAATACAACGAATTGTTGCTTTCGTCGCATTTTTCACCGCTTCTTCTGTTTCTTCTGTTCCGTCCCATAAAGCTGAAACAAAACCACCTTTATTTTCGATAATATCTTTGAACTCTTCAAAAGTTGTTGCTTCTGTTGTGTGAGTATCTCTAAAATCTGACGCTTTTTGGAATAAATTAGTTTGAATATCTTCTAATAATTTCTCTACTTCAGTTGACACATTATCCAACGCAATAAATTGTTTTTCTAATGTATCACGACGAGCAACCTCAACATGACCTTTTTCTAAATCTTTTGGTCCAATTGCAATTCGTACAGGAACACCTTTCAATTCGTATTCAGCAAATTTCCAACCTGGTTTCGTTTTATCATCATCATCAAATTTGATCGAAATTCCTTTCGCTTTCAATTCTGATGAAAATTTATCCACTACTTGACGAATTTCTTCTAATTGTTCTTCTGTTTTATAAATTGGAACAACAACAACTTGAATTGGAGCTAATTTTGGAGGTAAAACTAATCCTAAATCATCAGAATGCGTCATAATTAATGCCCCCATCAAACGAGTAGAAACTCCCCAAGAAGTTGCCCAAACATATTCTTGTTTTCCTTCTTTACTAGCAAATTTTACATCAAAAGCTTTCGCAAAGTTTTGCCCTAAAAAGTGAGAAGTTCCCGCTTGTAAAGCTTTTCCATCTTGCATCAACGCTTCAATTGTGTACGTGTCATCTGCACCCGCAAAACGCTCAGAATCTGACTTTCTTCCTTTTACAACTGGAATTGCCATAAAATTCTCTACAACATCCGCATACACTTCTTGCATTTGTTGCGCTTCTGCAATTGCTTCATCTTTTGTTTCGTGTGCTGTGTGTCCTTCTTGCCATAAAAATTCGGCAGTTCTCAAAAACAAACGCGTACGCATTTCCCAACGCACAACATTTGCCCATTGATTAATCAAAATTGGTAAATCGCGGTACGACTGAATCCAACCTTTGTATGTACTCCAAATAATTGCTTCTGAAGTTGGACGAACTATTAATTCTTCTTCTAATTTTGCTTCTGGATCTACAATTAATTTTCCTTTATTATCAGGATCATTTTTCAATCGATAATGTGTTACAACTGCACATTCTTTTGCAAAACCTTCTGCGTTTTTTTCTTCAGCTTCGAATAAACTTTTAGGAACAAATAAGGGGAAATAAGCATTTTGATGACCTGTTTCTTTAAATCTTTTGTCTAATTCTGCTTGTAGTTTTTCCCAAATAGCATAGCCATATGGTTTGATCACCATACACCCTCTAACCTTCGAATTCTCAGCTAAATTTGCTTTTACAACAAGCTCATTGTACCACTTAGAATAATCCTCAGCACGAGTTGTTAATTTTGCCATAATCTTTTATATTTGTTGATAAGTTTCGTATCTTTACTTGGCATAAAAATTGCCTTTAAATTTATGCAAATTTAATTATTACAAACGATGTAAATTTATAATTATGAACAAAGTTTATAAAATTTCTAATAAAATTTCTGCAACTACATTAATTCTTGTGGCTGCATTAGGAATTTCATCTTGTTCGACTTATCAACCAAGTGGTTACGAAAGCGACGGAGTTTACTATAATCCGAAAACAGATAAAACCTATCAACAAGCTCAACTACAAGATGGTAAAGAGCAAGGAGAACAAGAAAATAAAGGGGAAATAAAAATTGGTAGTCCATACTTCGATGCAGAAGGAAATGGTGCTGAACAATTTTATTACCAAGATGATGTTGATAGTACAAATGATAATACTCAATCTAAATCAGCAACCAAAGTTAAAATTAACGGATATGGTTTAGGTGGTTACAATTATTTTGGAAACAACGACTATACATTAACTTATAACGGATCGAGTAATTATGACTGGGGACGTAATGATGGTGTAGAAATTAATATCTGGAACAACTATCCTTGGTACAATTACGGATGGGGAGGTTTCTACAATCCATATCGTTGGGGATATTACAATCCTTGGTATGGTGGATGGTACGGAAACGGATTTGGTATTTCATTCGGATGGGGATGGAACGATCCATGGTATAATGGATATTATGGTTGGGGTTGGAATAGACCTTACTATGGTGGATATTATGGAGGTTACTACGGTTGGAATAACGGTTGGGGTTACGGTTACGGATATCCAGGTTATTACGGATATGGATACAATCGTCCAAGAGGAATTTATTCTCAACCAGGTTACAGAAATGGTGGTCGTTTAAATAACACCATTAATTCTACTCGTCCTGTTGGAAGCTTAAATGGTAGAAACAACCAAATCTCTACAGGTTTAAGACCTACTCGTGATAATACAATTAATACTACAACACGTCCAACTCGCGAGGTTAGACCAGGTACAGACCAAAGTCAAATTAATGGAACTCGTCCTACAAGACAGGTTAGATCTTCTGTTAATCAAGGACAAATGAATAATACACGTCCAACTCGTGAAGTAAGACCAAGTGTAGACCAAAGTCAAATTAACGGAACTCGTCCTACAAGAGAAGTAAGACCTACTGTTGATCAAGGGCAAATGAATAACACACGTCCAACTCGTGAAGTAAGACCAGCGCAAACACAACAGCCTACTTACAACACAAGACCGACTCGCGAAGCGCAACAATATCAACAACCAACAAGAAGCTATGACAGAACAAATAGCATGAACAATTCTCGTTCATCATATTCAACACCTTCTCCAAGTAGAGGTAGCAGTATGAGTAGCGGAAGCATGGGAGGTGGTTCTCGCGGAAGTAGCACAGGAGGCGGAGGTTCTCGTGGTGGAGGAAGAAGATAACTAGATTTAGATCATATATAAATGAAAAAAATATTATTAAGCCTTTGTACCTTAGCTGGTACATTGGCTTTTGCACAACAAAACAAAGGGTACGAAACTCAGTATTCTACAAATGCTATAAATTTATATTCGCAAGATATTAACAGCGGAAATGCTAAATATATTGGTGTTGGTGGGGCTGTTGGTGCATTAGGAAGTGACATTACTTCTGTCGAGCAAAATCCTGCTGGATTAGGAGTAGCAATTAACTCTGACGTACAAGTAACAGCTGGTGTTTCTACTTTTAGTAACAAAACTAATTTCGGAACAAATATCAAAGAATCTGAAAGTAATTTTGATTTCCAACAATTTGGAGGAACATTTGTTTTTGCAAATGAAGCTTCAAAATGGAATCGTTTCACAGTTGGTGTCGCTTATCTTAATCAGCGTTTAGACAATTATTCATCAATTGGAACAAATGAAGGAATTAAATTTGATAATCCAAATGGAACTTTCAATGGTTACATTAAAGATATAGATGGATACAAATCTAAATTCTCTGTTAATTTAGGAACAAGCTATGACGACAAAGTTTATTTAGGATTTGGATTAAACTTCCACGAAACTAACTATTCGGGATACGAACAATATGCAGAGCGTGATGACGACAATGGAAAAACTTATGTATACAATGCAGATGGAGCTCCATATAGTGAAATTGGGCAAGGATTTTCTTTCTCTTTAGGTGCTATTTACAAAGTGAATCACAATGTACGTTTAGGAGCGGCTTATCATTCTCCTGTTTGGTACAATGTTTCGGAAGATTATTATGCAGCAAACTTCATCAATAACGGAACTGCTGTAGATTCTTATTATATGTATTCTTCTGATTACGATATGACACGTGGTGGTCGCCTTGTAGGAAGTTTAGGTTTTGTTGTTGGTAAAAATTTATCACTTGGTGCTGATTATACATACCATATGAATAATGATACAAAATTAAAACCATCACAATATTTTAATTCTTCTAATAATTTCATCAATGATTTTGTAAAAAATTCAAGCGAAGTTAGAGTTGGTGCAGAATACCGTGTAGATCGTTTCAAAGTAAGAGCGGGTTATAATTATGTAACTTCTCCTTACAAAGATTTTACAATGGATATTGCAAACGAAAACAATGTTGTAACAAATGCAGCTGTTTTATCGAAAGCATTTCAAGGAGATATTAATCGTGCAAGTTTTGGTTTAGGATATGATTTTGGTGGATTCTATATAGATGCGGCTTATCAATATCAAACTCAAAAATATCAACAATTGATTGGTGGAACAGATTATATTAATACTAATAATGAATTTGTTTCTTTACCTAACACTTATGCTCCAAAAGTTAAATTAAACAACAATTTATTCTTATTGACATTAGGTTGGCAATTCTAATAAAAAAAAATAGATATTAAAAAATCGGATGAAATTCATCCGATTTTTTTTGTAGTACTAAATATTAACGTAATATAGTTTTAAACAAAAAACTATTAGTTTATTCTTTTGATAGAAGACATTCCCGAAGTACTCACTTTAGTTTTCAAGCCATTTTCGTCTACATAACGAACAGAACTCGCTCCAGAACTATCAGCAGTCAAACTGTTCACAGCCCAAACTGTTGTAGAACTTGCTCCAGAACAATCAACAACTACATTCGCAGCTTTCAATTCTTTTCCAACAAATGAAGAAGCTCCCGAAACCGAAATATTTAAATCCTGTACATTTCCAGAAATTTTCATACTTGATGCACCAGAATTATCAACCGAAATAGAGTTAGAAACAACGTCTAATTTCAAATTACTTGCTCCTGATAAATCAACCGCCATTTTTTCTACTTTTTGCGTTGGTAAAACCGTTACATTCGTTGCTCCAGAAAGATTAAATGAACGTAATTTTTGATGAGGGAATTTAATTTTAATAGAAGAATTTTTCAAATTTACTGTTCCATTAATTTTCATCACCAAAACACCATTCTTCACTTCAGTCGTGATTCTATTCATAATATTATCTGGTGCTTCAACAGAAATTTGACCATTATAATTACCATCCTCAACTGTAACACTTATTGCACTACTTACGTCAATCCCTTCAAAAGAAGCAACTTTACGCGTTTCCGTAACTGTATTACTACTCGCTTCTACTCGATCTAAATAATTAGAAGCTGGTGATTTAGAATTTAAATCGACCGAACAACTCGCAAATCCTAACGAACTGAATATTAAAATTGGAAGAAAAATGTATTTCATATAGATGTCTTTTATTATATAGACGCATTAACTTCTAAAAAGTTACAAAAAATATTCACTTTATTTATCATTCTAAATCAATCCGTCATAAATATTTAGTAATTTCGCTAACTATGAAAATCATCAGTTACAATGTAAATGGAATTCGCGCTGCGATGACGAAAGGTTTGGTTGAATGGTTAGAGGCTGCACAACCAGATGTTTTATGTATTCAAGAAACAAAAGCAATGCAAGAACAAGTGGACACAAAACCTTTTGAGGAATTGGGTTATCACATTTATTGGCATGCAGCAGAGAAAAAAGGATACAGCGGAGTGGCTATTTTCTCGAAAATAAAACCAAATCATGTACAAATAGGAACTGGAATAGATTATATTGACAGAGAAGGTCGCGTTTTGAGACTTGATTTTGACAATGTTTCGGTAATTAGTTTGTATTTGCCAAGTGGAACAAATATTGATCGATTAGACTTTAAATTACAATTTTGCGAAGATTTTAAAGATTATATCAAAGAACTTAAAATCTCTCATCCAAACATTGTAATTTGTGGCGATTATAACATTTGTCACGAAGCAATTGATATTCACGATCCTGTTCGTAATGCAAAAGTTTCTGGTTTTTTACCTGTCGAAAGAGAATGGATGACTGCTTTTCTTGATGAATGTAATATGATTGATTCTTTTCGTTATTTTGTAAAAGAACCTCATCATTATTCATGGTGGTCTTACCGTGCAAATGCACGCAATAATAACAAAGGTTGGAGAATCGATTACAATATGGTGAGTAATACATTAGAAAAAAATATGACACGTGCGACAATTTTACCAGATGCGAAGCACTCAGATCATTGTCCTGTTTTATTAGAATTAGACGTTTAAGATTATATAAATGAAAAAAATTGTACTTTGTTGTTTCGCTCTTTTTGCAATTGCAAGTTGCGTTCCTCAGAAACAACACCAAGAATTGGAAGCTAACTATTACAAAGCTTTAGACGATCAATCGAATACATCTAAAGAATTGACATTAGCGAATTTGAAAATAGAGAATCTTGAAAAAGATTTAGCAAAAACAAAAAGCGAATTATACATCAAAGATACAGCTTTGTCGAATGCGCAATCTATGATTAGAATGGCTCAAAAAGAGCACGATACTAATTTGCAAGAATTATATTCTGCTTTGAATAGTTCTGGAGAAAAATCGAAACTTTTCTACACTCAACTGAATGAAAAAGAAAAACAAGTTGCCGATTTGACTCAAAAAGTAAAAGATTTGGACGCTAAGATTGATCAAAAAGATACAGAAATCTTTAATCTAAAAAGACAAATCTTAACACAAGAGATTAATCAAAAGGTTTCGGAAGCAACAGCTACGCCTCCTAAAACAACAACTCCAGCAAAAACTGGAACAAAAAAATAAGCAATAAAAAGTCTTACACCAAAATGTAAGACTTTTTTTATTCTCCAAATCGAAGTAACTTTGCAACAACTAAAAAGTTTTAATGAAAGTTATTTGCGAAACAAAAAGTTTGGTCTTACGAGAGTTTTTTAAGATTGATGCATTCGAATTATTTCAATTAAATTCTGACAAAGAATTGATGAAAATCGTCAACGAAAAACCATATAAATCTGAAGACGAAGCGAAGTTTTTTATCGAAAATATGGAGAAACATTACCAAGAACATGGTTTTGGTCTTTGGGGTGTTCACGAGAAAAAAAGCGGACGATTTGTTGGTTGGGGAGGTTTGCGTCAAACGAAATATGGCGCAGTTATCAACATTCGTTTGAAACGTAAATTTCAAAACAAAGGATACGGAACAGAGGTTCTAAACGCCATTGTAGATTATGCAAAAAATGAATTGAAATTAGATAAAATAGCTGCTAAAGCAAATGCAAATCAACCTGAAACATTGAAACTTTTACAAAAATCTAAACTTCAACAATCAGAAGAAAACGAATTAATTTTCAAATTATAAAAAATAAAAAAAGCCTTGGTAAGTTATTTTATCAAGGCTTTTTTTAATGAAAAAATTCTCTTTCTGCAATCAATGTCTTTTTTCCATCAACTACTCTATACTTTTTTATCCATAGTTGTTTCTGATTATAAACATACTCAAACTCTTCAGTTCGATGTTTATTATAACCTCCAATCATAATTATTGGATACTCTTTTTCTGGAATACTTTTCCTTTCAAGTTTGACTACATTTTGAAATTTATCATACTGATATTGTTCAATATCAACTTGCAATTGATTTTGGGTATAATAATTTTTAACTGATTTTACATTTCCCAAATCATCATATAAAAATTCTTTTTTTAAATTAAAAGCAGAATCTTCAACTTCAGGATAAAGAGTTGTTATTTTTTCTGGTAATTTAGAAGCTCCTTTATAAATATAGTTTTTTTTATCTTTCTCTAAAATTCTACCTAAATCATCATACTTCAAGATATAATTTGTTTGATACAAAAGTTCATTATTAGCTATATTATAATTATTTACGCTTATTAAATTACCTATCGTATCATAAATAAAAGATTCTTTTCTAACTATATTATCTTTAGAAAAATAAAAGATTAAATCTGTCACTCTACTTTCCTTTAAATTATATTCAGTAGTTGACCCCATAAAACTTTTGAATACAACTTGACGATATGATGAATAATCTTCATGATTCGAAAGACCTTCAAAATCATTAATTTGTCCAAAACAAAACTGAAATATTAAACAAAGAAATACCGTATAACAAATTTTCATCAAACTATTGTTTTATTTCTTTTTAGGTGGAAATTTTTGCAACAATTTCGTTACACCTTTCTGAATATTCGCTGCACGAACTTCTGGAGAAGCTTTCAAGGGCATTTGAATTTTCAAGGTTCCTTCCCAAACTAATCTTCCCTCATCCTTCATCGAAATCGTATAATTTTGATTTAATTTTTGAGACATAATCGGAATTCCAACCGAAACTCCACCTCCAAAACCATAACCACCCGTTCCCATTCCAATTCCTACATTTGAATTTTGTTGTTTCGAAACAAACTCTTCAGGCTTCACGTCTAACGTTAAACTTCCTTCATTCGATTTCTGAAAACCTCTGTACAACATTCCTTTTTCGATCGACGAATATAATCTGGCAGAATCTAAATCATTCAAACCTAAATTTCCTGTTTGCGTAAAAGAATATGTTCTATTTGTTTCAAAATCAAAATCTCGGTCATAATCTACAGCTATATTTTGCGTGCTACATGAAACAATTGTTAAAAATAACGCACTTAGTAAAAGTATTTTTTTCATTATTTGTATTTTTAAAATACGTATCTAAAACAAGTCCTGTTGAACTCGTTTCAACATCGCATTAGTTATTCAAAGAATTAATATAAATTTCCACCACTTTTCTCAACGAATAAAAACCAATCTCGTCTAAATTAATTTCGTTAATAGAAACCCACTTTACTTCTGCAATTTCATCTTTTTCAAGCGTAATTTCTTCATCAGGAAAATCAGCAATAAATGCTAAATCACATGTTTTATATGGAACTTCTTTGTACTCATATGTATTGGGTTGAGAAAGAAAATACTTAAAATTCTCTAACTGAATTTTAATTCCTAATTCTTCCTCAATCTCTCGTTGACACGTTCTTTCTGCCGATTCATTTGGATCTGTAAAACCTCCAGCCAAATCCAACATTCCTTTCTTTGGTTCTCTATTTCGAACTGTAAAAAGGATTTTATCTTCTTTTTTTAGAATAACCGCCACAGCAGCTGCTACATTTTGATAATAAACCAAATCACAATTGTTGCACGACATTTTTCTAAAATCAAAATGATCGATAGAATGTCCACAATTTGGACAAAATTTAAACGATTTTATCATCTTTTTAGGTTAATGATTATTATTTATTTCTTGGATGAAATTTGATAATCGCATCTCGAATAAATTCTTGATCAACATGCGTATAAATTTCAGTTGTCGTAATACTTTCGTGTCCCAACATCAACTGAATAGCACGAAGATCTGCTCCATTTTTCAATAAATGAGTCGCAAAAGAATGACGAAATGTATGCGGACTAATTGTTTTTTTAACTCCAGCAATTATCGATAATTCTTTCACGATTGTAAAAATCATCACACGTGTAAGGTTTTTACCTCGTCTATTTAAGAACAAAAAATCTTCGAAACCAGCTTGTATAGGAAGATGAATACGAATACTTTCTTTGTACAAGTTAATATATTTTATCGTATAATCGCTAATCGGAACCAGTCTTTGTTTGTTTCCTTTCCCAATGACACGAATAAAACCATCATCAAAAAAAAGATCAGAAATTTTGAGATTTATCAATTCCGAAACACGCAAACCGCATCCATAAAGCACTTCTATAATCGCACGATTGCGCTGTCCTTCTGGTTTTGATAAATCAATTACTTCAATCATTTTATCAATTTCTTTTTCAGAAAGTACATCAGGAAGTTTCATCCCAATTTTTGGAGTTTCGAGCAAAGAAGTCGGATTATCTTCTCTAAAATCTTCGAGTTGTAAGTAGCCAAAAAAGCTTTTCAAGCCAGAAATCACACGCGCTTGTGAACGCACGCTATATTCGCTCGATGCAAAATCGTGTACAAAATCCCTCAAATCATCTTGCGAATAATCTAAAGGTTGTTTATCAGAATAATTAATTAATTTTTGAATATCGCGTAGATAACCTTCAATTGTATTAGCAGAAACTCTTTTTTCTAATTTCAGATACATTTGATAGTCATACAAAGCATCTTTCCACAGCATTTACTTCGTTATTTTTTCAAGTTCAAAAATACGCTTTATCATTTCATCTTCGGGCATCCAAACTTGATAAAATGCACGCGAACCATATAAAGTTCCAGCAATTGTGGCTTTCATGTAGTTATCAACAGTTGTTGAAAAGACAGGGTTAAACTCATTTGAAGGAATTCCTAAAACACCTAAAAACTCATTTCTATACATTCCAGCACTGAAATATTTCAAATAAATTGCTTCGTTATGAAACATGAAAAAATCGTGAATTGAATAAATTTTCTTGAATAAAAAATCATTAAAATAATTTGTATCTTGATTATAATACAACCAATTCGAAACCGAATTTGTATCTAATGCAACAAACTCATCAGGAATAATTCCACCACCGCCGTAGACTTTTTTACCTGAAGGTGCTGTAAACTCTAAATCTTTATTGATTTTGATTGAATCTTTACTGTATAATTCACCCGACTTTAATCGTTTGTATAAATCGTCACTATATTTCGCTGTTTTTTTATCAAATGGTTTTTGAATAGATCGACCAGAAGGCGTGTAATAATTAGCAACAGTCAAACGAACTTTGGTATCATCGCCTAAATTAATCTCGCGTTGCACCAAACCTTTACCAAACGAACGACGACCAACGATAATTCCGCGTCCATAATCTTGTAACGCTCCCGCAACAATCTCACTCGAAGAAGCAGAATTTTCGTCCATTAAGACGTAAATTTTTCCTTGTTCGAAAAGACCTTTATTTGTAGCGTAAATATATTTTTTACGTTTTTGTTTGTCTTGTGTGTAAACAATCAATTCGTTTTTCGTTAAAAATTCATCGGCAATCTCTTCGGCAATATGCATGATTCCACCTGGATTTCCACGCAAATCGAACACCAAAGTTTTCATTCCTTGATCTAATAAATTTTGTAAACCTTCGTGAACTTCATTTGCAGAATTTTCGGAAAAACGAGTCAATTTAAGATAACCAATATCTTTCGTTAACATATGTTTTCCAGTAACCGTAGGAATTGGTACAATCGTACGATTTAGCGTAACAGAAATTGGTTTTTGATCGCGAATAACAGATAATTTAACTTCCGAACCCTTTTTTCCTTTCAATAAACCTTCAATCGTTTTATTATCTTTTGCAACCAAAGATTGATCATCTGCAGCAACTAATTGATCTCCAAATTCTAGTTTACCATAATTCTTAGTTCCTGGCAACGTACGTTCAACAACAATGGTGTCATTCATTGTACGAAATTGAATTCCAATTCCCACAAATTCACCTTTCAATTGCT
>RRZU010016692.1_pt1 | contig 12312 bp, 10 predicted proteins | sample 2165561 | NCBI WGS metagenome assembly RRZU01 (sample SAMN10456909, study PRJNA506462) | wastewater metagenome | isolation source: wastewater sludge | place: USA: Moscow, Idaho | reverse complement strand
TCTGTATGCCAGGTCACCAAGAAGCTGCATCAGCCTCTCACAGTAAGTACCGTGAAACAGATCATACTTATATTCACCCTTCATAATTGCATCATAATTCGATGTAAACCCATAAGTTGCGCAGTTGATCACAAATCCCTGCACACGGATGATCCAGTTCTTTACTGCATACTCCTCTGGATTTGCCACATGCATCTCTTTCCCCCGAAAATATAACTCTTCCAGCTTATCCGCCGGGCGAAATATATTCGTTTCCTGATGATACATCATTTGCAGTTCCTTAAGTTCCTCCAGCAATGTATGATAACTTAAGTACCCTTTTACAAATGCATCCTCGATATCCGCAGTCTTATATGCTATGTCATCTGCCGCCTCTAATATAAACGTCAACGGATGCCGACAGCCATTCGTTCCAGTCTCCCTCTCGATCTCACGGAACATTTTCTCATCTGCCAGATAATATCCCATCTTGCGCGTCTTAATATCCCCGGAATCCAAGTCGATTCCTGTGGACGGCACCGGATATTTTACAATGGTGCTCAGAAGCGCATACGTCAGGTTCATACCTCGCTCATCCACTAGAAAATGCAGTTTCGTCACAAGCCGGAACGCCTGTGCATTTCCTTCAAAATGATACAGATCCTCTACCATCTGCCGGCTCATCACTTGTTCCATCGGCTTTCCATGATATGTCATAAGTGGCAGCTTCCGTTCGAACCACTCCCGGATCACATCTTCTCCAAAATGCCCAAAGGGCGGATTCCCGATATCGAGAATCAGCCCTGCGCATTGCAAAATATTACATATATCTTCTTTCATCTGTGGTGTAAACTCAGAATCTTTTTTGTAAACTAAAATGTTTTCTCCGATGTTCTGTCCAAGAGATTTTGCAAAAGAAGAAACCTCCAGAGAATGAGTTAGTCTTGTCCGGATAAAATCACTTTTATCCAGTGGAAATACCTGTGTCTTATCTTGAAGTCTTCGAAATGAAGCACTGCCAATAATTCGATGGTAATCTTTTTCAAATTCACTCCGCAAGTCTGAACTTTTAGCATTTCTCCCTCTCGTCTGTCCGCCCCGACATCTCTTTGCCGACAGAAGTTCTTCCCATCTCATCTTCTTATTTCTCCTCACAAATGATCTACTATTACTTAATCCAGATAAATCGGAGGCTCGTAATCCTTGCCGAGAAGCGCTTTCTTGCGCTCCTGATATCCAAGGAATGCCCACTCTGTCATGTCGGTCCACTGATGATCACTTCTGTCATAGACCTGGACATAACCGATTCTCTTTGGATGCATTCTCACACTGTTTGATTCATATTCCATGCCTGTATATGGATTGATATCACCCACATTTTCTTCTTCCGGAGCTTCCCAATCCTGTGCGGTATCAGCAAACTCTTCTTCCATATCCTGTTGATTTTCCTCAACATATTCTTCGTATGCCTGCTCCTCTTCCTGATACGGTTCTGACTCCTGATACTCTTCAGCTTCCTGATATTCTTCCGGCTCCTGATGCTCTTCAGCTTCTTGATATTCTTTCGGCTCCTGATATTCTTCTGACTCCTGATATGGTTCTTCCGATACAGCCTCTTCTGTCTTGTCTTCCGGCTGCGCCTGATTCATCGCAGATTCTGCCACCAACTGTTCTGTGGCAGCTTCCTGCTTGTCCTCATGAACCGCCTCTGCTTGCTTTTACTTACGGCGCGGGAAATAAGCCCTCCAGCCACGTGGCTTCTCCTGCTCTTTTTCCTGTTCCTTTTCTCGCTCTCTTTCTCTTTCTTCTCTGTCTTCTCTTGCCTTCTTCTCTTCAGCCTCTATCGCAGCCATTTCTTCCAGAATATCCTTCACATCCTCCTGCTTGTCATACTCAGGAACTTCCGAAGACTGCGGCTCTTCTTCATATTCTGCCGGTTCTTCATATTCTGCCGGCTCCTCATATTCTGCCGGTTCTTCATATTCTGCCGGCTCCTCATATTCTGCCGATTCTTCATATTCTGTCTGGTCTGCATATTCTGATGTTTCTTCCATCTGATCTAAATCTTTATGGATATCTACCAGTTCTCCAATTGTAATATCACGTTCTGCTCCAGATATGCCAAATTCCCTTGCTTTTACCGGCTGTTCTTCCTGTACCTGCTCTGGTTCATCATACTCCAGATTCAGTGTCAGCTGTTGTGGTTCTTCATCTATAATAATATTATTTTCAGCTCGCTTATCGATTTTGATATTTTCACGGGTTGTATATTCACTATCCGCATTCTCTTCCAGTATACTCAGATGAAATGGGCACTCTAATATAGATGCAATTAAACGCATGTCCTGTTCCTGAAAATTATCTCTGGCCAGTCTCTGCGTCAGATTCTGTCTGGACATTTTCTTTCCTGTTCGTTCTTCAATCATCTCCGCAAGCTGCTTGATCGTCATATCTTTACGGTTCAGAACGATTTTGACCTGTTCCCCAAATGTTAACTCTAACATCGCATTTCCTCCTTATTAAATTTCCCTTACTCTCCCTTGAAAATTTTCTGTCTTTGTAAACTTTTTTGTTGCTAGATAAACCCTTATTTTTCCTCTTTCATTTTAGCAAATGCCCTGTATCAAGTCAACTTAATTAAACTGGAACATAATGAGAGATATTTTCATAAAACCCATTGACAAATGCTATTCTAACGGGGTACTATATGTATTAGTTTCACACTTTAAACAACTAAAATTTTACAGTGCGAATATTATAGATGTTACATATATAAAAGTATAGAAGGAGTTACTATTATGATTATTGTATTAAAACCACTTTCCCCAAAGGAAGATATTGAACGTGTTGAAAATATGGTCAAAGCAAGAGGTCTGGACACTCACGTAATTGAAGGAGCAGAGATGACGATCATCGGCTGTATCGGTGACACATCACGTATCGACGCGAAACTCTTCGAAGTTGATCCTGCTGTCACAAAGGTTATGCATGTGCAGGAGCCTTACAAATTAGCAAGCCGCGCTTTCCACCCGGACAACTCCATCATCGATGTGTCCGGAGTCAAGGTTGGAGGAGATAATCTGGCGCTGATCGCCGGACCTTGTTCTGTAGAGTCTGTAGACCAGGTTCTTGAGATTGCAAAAGCTGCGAAAGCTTCCGGAGCCAACATGCTCCGCGGTGGTGCTTTCAAACCTCGTACAAGTCCATATTCATTCCAGGGACTCGGTCTTGAAGGTCTGAATATCCTCTGTGAAGCAAAAGCTGCAACAGGACTGCCAATCGTTACAGAATTGATGTCCGCCGAATATCTGGATGTATTCAACGAAAAAGTTGACCTGATACAGATTGGTGCAAGAAACATGCAGAACTTCGATCTGTTGAAACAGTTAGGACAGGTAGACCGCCCGATTCTTCTGAAACGTGGTCTAAACGCTACCTACGAAGAGTGGCTGATGTCTGCAGAATACATTATGGCATCCGGTAATGAAAATGTCATTTTATGCGAGCGCGGTGTCCGTACATTTGAATCCTATACAAGAAATACACTGGATCTCCAGAGTATCCCGGTTATCCAGAAGCTTTCACATCTTCCGATCATCATTGATCCAAGCCATGCCGGTGGAAAATGGTGGCTGGTTGAACCAATGGCTAAGGCTGCTGTTGCTGCAGGAGCAAACGGTCTGATGATCGAGGTTCATAACAATCCTGAGATGGCACTGTGCGACGGTTCCCAGTCTCTGAAACCTGCGAAATATGATGCACTGCTGAAACAGGTTGCTGAGATCGCAAAAGTAGTCGGAAAAACATTTTAACTATTCAAGACCCGTTCGCGGGTCTTGACGTTTTCACAGGTGTAAAAGAAAGAAGAGGATTATCAGCATGGAATTATATGTAGACCTCGGAGCACACAGCTACTCCATTTATATTGAAAATAATATTTTGAAAGATACCGGAAGCTATATCGAAAAAGTTTACTCCGGGAAAAAAATCATGATCATCTCAGACGACAACGTATTTCCTCTGTACGGAGATACTATTGTAAAAACACTGGAAGATAAATATGAGGTTCATTCTCTTATTCTCCCACACGGTGAGCCAACCAAGAGTTTTCAAAGTCTTCCGAAAATCTATTCCGCACTTTTGGAAGCCCGTTTTTCACGAAGTGATCTGATCATTGCCCTCGGAGGCGGTGTCATCGGAGATCTGGCAGGATTTGCAGCCGCAAGCTTCCTTCGCGGGATCAAGTTTATCCAGATTCCGACCTCACTTCTGGCACAAGTCGATTCTTCCGTCGGTGGAAAAGTCGCCGTAGATCTGCCGGAAGGCAAGAACCTGGTCGGTGCTTTTTATCAGCCGGCTCTTGTGCTCATCGACCCACTTGTGTTAAATACACTGCCAGAGCGTTACATCAACGACGGTATGGGCGAGGTCATCAAATACGGCTGCATCTGGGATGCTGATTTATTCAAAAATCTGGAGGCACACACCTCATTTGAAGATTTGAAGAAAGATCTGACCGAAGTTATCTATCGCTGTGTAGATATCAAGCGAATCGTTGTTGAGCACGATCAGTTCGACACCGGCGAGCGCATGCTCCTGAACTTTGGTCACACTCTGGCACACACAATCGAACAGCATTACCACTACACACGCGAAAGCCACGGTGAGGCAGTTGCCATCGGAATGTATCAGATTACAAAGATTGCAGAGGAAATGGGACTGACGAAACCCGGCGAAGCGGAACATATACGCAAAGTCCTGGATATCTATGGACTTCCACACAAGTGTGACCTTATGCTCCACGACCTGATCGGAGCCATTGCCCTCGACAAGAAAAACCTGGGTGGAAAATTAAATGTCGTGCTGCTCAAGGAAATTGGTAAGAGTTATACCTACCCGACTACAACGGAATTTTTCACAGAGCACGATCGGATGGTGTAAACGAAAATATAAATTGTAATTTTGACCCTATATATAATAGTAACCCCTGAATAAAATATGAGACAATTTTCTGTAGTTGCTGCGCCGCTTATCTCTGTGTGATTATACAAACTCGCCATAAAGACGGCTCAAACAGTGTATAATCACACAGGCTATGCTCGCAACTACAACGCAAATTGCTCAATTATTTTATTCAGGGGTTACTATTTCTATAGCCGGGAATTTACAATTTATATCTTCTTCCCGCCACTAAGCAGTTATCTGAACCGCAAGCAGACCTTCATGAAATTTTCCTATTCTTGAAACTTCCGCCGACTCCCACTACTCCTTCTTCTTATGAAATATAAAATAACCTAACCTTCACAACTTTCGCATACGCGAAGCGAAAAAGGCAAGAGCTCCCTCTCCTCCCGCATAAATTTAACGCTATATACAAAGCACCAAATAGCTGCTCTACAATAATTGAGTCATTTTCGTCATAGTTGCGAGCATAGCTTTGCTGATTATACACTGTTTGAGCCGCTTTTGGGCGAGTTTGTATAATCAGCAAAATATAAGTGGCGCAGCAACTATAGAAAATAACTCATATTGTAGAGCAGCTATTTGGTGCTGTATATATCCTTAAATTTAATTTCAAACAATAAAATAGGACTGCATGTTTGGGAGGTTGCAGCCCTGAGGAAAAAGTTATGAAAAAGAAAATTGTTTTGTTCTTTCGAACAATTAATAGTATAGACACAAAGTGTGATGAAACTATGTTTAAAATGAAAACTAATTGTGAACAAAATATGACTGAAACCATTCATATAATTCTTCCATAGTCCCTTTGTACTCTGTCTCAACTTCTTCTAATGGAATGTTCTTTTTATTTTCCAGTGTATCTGTTAATAAATATGTCTTTACGCCAAGGGAGCGGATCGTCAGGTCTTCCTGCACATCATTTCCTACCATGAGGCATTCTTTTGGATTAAGTCCAAATTCCTCCATAACTTCCTGAAAATATTTCGGATTCGGCTTGCAGTAATGATATGTTTCATAGGTCGTAATAACTTCAAAGTCTTCTGCATCGATTCCTGCCCAGCGGATACGGTTCATAGTTCCCACACGCGGGAAGATCGGATTGGTCGCAAGGTACACTTTCACACCATGTTCTTTCAACAGTTTAACAACCTGGTCTGCGCGCGGATTCGGTTTTGTAGATGCAATTGCCTCATTAAATTCATTTGCATAAAAATCCAACGTCTCCTGCTCTACCTCTGCTTTGGAAAGCCCGGATATTTTTTCAAAACATTTCCAGAAGGCATCCTCGTTGGTCGTGCTTCCATCATTCAGTACCATTGCCTCCACACCTTTCCAGATCGTCCCGATCAGCGCTTTCGGCTCCATTCCATATTTTACAAATCGTTTTGCCAGAAGTGGCATATAATACTTTACAAATTCATTCTGATCCATAGGAAGTAATGTCCCATCCAAGTCAAATAATACATGTTTTATCATATTTCGTTTTCTATCATCCTTTCTATTTTCGCTTATGACAGTTACAGGGGCAAAATCGCCCGTCAGGCGCTTCTGCCCCATTCATTACTTTAATTACTATTCATTTTCAGTCTTTATTTTAGCATTTCAAGAAATCCCGTACCATCACCATGATACTCGATTTCAAATATCTGTGCAAGGGTGGCCGCTATATCAGCGTAAGTATCTCTTGTTCCGATATTCACGCCCTGTTTCCAGCATTTACTGTAACCCAGAAGCGGTACAGACTCACGCGTATGATCAGTTCCTTTATATCCCGGATCACAGCCATGATCAGCTGTGATAAATAACACATCATCGCCGCGCATATTAGCAAGAAATATTTCAAGATCCTTGTCAAATTCATTTAATGCAGTTGTATATCCTAAAATATCTCTTCGATGGCCATATATCATATCAAAATCAACCAGATTAATGTAGCACAGTCCATTAAAATCTTTCTTTTGCAACTCAAATACTTTCTCCATGTTCTTTTTATTTCCATGGTTCGCAGTTGTCTCTGTGATTCCTTTTCCGGCAAATATATCATATATCTTGCCAACACCGATGACATCTTTTCCGGCATCTTTCAAATCATCCAGCACCGTCTGTTTTGGCGGCACAAGCGAAAAGTCATGTCTACGGTCTGTTCTTTCGAAGTTCGGATATTGTCCTACAAATGGTCTTGCAATGACTCTTGCTACTGCATGAGCGCCCATCAGAATCTTTCTTGCTATTTTGCAATATTCATACAGGGTTTCTACCGGCACAACATCTTCATGAGCTGCAATCTGGAACACACTGTCAGCGGATGTATATACGATCAACGCACCTGTTTCCATGTGCTCACGCCCATAATCCTTGATAACTTCTGTTCCGGAATATGGTTTATTACACAGCACTTCCCGTCCTGTCTGCTTTCGGAATTCATCCAGCACATCCTTCGGGAATCCGTCTGGATATACCGGAAATGGTTTCGGAGATATCATACCTGCCATCTCCCAATGCCCGATGGTCGTATCTTTTCCCATAGATTTTTCATGAAGTCTTCCGTAACATCCAATTGGACTTAAAGACTTATCCCCATAATTCATCTCGTCAATGTTATAAATCCCCAATTTTTCCATATTCGGAATATGCAGTTTTCCGGAATCATAACAAGTCTTCCATGTATTGCTTCCCTCATCACCAAATGCTTCTGCATCCGGTGCATTTCCTATTCCTGCACTGTCCAGTACGATCCAAAATGCTCTCATAATAACCCCTGCCTTTCGTATTATGCGTTCGCTTTCTTATAGGCAACAAACTCTTCGGGACTCAAAAATGCATCCCTATATCCAAGCTCATAAGGATTGATCTTCTCCGCTCCCTTCAAGCCTACCATATCCAGTGCTTTTAATGCAACTTCTTTCGCCTGCTTTTTGCTCATTCCAATCTGAAGCGGGCCAAACATCACTTCATCCAAAGCTGTATTTTTGAAAATCTGATCATTCGGATTCTGGAACACCATTCCTACTTTCTGGCAAAGCTCATCTACCTCTATATTCTAGCACCAATATTTCTTTTTATTTAGGACAAATGTCCTTTTATTTCTCACCTTTTACAAGGGTGTGCGTTCCACTTAAGAACAACACACCCTTATAATTTTTATTACATATATTTTTTTAGTTTCTCGGTGTCAGCTCTACATACAAATCTTTGTATTGTTTTGCACTCTTTTCCCAGGAAACATCTTTGTTCATATCCCGGATCACCATATCATCCCAATACTTTCTGCTCTCAAAATAGAGCGTCTTTGCCCTGTTAATGGCATCGTAAAGAAGTCCGCTTTCATACCGGTCAAATGTAAAACCATTCCCTGTATTGTCGTACATATTATAAGGGGAAACGGTATCTTTAAGTCCTCCTGTTTCTCTGACAATCGGAATCGCACCATATCTCATAGCTATGAGCTGTGTAAGCCCGCATGGTTCAAATCTTGACGGAACCAGGATCGCATCACAGCCCGAATAAATACCGTGGGCGACATTTTCATTGTAATCAATGTATGCGCAGAAACTGCCTTTATATTTATATTCATAATAACGGAATGTATTTTCATACCAGGCATCACCGGTACCAAGAACCACCACCTGTGTATTCCCATCCATAATCCCCGGAATTACAGCATTTACAAGATCAAGGCCTTTTTGGTTGGTAAGACGTGAAATAAGTCCGATCACCATCTTATGGTCATCCACTTCTAATCCCAAAGATTCCTGGAGTGCTTTCTTGTTTATCTTTTTATTTTCTACTGCTGACTCGGCATCATAATTAGCTGTTAACAGTTTATCTGTTGCAGGATTCCAGTTATCTGTATCAATTCCATTCACAATTCCTCTGATTTTATTATTATGATATCTCAAATGTTCCGCAAGACCTTCACCGTACTCTTCCGTCTGAATCTCGCCCGCATAAGTATTGCTAACTGTCGTAATTTTATTACAGTAAGCGATACCGCCCTTTAACATATTGGCATCCAGCCAGTTCTGAATCATGCAGTCTTTATTGAATACATAATCCGGAAGACCTGACCAGTATTGAATCATTTTTCTGTCATATATTCCCTGGAATCTCAGATTATGTATCGTAAGTACTGCATTTGCCCGTCCAACATTCGTATTCTGAAAACAGGTTCTTAAATAAAGCGGTACTAAAGCTGCCTGCCAGTCATGACAATGTACGATGTCAGGTGTCCAGTCCAGATAATTGAGTGCGGCAAGAGATGCCTTCGCAAAATAACAGAACTTCGGAATATCATCTATGAGGTTCGTATACGGATTACCCCAGGAAAAGAACTCGTCATTGTCGATAAAATCATAGACAACTCCATCTTTCTGATATTCCATGATTCCTACATAATACTGTTTCCCGTCAGAACAAAGATCCATATAAAAAGAACCTCTGTACTCCATCTTTTCCTGAAACTTCTGAGGAATACATTTATATCTTGGAAGAATTACCTTAACATCCAGATTTAACTTCGCCAGAGTCTTTGGAAGCGCAGACATAACATCTCCCAGTCCGCCAGTCTTAACAAATGGATAGCATTCCGAACCGATGAACGCAACACTTCTTCGCGGTCCTAAATCCAGCTGTACCATCTGTTCCTCCTGTTTCACAGGGGTTTTGTTTACAACTGCTATTTGCTTAACAAAATTCTTTTTTCTATTCTTTTTTCTACTCATATCTGGTCTCCAATCTGCAAAACATTTGCCCCATCACGGATAATATCATCCTATTATTTTATTTCAAGAATGCCTCAGCATTCTTGCTGCGAGGTGGGAGTCATCTCCCAGCTGATATAATAATTGTAGCGAATAATGCAACGATTATCAATGATAAATCATCGAATCCAGCATTCTGGCAAATCTTAACGGATTAAGAATCTGCGACAAAGACACTTCACCCTTGCTTTCCCTGGTGATTTCCGTTTTATCCCCCCTAAAGCCCCTATTTTCAAGCAAAATAAAATCACCGTCCCCAGAGCTCTAAGCCTCTAAAAACAGTGATTTAATAGTGCGCGATCAGGGGTTCGAACCCTGGACACCCTGATTAAGAGTCAGGTGCTCTACCAACTGAGCTAATCGCGCATCTCTTATTTTTCTGTCGCATCTCTTAACGACAAGTGTTATTATATAATAGCCTTTCTGAAAATGCAAGCACTTTTTTCTTTTTTTACAAATTTTTTCATTAGAAAATTTTTCATTTGGAACATCAGTAATTTTCTTGATGCTCTTGCGTCCCACTACCGGATATGCTATATTTAAGATACAAAGAGGGAAACCGCAAGCGGCTACCTTAGTTATAATATTAAGCTATTGTACAATAGCCGTCACTATTTGCGGTAGTGGCGGCTATCTTCGTTTGCCCTTGAAAATCTCATAGCAAAGACCTACAAGGGCAACAATGAATATACAAAACTGAATCATATCAGAATATGTGACCATCGCATCGCCCTCCTTTCTTTCGTTAGGAGGGTGTTTTATCCCTCCGTAAAAGAAGGGTAGCCGCCTGGCTTTGGTTTCCCTATCTGTATCATAACATAGCATTAACGAACAGACAACCAGATTGATTCTATTAGTATATTTTTATATTTCCAGATTTCGCATTATCAATAATTTTTTCTCTATTTCTAAGGTTTTTCCCCTATATCCTTGAAAATCCCTCTTTTCCCATTTTGTACTTTTTTGGTACTTTCCTTGATTTTTCATCCCCTTCATGCTATACTATCACCCGTTACCAAACCCGAAAAACCAAGGTCTTACAAGGGTTTCGCCGATTCCCGGCGCAAAATGAATCGTGTGTTCGTGACCTTCCACACGTAAAACAAAACTAAAGGAGATTTAAAAATGAAGAACAAAAACATCAGTTTCATGACACAGGCTGCTATGATTGCAGCTATCTATGTGGTGCTCACTTATGTATTCGCACCATTTTCATTCGGAGAGGTACAGGTTCGTATTTCAGAGGCCCTGACCATTCTTCCGGTATTCACACCAGCAGCAATTCCAGGATTATTTATCGGCTGCCTGATAGGTAATATCCTCGGAGGCGCAATACTCCCTGACATTATCTTTGGAAGTATCGCAACATTAATTGGAGCATTCTTTACATGGAAGCTTCGCGAGAAGAGTCCTTACCTTGCCCCGGTTCCACCGATTATTGCAAATATCCTGATCGTTCCGTTCGTTCTGCGTTACGGATACGGAGTTGCACTTCCAATTCCATTTATGATGTGCACAGTTGGTATCGGAGAGATTATTTCCTGTGCAGTACTCGGAATGGTTCTTTACTTTGCACTTAAAAAATACGCAAAGACATTATTTGCACAGTAAAATATCAATCATTGACAATTTTATCGAAACATATATTTCAAAGATAATTTTTTATCAGAGTCCGGAACTTATCTAAAGTAATGTTCCGAACTCCTCCAAGAAGAGAGCGTAACGGTTTAATCCTGCTCTCTTCTTTTTATTTTCTGCGCCAGAGCCGCTATCATTCCGGCAACACCTGCAACTGCCAGCATTCCTCCTGCATTTGCTTTGTCTCCGGTCTTAACCGACATAGCTTTCTGAGAGATTTTGCTGTTATCGTACTTATCTACGGCATCTTTCTGCTCGAATACCTGTCGTATTTTTTCTGTCTCTTTTCTCGATTCTTCATCAGCTTTTGCCTGGGCAGCTGCTTCCTGCGCTTTCTGTTCCGCCAGATACTTATCATAGGTTGTCTGGGCAACTGCCAGTTCTGCAAGTGTTCTCACATTTTCCAGTTTTGCCTGTCCATATGCTTCTTCACTTTCCGCCGCTTTCTGCTTTGCCGCGTCATAAGCTTTCTGCAACAGGGCTTCTCTGCTTTGGGCATCTTTTACTTTCGAAATCTCATCATTTAAATACGTGAAATCCGGATCTGTAATCTGATTTAGAAATGCAGCATCATAAGACAATGCCTTTGCCCTTTCTTCCTTTGACTGGGCTTCTGCCTGAGTGTCTTTCGCATCTGCCAGAGCTGCTTCCAGTGTATTCACTATATTTTGGGCATTTTTATACTCCGTTTTTGCCGTCACCTCTTCCTGCTGTTTCTGATTATAATCTGCCTGTGCACGAAGAAGCTGCATAATCATTGCCTTTATTTCGTCATATGCTGCCTGCTTTTTATCCACTTCTATCTGCGCTGCTGCAGCATCTTCTGTCTGTGCTGCCAGCTCTCTCTGTAGCACAGACAATTCTGCCTCCTGTTCTTCCAGTGCCTGTTCTGCTTTGTTTTTCTGTTCCACGGCATCAGATATGGACACATTTTTCTCCTCTAATTCTTTTTCTGCAATATCCAGTGCATTCT
>RRZU011612562.1_pt1 | contig 12313 bp, 12 predicted proteins | sample 2165561 | NCBI WGS metagenome assembly RRZU01 (sample SAMN10456909, study PRJNA506462) | wastewater metagenome | isolation source: wastewater sludge | place: USA: Moscow, Idaho | reverse complement strand
GCGAAACCTGCGATGTCCCAGGCCGCGTCACCCCACGTGATGGCCGTGACCGTCTTCAGTTCCGCGATCGACGACGAGAACATCGCATACCCGTAGGCGGCGAGGTTGTTGACGATGTGCGCGGCGATCCCCGCCTCGAGGCCCCCGGTCACGACGACAAGGGCGCCCGCCACGAGCCCGAAGGCCAGCCGGTGGGAGAACAGCGCGGGGTTCTGCACCCCGTGCAGCAGGGCGAAGATGACTGCGGATCCGACGACGCCTACCCAGCGGTTTCCCGTCGCGGAGCCGATGGCCTGCAGCAGGTACCCCCGGAAGAAGACCTCCTCGGCGGCAGCCTGCAGCGGCGAGGTCAGCAGCAGCACAAGCGCGAAGCTGACCCACCCGTCCTGCCCCGAATGGAACTGCGGGACGCCCTTCGCGGCGAACGACAGCCACAGCACGCCGTTGAGCACCACGAGGGCCACCACGAGCGCGATCAGCAGGTAGCGCCACCGCACACCGGGCTGGACCGACGCCAGCCAACGCGGCCGCACGCCGTGCACGAAACGCACGATCAGGATCGACACCGGGATCAGCAGCGCAAGCGCCAACTGACCCGAAGCCGGACCCTCCGGAAGCTCGTAGGCCGAAGCGGCCTGCTGGTACTGCGCCCAGTCGCCACCCCGGAAGAGGTGCGAGACGATCAGCACCAGCCGCGCGAACAGCGGAACGAGCAGTGCGAAGGCACTGAACCCCACGAGGATGCCGAAGACCGCCTGGAAGGGGCTCGCCCCGGGGTGCCGCAGCGCGAGCGGGTAGCTCACGCCCGACGGCGGATCGACCGGATCGCCGAAGGCGACCAGCCGGGGAGTTTCGCTCACTCGTCCGCGACGGGGTTGGCGAGGGTACCGAGCCCGGTGATGGACACCTTCACCTCGTCGCCCGGCTGCATGGCTCCGACACCCGCGGGCGTGCCGGTGAGGATGACGTCCCCGGGCAGAAGGGTCATCGAGGCGGTGATGTAGGAGATCAGTTCGGCGACGCCACGCACCATCTGCGACGTCGAGCCTTCCTGGCGCACCTCGTCGTTGAGTCGGGTCTCGATGTCGAGCTTTCCGACCTCCTCGAGGGTCAGGTGGGTGTTGATCCAGGGACCGAGCGGCAGGAAGGTGTCGGAGCCCTTCGCGCGCGCCCACTGGCCGTCGCTGCGCTGCCAGTCGCGGGCCGTGACGTCGTTGGCGATCGTGTAGCCGAAGATGACCTCCTGGGCGCGCTCGACGGGCACCTGCTTGCAGATGCGGCCGATGATCACCGCGAGCTCGCCCTCGTACTGCAGGTCCTCGACCCCTGCGGGCCGGATGATCGTCTCGCCGGGGCCGATGACCGAGGTGTTGGGCTTGAAGAACAGCAGCGGCGCCTCGGGCACCTCACCGCCCATCTCCCGTGCGTGATCGGCGTAGTTCTTCCCGACGGCCACCACCTTCGAGCGGGGGATCACGGGCGAGAGCAGGCGGACCTCGTCGAGGTCGTGGCGCTCCCCCGTGTAGTTGACCGCGACTCCGGCGAGCGGGTCGGAGGTCAGGGTCGCGATGGAGTCGGGGTGGTCCCCGCCGTCGACGGCGAGTTCGATGATCCCGTACTGGGGATCCTTGCCTGCAAGGGCGAAACGGGCGATACGCATGCCAGACAGCCTAGTTCAGTGACTCGCGCCGCAACCAGCGGCGTGGAGCCACGACCGCCCTGCGGAGCCGGTCCGCCACAGTTGCCCGGAAGGTCGGGGTCACGCCTCCAGGTGCGTCATGATCCCGTAGGAGAGCGCATCGAGCAGCGCCTCCCACGAGGCCTCGATCACGTTGGTACCGACGCCGACGGTCGTCCAGGTCTCGCCTCCGTAGGAGGTGTCGATCAGGGTGCGCACCGTCGCGTCCGTGCCGTACCCCTCGTCGAGGATGCGGACCCGGTAGTCCGTCAGCTCGAAGTCCGCGACCTGCGGGTAGGCGGGGATCAGCGCGGCGCGCAGCGCGTCGTCGAGGGCGTTGACGGGGCCGTTGCCCTCGCCGACGACCATCTGCCTTGCACCCTTCGCCGTCAGCTTGACGGTGGCCTCCGAGATGTTGATCCCGTCGCGCTCCTCCGTGAACACGCGCCACGAGTGCACCTCGATGGGCAGGTCGAGGACACCGAGCTGGTCACGCAGCAGCATCTCGAAGCTGGCGTCGGCCGACTCGTACGAATAGCCCTCCGCCTCGCGCGCCTTGACCACCTCGGTGATCTTCGCGGCGAGCTCGCGGTCGTCCAGGTCGAAGCCGAGCTGCTCGCCCTTGATCTGGATGTTGGCGCGACCCGCCATGTCGGAGATCAGCATCCGCATGTCGTTGCCGACCAGCGCCGGATCGATGTGCTGGTAGAGGTTCTCGTCCACCTTGATCGCCGAGGCGTGCAGGCCCGCCTTGTGCGCGAAGCTCGACTGACCGACGTAGGGCTGCCTACCGAGCAGCGGCTGGTGTGCGACGAGCGCGATCGCGTGCGCGACGCGGGTGAGGTCGGCGAGCTGGTCGGCCGGGAGGATCTCCCAACCGAACTTGAGCTGCAGGTTGGGGATCACGGCCGACAGGTCGGCGTTGCCGGTGCGCTCCCCGTAGCCGTTGAAGGTGCCCTGGACGTGCATGACTCCGGCCTCGACGGCGGCGACGGTGTTGGCGACCGCGCAGGCGGTGTCGTTGTGCACGTGCACGCCGAGGTTGGCTCCGGTCTCGGCCGCGGCGCGCACGATGTCGCCGATCCAGCTCGGCAGCATGCCGCCGTTGGTGTCGCACAGCACGACGACCTCGGCGCCTGCGTCGTGGGCCGTCTGCACCACCTTGATCGCGTACTCGGGGTAGGCGCGGTAGCCGTCGAAGAAGTGCTCGCAGTCGACGAAGACGCGCTTGCCCTGCGAACGCAGGAACGTGACCGTGTCGGTGATCATCTCGAGGTTCTCCTCGAGCGTGGTGCGCAGCGCGCGGCGGACGTGGTCCTCGTGCGACTTCGCCACGATGCAGATGTACTCGGTGTCCGCGTCGACGAGGGCCTTCGTCAGGGCGTCCTCGGAGGCCTTCGCCCCTGCCTTGCGGGTCGCGCCGAACGCGACCAGCTTCGAGCGCTTCAGCCCCAGCTCCTTGGCGAGCTGGAAGAACTCCGTGTCGGCCGGGTTCGCGCCCGGCCAGCCGCCCTCGATGAACGTGACCCCGAGCTCGTCGAGATAGCCGGCGATCTTGAGCTTGTCCGGCACAGACAGGTGAAGGCCCTCCTGCTGCGCGCCGTCGCGCAGGGAGGTGTCGAACACATGGAACTCGGCTGGTTGCACGGGCAGCGTCGGCATTGTCACTCCAGATCGATACGGGAAACTCTGGGCACAATACGCTGCCGAGCAGGGGCTGCGACGTCTCATTCAGTGGACGGACACCTGAGACGGGAGGCGCCCCCTCGCGGCGCTCCCGTAGGGTTTCCGCCATGACTTCAGCCAAGATTGCCGTCATCGGCGGCGACGGAATCGGCCCCGAGGTGACCGCGGAGGCGCTCAAGGCGCTCACCGCCGTCGCGGGAGCCGACGCGTTCGACTTCGTGCACTACGACCTCGGCGCCGAGCGCTGGCAGCGCACCGGCGAGGTGCTGCCCGACTCCGTCCTCGACGAGCTCAAGGGCGTCGACGCCATCGTGCTCGGCGCGGTCGGCGCCGCCCCCGGCTCGAAGGCGATCCCGAGCGGGCTCCTCGAGCGCGGCCTGCTGCTGAAGCTGCGCTTCGCCTTCGACCACGCCATCAACCTGCGCCCGTCCAAGCTGTACCCGGGCGTTCCCACTCCGCTGGCCCCCTCCGTTGTCGACGGCAAGAACGTCGACTTCGTCGTGGTGCGCGAGGGCACCGAGGGCCTCTACTGCGGCAACGGTGGCGCGGTGCGCGTCGGCACCCCGCAGGAGCTGGCCACCGAGGTCTCCGTCAACACGGCCTACGGCGTGGAACGCGTTGTGCGCGACGCCTACCGGCGCGCACAGTCGCGCCGCGGCCACCTCACGCTGCTGCACAAGCACAACGTGCTGGTCAACGCCGGCTCGCTGTGGAACCGCATCTTCACGGAGGTCGGCGAGGAGTTCCCCGACGTCGAGCGGAAGTACCTGCACATCGACGCGGCCATGATCGCCCTGGTGGTGGACCCCAGCCAGTTCGACGTCATCGTCACCGACAACCTGTTCGGCGACATCGTGACCGACCTGGCGGCCGCCGTGACCGGAGGCATCGGGCTCGCGGCTTCGGCCAACATCAACCCGACCGGCGAGTACCCGTCGATGTTCGAGCCGGTGCACGGCTCCGCGCCCGACATCGCGGGCAAGGGCATCGCCGACCCCACCGCGGCCATCTCGTCGATGGGTCTGCTGCTTGACCACCTCGGCAGGCCCGAGCTCGCGGCCAGGATCGACGAGGCGGTCTCCGACGACATCGCCGAGCGCGGGACGTCGAAGACCTCCACCTCGGAGACCGGCGACCGCATCGCGGCGCGCCTGGCCTGACCGACGAGGGTCGGTGGCGCAGGCGCCACCGGCCCGGTCACGGCACCGGCGTGAGGTCCTCTGGACGGTCGGTACCGTAGACGTCGTTGTAGTTGTCGCGCACGTTGCCGCTGCCGTGCCCGTCGACGGGGTTGAGGTGGCCGGGCAGGTCGATCGGGACGCCGACGGCGTCGGGCATGAGTCCCGGTGTGATCGGGTAGTCCTCCTGCAGGCCGGTGAGGATGTCGTCGTCTGTCTGGTAGACGCGAACCTGACCGGAGCCGAGCTGGCTCTGCAACTGCTCGACCGTCGTGCCGTTCGACTGCGCGATGTACTCCAACTGGGCCGGGCTGACGCCTGCCGCGTTGGCCGTGACGGCCGGGTTGCCTGAGACGAGCGAGGCGGTCGCCGCAAGCCTGCCCCCGAGCGAGTGCCCCGCGTAGAGCACATTGTCGTGCTGCGGGCTCTGGCCGACCGCCTGGGCGATCGCGATCGCCATCTCGGACTGCGGACCCATCCCGGTGCCTCCGGGGACGTTCTCCTGGAGCAGGTCGCGCTGCTGCGAGTCACCGAAGTCGGTTCCCTCGAAGAGGATCACGATGCTTCCGTCGTCGCCGACGTAGACGTGCGCCTTGAAGCCGTTTGCGTCGTCGACAAGCATGTCGGGCGTGAGCCCCAGTTCCTCGAGCTGCTCCGGCGTCGCCTCCTGCATGTTGTCGGGCACCTGGCCAGCCATCATGTCGATCAGGACGCCGTCGCGCGGGTCGGGTTCGGTGCCCATCATGGAGTCGGCGAGCGAGCCGTCCGAGACGGTGTTGCCCGGCCCAGGGTCGACCCCGGTGCGCAGCGTCTCCCCCGCCCGCTCCATGGTGTTGCCCAGCTGACGGATCTGTCCGAGGTAGCCGTTGCCCTGCTGTGCGACGTCGCGCAGGAGCTGGGCGATGACCTGCATCTCGGTGGCGAGGAACTCCACCACCCAGGCCACGAAGCGGCTGAGGATCCCTGCGATCATGGCGCCGCTGACGATGATCCCGCCGGGGACGACGGCGAAGCCGAGCGCGACCTTCAGCCAGAAGAGGTTGGGAACGGCCTGCCGGACGATCTCCTCGATCACGTTGACCAGGATCGCCACCACGGCCTTGCGGGTGTGTGCCGTGTTGGCCGCGACGCCCTCCACGCTCGGACCGATCACATCGACGAGGGCCTTGGCCGCCTGCATGCAGCCCTGCTGGATGACGGCGTACTCCTGGTAGTTGTCCGCCGCGTCACCGAACCATTCGGGGGCCATCCGCGTGGAGGCGTCCATGCTGCCGACGTGTGTGTCGAGGGCGCGGGCGAGGTTCTCGAGGCTGGACTTGAACTGGCGGATGGCGTCGGGGTCGCCGGTGAGCTTCTCGATGGCGTCGTCGAAGGGCGGGAAGTAGCTGAGCAGGGTGCCCGCGAGGAAGCCGAGACCGTTGGCCACCATCTCGTAGACGGCGACAGGGGCGTTGAGCCAGTCGAGCGCCGTCGGCATCAGGACCGATCCGATGTTGCCCCCGGAGAACCCGTCACCGCCCGTCGCGGCCCCTCCGCCGAGCACTCCCTTCGCCCTGACCCAGTGCGTGCGCGGAGTGATGGTGACCGAGCCGGTGGCCGGTGCAGGCGCTCCCCCGCCCCCCGCGATCTGACTTGCGAACGCGACGGCCTGGTCCTCGGCGCTCTGGTAGCTCGTGGCCGAATGGTCGAGGCCGTCTCCCATCCGCCCGACCGCGGCGCCCGCCCCCGTCAGGAACGAGTCGATCCCGTCGGTGGTGTAGGGAAAGGCGTTGGACGCCGGTGGGGCGAGCAGCTTTCCGAAGGACTCCTGGTGCGGCGGGGGCGCGGAGCCGGCGAGCCCGTTGACGGTGTCCGCCTCGGTGCTGACCGCAGAGGCCATCGAGCTGATCTGCGTCGGATTCCAGCCGGTCGGATCTGCCATGTCAGAGCCCTTCCTTGTCGAGGAGTTCGTCGATCTGTCCACGGAGGTCTGCCGCGGCGGCCTCGATGGCCGATGCGAGCGCCGCGTTGGCGGCCTCCACCGGCACCGTCGCCAGTCGGCTGCTCACCTGGAGGTCGATCAGGTTGCCGAGGGATCCGACGCGAAGACTCACCTCGCGCTCGTCTCCGCCCGTGCCGGAGGCCTGCAGTTCGGCGATCCTCGCCGAAGCCGACTCGGCAGCGGCGAATCTGGAGCGCAACCTCTGGTTGACCTGGCCGAGCACGATCTCGGGCGGGGCATCACCGTCGATGCCAGGAGGAAAGCTGAACCGTCCTGGGCCGAGGCCCTTGGCCATCGGCGGAAGCGACGACTCGTCGACGTCCGCCACGATCACACCGTCGACCTCAGCCCCGGTCGCGGCGCGGTACAGGGCCGTGAGGTGGGCGCCCCACTGGGACGCGGGAAGCACCGGCGGATCGAGCAGGACCATCGACAGCAGCCGTCCGTCGGGGCCTGCGGTGACCTCGGCCGACTGGCTCATCGCCGTCCGGGACGGGGAGAGCATGCGTAGCGCCCTCGCCTCGAGGCGGAGCGAACGGGCCGCCTCCATCAGTCTCGCGGCGGCGGGAAGATCGGGTCGCAGCGTCATACAGGCACCCTATGACCTGATGGTGTCACCCGGGGCGGGTGCTCCGGCAGGCGCAGGAGGGCCGCGAGCGGCCTACCCGACCCCACGCTCATCGGCACCCTGCGCGGGCGATAGCCTGCCTGAATGGCACGGCCTCTCACCCCAGAAGAAGAAGGCTGGGCACGCTTCCTGATCAGTCACGGGGACACCCTTGAACAGCCCCCCGGAGTGACCGAACGCTTCGCCTGGCTCGACCTGTTGGACGACGCCCTCGTGACGCGCCCCTGCCCATGCGGGACCTGCCCGTCGGTCGAGCTCTCCGGTCCCGACGGGGTGGCGTTGACAGGGCGCCCGGCACACGTCCTCTACGGCGGCACCCCGGACCTGCTCGTCCTGCTGCACATCGTCGGCGAGCGGCCCGCCTACCTGGAGGGGGTGCCGACGTCGAACCACGACGTGTGCACCTTCCCCCCGGTGGAGACGGCGCAGCGGCGCTGAGCTCAGACGCCGAGGATGGCCTTCGCCATCATGAAGTAGATGACGAGCCCCGTGGCGTCGACGAGCGTCGTCACGAGCGGCGCGGAGACGACGGCCGGGTCGATCCCGATCTTCCTGGCGATCAGCGGCATCGCCCCGCCGATGGTCGCCGCCCAGGCGCAGACCAGGATCAGGCTGCTGGCCACAACCGAGGCGATCGACCAGCCCACGAACAGGGACCCGACGATCAGGCCGAGCACGGCGAGCATCAGGCCGAGCAGGAACCCGACCCGCAACTCCCGCCACAGGACCCGCGGCAGGTCTGAGAAGCGCAGCTCACCCACCGCCAGCGCACGCACCGAGGCCGTCGCGGCCTGGGCCCCCGCATTGCCCCCTGCTCCGATCAGCATCGGGATGAACAGGGCAAGCGCGGCCACCTGCTCCAGCGTCGCCTCGAAGGCCTGGGTCACCGAGACGGTCAGCGTCGCGGCGATCAGCAGGAGGCTCAGCCACAGGGCGCGGTACCTGGCGAGCCGGAAGACGCCGACCGACATGTAGTGGCCCTCCCACGGGGAGGCTCCGGACTGGCGGGCGACGTCCTCGGAGTCGGCCTCCTAGAGCACCTCCATCGCGTCGTCATAGGAGATCAGGCCGACGAGTCGTCGTTCGCTGTCGACGACGAGCAGGTTGGGCTCGTTCGTCTCCTGGATCAGGCGGGCTGCCTCCTCCGCCGAGTCGGTTGCCGACACCACCACGGCGCCCTCGTCGACGATGTCGGTCAGCGGTTCGAGCGGATCGGCCATGACGAGGTCGGCCAAAGCGACCGGCCCGACGAGCTTGCGGGTGTCGTCGACGACCGCCAGCGTGTAGATGTTGTCGGCGTCGAGGCCCTTCGTCCGCACGCTCTGCAGGGCGGAGCCGACGCTGAGTCCGTCGCGCAGGGTGACGACCTCCGGCGACATGTTGCGCCCTACCGAACCCCGCGGATAGCCGAGCAGCTTCGCGGTCATGGCCCGTTCGTGGTGGCTGAGGCCCGCGAGCGCGCGCTTGACCACGACCGCTGGGGCCTCGTCGAGCAGACGGGAGCGGTCGTCGGGGTCCATCTCCTCGAGGACCTGGTGGTAGGCGTCCTCGCGCATGCCCGAGAGGAGGCGTTGCTGGTCGAAGGGTTCGAGCTCCTCGAAGACCTCGAGCCCCAGATTCTTCGGCAGCGACCGGAACTCCAGCGCCGCGTCCACATCGGAGAGTCGGGCGATGCTGTCGGCGATCTCGTGCGCCTCCGTCAGTTCCTGCATCGTTCCTCCTTCCAGCCGCTCGCCAGCCTATTGCCCCGCGTCGGGTCCGACGAACCCGTCGCGATGAAGACTGGGGAAAGCGTCCAGGGACGGGCTGAAACGCCCACAACGCGTCAGGGCGTAGTGCGGGTGACGAAGGAGGAGACCACATGGACATCGGGGAGTTCGAGGGCTGGGCGCTCAGCGTCACGCCCCACCTCTTCCGCTACGCGCGCCATCTCGAGAGGGACTGGCACTCGGCAGAGGATCTGGTGCAGGACACCCTTGCCAAGTTGTACGTCAACTGGTGGCGGGTCGATGAGACCCGCAACCTCAAGGCGTACGCGCTGCAGACCATGTTCCACCACTTCGTCTCCCGTCGACGCAGGAGATCGAGCGGCGAGGTCGTCACGGACTCGCTGCCCGAGGCGTTGACGGAAGCGATCGATCCGGAGACGAGACTCGTGCTGGTGAAGGCCCTGGCCAGGCTGAAGCCCGCCGAACGGGCGGTCATCGTCGCCCGCTATGCACACGACCTCTCCGTCTCCGAGGTCGCGACCTTGATGGATCGCTCCGAGGGGTGGGTGCGCACCACCTCGTTCCGCGCTCTCGCGCGGCTCCGCTCCCATCCGCAACTGGCCGCCCTGGCCTCCTGATCCCAAGGACCACGACATGAACCACGAAAACCGCTTCGAACTCACCGAAGAAGAGACCCACGACCTGGTGCGAAGGGGCATCGCGTCGGGGCGCAGGAAGCTCGTCACCCGCCGGGTCGTCTCCGGCGTCGCCGCCCTCGGCATCGTCGGGGCGCTGGGCGTGGGCGTCTTCACCGCCGTCGGCGGAACAGGCGCAGACGACCTTCCCCCGGCCGGGCCGAGTGCTCCGCCGACTGCACCCTCCGACCCGACGCCTGCCCCTACGGCCCCGAACCTCGATCCGACCCCCGCGCCCACCGACCCGACGCCGGCCCCGGACCAGCCGGAAACCCCCGACCCCGGCGTCGATGAGCCCGCGGCCGCGTCCCACGAGCTCTACGACACGCTCGGTTCCCTGCTGCCCGACGGCATGGAGCTGTCAGGCTTCTCGGCCGCGGAGAAGTCGTTCAGCAACCCGGGACGGTGGGCGCCGTTCACGCTGAGCGAGGGCGCCGACTCGAGCACCGGGCACGTGCTGGTCGGCCCCCCCGGCTCCTACGGTGATCCGGACACGTGCCAGGCGCCCGCCTGCACCCTCACCCCCGCCGGCGACGGACAGGTGATGTTCCTCGAGGGCGCCGCGGACGACAAGGACGGCAGCCCCGCGAGCTGGACCTTCGTCGACCCTGACGGCATGCAGGTCACGATCTTCCTGGAGCGCACCGATGCCCTGATGGACTCCGACCTCGCCACCTCCATCGTCTCGGACGGCGCATGGGCCCCCATCGTCGCCGACGAGGCGGCCGACCCGACCCCGTGACCCACGGCACGCGAAGAGGCCCGACGAAGGATCGTCGGGCCTCTTCCATGCGGGATCGCGTCAGGCGTCCAGATCGGTCTCGATCAACGCGGCGATCGCGTCGACCGCCTCCTGGTTGTCCGACTCGACGACGACCTCGGCGCCCGCCTCGGCCCCGAGCGTCATGATCATCATCGACGAGCCGGCATCGACCGCGTCGTCTGCGTCCATGTCACTCAGTCTGAGCGTGATGTCGTCGTCATACTCGGCCGCGGCCTGGGCGACGAGGGTGGCCGGGCGGGCGTGCAGCCCGACCGACGAGCCGACGATTACGGTCCTGCTTGCCATCAGATCTCCTTCAGCGGTTGATGCTCACCGTGGGTCGTTCCACGGAGACAACTTCGGTCGCGAGCCCTGCGGCGTCGCGTGGGGTGGGCAGCGTCGTGCTCGGAAGCGCTGCGGCGGCCGATCCGTAGCTGATCGCCGACGCCAGGCATCCCTCGGGGCCCGCCTGCTCCAGGTCGGCCAGGATGAACCCCGCGAGCGCGCTGTCGCCCGCTCCGACCGTACTGCGCACCGCGATCTTTGGCGAGGGGGCGTACCAGGCGCCGTCGGCATTGACCAGCACAGCTCCCGAGCCACCCAGCGTGACAAGGACATTGCCGACGCCGGCCTCGACGAGGCGGCCGGCCGCCGCCGCGATCTCCGAGACGTCACCGTCGGCGGCGCTGGCTTCGAAGGCTGCCGCGTCGCCCCCGGCGAGCTCGGCCAACTCGTCTGCGTTCGGCTTGAGCACATCGATCCGGGAGGCGGGCAGCGCATCGACGACGGCGGAGAGGTAGCGCCCGGATGTGTCGACGGCGACGCGGCAGCCACGCTCGGCGACGGCCGCCGAGAGCTCCGCGTACCAGTCGACCGGCGCCCCCGGTGGCAGGGATCCGCTCAGCACCACCCAGGCGGCCCCCTCCGCGGCCTCGAGCAGCCTCTTGCGTGCGCGCAGCAGCGCGGCCTCGTCGAGGGGATGCCCCGACTCGTTGATCTTCGTGGTGGTGCCGTCGGGCTGCGTGACCGCCGTGTTGACCCGCACGCGTCTGCCGGGCGCAAGGTCATCGGCCAGCAGCGGCACGGCGGGGCGCAGACCGGCGAGCTTTCGGTAGAGCTCGTCCACCTCGGGGACGACCGCGGTGACGCTGTGCCCGGCCGAGATCACGACCCGGGCCACATTGAGGCCCTTTCCGCCGGCCTGCTCGGTGACTCCGGAGGTGCGCTGCACCTGTCCGACCGTGAGCGGGCCGTCGAGCCCGAGCGTGCGATCGAGGCTCGGGTTCGCTGTGAGGGTGACCACTTCGTCAGCCATGTGTGCCTCCCGGGGATGTGTTACGACCGTTTATACCCGCGATTCACCCCAAAACTCAAGGGAATCGCAAATAAACCAACATAAAGCCACATTCAGACGGCGTCGACGCGTAACCCTGAGGCACGAAGCGCCTCGAGCGACTCCTTCTCGAGCCGCTTGTCGGTGATCAGCGCGTCGATGTCCTCTGCACCTGCGAACCGGACGAGGTAGTCGGCCCCGAACTTCGAGGCATCCGCCAGGACGTAGACGTGGCGGGCGGCGCGGACCATGGCCTGCTTGATCGCCGCCTCCGTCGGGTCGGGGGTCGAGAAGCCGTGCCCGACGGAGAAGCCGTTCGCCCCGATGAAGGCGACGTCGACTTGGAGTCGCTCAAGGGTCGAGTAGGCCTCGGCGCCGACGGTGGCCTGCGTGACGCCTCGCACCTGGCCTCCGAGCAGCAGCACGTTCAGGTCGTCGCGCTCGGCCAGTTCGCCTGCGATCGGGACCGAGTTGGTCACGACCATCGAGACCCAGCCGGGCATTCCCGCGCACAGGCGCGCCGTCGTGGTGCCCGCGTCGAGCAGGACGGTGAGCTGGTCGCGCTGCGGTAGCAGGCTGATGGCGTGCTCCGCGATGGCCAACTTCTGGGCGGGCGAGGTGACCTCGCGATCGCGCACGGACGCCTCGGTGAGCCGCAGCTT
>RRZU011102039.1_pt1 | contig 12313 bp, 9 predicted proteins | sample 2165561 | NCBI WGS metagenome assembly RRZU01 (sample SAMN10456909, study PRJNA506462) | wastewater metagenome | isolation source: wastewater sludge | place: USA: Moscow, Idaho | reverse complement strand
GCCGAGCGCACGTTGGTGAGCTTCTTCTCCTTGGTGGGGTTGACGTCCATGTCGTCGGGGCGGGCGTTCTCGCCGACGATCATGCCCTCATAGACCTGCTCGGTCGGGGAGACGAACATGACGCCGCGCTCCTGCAGGTTGAACAGTGCGTACGCGGTGACCGAGCCCATGCGGTCGGCGACCAGCGAGCCCGTCGTGCGGGTCTTGATCTCGCCCGCCCACGGCTCGTAGCCCTCGAAAACGTGGTTCATGATGCCGGTGCCGCGCGTCTCGGTGAGGAACTCGGTACGGAAGCCGATCAGGCCGCGCGCCGGGACGACGAACTCCAAGCGCACCCAGCCGGTGCCGTGGTTGATCATCTGCTCCATGCGGCCCTTGCGGGTGCCCATGAGCTGAGTGACGGTGCCGAGGTGCTCCTCGGGGACGTCCACGGTGAGGCGCTCGACCGGTTCTTGGGTCTTGCCGTTGATCTCGCGCAGCAGCACCTCAGGCTTGCCGACGGTCAACTCGAAGCCCTCGCGGCGCATCATCTCCACCAGGACGGCCAACTGGAGTTCGCCACGACCCTGAACCTCCCAGGTGTCGGGGCGGTCGGTGTTGTTGACCTTGATCGACACGTTGCCGATAAGTTCTTGGTCCAGCCGGGCGCGCAGCAGACGCGCGGTCAGCTTCTTGCCGGAACGACCGGCCAGCGGAGAAGTGTTGATGCCGATCGTCATCGAGATGGACGGCTCGTCCACGTGGATCAACGGCAGCGGACGCGGATCCGCCGGGTCAGACAAGGTCTCCCCGATGGTGATGTCGGGAATGCCCGCGATGGCGACAATGTCGCCGGGGCCTGCCGACTCAGCCGGGACGCGCTCCAGCGCGTTCGTCATGAGCAGTTCGGACAGCTTGACGTTTTGCACGGTGCCGTCGCGACGGATCCACGCCACCTGCTGGCCCCGCTTGATCGTGCCCTCGACGATGCGGCACAACGCGAGACGACCCAGGTAGGGGGAGGAGTCGAGGTTGGTGACGTGCGCCTGCAGGGGGGCGCCCTCGGTGTAGGTGGGGGCGGGAATCGTCTCCATGATGACCTCGAACAAAGCCTCGAGGTTGTCTTCATCGGGCATGCCACCATCGGCGGGCTGGTTGCGGGACGCGCGACCGGCCTTGGCTGCGGCGAAGATGATCGGGAAGTCGAGCAGTTCGGCCTGCTCGTCGTCCACGAGATCCATGAACAGGGCGTACACCTCGTCGACGACCTCGCTGATGCGGGCGTCGGCGCGGTCGACCTTGTTGATGACGACAATGATCGGCAGCTTCTTGGCCAGCGCCTTACGCAGCACGAAGCGCGTCTGGGGCAGGGGGCCTTCGGAGGCGTCCACGAGAAGGACGACACCGTCGACCATCTCCAAGCCGCGCTCAACCTCGCCACCGAAATCGGCGTGGCCGGGGGTGTCGATGATGTTGACGGTCACCTGGTGACCGTTCGCCATCGTGTGCTCGACGGCGGTGTTCTTCGCGAGAATGGTGATGCCCTTCTCGCGTTCGAGATCCATCGAATCCATGACGCGGTTCTCGACGTCCTGGTTTTCGCGGAAGGCGCCGGACTGCCACAGCATGGCGTCCACCAAGGTGGTCTTGCCGTGATCGACGTGGGCGATGATGGCGACGTTGCGCAGATCAGCGCGTGTGGGCATGCAGGACTCCGAAACCTTCGGTGGATTGACGCTTAATCCTACGCACCGGGACGCCCCGAGCGTTAATGCCCCCTTGCCGCGCCCCGCGGACGAGACGAAGCCGCGCCCGCGGCGTCCACGTTCGGACGCCGCGGGCGCGGCCCTGATCGGGGGTCAGTGGTTCTCGCCCAGGGCCTTCTTCAGGTCGTGGGGGAGTTCCACCCCGGTCTGGACGCGCGAGTGATGCCCGGACCACACGAAGTAGATCACCAGCCCGATCGCGAGCCACACCAGGAAGCGGATCCACGTCTCCACCGAGAGGTTCAGCATCAGGTAGAGGCAGATCGCCGCGGAGATGATCGGCAGCACCGGGGAGAACGGCACCTTGAACGTTCGGGGGATGTCGGGGCGCTTCTTGCGCAGCACCGGGATGCCGATCGACACGAGCACGAACGCGCTCAGCGTGCCGATGTTGACCATCTCCTCCAGCATGCCGACCGGCGTCAGGCCGGCGATCAGCGCGCACACCACGGTGACGATGGCGGTGATGCGGGCCGGCGTCCGGTGCACCGGGTGCACCTTGGCCAGGCTCATCGGCAGCAGGTTGTCGCGCGACATCGCGAAGATGATGCGGGTGGCGCCGACGAGCAGGGTGAGCACGACGGTGGTCAGGCCAGCGACGGCACCCGCCGAGATGAGCGTGGCCATCCAACCCTGCCCGTGGAACACGAACGCGTTGGCCAGCGCCGCCGCGGGGTCCAGATCCTTGTAGGAAACCATGCCGGTCACCACGAGCGCGACGGCGCAGTACAGGACGGTGCAGATGATCAGCGTGGCGATGATGCCGATGGGCAGGTCGCGCTGGGGTCGCTTGGTCTCCTCGGCGGTGGTCGCCACGACGTCGAAGCCGATGTAGGCGAAGAACACCAGCGAGGCGCCGGCGATGACGCCGCCCCACCCGAACGCCATGGGGGTCGCGCCGCCCAGGGCCTGCAGCAGCGGCTGCGTCCAGCCGGTGACGGCCTCGGTGGCCTGCGGTTCCGGCACGAAGGGGGTGTAGTTGGCCGGGTTGATGAACTGCAGGCCGGCCACGATGACGAACAGCACGATGAAGAGCTTCAGGGCGACCAGCACCATGTTGACCCGCATCGACTCCTTGATGCCGAACCCGACCAGCATGCCGAGCACGCAGACCAGCAGCACGGCCGGGAGATCGACCACGCCGCCGTACGCGACCTGCTCGGGAATGATAATTCCGAAGTTTTCAAGGAATACGCCCAGATAGGCGCTCCATCCTTGCGCCACAACGGACGCACCGAGGAACATTTCCAGGATCAGATCCCAGCCGATGATCCAGGCGAAGAACTCGCCCAGCGAGGCGTAGCTGAACGTGTAGGCCGACCCCGAGACCGGGACGGTGGAGGCGAACTCCGCATAACACATCGCTGCCAGGCCGCAGCAGATCGCCGCGAGCACGAAGCTGAGCACGATCGCGGGGCCGGTCATGGTGTGCGCGACGCGCCCGGTCAGCGTGAAGATGCCGGCGCCGATCACCACGCCGACGCCGAAGACGGTCAGGTCGAGGGCCGTGAGCGACTTCTTGAGCTGGTATTCGGGCTCGTCGGTGTCGGCGATCGATTGCTCGATGCTCTTGGTGCGCAGTAGATCCATGGCTGCTCCTGGTGCGTCCGGCGTCGGGGTGCGGGTTGAAAATACCCTGCTCGGGGCTGATCCGCAGCTTCTTGTGCGAGGTGGCTCGCCATGGTGGGGTGTCGGGATATCTCTGCTTCGTCGGCGGATTCCCCGCGCTGGGGTTCGGGAGGGTAACCGCGTGCGGGCTAGGGGAGTCGCTCGCGGGTGACGGCTTTACGCCAAGATTCATGGTGGGGGTGCGGGTTGCCGCTTGGTATTGCGCCAAATGATGCTTGGTGCGGTGAAAACAGCATTTCTTGAGGGTGCGTGTGCGCTTTCGAGGCGAGGGGTATTCCGGGGTGGTGCTCGCGTGAGAAGCGCGGTGGCCTGCCCACGTGCCACCCCTCACCGACGCCGCTGCCTGGCCGCTGACCTGCAGGCTCCGAGTCGGGGTGCGGGCGGGGTTTCCCGTTCGGCTTCTCGTCACTGACGGGGCAGGATCAGGGCCAACTGTGAAAAGATCGCGGCATGCGCGGCATTATCTTGGCAGGCGGCTCCGGCACGCGGCTTCACCCCGTGACCCAGGCCACCTCGAAGCAACTCGTCCCCGTCTATGACAAGCCGATGATCTATTACCCGCTCTCGACGCTGATGTTCGCGGGGATCAAGGACGTGCTCGTCATCACCACCCCGCATGAGGCCGACGGATTCCGCCGCCTCCTCAAGGACGGTTCGGGGTTCGGCATCAACATCACGTATGCGACTCAGGACGAACCCAAGGGCTTGGCGCAAGCGTTCACGATCGGTGCCGACTTCGCCCGCGGGCACAAGTGCGCGCTCGTCCTGGGTGACAACATCTTCTACGGCCCAGGGCTGGGGCGGCAGCTCAGCAGCTTCTCCGATATCGACGGTGCGGCCGTGTTCGCCTACTGGGTCGATGATCCGACCGCCTATGGCGTCGTGGAGTTCGATGACGAGTTCACGGCGTTGTCCATCGAGGAAAAGCCCGCCGCGCCGAAGTCGCACTACGCGGTTCCGGGGCTGTACTTCTACGACGAGCAGGTCGTCGACATTGCGGCCAACCTGAAGCCGTCCGCCCGGGGCGAGTACGAAATCACCGACGTTAACCGGACGTACCTCGAGCAGGGGCGCCTGCGGGTGTCGGTGCTGCCTCGCGGCACCGCCTGGCTCGACACGGGCACGTTCGACTCCCTCAACGACGCCGGCAACTTCGTGCGCACGATCCAGGCCCGGCAGGGCCTCCAGGTCGGCTGCCCCGAGGAGGTCGCCTGGCGCCAAGGCTTCCTCAGCGATGACGACCTGCGTGTCCGCGCTGAGGGCCTGGCGAAGTCCGGCTACGGCGACTACCTGCTCAACTTGCTCAATCAGGCCAAGTAGTCGACCAGCAAGGCGTCGGCCGCGGGCGGGACGAACCCGGTCGCAGCCAGCTTGCTCAGGTCGAGCGTGCTGTGCTCGGGGCGCGGCGAGATCGTCTTGCCCGCAGCGAACTCGGCCGTCGATTGCGGTGAGACCGCCTGCGGATCCGCCCCGACGATCTCGAAGACGCGGCGTGCGATCGCGAACCAGCTCAGCGTCGGCCCCTCGTTGGTGAGGTTGTAGGTGCCAGGCTCAGGACGCTGCGTGAGCAGGTGCTGAATGCCGGAGGCGAGCGTCGACGTGAACGTCAAACGACCGAACTGGTCATCGACCACCGACGGGGTGACGCCCTTGGCGGCGAGGTCGCGCATCGTCGCGACGAAGTTGCGGCCGTCGCCGATCACCCAACTCGTGCGAACGATGTAGTGGTCCGGCAGCGTGGCGACCAGAGCATCCCCCGCAGCCTTCGTCGCCCCATAGGTGCCCAGTGGCGAGAACGGCTCATCCTCAGTGTGCGGCGTCCTGGTGCCGTCAAAGACGTAGTCGGAGGAGACGTGCACCAGCGTGATGCGGTGGTGACGGCACACGTCGACCAGGTTCTTCACCGCCGTCACGTTGGACGCCCACGCACCCAAACGCCCTTCGGGGGTTTCGGCCGCGTCCACGGCCGTCCACGCGGCAGCGTTGATGATGGTGCCCACTCCCTGCCAGGGATAGGCGCGCACCGCCTCGGCGTCGCTGAGATCCAGATCAGCGAGATCGAGGGGGGTGGCGTCGGGGTACAGCACCTGGAGGGCGCGTCCCAGTTGGCCGTGAGCGCCCAGGATGACGGTGGCGCGGGGTTGCATGGGCGTCACCGCAGCCAGTCGAGGATGCCCGGCGTCGGCGTCGGAGATGATCGCCTCCGTCAGCGGGATCGGCCACGCGATGGCGGCAGTCTCATCGGCCAGGTTGAGATAGGTGTAGGACGCCCGGGCCTGGGGGCTCCAGTGGTCGTTGACCAGGTAGGAGTAGGTCGTGTTGTCGGCCAGAGCCTGGTACCCGTTGGCCACCCCACGCGGCACGAAGACCGCCTGGTCGGTGCCCATCTCCAAGGTGAACGGCGTGCCGAAGCTCGCGCCGGGGCGAAGATCCACCCAGGCGCCCAGGATGCGCCCTGAGGCGAGCGAGACCAGCTTGTCCCACGGCTCGGCGTGCAGGCCGCGCGTGACGCCACGCTCGGCGTTGAACGACATGTTGTTTTGTACGGGGCCGAAGTCAGGCAACCCGAAGGCCACCATCTTCTCGCGCTGCCAGTTCTCCTTGAACCAGCCGCGCTCGTCACCGTGGACGGGGAGATCGATGACCAGGAGGCCCGGGATCGGGGTGGCGTGCACCGCCAGGTCGGCCGTCACTGGCCCGTCCTTTCGTACTTGGCTTCTGTGGCTGCCTTCATCGGACGCCACCAGTCTTCGTTGTCTCGGTACCACTCGATGGTGGCGGCCAGGCCCTCCTCGAAGGAGGTGTAGCGCGGTGCCCAGTCCAGTTCGTTGCGCAACTTGGAGGAGTCGATGGCGTAACGCAGGTCGTGGCCGGGGCGGTCGTTGACGTGGACGTAGTCCTCGGGGTCGCGCCCCATCAGCCGCAAGATGGCCTCAATGACCGTCTTGTTGTTCTCCTCGCCGTCGGCGCCGATCAGGTAGGTCTCCCCAATGCGTCCGGCCTCGATGATCCGCAGCACGGCCGCATTGTGGTCGTCGACGTGAATCCAATCCCGCACGTTCAACCCGGCGCCGTACAGCTTGGGGCGTTCGCCGTCGATCACGTTGGTGATCTGGCGAGGGATGAACTTCTCGACGTGCTGGAACGGCCCGTAGTTGTTGGAGCAGTTGCTGATCGTCGCCTGCACGCCAAACGAACGCACCCACGCGCGCACCAGCAGGTCGGAGCCCGCCTTGGTGGAGGAATAGGGGGAACTGGGGTTGTAGGGCGTCCACTCGTGGAAGCGGTCGGGGTCGTCCAACTCAAGGTCGCCGTAGACCTCGTCAGTGGAGATGTGGTGATAGCGCACCCCGTGGCGGCGCACGGCCTCCAGCAGTTGGTAGGTGCCGACCAGGTTGGTCTGCACGAACGGGCTGGGGTCATTCAGCGAGTTGTCGTTATGGGATTCGGCCGCAAAGTGGACCACGACGTCGGCGTCACCGACCAGGCGGTTGACCAACTCCGCGTCGCAAATGTCGCCGTGGACAAGCTCGACGCGGTCAGCGGGCAAGGACGTCACCGACTCCGCACGCGCGGCATAGGTCAGCTTGTCCAGCACGACGACGCGAGCGTCGGTGTGCGCCAGCAGGTGCCGAACGAAGTTGGTGCCGATGAACCCGGCACCGCCGGTCACGAGATAAGTCTGCACGGCCACAGCCTAGCGAGCGTTGTCATGTCGCAAGTCAAGCGGGGGCATGGGCTAGATTTCGACCTACACAAGGATGGATAGTGGAAGGTTGCGTCATGGACTCCGCTTGGGATGGATCAGTCCAAGGCCTCAGGGGGAACGGGTGGCGGACGCTGGCCCTAGAGGTGGCCGTTTCTTGCGGTGTGGCTGTTGCTCTTGTCATATGGGCTGGGAGCGTCGATGTGGCACCACTAGATCGGGTGGGGCAGGTGAGTGCACTGGCTTCTCTCCAACTCGCCTTTGTGGTGGTGGCGGTGGCGGCAGTGTCAACGGTCTTCATCGGCCGGAACGTAGTTCAGATGAGGGGTCTTGCTCCCGGCTTGGCTGCAGCACTGTTGGCTGGCGGTGCCTCAGGGATCGTGGCGGCTGGCGTGCGTATTGGTTTACGTGGGACGCATTGGGGGTTGTTTGCTAATAAGGGCGATGTAGGGCAGATCGCCGCATGGGCCCAAAATATCCTCGATGGCGTGGGTATAGACTTCACCTATCCGCCCGGTTTCCTCTGGGCGTTGGCAGGGCTTAGTGCGGCGATGGGTGAGCCTCCTGGTTACGCTATCAAGACACTGTCGATTCTTTGCACTGCCCTGATTGGGCCGATTGGGTATCTCTCCTGGCGCCTTGTCTTCCGACCGTGGATGGCGTTGGTGACGGGTGTTGTGTGCGCCCTCCCTTTGGTGGATCCCTACAAGCCACTCACGAATACAATGCTCGTCCTCTTGGTTCCGGTACTTATCTCGATTGCCCGAACGCTCGGGGAAATTGACCAATGTCGGTGGGGCCGGGTGATAGGGTCGGGGGTTGCTTACGGAGTCGTGCTGGGGTTGATCGGCTTGGTTTATTCTGGCTGGTTTGCTTGGTCAGCGTTGGGTGCGATGCTTTTGTTTGGTATTGCGATACCGTGGAAACGAGGCTTGCGCGCCATTGTGCGCAGCGGCGTGCTACTCGGTGGGGCTGGTGCCGTCTTCCTAGCGGTCGCGGGGGTTCACCTTTGGGCGCTGGTAGGGGTAGGGGGCGCCTCGCGCGATGATTACTTCTATTTCGATGCCCTTTCTGATCCTGCATACGTGGCAATGTGGCGCGGGGATATGCCTGGTTTGATAGGGCCTTGGCCGCCCCTGGGGGAACTCGGGGGAGTGGGCGTGTTTACCCTGATCGTTGCGGCGGGGCTGGGCGTGTCGCTAGCGACGTGTTGGCGCAGTGGGGTAGTCAGGGCTGCAGCCCTCATAGGGGGCGGGGCTTGGCTGATGAGGCACTATCTGGCCTCGAGCATGTATGCCGAGCAATCAGTGCAGCTGTGGCCGCGGACGACGCCCGTGATTCTCTATTGCCTATTGCTCATGTGTGCAGTGGTTACACGCGCTCTCTATTCAAAGGTGGTTTCACAGCTCAGCCAGCAGGGGGTGCGACCAGATATGCCTGCCATCGGCTTCCTCATAGCGGTGGCTTTTGTCCTAGCCAGTGCAGGATCTGCGACTGCTGAGCGCTATATGCCAGCCCCGGATGGCTCCACGAGGGAGCTTGCTTGGGTGGCGCACACGACAAATCTACTCGACGGTCGTTGCCCTGAGACGGCCCCGCAGGGCCTGTGTGTGCCTAAGTAGCGACAGGCGAGGTCTCTTCAGGCGCGGGAAGCGTCAAACCGATGACATGGCAAAGTAATCCGACGATAGGCCCTATTGCCATGGCCACCATGACGCGCGGCTCCAAGGGTAGTGGCAAGAGCATTGCGGTAACCGTTATGCCTGCGGCGACAACCCACCCTGCAAGGAAGGCGAAATGGCGCTTCCTCGCAAGGGCCGCCGCGCCTGAAACGCACAGTGCGGCCGTGAGGCCAGCGGTTAAAACGATGAGTGCGCACGTGAGGCCAGGCAGCGTGTACTGATCTCCCCAGAGTGCCATGAGGAGAGAAGGCTCCAATATATACGCCCCTACCGCAACAATAATGCTCACGCCGAGTATTGCGGCCACCACTTTGAGCATGTCTGGAAGCACGGATGAGGATGCATGTCGAAACCGAATGATCAGGAAACTCTGCAGTGCTAAAGCCGGCACCACCAGCGGTGCGCGGGTGAGGGTGGTGACGAAAACCAGGGCGCCCACTGCAGAAGAAGGTTCATTTGAAGTGAGGCCAATCAGCATGGGAAAGCCGCTTGTCAAGATTCCCGTGGCGGTGGCTCCCGCGACGGTTCCCAACGTGTTGCGAGCGAGTCGCCCGATGGGAACATCCAACGTGTAGCTGCCAATTTTACCTTTCCCCCACAGCCAGACCGCAATGACAGCAATGGGAAATGGCGCAACGATAGCCAGGGTGAGCGCTGACGTTGTAGGGATAAATAGGAGGGTCATCACGATCAAGAGCAGGCGAATGATGGCGTCAGTCAATGTGAGGGCCGCCACTCCTCGCCAGAATTCCATCCCATAGAAGATCCCCGCCAGGGCGGACATCGCGGCGTATCCTACGACGCCGGCGCTGAGCGCCAGGACGCGGAGACCTGGATCCGTCGGAAAAAGTGACGGAGCCCAAAGTGGCGAGGTGAGGGCAATAGCCAGTCCTGCAAGAACCGAGGCGATGGCAGTGAATCGAAATAGTGTAGAACGCTCCTGGGTGAGCGTTGTGGGGTGGGTAGCCCGGGCCACCTCCTGTTGGATTCCTCCGAGCGCAGCGCCGACGAGGAAGAGCGTCGACCAAAAAACGGAGAACTGAAGGTACTCCGAAACGTTGTGGACGAAGACCGGGACGATTCCCTGGATGGCGTAGCCAATGATTCCGGCGCCGACGACGCTGACGGTTATCATGGGTAGCCCCTTGGAGGTCCCTGTGCGCTTCTTTTCTGCGCTTTCTTCGGGGTTGGCCTTCGAGCTCATGGGCGTAAAGCGTGTTGCATGAGCGCGCCGCACACCCTCCAACGACGGCCGAGTGCTGCGCCGGGAAGCGTCAGGGCCGCGTGTGCTCTGGATGTGGGCCGCGCGCGAGCGGCCCAAGCGCTGGTTTGCCAGCCGACTTCGCGTGCTCTGCGTGACGTTTCAGCATAGAACGCCCGCTCCTCCGTAAAGCGCGAACCGTCGGTGAGGCCTGCGCTGGACAGGCTTTGGCTATGTCGCCGGTATTCGAAAAGTTCTTCATCAAGGACAAGGAGCTCTGACCCGTTGAACAGCATTCGTGTGATGATGTCGAGATCAAGCATAATGGGGTACTTGTCGGAGAAGTCGTATTGTTGGATGTCCTCCGTCCTGAAAGCGAGGGAGGGCCAATAGAGCCAGTTGCCGCACATCAGGGAGCTCATAAGCGGCTCCCCACTGATGAGGCGAGGGGTGGATGCGCGCGGCCGCAGGATGCGGTTCTTTGTGAGCTCAACCAAGCTCGAAGTTGGTGCCCCAAACTCATCGATGACACGAACGCCCGGTTGGATGATGTCTGCGGAGGGGTAGGTGCTGGCGGCTGTCAGGATGCTGTCTACATAGGTGGGTAGAAGGCGATCGTCGGCACCCATGATGTTGACCAGAGGGTAGCGAGCGGCCCGAAGGCAGCTCCTGAAATTCTCGATGATCCCTTGATTCTCAGGTTTTCTTTGATAGGAGATGCGTGGGTCATCCAACGACGATAGCCATCTCCCGATCTCAGGATCTGGGTACGCGTCGTCGATGACGCTTAGTCGCCAGTGAGGGGAGGTCTGGCGCAGGACGCTGTCCACCGCCTCCTTCATATATGAGGGATCCCCCCAGTAGGGGATGGTGATGTCAATTCCTGCACTCACTTGCGGGCCGCCTACTTGCCTGAGGGATCGTCCGAGGGCATTGGTGACGATGGAGGATCCTCGCGGAGTTCGTCGACGGCGCGAGAAAGGCGGCGACTATTGGCTTCGATCAATGCTACGTGGCGCGCCAGGGCGAAGATGAGACGCCGATTAGCCTGGGCGCGCGTGTATTGGGTGAGGGCGTAGAGAATAAAGGTTGCTGCGAGACCATATAGGAGGAGGTCGGCGCCCCGCCCAATCCCCAAGGAATGCGCCAGAGAATTGACGACGTCCGGGAATAGAACGCTCATCGCCATCGCGGCGCCTAAGAGGATGATCCCCAGCTTCTTCAAGGCGCTGATCGCGGTTGGTTTTTGGTGTGCGGCGAACCAGAGCAGCCAGAGCGAAAACCCGATGATGAGGATTTGAATCCACATTAGTTGATCACCTTCCGCAGGAGGGTATCGAAGGCGATATTAATAGCATTGATGGCCTGCTGCCCCTTCGCTCGGCTGTAGTCGGTGTAGATGATCTGCACCGGAACCTCGCAGTAGGTATACCGGTTGCGGCGAATGATCTCCAGGATCTCCGAGGCGTGTGCCATGTCGGGCATGGAGATGTTGATCTCATCGGCCACGCGCTTGGTGAAAACCCGCAAGCCATTGTGGGTGTCGGTAAGTTTCACCCCCGACGTTGCGTTGCTGAACGCGATGGCCGCCTTCAGTACGGCACGCTTCGAACGCGACATCCCGACAGCCTCGGTGCCCAGGAAGCGCGATCCCAGAACCATGTCCTTGCCTTCGCGTTCGATCACCTCCAGCATGGTGGCGACGTCTTCGAGGCGATGTTGGCCGTCGGCGTCAAAGGTGACGACGTAGCGGATGCCAGGGAGCGTCCGCACGAACTCGATCCCCGTTTGGAGGGCTGCCCCCTGACCCATGTTGATCGGGTGGTTCACCAGGTACGCGCCGCTAGCCTCAATCTGGGCGGCGGAGTCATCGGAGCTGCAGTCGTTTACGGCGACCACCTCGGAGTAGTGCTCACGCACCGACTCGATGACTCCCTTCACTACCTTGCCTTCGTTGTACACGGGGATCACGAAGGCTACGTCGCGCCTCATAAGCCCTCCAGATGCGTCGGTTCGGTCACGGAGCACACTGTATCTGCCCCCAGGGGTGCCGTTGGTTGCGGCGCAAGGGCCCGCGGGCTCTTATTGGCAGGCGGTAATCCGGTAGAGCGCCACGCTGCCTTCGCGATCCACCAGTTCGAATCCCGGGGCGGTGTCCAACGAGTCGAACCCGGGGAAGGGGTGGTCGGCTTGGGGAGTGACCTCTTGGTCGCCGAAGTCGAGCACATAATCCACGCCCATATCGCGAATGGCGGGGCAGACGATGGGGTTGGTGGTGGCCTCGTCGAGACTGAACTGGAGGATGTCCAGGTCGCGCGTGGGGGTATAGAACACGTGCTTGGTCGTGGTC
>RRZU010034135.1_pt1 | contig 12314 bp, 9 predicted proteins | sample 2165561 | NCBI WGS metagenome assembly RRZU01 (sample SAMN10456909, study PRJNA506462) | wastewater metagenome | isolation source: wastewater sludge | place: USA: Moscow, Idaho | reverse complement strand
TGACCGGCCCGAACAGCGGCAGCGTGACTTGCGCCGCCTTGGCCGGACCAATCAGGTTCGAGCACAGATAGACCGCCACGAAAGCCGCCATCACCAGATCGTAATAACGGTAGCTGTGGCGCGAAGGTGGTTTTGCGGGGGGGTGCCGGGTCTGCATCTTGGCAATTCTACAATGGAAGCCCTGCCGTCGGAGGCAGCGGACGAAGCAGTAGGCTCACTGCCGCAAACCGCGCGCGGGCCAGCCGGCGCGCAACGCTTGCCGGCTGACGATCGCCGGCCTACTCCAAGCCTTGGCGAGCAAGGTCGGCCAGCAGGCCCTTGGCGGCGAGTTCGCAGAGATCGACGACCCGGTCGAAGCCCGATTCGGCGCCGTAGTAGGGGTCGGGAATCTCGGAGATGCCGAGGCCTGGCGCGTAGTCGAGAAACAGCCCGAGCTTCGACCGGTGTTCTTCCGGGCACCAGCGCTGCAATCCAGCGAGGTTGGCCTCGTCCATCGCCCGAATGCGGTCAAAGCGAGCGAAATCGGCGTCGATCACCGAGCGGGCGCGATGTCTGGAGACATCGTAACCGCGCCTGAGAGCTACGCGCCTGGCGCGTGCATCCGGCGCCTCGCCAGCGTGGAAGTGACCATGCGTCCCCGCCGAGTCGCAATCGAGGAGCGCCGCCGGATCCAGGCGCTGTGCGAGCGTGCGCGTCACCGCTTCGGCAATCGGCGAACGGCAGATATTACCCATGCAGACAAAGAGAATCCGGTATCGCGCTGCCACAGCTGTCTTCCTCATCAAAGATCCATCACCACGGCTCGGCCGACGCGCGCCTCTGGCGCCGACCCGGGAGCCGACCCGGGAGCCGACCCGGGAGCCGACCCGGGGGCCGACTACTCCGCCGCACCGGCGTTGCCGTCCGGAAACAGCTCTTCGACGAAACCAAAGCGCCTGAAGTCCCTGATCCGCATCGGATAGAGAATGCCGTCGAGGTGGTCGCATTCGTGCTGCACGACACGCGCGTGAAAGCCGTCGACGCGCCGGTCGATGGCGCGGCCGAAAGCGTCGAAGCCGGTGTAGCGCAGCCGGCTCCAGCGCGGCACCCAGCCGCGCAGACCCGGCACCGAGAGACAACCCTCCCAGCCTTCCTCGATCGCCGGGGAGAGTGGCGTCAGTACCGGATTGATCAGCACCGTCCGGGGCACCTGCTCGGCGTCAGGATAACGCGGATTGTCATCGACCCCGAAAATCACCACTCGCAGGTCAACGCCGATCTGTGGCGCGGCCAGTCCGGCGCCGTCGAGGTGGCGCATGGTCTCGTCTAGATCCGCGATCAGCGCGTGCAGCTGCGCGCTATGGAACTGCTGTACCGGCCTGGCTGTCTGCCACAGGCGCGGGTCGCCCATCCGGAGAACTGGCCTAATCATGGCTCTTCAACATCCTCTCGATGATCGCGCCTACCTGCTGCATCGCCCCCTCAAGAACAGCGTGGATGGCCTCCATGCTGACTCGCTGGCGACTGTCACCGCGTCCTGCCGCGTGGTTGGCGATGACGTTGATCGCCGCATAGGGTAGCCCGAGCTCGCGCGCCAGAACTGCTTCCGGCATGCCGGTCATGCCGACGACGTCGGCGCCATCGCGTTCCAACCGGTCGATCTCGGCGGCGGTTTCCAGGCGTGGCCCCTGCGTTGCGGCATAAACCGCGGCATCGCTGACCCGCATGCCCAGCGCTGCCGCCGCGTCGCCGATCTGCCGGCGCAGCTGCGGATCATAGGGCTCGGTGAAGTCGACATGTGTGACCACGCTGTCCGGTCCTTCGTGGTAGGTCGAATGCCGACCCCAGGTGTAGTCGATGATCTGGTGCGGGATCACCAGGTCGCCAGGGCGCAGGTCGGAACGGATGCCGCCGACCGCCGCCACGGCAACGATGGCGGTCGCCGCGCATTCCCGCAACGCCCAGAGGTTGGCCCGATAATTCACCTGATGCGGCGCAAGCGTATGTTCGTCGCCGTGTCGCGCCAGAAACGCCACCGGCCGGCCGCCGACGAGACCCATACTCAAGGCCGCCGAGGGCTCGCCGTACGGGGTAGTCAGCCGCTTGCGCTCGAGCAGTTCGAGGGTGGCAAAGCGAGTCAGGCCACTGCCACCGATGATCGCCAGCATCTCAATCCTCCCGCGTGGCGTAAATGGCCGGCAGGTTTCGCCAGGCCCCGCGAACATCCATGCCATAACCGAAAACAAAGCGATCAGGAACCGTCAGCGCGACAAAATCGGCCTGAATCGGCTTGCGCCTGCCGTTCAGCTTGTCGGCCACCACCGCCGTATAACAGGCGGCTGCCCCCAACTCGTGCAAGCGGTCGCGAATCGCCACCAGCGTCACTCCTTCGTCGAGGATGTCGTCGACCACCAGCACCGTCCTCCCGTGCAAGGCGATCGTTGGCTCGACGCGCCAGGACAGCGTGCCGCCGCTACTGGCCTGGCCGTAGCGACTGACCTGTACATAGTCGAAATCGAGCGGGAAGCTCAGCTGGGTCATCAACTGGCCGGCGAACGGCACGCCACCGTTGAGTACGCACAGCAACACCGGATGGCAGTCGCGCAGCCGCTCGCTGATCTCGCGCGCGACGCGCTGGACAGCAGCAGCGACGCTGTCGGCCGAGTGGATGATGTCGGCGGAAGCCAGAATGGTCATCGCCTGCTGCGCATCGATCATGGGCGTTGCTGCCTGACCTGAGGTTGAGAAAAGACCTGCCGGGTGCCGGAACGGCGCCGCGCGATCACTTGCCGGTGGTAGCTCATGGTGCCGGCGGCGCCGCGTTTACCAGAGCCAGCAAGCGCTCCTCGTCAATCACCGTGACCCCCAGAAGCTGTGCCTTGTCGAGCTTGCTGCCCGCTTCGCTACCGGCGACGACGAAATCGGTCTTTTTCGACACCGCGCTGCTGACCTTGCCGCCGGCCGCTTCGATGATTGCCTTGGCGACGTCGCGAGTCAGGGTCGGCAAGCTTCCCGTCAACACCACTATCTTGCCGGCCAGCGTACCGCCGGCGGGCAGCAGCGCCTCGCCCTCGCGCCACACCACCCCGGCGGCACGCAACTGTTCGATCACTTCGAGGTTGTGCGGTTCGCTGCAGAACTGGCAGATCGATTGCGCGACAATCGGACCGACGTCCGGCACCTGCAGCAACTGTCCGGCGTCGGCAGCGAGCAGGCGGTCGAGACTGCCGAAATGGCGCGCCAGATCCCTGGCCGTGGCTGCGCCGACGTTGCGGATTCCCAATGCGTAAATGAAACGTTCCAGGGTGGTCTGCTTGCTCTGCTCGATCGCCGCCAGGAGATTGCTCGCCGATTTCTCGGCCATCCGTTCGAGACTGGCCAGAGCCAATAGCCCCAGGCGATACAGATCGGCCGGGGTGCGCACGACGGCGCCATCGACCAGTTGCTCGACCAGCTTGTCACCCAGGCCTTCGATATCCATCGCCCGCCGCGACGCGAAATGCAGCAGCGCCTGCTTGCGCTGCGCCGGGCAGTACAGGCCGCCACTGCAACGCGCCACCGCCTCGTCAGCATTGCGGACAATCTGCGAAGCGCAGACCGGACAGCTCGTCGGCATGTGGAATTCACGCGCGGTGGCTGGCCGCTGATCCGGCAACACACGAACGACTTCGGGAATCACGTCGCCGGCCCGGCGAACGACGACGCGATCACCGATACGCAGGTCCTTGCGCCGGATCTCGTCCTCGTTGTGCAGGGTGGCGTTGGTCACCGTCACGCCTCCGACGAAAACCGGCAGCAGTCGCGCTACCGGCGTTAGCGCGCCGGTACGGCCGACCTGGATCGAAATGTCCAGCAGTTCGGTGACCGCCTCTTCGGCGGGAAACTTGTGGGCAATCGCGAAACGCGGCGCTCGCGACACGAAACCAAGGCGTTCCTGTGCCGCCAGATGGTCGACCTTGTAGACCACGCCATCGATCGCGTAAGGCAGCGACGCGCGCCGCTGGCCAATCTCGGCGTAGTAGCCGAGCAGGCCGCTGAGGCCGCTGACCCGCCGCCGCTCCGCGGCAACCGGAAAACCCCATTCGCCAAGCCGATCGAGCAGCGCCGAGTGGGTCGCCGGCAAGCCGGCGCCGGCGGCGCCACCGATGCCGTAGGCAAAGAAGCGCAACGGCCGCGTCGCCGTGACGCGTGGGTCGAGCTGGCGCAGGCTGCCGGCGGCGGCATTGCGCGGATTGACGAACTCCTTCTCGCCCTGTTCGCGCTGGCGCGAGTTCAGTTTTTCGAAATCGCTGCGCCACAGCAGTACCTCGCCGCGCACTTCGAGCAGCGTCGGCCAGCCGCTGCCCTGCAGGTGCAGCGGAATGCTGTGCAGGGTACGCAGATTGACGGTCACGTCTTCGCCGGTAGACCCGTCGCCGCGCGTCGCGCCGCGAACCAGGATACCGTTTTCGTAGGTCAGGCTGACGGCGAGACCGTCAAACTTGGGTTCGGCCGAATAGTCCGCTTCTTGGACCCCTTCGTCGTCCGCTTTGTCCAGTGCCAGCCCCTCGTGGACGCGGCGGTCAAAAGCGGCCACCTCGGCGTCGGTAAAGGCATTGTTCAGCGACAACATGGGCGTCGCGTGCGCCACCGCCACGAACTCGGGCAGCGGCGCCGCGCCCACCCTTTGGGTCGGCGAGTCGCTGCTCACCAGTTGCGGGTGTTCTGCTTCCAGCGCCTGCAACTCGCGGAACAGGCGGTCGTACTCGGCATCGCTGAGCAAGGGCGCATCGAGCACGTAATACTGGTAGTTGTGCTTCTCGATCTCGGCCCGCAAGGCGCGGGCGTGCTCGCTGACAGTCATCGGCGACTGCTTCAGGAGAACAGACGCAGCGCCAGGACGCCGCCGGCCGGCACCTGGCGGGTTGCCATTGCCGTCTGGTACTGCACCACCTGCCGGCGGATCGGCTCGATCGCGCTATCCGACAATGGACGCCGGTTGTCGTCGACCAGCGCGCCGTGCAGCGCGTCGGCAAAACGCCGCGCCAGTTCGACCATCTGGGTCAACACCCGATCGCCATTGGCAACCCGCGGAACGTCGAGCAGGAAGGTCACGCCGTGCGTACTCATGGTGCGCATCGACGCCGCCGCAAAACCCTGCGATTCCTGGTTGGTCAGCAGGTAGAGTACCTTTCCGTCATCGTCACAACGGGCAAAACGGCCTTCATCGTCGATAGTCAGCCCCGCCGATTCGGCCAGGGCGCGCAACTTGGTCCCCGGAAAGACCTGCCCCTGGCTGATCACGTTGATACCGATCTGGATGTCGATACCGGCGCAGAACTCGTCCAGCTGCGCGGCCAGTTGCAAAGCCGGTTCGCGTAGCGGCAACTCGGCAAAGCCCATCAGTTCGGTGGCCAGGTCCTGCATGGCGAGGTGAAAGATCGACAGGTCACTGTCGCGCACCGGACCGCGGCGGTCGACGAGCTGCAGACCGACGCGGATGTGCCGGTAATCGCGATCGCTGTCCTCGATGATCGGCTCCCACTCATGCGCCTGTTCGTTGAAGCCGATCCAATGCACGGGCTTGGCCAGCCGTGCCAGTGGCGCACGTTGCGCTTCGCAGATCTGATAAGCCCCTGCCGGCTCGGAGATCTCGATCGCGGCGATGTAATCGATCGTCGGAGAGAGCAGGTAAGACGGCACCGCGAGTTCCCGGACATGCGCTCCCTGTTCGTCCGGGTGCACCGGCCGCGCTGCCGATGGCTCGCTGGCAAGCCGCGCCGATCGCTCGCCGGCCAGGAGAAATGCGGGGATGCTGGCGATGTCGCGCACCTCCGACGCAGCATGACCTTCCGGCACCGCCGCGTGCGCATCGGGGTCGGGCCGCAGTAGGGGTTCGAGCCGCCCCTGGTCGGCACGGTCGGGGGCACCCGCCAGCGCCGCCCGCGCCTGCGCGTCGTCGACGTCCGCGACGGCATCACCAGGCGGCTCCGCCCGCATCCCATCGAGCGCCGACTCATCCAGCAGAACATCGGCCTGGCGAGCGCTCAACAACTCCTCGGCAAGCTTGCGGTGCTTGTGCTCCTGCCATTTGTTGTAAGCCAGCACGGCAAACACCGCGGCGCCACCGAGGCCAATCATACCCATCTGCAAGTCGGTCATGTCTACTCCTAAACGATTTGCTCGCGCAAGCGCAGCGCCTCTTCCATATCGACTTCAACGATGCGCGAGACGCCGGATTCCTGCATGGTCACCCCGACGAGCTGTTGCGCCATTTCCATCGTGATCTTGTTATGGCTGATGAACAGAAACTGCGTGTTGGTGGACATGCGCCGCACCATCGAGCAGAAACGTTCGGTATTGGTATCGTCCAGCGGCGCATCCACCTCGTCAAGCAGACAGAAAGGCGCGGGATTGAGCTGAAACATCGAGAATACCAGCGCAATCGCCGTCAGCGCCTTTTCGCCGCCAGACAACAGGTGAATCGTCGAGTTCTTTTTGCCCGGTGGCTGTGCCATGACCTGCAGGCCGGCATCGAGAATCTCCTCGCCGGTCATGATCAAGCGCGCCTCGCCACCGCCAAAGAGAACCGGAAAGAGCTCGCCAAAGCTGCGGTTGACCGCGTCATAGGTGGTCTGCAGGAGATCTCGCGTTTCCCGGTCAATGCGGCGAATCGCGCTTTCCAGCGTTTCCATGGCCTGCGTCAGGTCTGCCGACTGGGCGTCGAGATAGCCCTTGCGTTCACGTGCCGCTTCGAGTTCGTCGAGCGCTGCCAGGTTGACCGCCCCGAGCGCGTCGATCGAACGTTGCAGCGAGCTGATCGAACTTTGCAGGCTGGCCGCACGCGCACCCACGAGATCGGGCAGCAGCGACTGCTCGTCGGCGTTCACTTCGATCAATTGCGTCGCCAGCTGGTCGACGCTGAGCTGTGCTGCCTGTTCCTTGAGTTTCAGTTCGCTGATCCGGTCGCGCAGCGGATCGAGACTCTGCTCGACCTTCAGACGCTCCTCATCAAGCGCGCGCAGGCCATTGGTTGCTGCTTCCATGGCGTCGCGGGCGTTCGCCAGGGCGTGCTCGCGGGCGACACGGTGGTCCAGTGCTTCCTGCAATCGTGGTTCGAGGTCCTCGGCCTGTACAGCGCTGGCGCTCTCCTCGCAGCGCGTCAGGTCTTCCGCGATACGTTCGAGTTGCTGACGCGCAAGCTCGCGGTTGCCGGCAAGTTCCTGCAACTTGTTGCGACCCTCGCGCTGCGAGAACTCGGCCTCGCGCAGATCCCGCTCGGCGCCGTTGACCTGCGCACGTTCGTCACGCAGTGCCTGTTCGGTCTGCTCGAACAGCGCCTGCGCAGTGTCCATGACCGCCTGCAGTTCGCCGATCTGTTCACGCTGCGCGTCAATCGCCTCGTCGGCAAGGAACAGGCGCTCGCGCTCGCTTTCCTCCTCGACAGCCATTTCGGCCAGGTTGGCGTCGATCTGCGCCTGCCGCTCGCGGAAACGTTCGCGCGCCTGCGCGAGCTTCAGGGTGTCGACCTGGATGGCGTGCGCGCGGTCCTGTAGAACCCCCAGTTGCTGGCGAGAGTCCTGCAGGACCTGCTGGGCGTCGGTCAGGCGCTGCTCGATTTCAGCGAGGGCCGCCTGCTCCTGGACCACCCTTTCCTCGCGCGCACCAATCACCGCAGCCAGCGCGTCGATCTCGCGCTGACGTTCGAGTAGACCATGCTCCCCGCTGTCGGGAGCAAACAGCGTCACGCTCTGCCGCCTGACGATGTCACCACCAGGGGTCACGCAGCACGCGCTCGCCGACAGCCCGGTGCGGCGCGCCAGGGCGGCTGCCAGATCGGGAGCGCCGCGCACCTCGCTAAGCCAGTCGGCGAGGATCGCCGACAGCTCGGGATGGTCGCAGCGAATGCGTGCCAGCAGCAGATCGTCGGCCGGCGTCGTGGGCTGGTCTGCGCTGCCCAGCGGCAGCAGCAGGGTCAGTTTTCCGCCCGGCCGGTCGCGGCTCCATGCCGCGTCGGCGCTGGCCGCCGGCAAGGCGGCCAGACGTTCGCGCAACACCGCCTCGACGGCATCTTCCCAACCGGCTTCGACGTGCATGGCTTTCCACAGCGGTTCGCCATGCTGCAAGCCGTGCCGTTGCAGCCACTCGTCGAGCTTGCCATTGGCTTGCAGGCGCTGCTGCAGTTGCTGCAGGGCGCTGCGCCGCGCATTCGCCTCGGTACGTTCCTTCTGCGCGTGCTGGACGTCGGCGAGAATCTGGCGGCGCTGCTGCTCCAGGCGTGGCAAGGCCTGCTGCTCGTCCTGCTGAGTCGCGAGCGCCGCCGCGATGCGCTCGCGCAACCCGGCCAGTTCCTCGTGCCGGTCGGCCAGCTCGCTTGCATCGGGTTCTGGCAGGGCCGCACGCTCGACCGCCAGGCGTTCCCGGCGGCTGGCGAAAATCTGCAACGAACGTTGCGCGTGTCCCCGATTGGCCTGCTCGACGTGCAGGCGCTGTTCGGCCTGAGCCATCCCGGCGCGCTGCTGATTGACCGCGTCGAGTGCGGCGGCGTGTCTCTCTTCGGCCAGAGGCAGGCGTTCCTGGCGCACTTCGAGGCGCAACTGCCCCTGCTCGACCCGTTCGTCGGCGAGCGTCAGCAGGCCCTGCCAATATGCGTCGTCGTCCGCCAGCTTGCCGGCCTGTGCCTGCCAGTGCGCGCGGTCCTCGATCAGCTGCGCGCGACGCGTCTCGTACTCGCGGCGCGATTCTCGACGGTGACGGATCTCGGCTTCCAGACGGGCGACTTCGGCATTGGCGGTAAACAGATCGCTCTGTGCCGCATGGACGCCGTCGCTGGCGGCAAAATGGGCCTCGCGCGCCACTTCGAGACGCGCATCGAGATCGCGCAGCGCTGCGTTGCGGGATTCGAGATCGACACTCGCCTGGTCGACCTCACGCGTCAGACGCTCGCGCTCGGTCTGCGCTTCCGTGCGTCGCAGCAGCCACAGGAGCTGCTGCCTGCGCGCCAGACCGTCGCTGTACTCGCGATACTGGCGGGCAACGCTGGCCTGGCCTTCGAGACGTTCCATCTGCGAAGCGAGTTCGAGGCGGATGTCTTCGACCCGCGCCAGGTTGTCGCGTGTATCGGCCAGGCGGTGCTCGGTTTCCTTGCGCCTTTCCTTGTAACGGGTGACGCCGGCAGCCTCTTCGAGAAAGACGCGCAGCTCGTCGGGTTTGGCTTCGATGATCCGCGAGATGGTTCCCTGGCCGATGATTGCATAGGCGCGCGGACCGAGGCCGGTACCGAGAAACAGGTCGGTGACGTCCTTGCGGCGGACGTGCAGGTTGTTGATGTAGTACTCGGACTGGCCATTGCGCGTCAGCAGCCGCTTCACCGAGAGTTCCGCGTACTGCGACCACTGCCCGGAAAGGCGCCCGAGCGAGTTGTCGAAAACCAGTTCGACGGCCGCCCGCGACACCGGCTTGCGACTCCCGGAACCGTTGAAAATCACATCCTGCATCGATTCGCCCCGCAACTCCGAGGCTTTCGATTCGCCAAGCACCCAGCGCACGGCGTCCATCACGTTCGACTTGCCGCAGCCATTCGGGCCGACCACGCCAACGAGTTGACCGGGCAAGGCGATCGTTGTCGGATCGACGAAAGACTTGAAGCCGGCGAGTTTCAGTTTGGTCAGGCGCATGAACCAGAACGCGGCCGCTGCAGCCGCGTCATCAGAGATCGGCAGAAGCGGGGTCTTGCGCGGGGCCTCCCCCTCACCACAGGGGTTAACGACCGGCCGATATTCCCGCAGAATGCCATTGAAAACGCTTATAATAGCATTCTGCCCGCCTGATTCGTTTCCCACCGGATTCCAATCGGAAACCACCATGCCCACACCGCCGGCCACCCCCCTGGAAACCTTCGCCAACCCGGCCCCGCAGCGGGATTTTCATATTCACATGGAAATCCCGGAATTCACCTGCCTGTGCCCGAAAACCGGCCAGCCGGACTTTGCGACGCTGCTCCTCGATTACATCCCCGATGCGACCTGTATCGAACTGAAAAGCCTGAAGCTCTACATCTGGTCTTTTCGCAATACCGGCTGTTTCCACGAGGATGTCAGCAACCGCATCCTCGACGACCTGGCCAGCGCCACCGACCCTCGCTACATGCGCCTGACGGCGCGCTTCTACGTGCGCGGTGGCGTCTTCACCACGGTCGTTGCCGAACACCGCAAACCCGGCTGGACGCCAGCACCCATGGTGCAGCTCGGCGATTTCGCCAGCCAGTGCAACACCAGGGGCTGAAATCATGAGCCAACTCACCGACCAGCAACTCCTGCGCCTCGAACAACTGCTCGACGATCCGGCGCTGGAGAAGTCGATGCGCCTCGACGAAGCGCAGGGCTTTCTCTGTGCCGCGCTAGCGGGGCCGCAGCCAATTCCCGAGGCCCAGTGGCTGAGCGAAGTGCTGGGACACGAAAGCGGCGCCGCAGTTTGGCGAGAAGCCGCAGAGTTGCTGCGCCTTCTCGCGGCGCAGTTGCAGACCGAACTGGCGAACGGCGACCCTCCGCTGCTGCTGCTCTACGCCAAAGACGACGACGACGAGCATTCGCGCAGCGATTTCGTTCCCTGGTGCGAGGCCTATCTGCATGGCGTCGATTCGGCACCCGTGGACTGGTTCGAGGCTCTGGGTGCCGATGATGACAAGGAGGACAGCGAAGAAATCGCCTACCTCGACGACCAGCTCTTCCCGCTGTTCATGCTCACTGGCGACGCCGAAGCGGCCGCCGCAGCGGCCGGCGACGAATGGCTGGCAGGCCGGGAACTCGAAGATATGCGCGACGAGTGCGAAGACATGCTGCCGCAAGCGGTGTCCGACATCTATCGCTTCTGGTTGGCGCAGCGCAGCGTCAAGACCGTCCGTCGCGAGCAGGCCAAGGTCGGCCGCAATGACCTCTGCCCTTGTGGCAGCGGCCAGAAATTCAAGAAGTGCTGCGGCGTGGCACAGCCCTGAAGAGCTGTCGACCCCGATTAACCTAGACACGCGGCGGACGACCGCCGCCAGGCGCTCCGCGACCGTCCGCTGCGCTCGATAGCCCCGGTCACGGGCAGCCTCGGCGCTGCGGAGCTGGCGGCCTGCCTCCTTTCACCGTCGGCCGATGCCCCTTATAATCCGGCGTCCCGCTACCAGACGTACGAGCCAGTGAATCCGCACCTCAGCAAACTGCAAGCTTATCCCTTCGAGAAGTTGCGACAGCTTTTTGCCGGCATTACGCCAAACCCGCAATACCGGGAGATCCGGCTGTCGATTGGCGAGCCGCAGCACGCGACACCGGAATTCATCAAGGAAGCGCTGAGCGCCGGCCTTGGCGGGCTGGCCAGTTATCCGACGACACTCGGCAGCGTTGAATTGCGGTTGAGCATCGCCGCCTGGTTGCAGCGTCGCTACGGCCTGCACGGTATCGACCCGGAAACCCAGGTGATTCCGGTGAACGGTTCGCGCGAGGCCTTGTTCGCTTTTACCCAGACGATCGTCGACCCTTCCCGGGGTTACCCGCCGCTGGTCGTCAGCCCCAACCCTTTCTACCAGATTTACGAGGGGGCCAGCTATCTCGCCGGCGCCGAGCCGCGCTTTCTGAATACCTTGCCCGGCAACGATTATGCGTTCGACTTCGCGGCCTTGAGCGAGGCCGAATGGCAGCGGGTACAGCTGTTCTTCGTCTGCTCACCGGGCAACCCGACCGGCAAGGTGCTGAGCCTGGCCGACTGGGGGCAGTTGTTTGCCCTCGCCGACCGCTATGGCTTCGTGATCGCCTCGGATGAATGCTACTCGGAGATTTACTTCGACGAGCTGCGCCCACCGCTTGGCTGCCTGCAGGCTGCCAGCCTGCTCGGTCGCGATTTCGCGCGCCTGGTGATGTTCTCCAGCCTGTCCAAGCGATCGAATGTTCCCGGCATGCGTTCGGGCTTCGTCGCGGGCGACGCGGCGATCCTGAAATCGTTCCTGCTCTACCGCACTTACCATGGCAGTGCGATGAGTCCGGCGGTGCAGGCGGCCAGCATCGCCGCCTGGAAGGACGAGGCGCACGTGGTCGAAAACCGCCGCCAGTACCGGGAAAAATTCGCGGCAGTGACGCCGCGCCTGGCGGAGGTCCTGGCGACGGCCATGCCTGACGCCGGGTTCTATCTGTGGGCCGGAACCGCGCGCAGCGACAGTGAGTTCGCCCGCCAACTACTGGCCGACTATAATGTGGTGCTTTTGCCCGGCAGCTACCTGGCGCGTACCGCTCAGGGAGTCAATCCAGGCGCAGGCTATCTGCGGATCGCCTTGGTTGCGCCGCTCGCAGACTGCGTCGAAGCGGCCGAGCGTATCCGTT
>RRZU010983222.1_pt1 | contig 12315 bp, 10 predicted proteins | sample 2165561 | NCBI WGS metagenome assembly RRZU01 (sample SAMN10456909, study PRJNA506462) | wastewater metagenome | isolation source: wastewater sludge | place: USA: Moscow, Idaho | reverse complement strand
TCTGAACGGACGCGGCGTCACGGACACCTCGTCGATCGCACGTGCCACCTGCGGCAACCGGCTGACCTGCCAGACGTGGTCTTCGCCCCAGGCTGCTGCGGACTGGGCAAACCGTGTGCTGGGTGAGCGTGAGCAGCGCACTTGCGAGAGCTGCACGAAGACCCAGACCACGCCCGGTGTCGGACTCACGCCGGTGATCCAGGAGGAGTACGAGACCAAGCTGCAGGCGCTGCAGGAACTGGTAACGGGGGCCAAGCCGACGACAGTGGCGAACCTGGAAGCGGCCGGCAGCAACTCGCTGACGATCACCCGCGGCTTGATCGAGTCTCTGCGGGACGAGCCCGATCAGGATCTGCTGGGCAAGCGCCTTGCCTCCGAAGCGGCACTGTCGAGCGTGTTGGAGAAGGCATTGCTGTTGCAGCGCACGCTGCTCACTGGCAAGAAAGAGCCGAACGTCGCGGCCAACGAGCTGGCAGTGAAGGCGGTCGACCAAGAAAACAACGCGCTGGAACAGGAGATCAACAACCTCAAGACCGAACTCGAACTGCGGCGCACGCTGGCGGGCAACTCCGCGATGACCATCGTGCAGCGCCACGGCACGCGTGCCGCCGGGTCGCGCGGAATCTTCGAGGGTGACACCACGCGCGACCGGCTCAAGGAAGTGCAGAAACCCCGGAGCTCGCCATGAACGGCCGGACCTGGTTGTGGCCGGCGCGGCTATTCAACCGTCATGTTGGCGTTGCGCTGCTATGGGCGCTACTGGCTGCCGGTGTTGCCGTGGCTGCGAACATCGTCGGCATCCGTGTCGTCGGCGACGTCGACGGCTGGGCGCGCTGGCTGCGTGCGCATTCCGCCCACTTCCTCGTCTGGCGGCTACTTCTCTACACGACGACGGCCTATGGTTGGTGGTGGATGCGACAGCGCCTGCGGCAACGTGAACCGGGGGCCGAGACGCATCAACGCCTGCTGCGCGTCGAGATCGCGGCCGTGACTACCCTCATGCTGCTCGAAGGCAGCCAACTGCTGCGTAATGGCTGAGGAAAGGAAGCGGTCATGACCCTTTTCACGACAGACTACCCGGAGTATCACCTGACACTCGTGGGCTGGGTCATCAACAACGGCATCTGGAACATCCTCGTTGCCAGCGGCGTGTTTGCTTTGCCATTCGTGACCATCGTCATCCAGGAATGGCTCCGGGCTCGGGCGGAGGGCGCAGACGAGGGCAACAAGGGTGTCTTGTCCTCGATGCGCATCGAGAACCGCGTCTGGGTAGCGATCGTGGTCATCATGTTTGCCGGCATCCCATTCATTCCGGTGGATCTGAGCACGATTAAATTCGATACGAGCCGGTCTGCGCAATGCCAGGTCAGTGTTCCGCTCCCGGCGGCCACGGGCTGGTCCAATAGCTACACGGCACTCAACTACCAGAGCGCACTGGTGCCGGTGTGGTGGTTCATCATGCATGCCATCTCGAAAGCCGTCACCGGGGCCGCGGTGGCGGCGATCCCTTGCGGAACCGATCTGCGGCAGATGCGCATGGATGTCGATGCTACGCGTATCAATGATCCGGTGCTGGCACAGGAGGTCGGTGATTTCGTACACGATTGCTACGCCCCCTCGCGCGCCAAGCTGTTCATGAACCGGCCAACGCTCTCCGACGAACAAATGAACGACGTGACCTGGATCGGTTCGAGCTACTTCCAGAACACGTCCGGCTTCTACGACATCTACCACTCGGGCACGCCGCGCACGGCCTGGCCCTACGATGCCACCCGCGATGCGGGGCTGGCCCAGGTGGACACTGGTGGCGGCTATCCGAACTGCCGGCAGTGGTGGTCCGACGGCAGCAGCGGGCTGCGCGCCCGCCTGCTGGCTCAGGTCGATCCCGATCTGCTCTCCCGCATCGGCCATTGGGCGGGATTCTTGTCGCAGGACGAGGTGAACGACTCAGTGATCCGTGCCGTCGTCTCACCCAGGCAACAGAAGATGAACCAGGGTGCCGTCTATACCGACTACGGTGGTCAGATCGAGAAGACGCTGCCCAACATCGTGACCCGCGGTGCCGGCGACCTCGGAATGACCGTCGGCTCGCTGGGCTTCTTCCCGGCCATGGATGTGGTCCGTCAGGCGCTGCCGATGGTGCTGTCGCTGCTCAAGATGGCCCTCGTCATTTGCATTCCGCTGGTGCTGCTCTTCGGCACCTATGAGCTGAAGGCCCTGGTTGCGGTGAGCTGCGTGGAGTTCGCGCTGTTCTTCGTGGACTTCTGGTTCCAGCTCGCGCGCTGGCTCGACAGCACGATCCTTGATGCGCTCTACGGATGGGGGTTCGGCGCGAGCCGGCCGCACTCGAATTTCGATCCATTAGTCGGCCTGAACAACTCCTTCGAGGACATGCTGTTGAACTTCGTCATGGCGACAATGTTCATCGTGCTGCCCGCTTTCTGGTGCGGGGCTCTTGGTTGGGTTGGTGTCCGTGCCGGGACGGCGATCCAAGGGTTGGCTGCAGGAACGAAGGATGCCCAAGCCGCTGGGAGCAAGGGAGCCGGCACCGCCATGAAGGCTGTAAAGTAGCGCAATTCAATCGTGTTCGTCTTCTGGATCATGCGGATCGATCCGATGCCCGTCAAAGGTGTACAGACCATATCCAGCCGGGCCATGTCGCCATTCGTTCTGGGTCGCATCGTCGCTAGCCCAGTCAACATTTCGTCCAGCCCGGGCTGCTGCCAGGGCAAGCGTGAGTAGCAGCGCCAGCCAGAAAGCTGTGTAGAGCAACAGACCGAGAACAATGAGCTTGACGACTAGCAGCACCGCTTTGGCAACGCCAGGGGCAAAGCCCTGCGCCATTAGCCAGCCATTCGCGCGCCGATCGAGGCGCATGCAGATCCGCCATATTCGGCCCAAGATCCGGCCTGCGTTTTCCGCGAAAGTGGTCTGTGCAGAGGTCTTCATAGTGGCTACCTCATAGTCATCCGTGAATTTTCATAGAGCGCCTATTCAGCCCCCATGTCTCCCCCAAAACTCCGCGGGAGTAACAACGGGGTATTGGCCTGCCAGTGCCAGCAAGTCCTTGTCGCCGGTAACCAGATAATCGGCCCTCGCAGCCAGCAGCGTGAGAAGCACGGGCTGGTCGTCGGGATCGCGCAGATTCGCATCCTGCTCGCCTTCCGGTTCGACGATATCCGCCAGGAACATAAAGCTGTCCGCCAGGTCACGGATTTCCGCGTGCGTCATCTGAACCTTGGACAGACGCGGCAGCACCCTGACCATCTCGTCCAGGATGTATCGCGACAGCACGACGTCCAGGCCACCCTGCCGCCAAGCGGTAACGATGCGCCCCGGCACACTGCCGGGATAGGCCAGCCCCGACACCAGCACGTTGGTATCGAGCACGATACGCAACCCCGGCATCAGCGCTGCTTCCGCTCAGCCGCCACCGCCGCGTCGATCTCGGCCATACCTTCCTCGACCGGCACCTCGGCATACGCCTCGGCAACCCGGCCGCTTAGGGCATCGAAACGGTCGCGCATGCGGCGGATGCGGGCGAACAGCTCGGCATCCACGAGGGCCGCGACTGGCTTGCCATCCTTGTTGATGACGATACTGTCGTTGCGATATTGCACCTGATTGAGCATCTCGCCCAGGTTCTGCCGAAAGTTCACGGCATTGACTTCAGTGATCATTGCTGGCCTCTTACCATATCGATTAATATGGTCATTATGGTAAAAATTAAACATGGTGTCCAGCCTTCCTGTCTTCGGAGGGCCCATTGTGGGTTCGGTACAGGTTGCCTTCCAGCCTAAATCCGATTGGGCCAATGCCGCATTGGTTGTGGCTCTGACGGCTTCGATGCCCTATACAAAAAGGCTTCCGTAAAGACAAAAGGGCTGGAATGGGGCAAGGGAACGGGGCCAAGGGGAAAGGCCCTACTCGAAAAGGCTATTGCTTCGGCACAATGAAGTAGAAAGTTGCCGTCATACCGGCGAAGGCCGGTATCCAGTATCGGAGATCAATCGCCGACTGGACCCCGGCCTTCGCCGGGGTGACGAATTCAAACATCATCACGCCGCATCAATAAAGGCTCCCCTGATCAGACCACCTCCGAGGGGTTGCCATGCTCTCGCTGTTCCAAACTAAACGGGTACCGCCAACCACCGGCGCGCCGCACGCCCCCGTAGTAGAGATACACAAAGGACTAATGCAACCGGAGTCTGCGGCGTCGCTGCTGGCGACGCCGCGCCGGCAAAAGTTGCTGGAACACATTTGGCAACGTACCTCGCTGTCACGCAAGCAGTTCTCCGCACTCTACCTCGCACCCCTGGAACGATACGCCGAGCTCGTTCAGCAATTCCCGGCCTCGGAATCGCATCATCATGCCTATCCGGGAGGCATGCTGGACCATGGATTGGAGATCGTCGTCTACGCGCTCAAACTTCGGCAGCTACATCTACTTCCTGCGGGAGTCTCTCCCGAAACTCAAGCAGCACAGGCCGAAGCCTGGACTGCCGGTGCAGCCTACGCCGCCTTGCTCCATGACATCGGCAAACTTTCCGTGGATCTACATGTTGAGTATCCGGATGGCACGGTCTGGCATCCCTGGCATGGCCCCCTGCAGCGCCCCTATCGCTTTCGCTATCGCCAAGAGCGCGAATACCGGTTACACAGCGCTGCCACCGGACTCCTGTACACCCGAATCCTTGATCGAACGATTTTGGACTGGCTCAGCGTCAATCCCGATTTGTGGAGAGCCCTGATGTATGTACTTTCTGGCCAGTACGAACATTCCGGGATACTTGGCGATCTCGTTAGACAAGCCGACCAGGCCTCAGTAGCTCAGGAGCTTGGCGGGAATCCCAGCAAGGCCCTGACTGCTCCGCGACATGCCTTGCAACGCAAACTGTTGGATGGTTTGCGCTACCTGCTCAAGGAAGAGTTCAAGCTGAACCAGCCTCAGGCATCGGATGGCTGGCTGACCCAGGACGCGCTCTGGTTAGTCAGCAAGACCGTCTCCGACAAACTCCGCGCACACCTGCTCTCGCAAGGCATCGACGGTATTCCATCCAATAACACAGCAGTTTTCAACGTGCTTCAGGATCACGGCATCGCCCTGGCAACGCCAGATGGCAAAGCCATCTGGAAGGCCTCGGTGACGAGCGACACAGGCTGGTCACACAGCTTTACTTTCCTAAAACTCTCGCCCGCGCTGATCTGGGAATCTTGCGAACTGCCTACGCCGTATGCGGGAACGATACGCGTCGAAGAAGACACGCTTTCGGCGTCGTCCAATACCATTGAGGACGGGCAAAACTCACCCGCCGCAAGCTCCCAGCAAGATGCGCCATCCTCTCCAGCAATAGCTGTGTCCAAGCCAAAATCCGACACGGTCGCTAAGCCCGCTGCGACGGACGGTATCGATGCGCTGTTCGCGATTCTGGGGACAACTGACGCTGCTTCGCTGCCACTCGACGTGGAACTGCAGAATCAGGAGCCCCCCAAAGCAGGCCTTGCGACAGTTTCCTTAGCTGTGGCCGTAGGTGCCGGCGCCGCGACTAGTTGCGATGCCAACGAAGTCTCGGGCGAGCACTTCATGAACTGGCTACGACATGGACTCCAAAGCCGCAAGCTCATCCTCAATGATGCCAAGGCGCTCATTCATACCGTGAGCGACACGGTGTTCCTGGTGAGCCCCGGCGTATTTCAGCGCTACGCCCAGGAGCATCCGCAAGTCGCGATCCTTGCCAAGCAGAACGAAGTCTCTGACTGGCAATGGGTACAAAAGCGCTTCGAGAAGTTAGAAGTCCACCGTAAGCAATCCAACGGTCTGAACATCTGGAACTATGAAGTAAAGGGGCCGCGCAAATCAAGGCGGCTGCACGGCTACCTGCTTTCACACGCAGGCCTTTTGTTCAATGAAACTCCTCCGAATAACCCGTATCTAGTCGCTCCTGAAGGAGTTCGATTCTGTCCAGATTAGGCAATGCCCCACACCCTCCGAGCCACAACTATCAAGACTTGTTGTTCAGCGCTTCATCAACAAACATCAGTGTTTTAAGGAAATCATCGGCATCCTGGTAGTGCATGTGTTCGGAACGCTGAAGTTCTGGATGGGCGCCACACACTTCCTCACGAAAACCCAGCCACGGGTGCAGACGGAAATGAGCCTGCATGTGTCGGCGTACAACCTGCGCCAGATCATCAGCTTGTACGGCATCAAAGGAACAATGAGCGCGCTGCGGGAGGCAGCAGCTTGATGTAGCACGGCTCAATCTATCGACCGCCATATCTCTTGCGGTGTCGCGCAGATGCTGTCCAAGCCCTTTCGGCGGGGAAAACTGCAGCGTCCATGTCAATCGTTCTAGCCGCGCATGTTTACTTTTATACCGATTGCGTTTCCACACAGCAGCTTCGCCAGAGCGGGCACGAGGATTGTCTGGGAGGCGTGTTCGACCGAGGTGATGCGTAATCTACCTGCCGGCGTATCCCTGAGTGAGTGCAGCGCATTCCGCGAATCATAGCCAACCAGACTTCCTCGACCACGCAGGACCTAAAGCGTGGGCGCAAAAAACGAGATCGACCACCTTAACGGCTGCATCGTCCGCAAGGGTGAGGAACTCGGCGTTTCCGTCCGCGTCAACCAGACGTTACAAACGTTTGTGAAAATACTGGAATCACGATCGTCATGAGCCTGCGCGCCCGGTTGAAAGACAGCCTTGTCGAATGGAGCAAGGACGCCCGTCCGCCCTCGCTGACGGCGCTCGACCTGTTCCGCTACATCGGTCCCGGACTGCTTGTCACGGTCGGCTTCATCGACCCCGGAAACTGGGCAGCCAACATCTCCAGCGGAGCGCAGTTCGGCAGCATCCTGCTATGGGTCATCACGCTATCGACCGTGATGCTGATCGTACTGCAGCACAACGCTGCGCACCTCGGCATCGTCACCGGGCTGTGCATTTCCGAAGCGGCCACCCGCTATCTGCCGGTAAGCAGCGCCCGCCTATTGATCGGTTCGGCGGTACTGGCGTCCATTTCGACGGCAGTTGCCGAAATTCTGGGCGCGGCCATCGCCCTCAACATGCTCTTCGGTGTTCCCGTCAAGGTGGCCGCCGTGGGCGTAATGGTGTTTACCGGCTTCTTCCTCTATACCAACCGCTACAGGCGCATCGAGACGATCATCATCGGCTTCGTATCCATCATCGGCCTTTCGTTCGTCTACGAGCTTTACCTGATTCCGGTGGATTGGGGCGTCACCGTGAAGCATTGGCTTGTCCCGACCTTTCCTGACGGCTCGATCCTCCTGATTATGAGTCTGCTGGGTGCCGTTGTCATGCCGCACAACCTGTTCCTGCATTCGGAAATCATCCAGAGCCGGCAATGGAACCTCGAAGACGAAATGGTCATAAATCGCCAGCTCAAGTACGAATTTCTGGATACCCTCGTGTCCATGGGCATTGGCTGGGCCATCAACAGCGCCATGATCATCGTGGCCGCCTACACCTTTTTTACCGCCGGGATAGAAGTTGTCGAACTCTCGCAGGCTTCGGTCCTGCTCGAACCAATCCTCGGCAAGGGCGCGGCGCTGGTGTTCGCGGTCGCCCTGCTGTGCGCAGGGATCGCCTCGTCGATAACCGCGGGCATCGCCGGGGGAAGCATCTTTGCCGGCTTGTTCGGCGAACCTTACGACATCAGCGACAAGCATTCGCGCCTGGGAGTCAGCCTCGTCCTCCTGGTTGCGCTGGCCATCATCCTGCTGATCGAAGACACATTGCAGGGATTGGTGCTGTCGCAAGTAATCCTCTCCATGCAATTGCCATTCACCATCTACCTGCAGGTCCGCCTCACCTCCTCGGCGGAAGTGATGGGAACCCACGCCAACCCGCCCGGAACCCGCTGGCTCCTGACCTTCTTCGGCGCGATCATCACGGCGCTCAACGTGTATCTACTCTTTGATCTGGCCAAAGGCATGTTGTCTTGACCTGGGAATGGTGGCCCTGTAGTCAATCAAGGAAGTCTAGCTTTTACTATGTATATCAATTAGTCAGATACTACCGGCAAAGCCGGTGGCTTGAGATTGAGAGCGCCTCAAAGGCGCCCATGAAACCGCGAGCCGGCCATGGTGGCTTCACGATCAAGACTTGTTGTTCAGCGCTTCATCAACAAACATCAGTGTTTTAAGGAAGTCATCGGCATTCTGGTAACCGATGATGCGTGTATTGACGAATTCATCGCCTTTGCTATCGAAAAATATAATGCCCGGCGGGCCGAAGAGCCTGAAGCGCGCGAGAAGAGCCTTATCCTCTTCAGAATTGGGTGTCACATCAGCTTGTAACAGAGTCCAATTGGAAAGTTTTTGTTGTACCCGAGCATCTGAGAACGTAAAGCGCTCCATCTCCTTGCATGATACGCACCAGTCAGCGTAAAAATCGAGCATCACTGGCTTGCCGGCTGACTTGATACGCGCATCGAGTTCGGCCACTGAACGAATGCGTTCAAAGGATAGTTTTTTGACGTCATTGAGCGCTCCGCTCCTGAGTCCAGCAAGTGGCTGCAATAGGTCGTTGGCTCCAGACAGTACACCCACCAACATGGCAGCGCCGGAGATCAGCATTGCCATGCCGATACCTTTCCAAAAACGTGTCCAGCCGTTGGCGTGCAATGGCAATGTATCAATGGCATTGAGGTAGATAGCGGATACGATCAGCAGCATCGCCCAAGCGGCCATTTGTGCGGCAAGCGGAATGACCGGCGAGATAATCCACAGCGCTGTTGCCAGTAGAACGACGCCAAAGGATTTCTTTACCGCTTCCATCCAGGCGCCGGATTTTGGAAGCAACGTTCCGGCCGAGAGTCCGATGGCAAGCAAGGGCACGCCCATGCCCAGCGCCATGCAGAAAAGAGCCATTCCACCAAGCAGCGCATCGCCGGTCTGACCGATATAGAGCAGCGCACCGGCCAGCGGTGCGGCGACGCACGGACCGACGATAATCGCTGACAGAGCCCCCATGACGGCGACACCTGGTAATGAACCACCCTTGAGATGCGAAGCCCCTTCCGACACTTTGCTTTGCAAGAACGTTGGCAACTGCAATTCGTAGAAGCCAAACATCGAGAATGACAGCGCAACAAAGATCAATGCAAAACCACCGAGAACCCACTGGTTTTGCAGCGCCACCGAAAGCAGCGTACCGGTCAGGCCGGCGGCAATTCCGGCAGCCGCGTAAGTCGTTGCCATGCCGAGCACGTAGGCCAGCGCGAGAGCGAATCCGCGCAGGCGCGAAAGGCCGTGGCCGTTGCGACCGGAACCAACAATAATTCCAGAAAGGATCGGGATCATCGGAAAAACGCAGGGCGTCAGCGACAGCAGCAGGCCGAAACCGAAAAAGCTGGCGGCGACCAGCCACAGATTGGCGTTATTCAGCAATTGCGCGACACGGCCGGATTCGTCTCCGGCGGGCGCAGGTGCCGCAACCGGCACAGAAGCCGGATCGGGCAATTCGAGACTGGCCGCCTGTTTTTGCGGCGGATAGCAGACTCCAATATCGGCACAGCCCTGCGAGGTGATATTCAGCGTCAGCGGCAATGGGCCGCTGCTATTGCGTTCAACCGGCAGGCGGATTAGCACTTCCTTGTAATAGACCTGGACCTTGCCGAAAGTGTCGTCGTCTTTCTCCTTGCCTACCGGGAGAACAGGCTTGCCGAGCTGAACGCTCGTGGGTTCGGCAGTGAAGCGAAACTTGTCCCGATACAGGTAATAGCCCTTGGCGATTTCGAAACGGACCTCGACCGTCCGGTCGTCAAGTGCACGAACCGTGGGTTTGAAAGCCACCCCTGGCGGCAACAGGTTCTGCGCGGCATTAGCAAAAGCAGAAAACGCGAAGAAAAAGCAAATGCAGCGGAATAATCGATATTTCATCTTGGAAACGAGGGAAGAATTAGCCTGAAGGGAGCCACGCCAAGAGTCCTTTTTGTAATGCATGGCTGGCAACATGGTAGTAAGCGATATTGCGCCGCAGGAGCAGATCGCCGGGATCCGCCACGATCTCACGAACTGACCCAAGCGCATCCTCATGGCGACGCATGGAACGCCGAGGACTCAGGATGGCAAGATTACGGCCGTCGAAAAGACCGAGATGCTGATAGTTTCCGATCAACGCACGACCGGGAACGGCGCCACTTCGAAGCACATTGCGTCCGAAGAATGTCGAGGTGTAATCGAAATTTAACAACCCAAGCAGCGTGGGGGCGAGGTCAATTTGGCTTGCTAACGTGGAGACTTCGCCAGGCTCAACTAAACCTGGCGCATAGATGAAAAGCGGAATCTGGTAGTTGACGACCGGCAAGTCTTCCTTGCCAGCGCTGCCAGCCGTGTGATCAGCCACAAACACGAATAGCGTCTGCGAGAACCAAGGCCTCTTCCGGGCCTGCTCAAGGAACTTCCCGATCGCGTAGTCTGTATATTTCACAGCCCCTTCACGCCCGACGCCAGAAAGAATGTCAATACGACCTTCCGGGTAGGTGTAAGGACGGTGGTTAGAGGTGGTCAGCAACTGCAGGAAAAAAGGCTTACCCGCCGCATGGTCGGCATCGGCCACCTTCAGTGACTGCTGGTACAAGTCTTCATCGGACATGCCCCAGGCATTCTGGAAAGCCATCTCCTTCTCCGGCACGCTACTCTGGTCAACAATGCGGTAGCCGTTGCCGCCGAAGAAGGCATTCATGTTGTCGAAGTAGCCGCGTCCGCCATAGATGAATACGCTGTCGTAGCCCTTGGCGCTGAACTGTCGCCCCAGACTGGCGTAACCGGCTTCGCGGCCGATACGCTTGACGATCGATCGACCAGGAGTCGGCGGAATCGACAAGGTGATGGCCTCCAATCCACGGTCGGTACGGGTTCCGGTAGCATAGAAGTTGGCAAAGAACAGGCTTTGCTTGCGTAGCGCATCGAGATTCGGAGTCAACCCCCGCTTGTCGCCAAAGCTACCGAGATATTTGGCACTGAAACTTTCGATAGTCACCAGCACGACATTCAGCCGTTGTGGCGATCCTGTGTTGTCGATCACCCGGCGAATGTCTTCCGGGTCGCTGCCGATAAAACGTGCATTCGGCTCCTCGATTTCATCGCGCAACAACCCAGCCACCTGATTCTCCGGCAGGTTGGCGTATAGCTGTTGATAGTCCAGCTCGTTATTGCGGAACGCTGCAAAAAACTGATAAGGGCCATTACTGGCCAATTCACGTTGATAGGCATTTCCACCGAAGCCGCGCGGAGAATCTTGAGCGAGTACGGCATAGCCGATGCCCGTTGTCAACAGCAGACAGGTCAGTCCCAGCCAAGCGCTGGACTTCGCCAGCGTGGGAGCCGCCAGCGCCTCTTTGAGCGGCTTTTGGGAAGCGATGCCAACTCCTATGGCCAGGATGCCGAGTCCGGCTAGTATCGGGTAAATCGGGTACGATTCACGGATGTTATCGATGACTTCCTTCGAGTAGATCAGGTAATCCACCGCGATGAAGTTAAAACGCACACCGAACTCTTCCCAGAACAACCATTCCGCCACTGCCGTGAAAAACATGGCGAACACGGAGACAACGAAAAGGAGGCGCATCGCCTGTTGGTGCCATTGCCGTTGCCAAAGCGTGTTTGGGCACAGGAAGAGATAGATGGATAGCGGCATGGACGCATACAAGAGAAAGCCCAAGTCGTATGCGAAGCCGACACCATACAGGCGCAGCAGGTTCAATAACCCGAGCTCGACTTCAGCCAAGTGCGTGACGAGCAATAGGCTGCGCGTCAGAAAAAACACGCACAGCCACGCGAGTAGAACGATGAATAAATAACGGAACGGGCTGGTCCGGACAAGGGGCATTTAGAAATCCTGATAAACGACGGGCGCATCGCCCGCACAACGGCACTACGAACTATCCGACAACGATGTGGTTTTTCAGACTCGAACCTCGCTCTCTTAGTGGCCGTTAAGGAGTCATTCTCTTGAAAGCATCGGGGACATCCGGCGTTCTTGATTATTGATATGCGATACGTATTTCGTTTTCTACCTGTACCCTTAGCTGATTTTGCCCAAATTCGGCCAGAGGCTTACCGTTGATAAAAAACGAGGGCGTCTTGTTGACCTTCAATGTCGCCAGATCTTTGTCATCCTGTTTCAGCAATTCGGCGATCCGCGGATCATTCATATCCTGCCTGGCCTTTTGGATATCCAGCCCGGTTCCACCCAGGTAATCCCAGACCAACAGGGGATTCGGGCGACCGTGTTCGGCCCAGGGCCCCTGGTTGGCCAGGATCGCTGCGAGCGTTTTCCAGTACAG